>Ga0265320_10001754_pt1 | contig 15368 bp, 10 predicted proteins | sample 4827metaG_FD_202087 | JGI IMG/M metagenome (GOLD analysis project Ga0265320, IMG submission 202087) | Rhizosphere microbial communities from Carex aquatilis grown in University of Washington, Seatle, WA, United States - 4-8-27 metaG | ecosystem: Host-associated > Plants > Roots > Rhizosphere >...
GCTGGCCTACAACAATGTGCCCGCAATCTTCCGCTCCCTTGAGCAGAAGACCCCGGGCGCGGGCGGGCTTTTCTCGATTTTCGTCTCCGACCTTTGCAAGGGCTGCGGAGAGTGCGTCCAGGTTTGCGGAGATCATGACGCCCTGCGCATGACCCGTGAGACGGAGGAGCTGAATTCAGCCCTCACCACCGCGCAGGTCTTCTCACGCCTGCTTCCCGACACGCCGCAGAAGTTCCTGGGACTCTACAATGACCAGGACGCGGCGGCTTCGCGTGAGGCCGCGCTGCGCAATCACCTCATGGTGCGGCGCAACTACGAGGCGCTCGTTTCCGGCGACGGTGCCTGCGCCGGGTGCGGCGAGAAGAGCATCCTTCGCTCCTGCGCGAGCGTGACGGAGGCCTACATGCGCCCCATCTACCACCGCAAGGCCGACAGGATCCTCGCCAAGGCGGAACGCGTCGAGAAGGAGGGTCCGGGTAAGCTCGCGGCCCTGAAGGCACGCAGCGAGACGGAATACAAGCTCTTCAGGAAGGAATTTGCACACGCAATAATGGGGCTCGGAGGCGAGGACCCCGCCGACACCGACACCCGGATCGCCCGCTACGAGGCAAAGCACGGCCCCATCACCGACGAGAAGCTCATCGGGGGGCTCGTCACCGTGCTCCGGCAGGATGCATTCAACCACAAGGACCTGCAGTCGGTCGATGGCCGGCGGGCCAACGGCATGTCCGTGATGATGATGGGCGCCAGCACCGGGTGCAACACGGTCTATGGCTCGACGCCGCCGTCAAACCCCCACCCCTATCCCTGGATGAATTCGCTCTTCCAGGACGGTGCGACGATCTCCTGGCTCATGGCGGAATCCGTAATCCTGAACCACGCCCGGCGCTCCGTGGTCCCGGAGCGCCTTGGCGACGCCCTGCTCGACCGCTCGGAGGACGTCGCGACCGAGGCCGAGTACTTCACCCTCACGCACCTCGACGATGCGCTTATGACCGAGCAGGAGATTCGGGAGCTTCCGAAGGTCTGGGTTATTGGCGGGGACGGAGCGCTCGGCGATATCGGCTTCCAGAATGTCTCCAAGGTCGTGCTCCAGAACCGGCCCAACGTTAAGATCCTGATGCTCGACACCCAGGTTTACTCGAACACCGGCGGCCAGAACTCGGATTCCTCGACGATGCTGGGAGGCTACGACATGAACCAGTTCGGCGTCGCCTCGCAGGGCAAGCTTATCGAGAAGAAGAACGTCGCGGAGGCCTTCACGAGCGGTCACGGTTCGCCGTTCGTCGCTCAGGTCTCGATGGCGAACGCCGCGAAGCTCTACAAGGCGCTGCTGGACGGCCTCGAGTACCGTGGAACGGCGTTCTTCCAGGCCTACACCACCTGCCAGCCCGAGCACGGCGTCGCGGACAACATGAGCGCGGACCAGGCCAAGATGGTCCGCGATGCGCGCGGGATGCCGGAGTTCGTGTTCAACCCCCGCAAGGGCGAAACCGCGCAGGAGGCCTTCGACCTAAAGGGCAACCCAAGCGTCGACCGCGACTGGTGGCGCACCAAGTATGCGAGCAACGGCGAGGAGTACAATTTCTCGGTTGCGCACTGGGCGATCACCGAGGCCCGCTTCCGCAAGCACGTGAAGAAGATCTCGGAGGCGGATGCGGCCAAGCTCGTCCACTTTGACGACATGCTGCTGCTCGTGACCCAGGACGACGTGATTCACCGCAGGGTGTTCGACAAGAACCACAGGAGCTTCGTCACGAACTTCGGCTGCTACATCAAGGCCGAGGAGCACGGGAAGACCAACTACTACGCCGTCTCCCGCCAGATGGTTCTCTTCGCAGTGGAGCGCCGTAAAGCCTGGCGGATGCTCCAGAGCAAGGCGGGTGTCGCAAACAAGGATTACCAGGCACAGAGGAGCCTCGTTGCAAAGCTCGACAAGGGCGAGATACCCCTTGCGGATGCGAAGGCGAGGATCCGCGAGCTGATCGCATCCGAACTCGCCGCAGTCAAGTGACCCTGCGCGGCGCACCCGGGGACTGGCGGCGGGCGCCAAGCCCCGTGGCGCCCCCGGGGTCCTCAGGGAGCGAGGGCGCGGCGGTAGATTCGCCAGCCAAATGCTCCTAGCTCAACGTTCGGCAGGGTGTCCTTCGGGTCGGCACCCGCGGCGCCGGAGCGGAGCACGAGGGCGAAGGCACCCGCCTGCTCGACATGGATCGCGGCCGATTGGGGCCGGTTCGAGAAATTGACCACCGTGACGATCTCCTCGCCGGCCCCGCGTCGCAGGAACGAGACGACGTTCTGCGGGGCCGAGTTATCGAGCCATTGCAGGGTGCCTGCGGTCAGGGCCGGATGCTGGTGGCGAAGGGCCGTCAGCTGCCGGTAGGTCTCCCGGAACGCCTCGCGTCCCTTGGGATGCCAGAAAACGGGAAGCTTCTCAAAGAGCGCAGGATCGGACGACTCGCTGGTGTCGCCCGCCTCCATGCCGTCGTAGATGAGAGGCACGCCGTCCAGGGTGAACATCATCGCGCTCGCCGCGAGGGCCCCGTTCCAGCCGTAGCGGCTTATGGCTCGGGGCTCGTCATGGTCGTCGCTGCAGTGCATGTGCAGGGCCCCGTTCGGGAAGGCCTGCTGCTCCGAGACCTCCCAGGTGTGGCGAATCTCGCTCGCGGGCGCGCCCTCCATGAGAACCTTGTTCACCGTGGCCAGCATCGGCCAGCCGTAGTCCGCATCGAACGCATTGACCAGGAGATCGGGCTTGCTCGCCTCGGCGAGCATGAAGAATCCCGGGCGGATCTTCTCGAGGTCCTGGCGGACCTCCTCCCAGAAGTCCGTGGGCACGTCGCCCGCCACGTCGCACCGGAATCCGTCGAGTTTGAACTCAGACATCCAATACTTGAGCATCTCCCGCATGTAGCGGTGCGTCTCGGGGTTGGCGTAGCTAAGCCCGGCCACGTCCTCCCACTCGGGATGGGGCGGGATGATGTGACCTTGGGCATCCTGCTTGTAGAAAGCGGGGTTGGACATCATGACGCTGTCCCAGGCGGTGTGGTTGGCCACGATGTCTATGATGACCTTGAGGCCCCGGGCATGCGCCCCGTCGACGAGGCGATGAAGATCGTCCTTCGTCCCGTAGTCCGGGTTGATGGCATAGTAGTCCCTCACCGCGTAGGGGCTGCCGATCGTGCCCTTCGCCTTGAGCCGTCCCACGGGGTGGATCGGCATGAGCCACAGGATGTCCACGCCGAGCGCCTTGAGCTCGTCAAGGCGGGCCGTTATGCCGGCGAAGTCTCCGGTCGCCGAGAACTGCCTCGGGAATATCTCGTAGATCACGGACTCCCTGACCCACGCCTCGGTCGGACGCGCCTTAACGAGCGACCAGTCCTTTGGGGTATCGGCAAGGAGCGAGGCGCTGGCCGCGGCGATGAGGAGAAGCGGCAGGGCGAGGCGGCGCGCAAGGGAGGAGACGGGCATGGTCGTAGGAGTTTGGGATTACTTCGCGCCCCCATGGAGTCGAGGGCGCGTCCAGAAGGTGTCCCCTTCGACGCAGGGCCGCGAGAGGCATCGCCATGAGAAAGCCTTGATGTCCCGTATAAATCTTAGGTCCGCAGCGGGCTATTTGCACGTCCCGGGGGCCCACACCAGCCGCCAAACCCGGCACCATGAAGCACGTTCCCACTGTGCATATCTTGTCGAAATGATCGCAAGATACGCAGGGCCAAGCCGCGGAAAAAAGCCTAATATGTCTGCCGACTCCTCGGAGCAATCGGAGGAGCGGATTCCCCAGGCCCCATGCTCACCCCCACGCCAGAGCCACTAGCCCGATGCCCAAGGTCCCACCCGCGCCATGAGTGACGAGGCGCAGACCGGCGATCCGGGGGATGACGTTCTGACGCGGCGCACCGCTATAAAGATGATCGCCGTCGGCACCATCGGCGCCGCCGTCGGCGTGGGTTCCACGGCCCTTGTCACCCGTGCGGACAGGGGCACGCCGCCCAGGTGCTTCTTCTTCTCGGACGCCGAGGCCGCTCAGCTCATCCCCCTCTGTGAGCAGCTCATCCCCCGCGACGACACACTGGGCGCAACGGACGCCGGCGTGATTGACTACATCGACCGGCAGCTGGTCGGCCCGCTGTCGCGGCACCAGCACAGCTACCGGGCGGGCCTCGACAGCCTTGGTAGGACGAGCCTGGGCCTGCACAGGCTCCCCTTTGAGAAACTCTCGTTCGAGGAGCAGCGGGCGCTCCTGCTTCTGCTTGAGGCCGGCGAGGCGCCCAAGGAGCATTGGGGCGACCCGTCCCAGAAGGCCTTCTTCAATCTCGTCCTCGATCACACCCGGCAGGGCTTCTACGGAAGCCCCAGGCACGGAGGCAACCGCAACTATGCCAGCTACCGCATGCTCGGGTTAGCGTACCCCAACTTCGTCGGACAGAACCGCTATTCCGGCGGCAAGGGCGCATGAACTTTCCCGTCCCTCTTCTCCCATGACATTGCCCAAGGTCAACGCGGTGATTGTCGGCGCAGGCGCTGGGGGCGGAATCGTCGCCAAGGAGCTGGCCGAGGCCGGGCTGAGCGTTGTGCTCCTCGAGCGTGGAGGCTGGGCCAATTACGACGCGCACAACGACGATGAGCTCGTCTCGCAACGCACTCCCGTGCTTGGGAATCCCTTTGGCCCGGACGACCTCCGCTACCGCCGCGTCGTGGTTGGGGCCGATGGCGCGCAGACTGTCGTCCTGCCAAGCGAGGGCGCGTACGGCAACAACGCAGGCTGCGTCGGCGGCGGCACCGTGAGCTACGGGGCCATGGCCTGGCGCTACATGCCCCAGGACTTCCGGATGCGCTCGACCTATGGTCAGGTCAAGGGCTCCACGCTCGACGACTGGCCGATAAGCTACGACGACCTGGAGCCGTTTTATGAGAAGGCCGAGTACGAGTTCGGCGTGGCCGGCGACTACTCGACAAACCCGTTCGGCGCACCCCGCAAGCGGCCGTTCCCGATGCCCGCGTTCCCGTTCAACAGGGAGGGAAAGAGGGTCGTGGAGACGACCAAGCGAATGGGCCTGCATCCCTTCCCGATTCCGATGCTGCGCAACTCGATGCCGTACAACGGCAGGCCTGCGTGCATCCACATGCGCTCCTGTGTCGGCTTCGCCTGCCCGGTGGACGCGAAGGCGGGGTCGCACAACACCGTGCTCCCGATTGCCCTGGCGACCGGCAACTGCGTGCTAAGGACCGGATGCGTCGCCGCCGAGATTGTCGTCGACGACCACGGGCGGGCCAGGGCGGTCCGCTATTTTGACGCGAACGGCCGGGGCCAGGAGCAGCCGGCGGACCTGGTCATCGCATCGGCCTCTGCGACGGAGACCGCCCGGCTCTTGCTCAACTCGAAGTCGAAGCTCTTTCCAAACGGCGCGGGCAACAACAACGACTGGGTCGGCCGGAACCTTCAGGGGCACGGCTACGTGGGCGCCTTTGGCCTGTCCGCCGACGAGGTTTACGAGGAGGCCGGGCCCGGTGCCACGGTCGCCTTCTGCGATTTTAACCACGGCAACCCGGGGCTCGTCGGCGGGGGCATGCTCGCCAATGAGTTCATCGCCATGCCCTATCTCTTCTGCGAGATTCGGCCGCCGGGCGAACCGCGCTGGGGCAAGGCCCATAAGGACTTCCAGCGCAAGTACTACAAGCGGGTGACCCGGCTCTACGGCCCCATCCAGGAGATGCCCAATTTCGAGGCCAGGGTGAGCGCCGATCCGGCGGTGAAAGATGCCTGGGGTATACCCGTCGTCCGCCTCTCGGGAACCCGCCACCCGCACGACCTCGAGCTCGGCGACTACATGTCGCGCAAGGCCGAGGCGGTGGTCCGGGAGATGGGCGCCACGCGCATCTGGCGCGGCGGGCTCGGCCTATCGCTTAGCGGCGGCCAGCACCAGGCCGGCACCTGCCGGATGGGCAACGACCCCGCCACCTCGGTCACCAACCGCAACGGCCAGGTGCACGACATCGACAACCTGTTCATCGCCGACGCGAGCCTCCATGTGACGAACGGGGGCTTTAACCCCGTGCTGACGATCATGGCGCTGGCGTACCTGGTCTCGAACCACATCACGAGCGGATGGAAAGGAAGCCAGTTCCGATGAGCCTAAGCCGCGGAGCACGATTGGGCCTGTTGGGCGGCCTCTATGCCGGCGTCTTCCTGCTCACGACCGCCGTGGGGGGCATGGGCTACTTCCACTACGGGAAGCCCGAGCACACGTGCGCGTCCTGCCACGAGATGACCGGGGCGCATTCCCTGTGGTCGAGTTCGGCGCACAGCACCCTGCACTGCAGGGACTGTCACGGAGGATCGCTCACCCTGGACATCCACGCGCTCAAGGCGCACGTCAACCGGGTGGTGCGCCACTTCACCCGCGCCCCCGTGGAGACAATCCGCCTGAAGGAGGACGACGTACTTCGGGTCAACGCGTCGTGCAGAAACTGCCACCCCCAGGCGTTCGCGGATTGGAAAAGCAGCGGCCACTCCTCGTCCTACGAGCACTTCTTCCTGGATCCCACGCACAACCGATCGGAGCGGCTCAACGCCGACTGCCTTCGCTGCCACGGGATGTTCTATGGCGGGAACATTGGCGACCTCGTGACACCGGTCTCCACAAGCGGCCCCTGGGCCCTGAAGGACCCGTCCAAATCGCCGGAGCCGGCCATCCCGTGCCTCGCGTGCCACCAGGTCCACGTCGCGGCGGCAGGGCCCAAGTATCCCCACCTCTACATGCGCCATGAGCAGGACTACCTTCCCGTCGGCCTGCTTCCACCCCTCTCAATCGTCCAGGGCGAGCGCCCGGTTGGCGTGTCGGCGGACGCCCGGCAAAGGCTCTGCGCGCAGTGCCATGCCCCGAGCGCCTTCCGCCAGCGCGGCTCGGGTGACGACCGCACCCCGGTCGGGGTGCACGAGGGCCTAAGCTGCCTCGACTGCCACTCCGGCCATTCCAACTCGGCGAAGGCCTCATGCTCGGCATGCCATCCGTCCAGCTCGCACTGCGGCATCGACGTCGAGAAGATGGACACCACCTTCCTCTCCCTGGACAGCAAGCACAACATCCACTCGGTCAGCTGCGGGGACTGCCACAACGGCGTGAGGCCGGTCAGGAAGTGAGCGCGGTGAGGCCGCTTCAGAGCGGCTGCCGCCCGAGCGTCCCGATGAGGGACTCCCGGTAGGGCTCGGCCGAGACCCGGGCCAATTCATCCTTCGCCCGCACCATCCGCTCCGCCAGGTTAAGGTGTTTCGTGACGTCTCCGTAGCGTGGCTCATCCAGGATCTGCTCCAGGGAGTGGACGTGGCGCTTCCAGAGCTCTATGTCGACGCCCTGCTTCGCATCCAGCCGCGAGGCGTACCATTCGCTGCCCAGGAGGTGCTCCCGGGTGAAGAGCCGGCGCACCTCCGGGGAGTCGAGCCCCCTGCCCTCATAGTTTCCGTGCGTCATGATGTGCAGCAGAGCGTGCAGGGGCGGGCAGGCAAGCTCGACCCCCCCGTCGTTGAAGTAGCTCTCGGCCACGCGCCGGTGCGTGGCGACGATGTTGTCGACTCCATCGGCGAATATCTCCCTGCCCTGAAGCTCCGGCCGAAGCATCTCGTCGCTGAAGACCGTGTGCGGGTGGGTGAAGACCCGGCCGAAGTAGATGCGGACGAAGCGCGAGGTGATCCGGTACCCGAGGCGGCTCGCGAGAATCTGCCGCCCCTCATGCTGGAAGTCCGCAATCCGCTCGAGGCAGCCATCCGCGATCAGCGCCCCGGCGTTCCTCTCGGCCGCGGTCATGCGCGAGAGCACCTCGGGTACGAGCAGGCTCACGTCGTGGTCGATCCGCACCTTGGGTCCGAGGTACCCGGCGCAGGAGATCATGACATTGTGCCCCGTCAGGACCAGCGAGACCAAGGCGGCGTTCAGGTCAATGATGGGCAGGAGAGCGTTGAAGGGGCCCTTCGTCAGTGCGCCCTCCGAGCCGGCCCCCGTAGTCGACGGGGACTTGCCGGTCATGGAGCTTATGAACTCCATGAACAGCTCGGGCAGCTCGAGGTAATGGATGGGATTAAAGACGCACAGCGGGCGAATGGCGCCCTCGGGCGGGTTGTTGCGCCGTCCCGGGACGACGAGGTTGACGGGGGTCGACGGCGCCTGCCCATGCGGGAGCTTTCGTCTTAGCCGAAGGCATAGCTTCGCAAGCGCAGGCCCGCGCGGCTCGGCCACGTCAGGCCGGCTCTGCAGGTACCTCGGGTTCTTCGAGGGCTTGCCGTCGACAAGGCGCGGATGGGCCGAGGAGACGAAATAACGCGGCGAGGCGTGCTCCCCGGCCGCGGCTGACTCGCGGATCAGGCGCCTCATCGGCTCCGTGAAGGCGGAGTACCCGATCGCATCCTCCATGAGGGCCCTTGCGTCGGCCGACGTTAGGGGCTCGTAGTTGGAGATGAAATTCCCGGGCTGGGCCATGTCCCGCTCCGTCTGGCGGTCATAGCCCCGGTGGATCGCGTCGTCGGGGCGCTGGAAAAGCCTCGCCTCGCAGTTTTCCACAAACTTCCGCGACGGGGACGACGGGCCCCCAGGCACGACGACCGAGGCGGTGATGTCATCCTCCATCTGCACCTTCGCGGCCGGATGGAAGTCGTGCCGTAGTCCGAAAACCCTCCAGGAGCCGTCCTCCTCGAATCCGACCCTCAGGGTGTTCACGACCAGTTTCCGCCCGTCCAGCTTGAGCTCGTATCCCGAGCGGCCGTTGACCTTGTCGACGGAGAAGTGGCTTCTCCAATCCCCGCCCCACTCCTCCTTGAAGTAGCGCTTCACCACGAAAACGAGCTCCTTGATGTGCTGCGGCACGGAATCCAGCCACGCGTTGTGCGTGTCGTTGAATTCGCGGCGCGACGGGGTCAGCAGCTTGATGACGCTGCCGAGGGAGCGCTGTGGGCTCAATATCGGGCGCCTGTCGCTCCCGTTGAGGGCAGCGTCCAGGAACCGACCGCTGAAATCGCGGGAGAGTATCTCCCCAACCGAGTTGAGGTCCCTGGTCAGGTCCGCGATGAAGACGTGTCCGGGAAGGATGGCGTCGGAGATCGCCTTCGATATCTCGGACTTGCCGCCGCCTGATACTGTGGAGGGCTTGTGGCAGAGCGATCCCTCGGCAACGGTTCCAACCAGCCTCCACTGCCCCTGCTCGCCGCGCACCGGCTCCATGTGAACGCGGTAGCCGCTTGGCCGCACATAGGTCTTGCCTGCGAGAAGCTTGAGCTTGCGCTTGGCGCCGTCCGCGGCCGACCAGGAGATCTCCTGGCGGCTCATCTCAAAGCGGCTGGCCTCTGGAACCAGCACCAGGTCAGGCAGGTCTCGACTGACAGCGTGCCCCTCGGGCTGGGGCGTCCACTCCTCGGGCTCACGCGCCAGGACATCGGCGACGCTGTAGCCGGACGGCTGCGCGTACCCGGCGAAGTCGTCGCCCAGGTCATAGCTCGGGAACACGAGCGCACCCCCGGAATGCTCCTCCTCGGCAAGGCCGTAGAGGTTGGCCGCAAAGCTGATCTGCGTCTTCACCTCCTTCTTGCAATACCCGTAGTAGTTGTCCGCGAGAATCGTGACCATGACGCCCCTCGCGTCACGGGCGCAGAGCTTGAAGGCGGATCCGTTGTTGTAGACCTCATCCTCCGACTTCCAGCACATGCCGTCGCGCCTCTGGCGAGCCGTGGCAAGGTCCCAGTGGGGCAGCCCCGCTATGTGCTTGGGAACCGTCACCAGATGTGGCGCGAGGATCACGCAGCCCGTGTGCCCGCTCCATCCGTCGATATCGAGCGCGGCGTCGTTCTCGGGCAGGTACGGGTCGCCCGCATTGCCAAATATGGCCTCGATGAAGTCGAGGTTCGAGACAAGCGACCCCGGCGCGAAGAAGCGGATCTCCATACGCTTGGCGCTGCAGAACCCGGGCACGGCAGGCACCACGAGGGGGCGGATGAGCAGCGAGGCGGTCGCCTCGGCCTCGCTCGGCAGGCCCGCGGTATAGGGCAGGCGCAGGAGGTCGCGGGGCGGACGAAGGGCAAAACCCAGCATCTTGGCGAACACCGGGTTCGGGACGGCCAGCTTGTCGTCGGGGATCGGCAGCCCGCCCTCGGCGACATGAAACACGCCAAGCGTCGTCCGGCGGTCGTTGGCCGGGTTGTGCAGGACTCCGTTTCGCAGCCGGTAGCTCCGCAGCAGCGGTGACGAGAACTCGTCGGCGTCGGCCGGAAGGGACAAGTGCCGAGCCAAACCGAGTTGGTCCAAGACAAACGTCCGGGCGGGCAACCGGGGTGCCGGTCCCACCGCGCTCAAGTACCCGTCCAGGAAGCGCTGAATGCGCTCGTCGACCGGGCAGGGACGGTCGGCCAGCCTGCGGGTCACTTCCCGGTACCGGGCAAAAATTGGCGCGGTCAGGTCAATCCAGGCCGCGTCGCCGTTGTCGACCTGCGGGCAATCAAGGAGCGAGAGCCGCAGATTGATTGCATGGCGAATCTTCTCCGCGGAGGCGGGGATCTGTTTCATAGGCAACCCCACTTTTGAGGGAGGGAGCGCTGAAGTCGAGTGTCGGGCGACGGACCAGCCGTCCCACAGCGATGCCGTTGGCCTAAGGAGGGTTAGAGGACCGACCCCCACCAGGCCCTCCAGACCGGGATGCTTTTTCTCTCGGCGGTCGCTTGGCGCTCGGTACTCTGGCGCGGTGACTCCAGACATCCCCACAGGCGCGTTTTCCACCTGCCCGGTGCCGCTTTCCCACAGATCGGAGATCACCGTCGGGCACGGCGGGGGGGGACGCCTCACTCAGGACCTCATCGACCGGGTATTCCGCCCCGCGTTCGCAAATCCGGCGCTCGAGGCCCAGCACGACGGGGCCCTCCTAAGGATCCCCGGGGGCGGGCGCCTCGCATTCACGACCGACTCGCACGTCGTGAGCCCCCTTTTCTTTCCGGGGGGCGACATCGGAAAGATTGCTGTCAACGGCACGGTCAACGACCTGTGCATGTGCGGGGCGCGCCCGCTGTGGCTTAGCGCAGGATTTATCCTCGAGGAAGGTTTCGCGACGGCGACGTTGGAGAAGGTAGTCGCGTCGATGAGGGACGCAGCGGCGGCGGCCAACGTCGCCATCGTTACGGGAGACACCAAAGTCGTCGAGCGGGGCAAGGGCGACGGCCTTTACGTGACCACCGCCGGCATCGGAGTCATCGAGACTGCGCTCACCGTGGCGCCGGTGAGCATCCGCGAGGGCGATGCGATTGTCCTAAGCGGCGACGTCGGACGCCATGGTATGGCGATCATGGCCACGAGGGCGGGATTGTCTTTCGAGAGCGCCATCGAGAGCGACTGTGCGCCGCTTGTGGTCCCCGTCGATGCGCTCTTGAAAGCGGGCCTCGATGTCCACTGCCTGCGAGACCTCACCCGCGGCGGGCTCGCAACCGCTCTCGTCGAGCTTGCCGAGTCCGCGAAACTGGCGATCGCAATCGACGGCGCAAGGGTTCCCGTGTCGGAGCTCGTTGTCGGCGCCTGCGAGATCCTGGGCCTCGACCCCCTCTATGTTGCGAACGAGGGACGCTTCGTCTGCGTCCTTCCTGCAGCCCAGGCGCAAAGGGCCGTTGAGATCATAAGCGTGTCGGCCCCGGGAGGCCCCGCCGTGATCATCGGCCACGTAAAGGCCGGCCCGGCCGGGCAAGTCACGCAGCGCAGCGTGATCGGCTCCGAACGCATCGTGGACAGGATAAGCGGCGAACAGCTTCCCCGAATCTGCTAGGATCCCCTGCCCTGAAACGGCCTCACGGGCCGTGGGGGTGGTGGTGCTGGAGGATGTGCGGTCGCTCGAGGCCATGCGCGAGCATCAGCGCCTCGTCGTTTAGGAGGGTCACGGTGTCCCCGTCGGCGACAACCCTGCCCCGGTCAAGGATGAGCGAGCGTGGGCAAAGCTCGACCACGAGCTCGAGGTCATGCGTGGCTATGAGCTTGCTGGCAGGAATGCTTCGCAGGAGCCCGATGAGCTCCCTGCGCCCCCTCGGGTCCAAGCCGCTTGTAGGCTCGTCGAGTATGAGGATTCCCGGGGTGCAGGCCAGGATCCCTGCCAGGCAGGCCCGCCGCTTCTCGCCGGTGCTCAGGTGGTGGGGTGGCCGGTGGGCGAGGTGCGACAACCCCACCTGCGCAAGCGCTCCGCGCGCGCGCAGTTCGACCTCGGCCGCCGAAAGGCCGAGCTGCTGCGGGCCAAAGGCCACATCCTCCAAGACGGTGGCGCAGAACAGCTGGTCATCGGGATCCTGGAAAAGGAGGCCGGCGCGGCGGCGCACAATCGCAACGTTGCCCGCATCCACAACGAGCCCCTCAACGCGCACCGAGCCGCTTGCCGACGGAAGCCGCTCGGGGAGGATCCCGTTGAGGTGGTGCAGGAGGGTCGACTTGCCCGACCCGTTCGGGCCGAGGAGCCCGACGCACTCTCCTGGGGCCACGGTCAGGCTCACCTCGGAGAGCGCGACGGTCCCGTCGGGATAGCGGAAGCCGAGCGCCTTGACCTCTACCGAGGGGATCATAGCCGCCACCCCCTTGCGCACATCGCGTCGTAAACCCGCTCGGCGCGCTCCGACGCCCTGACAAAGAGCTGGCCGACCACGGAGGCGGCGGTGAGCCACGCGAACCGCCGGTTGCCCGTGAAGGAACGGGCTGCCCTGGCACGCGCCATACGCGTGGACTCGTCGGCAAGGACAAAGATATAGCGGTGCATCAACGCCAGTGTCGTGATGAGCAGCGCCGGGACGCGGGCCGCGCGAAAGACACCGAGCAGCTCGCTGAAGCTCGTCGTCTGCGACAGGACGATCACGGTGGCCAGGCAAAGTCCGCTGCGAAGCGCGAGGATCCTCCAGTCGGCCCCGCGGGAGCTGAAGGCCGCCGCCAGCGCGGCCCCGGCCACGAAGGGCGAAAGGAGCAACAGCCTGCGCAGCAGAACCCTTGCCGATATCCGCGCCGCCACAAGGACGACCACGAGCAGGCCGCCCTCGGCGGAAAACCACAGCGGTTTCGATGCCGGGGTGAGCGTGATCGCAAGGATGAGCGCCAGCGAGACGGAGGTCTTCAATGCCGCCGGCCAGTGGGAGGCAGGTCCTTTGTAGCTTAGGGTCACGAGTGGGAGGGTTTCGCCGCGCTCGGTTCGCGAACCAGCAGGCGGCTGAATCCGACTGCCAGCCCGAAGGCGGCCAAGGCGCCGACAGCCCCGGCCGCAGCGGTCGCCATACCCGGGGAGGCGATGCCTGGGATTCTGTAGTTGGGAACCGGCGCCGAGAGGAGGGGCGCCGACTCCCTCGCGGCGAAGCCGAGGCGCCCGGCAACCGCATCGAGCCCGTCGGGCCACGAGCAGGCGAACGGCGCCACGAAGAGTGCCACGCCGATGGAGGCCACAAGGCCGAGCACCACGAACCCCCTCAATCTTCCCGAGGAGGATTCGACGGAGGCCTCCGGAAGCAGGTCCGGCCTGGTGCGCGCGACGGCGACGAGAACGAGGGCGCTGATGAGGCCCTCTCCCACCCCGATAAGCATGTGCACACCCGCCATCGCCGGAAGGGCAATGTTCCAGGAGGCGACCCCCGACCAGGCGAGCTGGCCGGCGCACGACACCGAGGCCAGGACCGCGGAGCACCAGCCCGCGAAGGCGATCGCCGCGGCACGGCCGCGGACCCCGGGCATGAGCCGCTGCGCGGCACGGTAGACGGCGTAGCCGCCGATCGTGGCGACCAGCCCCATGTTGAAGATGTTGGCGCCCAGCGCGAGTATCCCGCCATCGGCAAACAGGAAGCACTGGACGATCAACACCGTGGCGAGAACGATGACCGCGGCGCTCGGGCCAAGCAGCGCCGCCACCAGGGCGGCCCCCACGAGGTGCCCCGAAGTCCCTCCGGCCACCGGAAAGTTGACCATCTGCGCCGCGAAGAGGAAGGCGGCTGACAGTCCCAATAGGGGCATCCGCCTGGGAGGAAGCTCGTGGCGCACGCGCCGCAGTGCGTAGCCCAGTCCCACCGTGGACAGGGCTGCCGTGGTGAGCGCCGTCTTCGCGTCAAGGAATCCGTCTGGGATATGCATGGCCGATGGGTTTCGCCTATGTGGGGACGGCCGCGGGCTCGATTGCGCGGCTGCGGTAGCGATAATATGCGGCGCAGGCCCCCTCGCTCGACACCATGGGCGCACCCAACGGGTGTTCGGGATTGCACCGGCTGCCAAAGGCGGGGCAGTCGTGCGGCTTTCGCACCCCGCGCATGATCTCGCCGCTTATGCACTCAGATACCGACCCTTGAACGGCCTCGGACAGAGTAAAGCGACGGTTCGCATCGTACCCGGCATACCGCTCCCTCACGCAGAGCCCGCTCATCGGTATTACGCCAAGGCCCCGCCAATCCCGGTCGCATACCTCAAATACCTCCTCCACCACCTTTCGAGCGTGCACGTTGCCTCCGGCGCGGACCGCGCGCGAGTAGGCGTTTTCGACCTCCGCCCTGCCCGTCTCAAGCTGCTTAACGCACAGCAGGATCCCCTCGAGGATGTCCACGGGCTCGAAGCCCGTGATGATGATCGGTGCGCCATGCTCCCTTGCGATCGGACCGTATTCCTGGACGCCCATTATGGTGCAGACGTGTCCGGCCGCAAGGAACCCCTGCACGAGGTTGTCCGGCGAGCCGAGGATCGCGCGCATCGCCGGCGGCACGAGAACATGGGATGTGAGGATTGAGAAGTTGCCTAGGCCCTCCCGCTCCGCGAGCAGCACGGACATGGCGTTCGCCGGCGCGGTGGTCTCGAAGCCTACGGCGAAGAACACGACATGCCGGGCCGGATTCTCCCGTGCGATTGTCACGGCGTCCAAGGGCGAATAGACCACGCGAACGTCGGCGCCCCGCGCCTTGGCTGTGAGCAGGTCTACGGTGTTGCCCGGCACGCGCAGCATGTCCCCGAACGAGCAAAGGATGACCTCTGGCCTCAGGGCGACCTCCACGGCCTGATCGATGAGCGTGGCGCTGGTCACGCATACCGGGCAGCCGGGCCCGTGAACGAGCGTTATTTCCTTGGGCAGGAGGTCATCGAGCCCGAACTTCACAATGGCGTGTGTCTGGCCGCCACAGATCTCCATTATGGTCCACGGGCGGGTCGTCAGCCGCGCGATCGTGGCGGCAAGCTTGTGCACCAGGCCCGCGTCGCGGTACTCGTCAACGTACTTCATGGCGCGGGCCCCCCAGCCCCTGCGGCCGAGGGCTCGATCCCGTCGAGCTCGCCCATCTGCCTGAGGTAGGCGAACGTCTCCTCGGCATCCTTCTGGTCGACGACGCTAATGGCAACGCCGACGTGCACGAG
>Ga0265320_10001755_pt1 | contig 15362 bp, 16 predicted proteins | sample 4827metaG_FD_202087 | JGI IMG/M metagenome (GOLD analysis project Ga0265320, IMG submission 202087) | Rhizosphere microbial communities from Carex aquatilis grown in University of Washington, Seatle, WA, United States - 4-8-27 metaG | ecosystem: Host-associated > Plants > Roots > Rhizosphere >...
GATGCGCTCCTGGAAAAGCGCGCGGAGAGCCCCAAAGGAGGGTGATTCGGGAGGGAGGCTGCTCATGGTCGGGACGAGGGGGACAGTGGGAGGGGGAAGGGCCCAAGCCAATGCCGTTTCCGGTCCTTGGCAACCGTTCATATCGTCATATTGAAATACATTGATATATTTACTTGCCATGCTCGGGCGGGCCGGTTGAGTCCCCTTGTTCTTTTCCCATCTCCGGGCAACAGGGAAGGCCGTGCAAGCCGGCCACAGTTGCGCTGCGGTAACGCATCACAGACCCTCATCCCGTCCGACGCACTGTCGGCCGGGAACAACGCCAATCCCCGGTCCGCCGGGGGTGAAGGCCAGGGGCGAGGCAGGGCGCACGGGCGCCCGAGACCTGCGGAGTCCGAACATCTGCTCCCGGAAATCCTCGACGCCGGCGTGAATTGCGCGCGCCGGCGGTGTCCACTTCATCGCATCAATGAAGCCTGTTCCCATGAAATCCTCCCTCCCTGCCGCCGGGCCCGCCCGCTGGTTCCTGCTGGCCGCAGCCTGCGCCCTGGGCGTGGCCGCCGCCGCCGCCCAGAACGTGCCCATCCAGCTGGCTCCGGTCGTGACGACCGCGACGCGCCAGCCGGAGTCCGCCGCCGTCACCGGCACCGCCGTGGATGTCGTTTCCGGCGGCGACCTGGCGCGCCAGCAGCTCGCAACCTTCGCGGACGCCCTGGCGGGCGTGCCGGGAGCCCCGGCCTTCGCCACTGGGCAGGCGGGCGCCGCGACCTCGCTCTTCCTGCGGGGGGCCAATTCCAACCAGACGCTCTTCCTGGTCGACGGCATCCGGCTGAACGACGCCAACACCGACTACAATAACTTCCTGGGCGGCGCGCGGATCTTCCCGACCGACGCGATCGAGATCGCCCGCGGGCCGCAGAGCACCCTCTACGGGAGCGAGGCGGTCGGCGGCGTGGTCTCGCTGCACGGGGCCCCGGGCACGGGTCCGGCCACGGAGACCGCCCGGGTCGAGGCGGGCTCGTTCGGCACGATCGACGGCCTGGTCACGGCCCAGGCGGGCCTGAAGACCTGGGGCTACAACCTCGCGGCGTCGGCCGGGCAGACCGACAACGCCCGCGCAAACAACCGGTTCAAGGACGTGAATGTCGCGCTGCGGGTCGACGACCAGCCCTCGGACGTCCTCCGCGTCGGGGCCACCCTGCGCGGGCTTGCGGAGCGCTACGAGGACCCGGGCGACGAGTTCACCAGCAATCTCTTCAACTATGAGCTGGAGCAGAACTGGCTCGGCACCGTCTTCGCCGACGCGCGGCTGACCGAGAACCTCCTGAGCCACCTCATCCTCGGCGGCCAGGACCGTCGCTTCGTCGCCGTGGTGCCGACGCCCGGCCGGCCGGACGCCGTGACGGTGGTCAAGAACCTCCGCGGCGTCCTCGACTGGCAGGTCACCGGCCGGCTGACCGAGCACAATATCCTGACCGGCGGGATCACGGCCGACACGGGCAGCACGGTCAACACGGGCTTCGGCGCGGTCAACAAGCACCAAACCCTCTTCAGCGTGTTCGGAGAGGACGAGTGGACGCCGACCGCCGACCTGCACCTGACCGGCGGCCTGCGGCACGACGACTACAACACCTTCGGCGGGGCCACGACCGGGCGCGCCACGCTAGCCTGGCTGGCCGACAGCTCGCTCAAGCTGCGCGGGAGCTACGGCAGCGGCTTCGATGCGCCGAGCTTCCTCGACCTCTACGGCCGGAGCGCGTTCTTCGTCGGCAACCCTGCGGTGCGGCCCGAGCGCTCGCATGGCTGGGACGCCGGGCTCGACTACTACGTGACGGGCCGCCAGGAGGTGCTGAGCGCGACCTGGTTCGAGAACGACTATGGCAACCTGATCATCGACAACTTCAACGTGTTCCCCGGGACGACGGCCAACGTCGAGCGCGCCCGTTCCCGCGGCCTCGAGCTCTCGCTCTCGACGCTGCTCTTCAACGTCGCCCGGGCGAAGGTCGCCTACACCTACCTCGAGGCCCGCAACCTCTCGGAGAACATCCCCCTCCTGCGCCGCGCGCGCAACAGCCTCAGCGCCGACGTCCATTCCGACCTGGGCCGCGGCTGGCTCGTGGGCGCCGGCGGGGCCTACGTCGGCCACCGGCCGGACGTGGACGTCCGGACCTTCGCCACGGTGGACGACCCGGGCTATTCCGTGGTCCGCATCTACGCGTCCTGCCAGGTCACCCCGGCATTCGGGCTGAAGGTGCGGGTCGAGAACGCCCTCGACCGGCGGTATGAGCCGGTCAACGGCTACCCCCAGCCCGGCACGGGGATCTTCGGCAGCGCGGAGATCAGGTTCTGACTCAGGCCGGCTTCCAGGCGAGGATGAGCGCGCCGGCGACGATGAGCGTCCCGCCGGCCGCGTGCTGCCAGCTTAGGCGCTCCCGCAGGACGAGCGCGGCGAGCAGGATCGCGAAGACGACGCTGAGCTTGTCGATCGGCGCAACCCGCGAGACCGGCCCGAGCTGGATCGCGCGAAAGTAGCAGAGCCAGGACAGCCCGGTCGCGAGGCCGGACAGCGTGAGGAAGAGCCAGGTGTGGCGGGAGAGGGTCGCGAGCGCGCCCCGCGGCACGACGGCCAGCGCGATCGCCCAGGTGAAGACGAGCACCACGGTCGTCCGGATGGCGGTCGCCAGGCTGGAGTTGACCCCCTCGACGCCGACCTTGGCCAGGACGGCGGTGGCGCCGGCGAAGAAGGCCGAGAGGAGGGCCCAGGCGATCCAGGTCACGGGAGGGAGCGGCGATCAGCCCGGCGCAGGCGGCGGCCTGCTAGGCGGTCGGCCCGCCGTGCCGGTAGTGGATCACGCGGACCTTTTCGAGGGTCACGAGGCCGCCGCCCATGATCTCCTGCAACTGGGGGAGGAAGCCGTTGATCTTCTCCTCGGTGTCGACGATCTCGATGATCACCGGCAGGTCGTCGGACAGGCGCAGGATCTTGGCCGTGTGCAGGTGGCTGCTGGCGCCGAAACCCATCGATCCGCGGGTCACCGTCGCGCCAGCCAGGCCGGCGGCGCGGGCTTTCAGGACGATCGCCTCATAGAGGGGCTTCTTGTCATGGCGATCGGACTCGCCAAGGAGAATGCGCAGGAGGAGGGACTCTTCGGGAAGTGGCATGGCGGTTACCGGGGTTGGTTGACCGCGGCGGCGAGCAGATGCCCGAGCCAGACGGCGATGAGGCAGAGGAAGACGGAGCCGAAGATATTGCCGCCGGCCTGCAGCCATTCCCCGTCCCGCGCCAGGTTGAGCGTGTTCAGGCTGAACGAGGAGAAGGTGGTGTAGCCGCCGCAGATTCCGACCATCAGAAAATCCCGGGTCGGCGTGCTGGCAAACCACCGTCCGTCGGGCGCGGTGAGGGTGAAGATGAAGCCGATGACGAACGAGCCGGTGATGTTGACGATCATGATCCCCCAGGGGAACGTTCCGCCGATCTGCACGTTGCAGAACTGGGAAAGGAAGAATCGCAGCACGCTGCCGAGCGCGCCGCCCAAGGCTACCAGGAGATACCGCGTAAGCATGCCGGGCCCGGCGGCAGGTCAGAGCTTCTCCACGATCCGGTCGGCCAGCCCGTAGGCGATGGCCTCCTTGGCGTTCAGGTAGAAGTCGCGGTCGCTGTCGCTCGCGATCTTCGTGATGGGCTGGCCCGACGCCGTGGCGAGAATCTGGTTCAGCTCGCCGCGGATCTTCTCCATCTCCTGCGCCTGGATGTTGATGTCGGTCGCCGGCCCGATGAAGCGGCCGGAGATCAGCGGCTGGTGGATCAGCACGCGGGCGTGGGGATACAGGAGCCGCCGGCCCTTCGGCACGCCGCAGAGGAGGATCGAGCCCATCGACGCCGCCATGCCGGTCACGACGACCGTGATGGGCGAGGAGATCAGCCGCATGGTGTCGAAGACCGCCATGCCCGCCGTGATCGAGCCGCCCGGGGTGTTGAGATAGAACGTGATCTCCTTCCCGGGGCCGGAAGCCTCCAGGTAGAGCATCCGCTCGCATAGGTCCTTGGCCGACTCGTCCGTGACCGGCCCCCACAGGAAGAGTTTCCGCTGCTCGAGGAACTTCCGCTGGATGATCAACCCCACGGAGGAGGACCGCTGCTTGGCGGGATTCTCCTCCAGCTCGTCTTCATCCTCGTCGTCATCGTCGAGGCGGGGAACGGGGGCGGACAGGCTCGGCTGCAGGTTGTCGAAGTGCATGATGGGAACGGGAACTATGGGGCCCGCCGCCAATTTGGCAAGGGCGGGCGAACGGCCGCCACCGGGGTTTTTCGCCCCCGGGCCCGCTGGGAAGGTCGTCACGCAATACGTGACAGTCCGGCTCCGGTCCACCGTCGGCCCGGGGGAAAGTGTCACGCAATGCGTGACAGGGCTGGAACGGACCTGCGGCATTGCCACCGCCGGGGCCCCGGCCCAGGTTTCCCGGGGTGAAGAGCATCTCCGGCAATATCGTCGATGTGATCGGCCGGAGAATCTTTCCCGGGAGGGTGGAGTGGTCGGGGGGGGTGATCCGGCGGATCGTGCCGGAGCCGGGGAAGCGGTATGCCCGCTACCTGGCGCCGGGGTTTGTCGACGCGCATGTCCATATCGAGAGTTCGATGCTGCCGCCGGCGGAGTTCGCGCGGCTGGCCGTGGTGCATGGGACGGTCGCCACCGTTTCGGATCCGCATGAGATCGCCAACGTGCTCGGCACCGGGGGCGTGCGCTACATGCTCGCCGAGGCGCGGCGGACGCCGCTCAAGATCTGCTTCGGGGCGCCGCCCTGCGTGCCGGCCACCCCGTTCGAAACGGCCGGAGCGGCCCTGGGGCCGCGGGCCGTGGCGGGCCTCCTGGCCGAGCCGCAGGTCGGCTACCTCAGCGAGGTGATGAATTTTCCCGGCGTCCTGCGCCGGGACCCCGACCTCATGGCGAAGATCGCCGCGGCGCGCCGCCGGGGCAAGCCGGTGGACGGCCACGCCCCCGGCCTGCGCGGGGCGGCCGCCGCGGCCTACGCCGCGGCCGGCATCACGACCGACCACGAGTGCTTCACCCTCGCCGAGGCCCGCGACAAGATCGCGGCGGGGATGAAGATCCTGATCCGCGAGGGCTCCGCCGCGCGCAACTTTGCCGCGCTGGCCCCGCTGCTGCGCTCGTTCCCCGGCCGCTGCATGTTCTGCTGCGACGACCTGCATCCGGACGAGCTCGTCCGCCACCATCTCGACCACCACGTGCGGCTCGCCCTGGCGGCGGGAGCGGACCGTTTCGATGCGCTCGCGGTGGCGAGCGTCCACCCGGTGCGCCACTACGGCCTGGACATCGGGCTGCTCCGGCCCGGCGATCCGGCGGATTTCATCGCGTTCACCGGCTGGAGGAACCTGCGGGTGCGGCGCACCTACCTGCGCGGCCGGCTGGTGGCGAAGAACGGGCTCAGCCTGTTGCCGCGGCGCCGGGCGAGGATCGTCAACGCCTTCCGGGCGCGGCCACGGCGGGTGGCGGACTTTCGCGTGCCGGCCCGGCCGGGCCGGCTCAATGTCATCACCGCGGCGGCCGGCCAGCTGGTCACCGGCTGGAAGCGGATGGCGCCGCGGGTCGTGGACGGCGCGGCCGTGGCCGATCCGGCCCGCGACCTCCTGAAGATCGCCGTCGTCAACCGCTATGCGGCCCGGGCCCCCATCGCCCTCGGCTTCATCCGGGGATTTGGCCTGAAGGCCGGCGCCCTCGCTTCCTCGGTTGCGCACGATTCGCACAATATCGTGGCCGTCGGGGCCGACGACGCTTCGCTGGCTGTCGCGGTCAACCTGGTCATTGCGCACCGGGGCGGCGTCGCCGCTGTCGGGCGAGGGGAGGAGCGCATCCTGCCGCTGCCGATCGCGGGCCTGATGTCCAACGACGACGGTCACACCGTCGCGGCCGGCTACGCCCGGGTGGATGCCCTGGCCAAGAGGCTTGGCAGCCGGCTGCCGGCGCCCTTCATGACGCTCTCCTTCATGGCGCTGCTCGTGATCCCCGACTTGAAGCTGGGCGACCGCGGCCTCTTTTCCGGCAGGCGCTGGGCGTTTCAGCCGGTTTTCGGGAAATAGGGCGCCCCGCGCGGGCGCATCACCAGGAGATCTTGATTAGGTTGAGACCCCTGATGGGGCGGCCGGGAATGGTTGGATCCTTGTCGTCGTCCTGGAACCAAACACCAACCGGACCGGCGATCACTCCGCCTTTATATAAGGTAAACCGATCGTCGATCGCATTCTGGCGGGCGATGGCGGCATCGAGCCCTTCGGCTTCGAAGCGATTCCGGACCACCATCCGGGGAAGGAGAATCACGCCCGGCTCCACTTTCACGGCAGCGGAGGCGTCGGCCGCGGCCTGATAGACGTAGGCCCTGCGCAGGGAGGCCTTCATCTCCTGGTCGATATTGGGTCCCACATTTTGCGCGTGGGCGGCGACGGCCAAGCCACAGACGGCGACGGCAATAAAGCCGGGGCGGCACCAGCGTATCAGGGATACGGCGCGCATGGCGGAAGAGTCTTAATCCCCGGGAGGACTCCGGCTCCAGCTTATTTGATGTAGGGGGATTTCCCCAGGCGGCGTGCGCCCTAGTACTCGATCTTGTCCGTCTTCTGCGCCCATTCCTGAAAGGCCTTGTGCGCCTGGTCCCGAAGGAGGGGCGTCATGGCGATCGTGCGCTTCTCCGGGGGGAGGGGAATCTGCTGGTAGATGAAATCGTCGTCGAAGCCAATGGCGGCCGCGTCCCGTCGGGTATTGGCGTAGTAGATCTTGGGAATGCGCGCCCAGTAGATGGCCGCGAGGCACATGGGGCAGGGTTCGCAGCTCGTATACAGTTCGCAGTCGGTCAGCTGGAAGGTACCCAGGTCGCGGCAGGCCTGGCGGATCGCCGTCACCTCGGCATGGGCGGTGGGATCGTTCTGCGAGGTCACGCCGTTCTGCCCGCGGCCGACCACCTGCCCGCGGCGCACGACGACGCACCCAAACGGGCCGCCGCGCCCGCCGCGCATGCCCTCCTCGGCGAGCGCGATGGCTTCGCGCATGAACTGCTCCGGCGCGCCGCTCATGGACCTAGGCGCGGTCGACCACGGCCTCGATCTGGCCGTGGGGCTCGTCGGTCGGCAGGAACGAGACGTTGGGATTTTCCAGGCCGAAGGGCTTCAGGTTGAGGGGGAGATAGTGCTTGTTGGGCAGGAACAGGCTCGCCCGGTTGATCTGCGGGCAGGCGGCGAAGGCCGCGCCCGCCATCTCATAGAGGGTGGTCTGGACCGACGGGCTGTAATTGACGGCAAAGACCCGCAGCATGGCGGCGAGGATGGCGGCGTTCGCCGCATTCCAGTCGAAGCCGGCCGCCGCCGCGCCGGACCAGCGCCAGGTCGTCCGCAGGGCCGTGGCCAGGATCCGGTCCTTGGTCTCGGGGAGGGTGGTGTAGGCGTCGCGGGGATAGCCCTCGAACCCGGAACCGGTCGACTTCATGATCAGCAGGTCCGAGATGCCCGATTCGACCTGGGCCGCGGCGCCGCGCACGGCCACCACCTGCACGGAGGGGCGGCCCTCCTCGCCGAGGAAGGCATGGTCGTGGGGCTTCCCGCCCGGCGCCATCCGCGACCAGCGCCGCTCGCTCGTGTCGATGGTCACCCGGCCGACCTGAGGGTGGCTGTCCAGGAAATGGCGCGCCACGAGGAGGGCGAAGGGCTCCGTCTGGGCACCGAGGTGCTGGTGGGCCAGCGCCTGCACGGTGTTCTTCATCGTGTCGGTGGCGACAACCTTGCTGTTGTCGCCGGCCGTGTACGACGACTCGAAATCGCCCTCGAGCCGCACCCCAACCTCCAGCTCCTTCACCTCGTGCCGCGGCGCCGTCCGGGTGACCTTGAGCACCCGCACCCGCTGCTTGCCGTAGTTTTGGGAGACGAGTTTCACCGGGAAAGGGAGAAAGAAGCCGCATCCGGGGGCCGGTCGCAACCAATATGTAGGTGACAGGGTGGGGCCAGCCGTCAATTTTCAGCCGGCATTCCCCCCGGACACCCATGAAATCCACCCTCATTTCCGGCCTCGAAATCTGCGCCCCGATCGACACGTCCGCCGCCGAGATCCTGACGCCTGCCGCCTGCGCCTTCCTCGCCGGGCTGTTCCGGCAGTTCGAGGGGCGGCGCCGGGAGCTGCTCGCCCGCCGCGCCGCCCGCCAGAGGGAATATGACGCCGGCCGGCTGCCGGACTTCCTGGCGGAAACCGCCGCGATCCGCGGCGGCGACTGGCAGGTGCCACCGCCCAAGCCCGACCTGAATGACCGGCGGACCGAGATCACCGGCCCGGTCGACCGGAAGATGGTGATCAACGCGCTGAACTCCGGCGCCAAGGTCTTCATGGCCGACTTTGAGGACGCGACCGCGCCCACCTGGCAGAACCAGGTCGAGGGGCAGCTCAACCTTCGGGATGCGGTCCGCCGGACAATCGCCTATGCGGCCCCGAACGGCAAGAGCTACGCCCTGAACGAGAAGACGGCGACGCTGGTCGTGCGCCCGCGGGGGTGGCACCTGACCGAGAAGCACGTCCGGCTCGACGGCCAGCGGGTCTCCGGCTCGCTCTTCGACTGGGGCCTCTACTTCTTCCACAACGCCCAGGAGCTGCTGGCGCGGGGGTCCGGCCCCTATTTCTACCTCCCGAAGATGGAGAGCTACCTGGAGGCGCGGCTGTGGAACGACGTCTTCATCCACGCGCAGGACGCCCTCGGTCTGCCGCGCGGCAGCGTGCGCGCGACCGTCCTGATCGAGACGATCCTCGGCGCCTTCGAGGCCGAGGAGATCCTCTACGAGCTGCGCGAGCATTCCAGCGGGCTCAACTGCGGCCGCTGGGACTACATCTTCAACTGCATCAAGCGGCTGCACGGGCGGCCGAATGCGATCTTCCCCGACCGGTCGCAGGTCGGGATGACCGCCCCGTTCATGCGCGCCTACAGTCTCAATGTCATCCGGATCTGCCACAGCCACGGCGCGCACGCCATGGGCGGCATGGCCGCCCAGATCCCGATCAAGAACGATCCCGCCGCGAATGCGCAGGCGATGGCCAAGGTCCTGGCGGACAAGGAGCGGGAGGCCACCGACGGCCACGACGGCACCTGGGTGGCCCATCCGGCCCTCGTCCCGGTCGCGCTGCAGGCCTTCGACCGGCTCATGCCCGGGCCGAACCAGATCGCGCGGCGCCGCGACGACGTGAAGGTGACCGCGGCGGATCTGCTGGCTCCGCCGCCCGGGACGATCACCGAGGCGGGCGTGCGCGCCAACCTGAGCGTCGGCGTGCAGTACCTCGAGGCCTGGCTGGGCGGCCTGGGCTGCGTTCCCCTCTACAATCTCATGGAGGACGCGGCGACAGCCGAGATCTCGCGGGCCCAGCTCTGGCAGTGGCTCCGCTACGGCGCCACCCTGGCGGACGGCCGCCAGGTGACCGCGGAGCTCTACGAGCAGCTGCTCGCCCAGGAATTGGAGAAGATCAAGGGGGAGGTCGGCGCCGACCGCTATGCCGGCGGCCATTTCCCGCGCGCGGTCGAGCTCTTCATGGGCATGGCCAAGGCCCCGCAGATGGAGGAGTTCCTCACGCTGCCGGCCTACGAAGAGCTCCCGTAAATGGCCTCGGCCAGGCAGACCCTCGCCGAGCTGAACGCCGCGGGTGCGCCGGCATTCGTCGCCATGCTCGGCGGCCTCTTCGAGCACTCCCCCTGGGTCGCGGAGGAGACCTGGCCCCGCCGCCCCTTTCGCGACGCGGCGCACCTCCACGCCGAGCTTTGCGCCACGATGCGGCGCGCCCCCCGCGAACGGCGCCTGGCGCTGATCCGGGCGCACCCCGACCTGGCCGTGCGCCTGGACCATCTCACCGCGGCCTCGCAGCGCGAGCAGTCCGGCGCCGGCCTCGACCGCCTGGCGGAGGCCGAGCTGGCCGAGTTCCGGGCCCTCAACGCGGCCTATCGGGCGCGCTTCGGCTTTCCCTTCGTCATCTGCGCGCGGCTCAACGCCAAGGAGGCGATCCTGGCGGCGATGCGGCGCCGGCTGCCCCAGGAGCCCCTGGCGGAGGAGGACGCCGCCCTGGGTGAAATTGAAAAGATCGCCTGGCTGCGGCTGGCGGACATACTGCATACTACTTAGCGAAAAGGGCTTTTCCCCCGCCGTCCCAGCCGCGATTCTCCGGTACCCGTCTCCCATGCCTGGCAAACTCAGCACCCACGTCCTCGATCTCACCCGCGGCGCCCCAGCCGCCGGCCTGAAGATCGAATTGTGGCGGCAGGAGGGCGCGCCGCGGCTGCTCAAGACCGTCGCGACCAACGCGGACGGCCGCACCGACGCCCCGCTGCTGGCGGGCGCCGAGGTCGCAGCCGGCGGGTATGAGCTCGTATTTCACGTCCGGGAGTACTTCGCCGGGCGCGGGGTGGAATGTCCCTTTCTCGACCGCGTGCCGGTCCGCTTCATCCTGGCCGAGGGGGCTTCCTGCCACGTCCCCCTGCTCGTCTCGCCCTGGGCCTACAGCACCTACCGGGGCAGCTGACGGCGCCATGAAGCGGGGGAAAATCGAGGCGGCCACCGGCCGGCTGGTGCGCCGATTGAACGACCTGGGCCGGGTAACCGACCAGCCGGGGCGCCTGGCGCGCACCTTCCACTCGGCGGCCATGCGGCGGGCCAACACCCTGGTCGGCCAGTGGATGAGGGACGCCGGGCTCAAGGTGAAGGTGGATGCGGTCGGCAATCTCATTGGCCGGGGCGAGGGCAGCCGGCCGGGGGCCAAGACCCTCCTGCTGGGCTCACACCTCGACACCGTCCTCGACGCGGGCCGGTTTGACGGCGCCCTCGGGGTGCTCCTGCCGATCGTCGCCCTGGGCGAGCTGCGCCGGCGGGGCGTCCAGCTGCCCTTTGCCGTGGAAGTCCTGGGCTTTGCGGAAGAGGAGGGTGTGCGCTTTGCCAGCGCGTATCTCGGGAGCAAGGGCTACGCCGGCCGGCTGCGCGCCGCCGACCTCGGGCAGCGCGATGCCCGCGGGCTTTCCGTCGGCGAGGTGCTGCGGGGAGCCTCCGGGCGGTTCCAGCTGCCCAAGGCGGCGCACCGGGGGCGGGATCTCCTGGGTTATGTCGAGGTCCACATCGAGCAGGGCCCGGTCCTCGAGTCCCGGAAGCTGTCGGTCGGGGTCGTCTCCGGCATCGCCGGGCAGACCCGGGTGCGCCTCACCTTCCGCGGCCGCGCGGGCCACGCCGGCACGACGCCGATGAGCCTCCGCCGGGACGCCCTGGCCGGTGCCGCCGAGTTCGTGCTCGCCGCCGAGGCCTGTGCCCGGCGCGACCCGACCCTGGTCGCCACGGTCGGAACGCTGCTCGTGTCGCCCGGCGCCAGCAACGTCATCCCCGCCGAGGCCGTGCTCACGCTCGACGTGCGCCATGCCCGGGACGCGACGCGCCGAAAGGCCCTGCAGCAGCTTTTCAGCCGCGCCCGGCGGATCGCGCGCGAGCGCGGCCTGACGCTGGACTGGCGGCAGACCCAGGACGACGACGCGGTGGCGTGCTCGCGGGAGCTGACGGCGCTCCTGGCGCGCAGCGTGCGCGCGCAGCAGCACGGCCGCTGCCTCGAGCTCACGAGCGGCGCGGGCCACGATGGCGTCGTGATGTCCGCCATGGCGGCGATCGCGATGCTCTTCGTGCGTTGCCGCGGCGGCCTGAGCCATCACGCCGACGAATATGTGGCGCCGGCCGACCTCGAGGTGGCCCTGCGCGTCATCGTCGACTTCCTGGAGCGGCTGGCGACGGTGGCCGTCACATAGTTCGGATTCCGGCCGGGCGCCTCCCCTGACACCGCTTGCCCTCGGGCGGCGGCGCGCCAGCCTGTCAACATGAGCAGCAAGCTTGATCTGTTGATTCGCGGGGGGAGTGTGGCGACGCCGGAGGGCCTGCATTTGGCCGACGTGGGCGTGGCGGAAGGACGGATCGTGACCCTGGCGCCGGGGACCGCCCCGGACGCGGCGGAGACCATCGAGGCGGGCGGGCTCTGCGTCTTCCCCGGGATCCTGGATGCGCACGTGCATTTCAACGAACCGGGCCGGACGGACTGGGAAGGCCTGGCCAGCGGCTCGGCCGCGCTCGCGGCCGGCGGCGGCACGGCCTTCTTCGACATGCCGCTCAATTCCCTGCCGCCGGTGATCGACGCCGCGAGCCTGGCGCGGAAGCGCGAGCTGGCCGAGGAGAAGTCCGTGCTCGATTTTGCGCTGTGGGGCGGCCTCGTGCCCGGCAACCTCGACCGGCTGGAGGAGCTCCGTGACGCCGGCGCCATCGGGCTGAAGGCATTCATGTGCGGGAGCGGGGTGGAGGAATTCCAGGGGATCACCGACCCGGCGACGCTGCGCGCGGGCATGAAGCGCGCGGCCGCCCTCGGCCTGCTCGTGGCGGTCCATGCCGAGGATGACGCCCTCGCGCGAAAGCTGACGGAAGCCGAGCGCGCCCGGGGCGGGACCGATGTCCGCTCCTTCCTGGCCAGCCGGCCCGTCGAGGTGGAGCTGGAGGCCATCCGGACCGCCACCGATCTCGCCGGGGAGACCGGCTGTCGCCTGCACATCGTGCATGTCAGCAGCCCGGAGGGCATCACGGTGGTGGCGGAGGCCCGCCGCCGGGGCGTCGATGTCACGGCGGAGACCTGCCCGCACTACCTCCTCCTGAACGAGGAGGATGTCGTGCGCCTGGGCGCGCCGGCCAAGTGCTTCCCGCCCTTCCGTTCGGAGGCCCGGCGGCTGAAGCTGTGGGAGGCCGCCGAGAATGGCGCCGTGGACACGATCGGATCCGACCACTCGCCCGCGCCGCCGGCCCTGAAGACCTCGAAGGACTTCTTTGAGATCTGGGGCGGCATTTCCGGCTGCCAGCACGGCTTCCCGGCGCTCATTTCCGAGGCCCTGGCCCGCCGGCCCGCCGAGGAGGCCCTGCCGCGCCTCGCCGCGCTGCTCGCGGCCAATGTGGCCGACCGCTTCGGACTGGCCCCGCGGAAGGGCCGCCTGGCCGAGGGTGCCGACGCGGACTTTGCCCTCCTGGACCTCGCCGCCGTCCACGTCCTCAGCAATGAGGAGCTGTTCTACCGCCATCGGCAGGGTCCCTACCACGGCCGGCCCTGCTCCGTCCGGGTCGTGCGCACGGTCCGGCGGGGTCGCACGATTTATGCTCAGGGACGGATTGCGTCCGGGCCGCCGTCCGGGCAGTTTTTACAGCCACAAAAATGACCAAAGCCCCCTCTGACCTTTTCGGCCACACCCGCGCCCGCGTGGCGGCCCGGCATGCCCTCATCACCCCGGGCAACCACGTGGCGAGCACGGTGCCCGGCATCACGGGCGCGACCGCCGTCATCCTCATCAACGAGGCGATGGGGGCGAAGTTCGCCCAGCTGCTCGTGACCTTCCAGCGCGGCGGCAGCGCGGTCACCCCGGCCGGCGAGGTCGAGACCTTCGGCTATTTTCTCAGCGGCGGCGCCACGGTGCTCGTCGGGGGGAAGAGGCAGCGCTGCGGCGAAGGCGGCTTTTTCTTCGCCCCGGCGCGGCAGGCCTGGAGCCTGACGGCGCCCCAGGCGGGCACCCAGGTGACGCTGTTCCAGAAGAAATACGCCCCGCTGGCCGGCTCCCCCGGGCCCCGGGCCCTCATCGGCGACGCCGCCCGCGTCAAGGGCACCCCGTTTCTCGGGGACCCGGCGGCCAACCTCCAGGTGCTGCTGCCCGACGAGCCCGCCTACGACCTGGCGGTGAACCTCTTTGCCTACCGGCCCGGCGGGCACCTGCCTTTCGTCGAGGTCCATGTGATGGAGCACGGCCTGCTCATGCTGTCGGGCCAGGGCATCTACCGGCTGGAGGACACCTGGTCCCCTGTCCAGGCGGGCGACGCGATCTGGATGGCGCCGTATTGCGCCCAGTGGTTCGTGGCGATGGGCAAGGCGCCGGCGCGGTACCTCTATTACAAGGACGTCAATCGCGCGGCGCTATGAAGTCCGGCCCGGCAACTCCCGTGGTGGCCGTGGACCACGCCGCCCTCGCCCGGGCCATCGAGGAACTGGCGCTGATTTCGGAGGTGGCCCCGCCGGTCGTCACCCGCGTGCTCTTTTCGGAGGCCGACCGGCGCGGGCGGGAGTACGTGCGCCGCGCCGCGCGCGCGGCCGGTCTGACGGTGCGCGAGGATGCGGTCGGCAACATTTTCGCGCGCTGGCCCGGCCGCGAGCCGGCGCTACCCGCGGTCGGCACCGGTTCGCACACCGATGCGATCCCCAACGCCGGGCGCTTTGACGGCGTGGTCGGCGTCCTCGGCGGGATCGAGGCGCTCGCGGCGTTGCGCCGCGCCGGCTTCCAGCCGCGGCGCTCGCTCGAGGTCGTGATGTTCACTGCGGAGGAGCCGACGCGCTTCGGCCTCGGCTGCCTCGGCAGCCGGCTGATGGCCGGGGCGCTCTCGCTGGAGAAGGCGCGCGCCCTGCGCGACCGGGAGGGGCGTTCCCTGGAGGAGCTGCGCACCGCGGCCGGCTGCACCGGCGCGCTGGAGGCGGTGAAACTCCCGCCGGGCTGCTACCAGGCCTTTGTCGAGCTGCACATCGAGCAGGGCCCGCTCCTCGAGCAGGCCGGCATCCCGATCGGGCTCGTCGAGGCCATCGCCGGCCCCAGCAGCTACCGGATCAGCCTGCGCGGGGAGGGCGGCCACGCCGGCGCCGTCCTGATGCCGGTCCGCCACGACGCCTCGCTGGCGGCGGCCGAGATCGCGCTGGCGGTGGAGCGGGGCGCGAAGGAAAGCGGCAGCCCGGACACGGTGGGCACGACCGGCGTGTGGCGGATCGAGCCGGGGGCGATCAACAGCGTGCCGTATTTCGCCCAGATCGAGATCGACCTGCGGGACACGCGGCTCGACTCGCGGGACCGCGCCTTCGCCTTCATTCGCGCGGCGGCCGAGGAATCCGGCCGGCGCCGCGGGGTGACCTGCGAATTCAGCGAGATCAACGCCGATCCCCCCGCGGCGGGCGACCCGGCGACGATCGCGATCGCCGAGCGGGCCTGCGCGGAGCTCGGGGTCCGCTGCCGGCGCATGGTCAGCCGGGCCTATCACGATTCGCTCTTCATGGCCCGGATCTGCCCGACCACGATGATCTTCATCCCGTGCCGCAACGGCTGGAGCCATCGCCCCGAGGAATTCGCCGAGGCCGGGCACATCGCCACCGGGACCGAGGTGCTCGCCCGCACGCTCGCGGCGCTGGCCACCTCATGAGCGCGGCCTTCGACTTTCTCCTCAACGGCCGGGCGGTCCGCGTCGAGGGCGTCTCGCCGAACACGACCCTGCTCGAGTTCCTGCGGGGGCGGGGCCTGACCGG
>Ga0265320_10001757_pt1 | contig 15356 bp, 9 predicted proteins | sample 4827metaG_FD_202087 | JGI IMG/M metagenome (GOLD analysis project Ga0265320, IMG submission 202087) | Rhizosphere microbial communities from Carex aquatilis grown in University of Washington, Seatle, WA, United States - 4-8-27 metaG | ecosystem: Host-associated > Plants > Roots > Rhizosphere >...
GCGTGCCGTTGGTGATCCCCTCGACGGCAATACCCCATGAAAAATATACCTGCCATCCCCAATCGGATGACACGACCTCGCGCCGTTATGCTCACGGGCCTGCTCCTCGGTCTCGTTCCACTTGGGGCACAAACTTCCGCGCCGGCGCCGACCACCACCGCATCCCCCGCAGCCAAGGTCGCTGCGCCAAGCTCCGGGGCACAAACTTCCGTAACGCAGGTTCCGGCGGCAGCCATCCCTCCGGCGGCCAAGTCCGATGCCCCGTCCTCCGGGGCGCAAACTCCTCCGGCTCCGGCAAGCGCCGGCACCGCGGCGCCCAAAGACGCTACGACCCTCTCGGTTTGGGATGGGGTCTACTCAACTGAACAGGCCAGCCGCGGGACGAAGGCCTTTAATTCCCTCTGTGCCCGCTGCCATGGCGAAAACCTGCTCGGGGGGGAAGATTCGCCGGCGCTCGTCGACAATGACTTTCTCGATAAATGGCAGGGCAAGTCCGTGGGTGCGCTCATCGAACATACGCGAAAAACCATGCCGTCGGATGGCCCCGGCAAGTTGAGCCGCCAGCAATGTACCGATATCACGGCCTATTTGCTCAACGCCAATGGCTTCCCAGTGGGCAAAAGCGAGCTCGGGCCCGATCCGGACGCGCAGAATTTGATTCTCATCGAGGCAAAGAAACCCCGTCCAGTGCCCCAACCGGCCAAGGGCTCGCCGCCGGCAAGAGCGATTCCGTGGCCGAGCCGAAATCGCCGAGTCCAAACCTTAGCGAGGCAAAAAAATGAAACTCCACTCATTACCCCGCCGTGTCCGCCTTTTAATCCTGCCGCTCCTGCTGCTGGCGCTCGCTGGCCGCGCGCAGGCCCAGCAAGGCGCCACGAACGGCGAATGGCGCTATATTAGTGGCGACGCCGGAAGCACCAAGTATTCGCCACTGGACCAGATTAACGCCTCAAATGTGAAGCAATTGGAAATATCGTGGCGGTGGAAGGCCGAAAACTTTGGCCCGCGTCCCGATTACAATTGGGAAGTGACCCCCTTGATGGTGGGTGGAGTCCTCTATTTCACAGCGGGTTCCCGTCGCGACGTGGTTGCTGTGGATGCGGCGACCGGTGAGACCCTCTGGATGTACCGCTTGGACGAAGGTGAACGCGGGGATCGCGCCGTGCGGACTCAAAACCGGGGTCTGGCCTACTGGAGCGATGGCAAAGATGACAGTCGCATCATTCTCGTCACCCCCGGCTTCCAACTCGTCTGCCTTGACGCCAAAACCGGCCGCATCATTCCCACCTTCGCCAAAGATGGCATTTACGACCTCACGCTGGGTCTCAACCGTGACGTCGTCAAGCCCGGCGCAATCGGCTCCAGTTCCCCGGCGATTGTCATTCGTGACACCATCGTCGTCGGCGCCGCCCTCCTGGCCGGTACGGCGCCGCCTTCCAAGGAAAACGTTCCTGGCTATATCCGCGGATTCGACGTGCGCACGGGCAAGCTACTCTGGACCTTTCACACCGTGCCGCAAGCCGGCGAAGACGGCGTAGAAACCTGGCTAAATGATTCGTGGAAATACACCGGCAACACCGGCGCTTGGGCGCCACTAAGCGGCGATGAAGAACTCGGCTATGTTTACATCCCCGTCGAATCGCCCACCGGTGACTTTTACGGTGGGACCCGCCTGGGTAATAACCTTTTCGGCGACAGCCTTGTCTGCCTCGATGCCAGAACCGGCAAGCGCATTTGGTACTTCCAGATTATCCACCATGACATCTGGGACTATGAGCCGTCTTCGCCGCCGCTCCTCGCGAACGTCACCGTTGACGGCAAACCCCGGAAGATCGTCGCCCTGGTCACCAAATACGCGTACACTTTCGTCTTCGACCGGGTTACGGGCGAGCCCATTTGGCCCATCGTTGAAACTCCCGTCCCACAATCCACGGTACCGGGCGAAAAGACCTCGCCCACGCAGCCGATTCCCACCAAGCCGCTTCCCTTTGACCGGGTCGGCGTCACGGAGGATCAACTCATTGACTTCACCCCGGAACTCCACCAGCAGGCCATCGAAATCATCAAAAAATATAACTACGGCCCGCTCTTTACGCCTCCGAGCATGCGCGATGAAAACGGGAAACTCGGAACCCTCCTCATCCCCAATCACACGGGCGGCGCCAACTGGCCGGGCGGGGCCCTCGATCCTGAAACCGGCATCATGTACGTCTCGTCCCTTTCCAACACCGACGTTCTCGCGATTGCCGCCGCCGACCCCAAACGCTCCGACATGGGCTATGTCGGGGCGATGAGCGCTCGCCCGGCTGGCAGCGGAGCCACTGGCGGCACCGCAGGCGCGGGCGGCACCGGCGCTGCGGCCGCAGTGCCGGTCGTGTACAACTCGGGTGGCGAAGGCGGCCCGCCGCGCCCCAACATCGGCCCCCAGGGCCTCCCGCTCATCAAACCACCATGGGGGCGCATCACTGCGATTAACCTAAACACCGGAGACCATGTTTGGATGGTTCCCAACGGCGCGGTTCCCGACGCCATCAAGAACAACCCGGCGGTTAAAGGCATTGACCTCTCCAAAGCCGGCAATCTCGAGCGGGCCCACCTGCTGGTCACCAAATCGCTTCTCTTCTCTGCGGATGGCTCCGGACTTTTCAATGCTGGCCCTGGCGGCGGTGGCAATGTCTTCCACATCCTCGACAAGAAAACGGGCGCAACTGTTTTTGAGATTACCATGCCCGCCGGCAGCACCGGGACTCCCATGACCTATATGATCAACGACCGCCAATATATTGTGGTCGCCACGGGTGGACGGGGCATCCCTGCTGAATTGATCGCATACGCCGTTCCCTAGCTCCGCCATGCCTTGGTCACAAAATTATTCCCCCGTTGGCGGCGTTGGCGTTTCGGCGCTCATCGCCGTGCTGCCGGTTGCGGTGCTGCTGGCACTGCTGGCGTTCTGGCATGTGCGCGCGCACCGCGCTGCGTTCGCCGCGCTGCTGGTGGCCGGCGCGATTGCGGTATTCATCTACGGCATGCCAGCCAAACTTGCCGTGGCGGCAGCCGGCTTTGGTGCGGCGTTCGGCCTGCTGCCCATCGGCTGGCTGATTCTGAACGCGATTTTTATCTACCAACTCTCGGTCGAAACGGGCCAGTTCGTTGTTTTACAAAAACAGATCGCCGGCATCTCGCGCGACCGCCGCATTCAGGCGTTGCTGCTCGCCTTTGCGTTCGGGGCGTTCATCGAGGGCGCGGCCGGATTTGGCGCGCCGGTCGCGATCAGCGGAGCCCTGATGATCGGCCTTGGTTTCAAGCCGCTGGAAGCGGCCAAGCTCGCGTTGATCGGCAACACCGCGCCGGTGGCTTTTGGTTCGCTCGGCATCCCGCTCGTCACGATGGCGCCGATTACCGGGCTCGACCTGCAACAACTCAGCGCCATGGTCGGCCGGCAAATCTCGCTCTTCGCGTTCATCCTGCCGTTTTGGCTGATCACGGCGCAGGTGGGCTGGCGCCGCATGCTCGAAGTCTGGCCGGCCTGCCTGACGGCGGGCGCCACGTTTGCGATCGTCCAGTTTCTCATCAGCAATTTCCACGGCCCGTGGCTCGTGGACATCGTGGCGGCCGCGGCGTCCATGGCTGCGCTGCTGGTGCTCATGCGATTCTGGAAGCCGCGGGAAGAAATGTACAATGAAGCGCCCGCCACGCCGGCCGCCACCCCTGGCACACCCACGGCCACCGGTCCCGCCTGGAAGGCTTGGCTCCCGTGGATTTTCCTCACGGGTTTTGTGTTCTGTTGGGGCATCAACCCGGTGAAGAATCAGCTGAATGCATGGTATGCGCCGCAGCTTCCGGTGCCATTCCTCAACCTGGCCGTGCAAAAAATGCCCCCGGTTGTGCCGGCGCCCAAGGTGGAGACGGCGATCTTCAGTTTGAATCTCCTTTCCGCCACCGGGACCGCGTTGCTGCTTGCCGGCATCGCCTCGGCGATTGGCCTCGGCGTGGGTTTCCGCCGCGCCCTGAAGATTTACTGGCAGACCATCCTGCGGGTCCGCGTTTCGCTGCTGACGATTTCGACGATGATGGCGCTGGGTTACATGACGCGCTACGGTGGCACCGACACGACCATGGGGCTGGCGATTGCCGGGACGGGTTGGTTGTTCCCCTTTTTCTCGCCCATCATCGGCTGGCTCGGGGTCGCGCTGACGGGCAGCGATACGGCGTCGAACGTGCTTTTTGGCAACCTGCAAAAGGTGTCCGCCGGGCAACTTGGCTTCTCGCCGATGCTGATGTGCGCCGCCAACAGCACCGGGGGTGTGATGGGCAAGATGGTGGATGCGCAAAGCATCGTCGTCGCGTCCGTCGCGACGGGTGGCCGGGCCGACAGCCCCGACGCTGGCTCGGTTTTACGCACCGTATTTTGGCACAGTATCGCGCTTGCGGCGCTCGTTGGAATCCTTATCATGCTTCAATCCTATTTGTAACCGGGAATGATTCCCGTGCCCCATCCTCTACCGACTCCCCATATCCCACCAACCCCCATAAACAACTCCAACCACCCAAATCCCATGAACAACCTCAACTCCATGAACCGGCGGGAATTTCTCGCCGCATCGGCCGGTCTGGCGGCAGTGGCTTCTTCCGTAGCCAACGCGCAGCAAGCTCCGGCCGCCGCCGCCCCGGCGGGATCGGGCCAAGGACGCGGCCCGCAAGCCGCTGCCGCCGCCCCCGGCACCGTGACCTTCAACACGGTAATCCCCAAGCTGAAAGCCGGCAAACAGGTCTTCAGCAACACGCTGTACGAACCCGACCTGGAAGCGGCCAAAAAGGCCTGCGTGGGCCAGGATTTCATCTGGATCGAAATGCAGCATAGCACGCTGACCTGGCGTGAGTCGCAGCTTTTGATCGAGACGATTGCCGCCGAAGGTTGCATGCCGTTCCTGCGCGTGCCCTCGGCAACCGAAGGCGACGTGCAGAAAGCCACCGATGCCGGCGCGCTGGGAATTATCTTCCCCATGGTTTACAGCCTGGAGCAGGCGCACAATGCAATCAAGTATGCCAAGTTCCCGGTGGGCAACCTCAATTCGCCCAATATCAAGCCGTGGGGGCATCGCAGCAACGGCCAGGGCCACTGCACCCGCATTTGGGGCAAGGACTACATGACCAACGCGAACAACAACGTGCTAATCATGATTCAGATTGAAAACCCCGAAGGCGTCGGCTTGATCAACACCATCCTCGAGGAAGTCGAGGGCATTGATATTGTCATGGTCGCCAGCAACGATTTCGGCCAGCAGGCCGGCGACCGCGACGGCTCCCCGACCTACAACGCCCGCGAAGAACTCGTCCGCAAGGCGGTTCTCGCCCATGGCAAATACTTGGCCGGTCCTTCGAGTTGGAAAGACCGTCCGGGTTATAGCCTGTTCCAGGGCACTCGAGGCGCGACCAATACGGGATACAACCAGGCGTAGGCCTGCTCTCGGGCATTTCCGAATGTCCTGAGCCAGCGGTTGGCGTTGCCACCGCGCGAGCCCGACAAGCACCCATCCGGGTTGTTTGTCGGGCCTGCGCTTGCGCGGCGCTGTTTAAAGCTCCATCGCCCCAATTATCGAAAGCGCCGGAAGGTAAAGGGGACCGCTGACTCGGTGAGATTACGCGCTTGTTGTTCAAATATCTCCGCCAGTTTGTTGCGGTAAGGTGATTTGGAACATGCTGGGTCGGTAAAGGAGGCGTTCCCGGCAATTAGCGCGGCTTGGCAACGGCATCCGCCATAATCCTCCAACCGCCGATCGCATGACCGGCAGGGCTCCGGCATCCAGTCCGTGCCGCGAAACCGGTTGAAGGCCGCAGAGTTGCCCCAAATTGCTGCCAGCGCATGCTCCCGGATGTTCTCGAATTTCATCCCGGGTATGGCGCTGGCTGTGGGGCAGGGCAATACCTCGCCGCGCGGGTTCACCGTCAGATACTTTCGCCCCCAGCCTTGCATGCACGGTTTTGGAAAATCTCCGAAATAATCCGGCAGGACATAGATCACGTCCATTTTCCCCTGCAGCCGTTTCTGCGCAGCCGCAGCCTTCGAAAACGCCGCCTGTACTTGGGCGCGAGTGGGGAGCAGTTGGTCCCGATTCGCGAAAGCCCAGCCGTAAAATTGCACGTTGGCCAATTCCAATTGGCGGGCGCCCAGGTCCTGCGCCAGTTCAATAATGCCTTCCAGACGATCCAGGTTTCGCCGATGCAGCACCACGTTCAGCGAAAGCGGCAGGCCCAAATCCCGGACCATCCTGGCCGCCTCCAGCTTCACGCGGTGCGCCGCCGTCCCGGCCACTTCGTCGGCTAGCCCCGGTTCGTCTGCTTGAAAGCTAATTTGGATGGAATCAAGTCCGGCGGTGACGAGCTTTACCGCCTTTTCCCGGGTTAAGCCGACCGCACTCGTGATAAGATTGGTGTAAAGCCCCGCCGCCCGGGCCGCCGCCACCAATTCCGGCAGATCCTTCCGCGCCAGGGGCTCTCCGCCCGAAAACCCCACGTGAAAGACGCCCATCGCCGCAGCCTCCTCCAGTACCCGAACCCAATCGTTCGTGGTCAACTCCTCCGCTGCTCGAATCAGTTCTTGGGGATTGGAGCAATAGGGGCAATGCAACGGGCAGCGATGGGTTACTTCCGCCAGCAGAAGCTGGGGCGTCAAAAGCCCGGCTGCCTCTGCTTCAGGAATTTGGGCATATTCCCCGCTCACATCGTCGAGAAGCGAAAAATATTCCTCCAGCTTCGCCGACGGCTCGCGGGCCGGCACCTCGGCTACAATCAATTGATCCTCCAGCAATTTATGCAAATAATCGCGGATGGAATCCACAAATCCAAGGGTCGCCTTCTCCTCGAAATGCCGGCTCAAGGCGTCCACCATCTGGCGAAACGAGACTTCTCCGCCGCACAATGCCAAAATCGCCGCCTCGGATTGCTCCAGGAAAAACATTTTCTCGGGAGCCAACAGCACCCGCGCCACCCCGTATTCGGCCCGGACTCTCTCCGCGACCGCCTGAATCCTAACCCCGGCCGACAAACGGAAAACAGTGTCGTCGCCAATGGTGAAATTTAATTCGATGGACATTTTCACTCCCGACTCATCATCATTTCCAAAAGAACCACCGTGACAAGATTCTTTGGGCCATAGACTTGGTTGATTTTAAATTCAAAAATTCACACTTTGCCCAACCCGCCAAGTCTCCCCATGTCTACAAACCGCAAACTTCCGCATCCGACGCGTAGACAAAAAAACCACATCGCCTCCCAGCGAGAAGCGAACTCAACTTTTAATTTACGACCTGGGGTAACCCGCCTTCTACTTCATGATGTCGGTGCCCGTCTCGGTACCGGCGTAAGAAGTGCACTCACACGACAGTTGGCACTTCCGGAGTATTGGTTTGACCCACGTCTTGGCTTTGGCTTTTTTCATGCGAGTTAATTAAGGCAACGGAACATCCCCTCGTCAACTCCCAAGTTTACCTGGCGCAAGGAAGCCGATGGCTGGTTCTTGCTCCCGGGTCGCTTCGCGTTTTCTATCCCATGCATGTGATACTTTTAGGAACAGCCGCCGGGGGAGGACTGCCCCAATGGAATTGCCGGTGCCGCAATTGTCGCGCGGCCCGCACGGGGTCCGGCTTGGTGCGCCCCCGCAGCCAGTCGTCTGTCGCCATTAGTGCGGATCGCAAACGCTGGTTCTTGCTCAATGCCTCCCCGGACCTCCCCCGTCAGATCGAGTCCTTTATTCCGCTGCAGCCCTCCGGCCCCCATCCGCGCCAGACCCCCATTCAGGCCGTCCTTTTGACCAATGCCGACCTGGACCACACTCTCGGATTACTCTCGCTCCGCGAAAATCCAGAACTGCTCATTTACGCCAGTGCTGAAACTCAATTCGCCCTGACCCAAGGGTTGGCCTTGCTGCCCACGCTCAATAAGTATTGCCAAGCCAGGGTGCGCCAAGCCCCGCTAACCCGGCAGCGATTGTGCCATCGGGATGGGTCCCCCAGCAGCCTCTCATTCCAGGCATTTCGAGTGCCCGGCAAACGACCCCGTTTCGCGGCCAGGGGAAAATCCACAAAATTGAACGGCGGATCCGCCATTGGTTATAAGATCTACGATGGGAAAACCGGGGGTTGCCTGGTCTATTTGCCGGAAATCTTGGCGCTGACCCCGGAGGTGATTTCGCTGGTAAGCGATGGCGATATTTTACTGTTCGATGGTTCCTTCTGGTCGGAAAATGAACTCGCGGAAAACGGCATCAGTGGCCGACTTGCCTCGCAAATGGGCCATATTCCCATCGGGGGTGAAAACGGCAGCTTGCGCGGCCTGACCGGCGTAACCGCCCCCCAAAAGGTCTTTGTGCACATCAACAACACCAACCCCATTTTGCGCGAAAACTCCCGGGAGCGCCAGCAAGCGCTTGCGGCCGGCTGGATCGTTGGCCATGATCGAATGGAGTTTCAACTTTAATGAAGGCGAAAAATCTCGGCGGCGCGAATTTATGGTCCGAAGCGGATTTTCTCCGGCGGATGCGGGAAGTCGGCTTGAAGCATTACCACGATAAACATCCCTTCCACTTGCTATTGGCGGAAGGCCGGCTGCCCCTCGCCGCCATTCGGTGCTGGATTCGGAATCGGTTCTACTACCAGCGCAAAATTCCAATAAAAGATGCCTTCATCCTGACGAATGCCCCGCGCCACGTTCGCAAAATCTGGATTCACCGGATTGGAGACCATGATGGAATTGATGCCACCGGGTGGACTGGGGGCATCCAAACTTGGGTGCGGTTGGATTTGGGCGTCTCCGGCGAAGCTCCGCCGGGATTCGCAAGAAAATCAATCCGCGAACAGACCGAGATTCTCCAGGCGCATGAAGAAAAATTGCAAACGGCGCCCGTCCTGCCCGGAGTGCGCGCCGCGGTGGATGCTTATGTCAATTTTGCCCGAACCGCCCGCTGGGAGCTGGCGGTTGCATCTTCATTGACGGAGATGTTTGCTCCGGACCTGATGAATCGGCGGCTGGCCAGCTTGGAACGGCATTACCCCATGATTCCTTCGTGGTCCTACGATTACTTTCGCAATCGCCCGCCGTTGGCCCGGCGGGATCAGAAAGAAGCGTGGGCGCTGACCGCCCGGAATTGCACCACCCCGAAACTCCAGCGCCATGCCGTGGCGGCGCTTCGATTTAAATGTGATTTGCTGTGGAAAATGTTGGATGCGATCATGGCCAACCGCTCGGGCTAGGCAGCCCAAAGGTATCAAACGGAGAATTTCAAGCAACGGCCGGACGCAATTCACGGTCGCAGCCCGGACCAGGCGTTGTTTTATTGGGCACATGAATACAGCGAAGCTGGTGCGCGCGTTTGCCTCGGGATCGCTCCTGCATCCCACCTCATCCGTGCCCAGTTTTCTGGATTTTACGCACACGTTGGCGGCCAAATTGGGGGTTTCGCTGCCCGGTCCCTCCGAGAAGCAAACTTCCATCGCCAAGTTTATGGGCGATGCCGAACACTGGGTGTTCGTGCTTGTAGACGGCATGGGCTGGGAGTTGCTCAACCTGCTGGCGCCGACCACCTTTCTCCGCTCGCAAAAGGCGATGGAATTACGTGCCATTTTCCCGTCAACCACGGCCTGCGCCATGACAACCCTCGCCACGGGCCTTTGGCCGGGCCAGCACGGAGTTCCGGGCTGGTGGGCGTACTTGGCGGAACGGGGCCTATCCGTCACGACGTTGCCGTTTGAAGAGCGCCATACCCACGCGCCGCTGGATACCTTGGGAGTGGCGGCGGAGGCGCTCTGGCCGTTCGCATCCTGGAGGGAGCGGGTACAGCGTGACTCTCTCACCATCCAGCCCCGGGAGATAATCCACTCAACTTTTTCGAATTATTTGAGCGGCGGTTCGCCCGGATGTGGATACCAGTCAATTTGCGACGCAGTGGACATCGTGGCCGCGCGCCTCGACAAAGTCACGACTCCAAGCTTTACCTATTTGTACCTGCCGGAATTCGACACCGTTTGCCATCGCCAAGGCGTGGATCACCCCCAAACCGCGCAGACCCTTGCAACGATTGATGCAGAACTCAAACGCCTGGTGGATCGCCTAAACGGGCGGGCGCGGCTGGTGATTAGCGCCGATCATGGCCACACGAATATCCCGGAAGCGAACCGCATTTCCCTTCAGGACGGAGATTCCCTGCTCGAACTTCTGCTGGCCCCGCCCACGGGCGAGCCAAGAGTGCCGGTCTTTCATGTCCGCAAGGAGTGTGAATCCGCATTTGTGAAGTTGTTTGGCGCAAGATTCCCCACTGATTGGGTGCTATTGCCAACGGCGCAGGCCGCGGAAATGAAGCTGCTGGGGCCGGAGCCGCTGTCCCCGCTGGCGACCAGCCGCTTTGGCATTTTCATGGGCATCGCCACGGAATTGGCGACCATTCAATATCAATCACCGCTGGATCGGCTCAAACCGGCCCATATCGGATTCCACGCCGGATTGTCGCCGGCCGAAATGCGCATCCCGCTGATTGTCGTTTGAAACAGCAATCAAAAGCAAATTCCATAGAAGCTCTTAGCGAGCTAAAAATTGTTGACCATGCCACTTCGTACTTTGGTAATTGGAGTCGTAAATGCATGCCCCCAGCCCCATCCAAGTTGACCCCGACCATCGCCGCGCGCTGGCCTGGCTGCGAGGCAATCCCTTGCGGCACATCGTCACCCTGAAAATGATTCACGTTGGGGGCAGGTCGGTCTCCTGCCGGTGGTGCGAGGATGCGGACGGCTGGGGTCTGCTCTCGCTGTTTCATACCGGGGTTTTCGAGTACGATCAGCAAACCTACGCTGACCGCGACTGGGTGGTGCTCATTGACGGCACCTCGGCCGCTGCCAAAGCCAAACTGCTCGAAGAACTGCCCACTGGCGCGCTGGTCGTCAAAACCTACGACCCCGCCGTCAAAGAATTCCTAAAGCGGAAATTGCACGCCTCACCGGTGCGATCGTTTGTTTCCTTTACCATTGCGCCCGGCGGGCTGCCTCCCTCCCCCACCATGGCAATTGTTTCCTCCACCAACCTCGATCCCGCCATCGCCGGCATATTTGCCGAAAATGGGTATGGGAAAAGCGAACTCGCGCGGCACTTTGCCGACGGCGCGCGCTGGTTTGGAATCAAGGAAGACGGCCAAGTCGTCTCGGTCGGTATGGTGTTCCGCAATTTTGAAACCATCTGGGAAATTGGCGGCGTCTATACGCAGCCGGTCCGCCGCCGCCGGGGTCTGGCCCGCCAAGTCGTGTTGGCGGCACTCAACTATTTGCATCAGTCGCAGCTCCTGCCGCGTTACCAAGTCCGCTCGGACAACCTCGGCTCCATTGGTCTGGCCGCAGCGTCCGGCTTGAAGGAATTCCTGCGAATGGACCATTACCTCGTAGACCGGACGATTTGACGAAAGCGCGAGTTCTGAATGATTTCACCGGTTACCGCCCAAAGTGAAGAAAACCGCCACGTATCCATAGAATGCAAAAACAACCGCGTTGATCAGGATGCAAATTACCCCCGCGGCCTTGGCGCCCTTCACCACTGAAATACAGCCAAGGACCATGCCGACGGCGGCAATTGCGGCCAATAGCCACACCTCGCCGAGCGGGGAATGCGGGAATAGGCGCCGATGGCCGGTTTCAGAGAGGGCCGCGGCCACGGGTCCAACTAGCGTTGCAATACCCGCGATTACCGTGGGGAGGCGGAGGGATGGCTTTTCCGTCATGGCTTCCCTTCCATAATTGAATCCCCCATGCCGGGGAAGCATCGCCCCACTGGATAAAATTACGCCTCGGTGCTGCCAGCAGGTTGTGCGGCGGCCATGCGCTTGCGGCGCAAGCCGAGCAAGAACAGGGCAGAGGCGCCCGCCAGGAGGCTCCACGTCGACGGCTCGGGCACCACCACGAACTCAAGGGCCGTGCCACCGTTGGCGAAGACGAAGTAGCTGCCGTTCCCCGCCCCACCCTGCCAGACATTCTCGGCTTGGAACTGGCCCAACGTGAACCCGAGGTTGGACAGCGTATTGTTGGCCGTCAGGAGCGTGTAGGTCTCAGGATGCGTGCCGTCAAAGAAGCCGGTGTCCTGGAAGTCGAACACAATCGCTTCGGTGCTGTTGCCGGAATACGAGACATTACCGGTGACATTTATGCGGTCCGAGAGGTTGCCGGTGGTGCTGAGATGGAAGTAATTGGTGGCGGTGGGCGACGGGTTCCAAATCAGATTGCCGCCGATGGTCAGGACATCCAGGGTCGCGGCCGAGATAATGGACTTGCCGGTTCCGGAAATCGAGTACGAGAGTGATTCATTGAGGCCCGGGGCAAAGGCGCCACCTTCGACGTCCACGTTCGAATTGATGTTGCCACTGCCACCGAGATAGGAACCAGTGCCGATATGAACTGCGGCCGCCACCTGGCCGTTGACCACCAGACCGCTGTTGCTCACCACCACGCTGCCACCGGAATTCGTGCTGTTCCCGGTGAGGACGAGGATGTCGCCACTGACTGCAACGTTGGTGATATTGGAAGCCTTGCCGGTGGTGGTTTCGACGACCGAGACCCCGCTGGCGCCCACCACATTGACGATGCCCGTGCCGCTGAAGCTGCCGGCGTAGTTGGTGGTGGTGCCGACCTCGTTGTAGTTGAAGGTACCGTTGTTGGCCACATTACCGGTGATGCTCGGCGCGGCGGTGGTGCCATCACCCAGGTTAAAGGTCGCCCCAGAGGCGACGATCACGCCGCCGGCATAAGAGTTATTCGAGCCGTTCGAAGTGAGCGTGCCCGCGCTGACGGTGGTGGTACCGGCGTAGGAGATGTTGCTGCTCGTCAGCGTCAGGGTCCCATTGCCTTGCTTGATCAAGCCACCGAGACCGGAGATGTTGCCGGAGTAGACGTTGCTCGGCGCGTTATCGGTACCTTCCGCCAGGGTCAGTCCTTGGACGGTGCCGTTGGTGTTGGACAACACCAACGCTTGGTTGCCCGCGAGCCCAGCCACCGTCGCCGAAGTAATATTCGAGCCAAAGAGGAGGTTACCGCCGACGTAGTCCAGGTCGCTGAATTGGAGGGCGACGCTGCTGTTCACCACGAGGGTGCCCCCGGAGATGGTGGTCGAGCCGTTAAAGGTACTGGCATTGTCGAGTTCGAAGGTGCCATTCAGCACGCTAAGGGAGCCCGTGCCGGAAATGTTGCCGCCGTAGGTAACAGTGGTGGCATTGCCGTTATAAGCGAGGCTTGCATTATCAACGATGTTAGCCGAGGCGACCGCACCATTGGTCGTGCCGTTACCAAGTTGGAGGGTGCCGCCGGAGATGGTCGTGTCGCCGGTGTAGGTGTTGGTGCTGGAGAGCACCACCGTGCCCACAGAAGTCTTGGTCAGGCCGGCGGAGCCCCCGAGGATGGCACTGACGTTGCCGCTTTGCACGTTGAAGGTGGCTCCGGTGGTGCTCAGAGTCCCGGTGCTGCCAGTGATGTTGCCGCCTGCGAGGGTCAGCGGACCAACCAATTGATTGAAGGAGCTGATATCCAGGTTGCCGCCGTTGACCGTCACGCTGCCCGTGCTCAGGAGCGCATTGGTGGAGCCCAAAGCCAAGGTCCCGTTATTAACTGTCGTGCCACCGTCGTAAGTATTCGTGCCCGTGAGAGTCTGGGTATCCAGACCATTCATGGTCAAGGACACGCCCGAACCCGTCAAGTTACCGCTGTAAGTCACGCTCGTGGCGCCAACGGTGCTGTTCAAGGTGAGGGCAAATCCGCTGGGTAGAACTAGGTGCTGCGAACCGGAAAGACCGCCGAAGGTGGCGTCAGTGGTGAGCGCAGTGATGTCCAGCGAGCCGCCCGCGTTGTTGTAAACCAGGATGCTGTTTTGCAGAGCCAGGTCGCTGGTCAAGACCAGCGTGCCACCGGACAACGTCGTATTGCCGGAGAAGGAATTGGGCGCGCTCAACACGAAGGTGCCGTTTCGGACATCGAGATTGCCGGTGCCGGAGATATTGCCGCCATAGATTACGGCCGTCGAATTGCCATTAAAGGCGAGGTTCGCGGAATTGAAGATATTGCCGGAAGCGACCTGGCCGTTGGTGGTGCCATCGCCCAATTGCAGCGTACCGGACGAAATGGCGGTAAAGCCGGCATAGGTCATCGCTGCAACAAACGTCTCCGTCGCCGGGCCAACGGTGGTGACGTTGCCGGTTCCGCTGATCAGGAAATGCTGAACCTGGTCGGTGGGCGCCGTCAGCGTCAAATTCGAATTGTCGACGACGGTCGGGTCCCCCACGAAGTTAATAGTCCCGCCATCAACTATGAAGGCGCCGTTGGATGGGGTGGCGTCATACAACGAAAGCGTTCCAGTGCCATACTTGTATACATCACCGTTGCCGAAGATTCCGCCGAAGAAGCTGCTGTCGAAGTTCTGGTTGTAAACCAACGTTCCGTTATTGACGAGATTGCCGCCAAGGGGGGTCGTGTTGCCCGTGAAGGTCAGCGTGCCAGCGTTGATCGTCGTCAATCCAGAGTAGGAAACGGTGCCGCCGAGCGTCAGGTTGGTGGTGCCGTTTTGGAACAACCCGCCGGTGCCGCTGATATTGCCGCCGAAGGTACTGTCCGCCGACTGGTTAAACACCAGGGTGCTGTTATTAACCAGGCTGCCGCCAAGGGAAGAGGTGCTGCCCGTAAAGGTAACCGTGCCGGCGTTAATCGTGGTCACACCCGAATACGAGTTGGCGCCGCTCAAGGTCAGATTGGTATTCGCATTCTGGATGACCGCCCCCGTGCCGTTGATGGTGCCGCTGTAGGTGCTGTTGGCGGTCTGGTTGAGCACCAAGGTCGCATTGTCCACGATGCCGGCGTTCATGCCAATAACCGGGTTGGTCAAAAGAAGCGTGCCAGCCTTGACCGTGGTCAAACCGGTGTAGGTTTGGGTGCTGGCCAAGGTCAAGGTGCCCGTGCCGACCTTCTTGAGGGAACCGCTGGTGCCGCTTAGTACGCCGGTGTAGGTGGTATCCGCGCCATTCTGGCCGACGGAGAGGGAGACGGCCGAGGGGTTGAGTAGGACGATGTTGGTGGCACCACTCAAGCCGCCCAAGATCGGGCTCGTAGCCCCGTTGAACGAAAGATTGCCGGTCGTAATCACAACGGTGCTGTTTTGCACAGCCAGGTTATTGAACAGGGCCAAAGTGCCACCAATCAAATTTGTCGTGCCGTTGTAGGTATTGGAATTGGTCAAGGCGATATTACCGCTGAGCACGGACACATTGCCAGCGCCACTGATGATGCCACCGAAGAAGCTGGCGGCACTCTGATTGAACGCCAACCAGGAAGAATCCACGATATTGC
>Ga0265320_10001760_pt1 | contig 15347 bp, 12 predicted proteins | sample 4827metaG_FD_202087 | JGI IMG/M metagenome (GOLD analysis project Ga0265320, IMG submission 202087) | Rhizosphere microbial communities from Carex aquatilis grown in University of Washington, Seatle, WA, United States - 4-8-27 metaG | ecosystem: Host-associated > Plants > Roots > Rhizosphere >...
GCCTGCGCCTCGTCAGCGACCTCTTCGAGCGCACCGAAAGCGAGCTGGCTGCGGCACTCGGCCGCGACTGGCGGAGGCTGCTTTCGCAGGCGCGGGGCGAGGACGACAGCCCCGTGGAGACCGAGAGCGAGGACGCAAAGAGTTATTCCAAGCAGGAGACCTTCGCTGCCGACGTAGGGGACTTCACGGCAGTCGAGCGCGTGGCGAAGGGCATGCTCGACGAGCTGCTGCCCAAGGTGCGCTCCGACGGAGCCAAGGTCAGGACCATCACCGTGAAGGTCCGGTACGCCGACTTCACCCAGGAGTCGCATGGGCGGAGCCTCGAGGCGCCGACCGACTTGGAGGCTCCGTTCTATCCGCTTGTGGCCCCGCTGCTGCATGCGGCGTGGACCAAGCGCAGGCCCCTCAGGCTCGTGAGCGTGAAGCTCTCGGGAGTCGACGCCGGCCCCACGCAGCTGGAGATGTTCTCCCAGGCCGACGACAAGCGCCGGAAGCTGGCGGGCGTCATGGACCGCCTCAACCGGGGAGGGCGCGACGCGGTCGTGATCCACGGGCATCAGCTCCCGCAGGACACCAAACGTAACCAATAATAGGATACGTACTGTCCGCTGCCGGCGCTATCGCTGCGTTCCGCGCCGGGCAGGGACGGGTCCAGGGGGAACCGGTTCTCGGAGCCGGAACGAGCGTTTTGGGCCGTTTGGGCCGGAAGGCCTCCGAATTATGCAAAATTTAACAATTTAGGCGCACAAACCTGTTGACGGCGGAAAATCAAAGCTCAATAGGTTGTGGCTGTCCGGGGCCATGACCACATCCTGTTGTGGTCAACAACGCGTAAATAAGTTCCAGCAACTTTTAGTCGCCTAGGCTTGTTGCGCGTCGGAAAACGCCCCGGTTTACCCCTCCGTTCTCCCCTTTCGCCGCCAGTTGCCATGCAAAAAATCTTTCAGGTAGGTTCCAAGACATTCGTGCTCGATCAAACAAAGGCTGAAGCCGCCTTCGCGGCCAAGCGCGTGATCAATGGGCGCGAGACGATGACCTTCAATCTTCTGCCGCTTAAGTACCAGTGGGCCTATGACCTTTACCGCAAGATGAAGGCCAACCATTGGGAGCCCGAGGACATCCCGATGGGCAAGGACATCGAGCAGTGGCGCGATGCCAAGGCCGTCTCGGACGTCGAGCGCTGGATCATCCGGATGGGCATAGGCTACTTTTCGGCGGCGGAGGGGATCGTGGGCGACAACATCCAGCACGTGGTCCGGGAGCTGGTCACGGCGCCGGAGCTCAAGCTTGTCCTTGGGCGCCACGCCCACGAGGAGAACATCCACGCGGACTCGCTCCTCTACATGATCGCGTCGCTCGGGATCAATCCCCACGAGTGCGAGGCGATGTTCGAGGATGTGCCCACCATCGTCCGGAAGAACGAGTTCGTAACACGGATTTCACGCGAACTTCGCAGGGACCTCGACCTGACAAAGGTGGAGAACAAGAAGCTTCTCGCCTCAAACATCTTCGTCTTTGGCCAGTGCATGGAGGGGACCCAGTTCTACGGGCTGTTCGGGATGATCCTTTCGCTCTACCGGCAGAACAAGTTTCCCGGCATAGGCCAGATGTTCCGGTACACGCTCCGGGACGAGTCGAACCACATCGAGGTGTTCCGCAACCTGTTCATGGACCTGGTTGAGGAGAACCGCGAGATCTGGTCGCCCGAGTACAAGGAGGAGCTCCGCGGCCTCATGCGCGAGGCGATCTCCCTGGAGAAGGACTTCATCCGCGACTGCCTGCCCGTCAACGCAGTCGGGCTAAGGCTCGAGGATTTCCAAACCTACATCGACTACATCGCCGATCGCCGCCTTGAAGGCTGCGGTCTGGCGCCGCTATCCGGCGGCATCAAAAATCCCCTGCCTTGGCTCGCCGAGATGATGGACATCGCGAAGGAACAGAACTTCTTCGAGGGCAGGGTCACCGAGTACCAAAAAGCTTCCTCATTGACTGTCGCCTCGGACGACGAGCTCTGACCGCAGGGCCGTACGAATCGAAGATCTCAGTAGCGCCGACCGTCCCCTCATCGCTCCAGAGGATCCTTTGTCTGCCGCCGCCGGCAAAAGGGGCCCTCATCGCTCCGCCCCAATCTCCGCCTGTTGCAACTCTTTTTTAAACTGGAACTTCGCTAATGAACAATATTCCCCTGGCTCATGACCTCGCCCTCAAGCGCACGGTCCACGCTCCCGTAGATCAGAAGCCCATGTTCGCCTGGCGCGACGTGATCGCGCCCACCGAAATCTCGAGTCCTTCGATTGTCCTGCTGTGCCCGCACGGGGAGGAGCGCTTCGACATGACCGAGGTCGCCGACACGCTCGGAAAGGCGCTTACAAACGTCTGCATCTCGCAGGGGGAGAAGGAGATATTCACTGACAAGAACAGAAACTGGGTGGCCCAGATCTGCCGCGAGCTCGCCGGGAACCTGACCGAGATGGCCCGCAAGCAGAACCCCCTCCGGCTGACGCTGAACGGGCTCTATGAGCTGATCGAGAAGACCCTCGTCGACAACAATGCCTACATGGTGGCGAAGAGCCTCCTGCTCAACCGATCGCGCAAGATCTCGGTCAGCCGCGAGTCCGCGGCACAGAGCACGGTCCGCGTCATCCGTCGGAACAGCCAGATCGTGCCGTGGAACGACCACAAGGTTGAGATCGCGGTGAGGAAGACCTTCCTGTCGCTGGCCCGCGACTCGGCACCCGCGGTCGCGATCGCGAAGGCCGTCTCGGAGCGGGTCCTCGCCTCAAATCAGGCCTTCGTAAGGATCGAGGAGGTCCAGGACATCGTCCAGGAGGAGCTTATGAAGGCGGGCCACTACAAGGTGGCGGAGGCCTACATCCTCTTCCGGGCGGAGCGGGCCGCCGCTCGCGACAACGGCGGGTCGGACACGATCGAGGCGGCGCCGGACAGCACGGCCGGGACCCAGGAGACGCTGGTGGTCGTCAAGAAGCAGAGCGGGGAGACGATCCTGTGGGACGGCGCCGACCTCCGGAAGAGGATCGAGTTCGCAATGACCGGGCTCGAGCTCTGCCTGACGGGCGAGGAGATCGAGTTTGAGCTCCGGCGTGCGGCCTACGACCAGATTTCCCAGAAGGACCTGGATGCGACCATCATCCTCAACTCCAAGACCCTGATCGAGAGGGACGCGGATTTCGCGAAATTCGCCGGGAGGATCCAGCTGACCTACATCTACGAGGAGGTGCTGGGCTGGGACATCCTTCGCGACGGCATCGGGAAGCTGAAGGAATGCCACCGCAAGGCGTTCAAGAAATACATCGAGCACGGGATCGCCATCAAGAGGCTCAATCCGCGCCTCCTGGAATACGACATGGAGAGGCTCGCGGGCGCCCTCGATCCGTCATCGGACCTGGAGTTCGACTTCCTTGGGGTGCAGACGCTCTACGACCGCTACCTGGTTGTCGACAAGGTGTCGAAGCCCTCGCGGAGGATAGAGACGCCGCAGTTCTTCTGGATGCGGGTGGCGATGGGGCTGTTCCTCGAGGAGAAAGGGGAGCGTGAATCCAAGATCTGCGCATTATATGATTTGTACAAAACGCGCCGGTTCTGCTCTTCGACACCCACGCTTTTCAACAGCGGGACTCTGCATTCTCAGCTGTCGAGTTGTTTCCTGTATTTTGTGGACGACTCTATCGAAGGAATCTTCCAACGAGGAATCGCGGAGAATGCTTATCTATCGAAGTGGGCCGGCGGTCTCGGTGGATCGTGGACAGCAGTACGCGGTACAGGTGCATATATCGGCGGAACCAACGGTGATTCGCAAGGCGTTATACCTTTCTTAAAGCTTCATAATGACCAACTTGTAGCAGTCAATCAAGGCGGGAAACGGCGGGGGTCGGGCTGCGCATACCTTGAAAGTTGGCACAATGATATCTTCGAGTTTCTCGAACTCAGGAAGAACACGGGGGACGACCGGCGTCGTACTCATGATATGAATACGGCAAACTGGATTCCCGACTTGTTCATGAAGCGCATGGAGGCTAGGGGTACGTGGACACTATTCCGCAGCAACGAGGTGCCGGATCTCCACGAGACATTTGGGAAGAAGTTCGAGGAACTCTATCTCAACTACGAAAGGCTGTCGGAGGAGGGCAAGGTGTATGGGCACAAGATCGAGGCCCTGGATCTCTGGAAGAAGATGCTCTCGATGATTTTCGAGACCGGACATCCGTGGATTACGTTCAAGGATCCCTGCAATGTGCGTTCTCCCCAGGACCACGTCGGCGTCGTGCATTCATCCAATCTTTGCAGTGAGATCACCTTGAATACCTCCAAGGATGAGACCGCGGTCTGCAACCTGGGATCGGTGATTGTGGAGACGCATCTTCTTCCCGACGGTTCGCTCGACCACCGAAAACTCCGCGAGACAATCCGGATGGCGGTGCGGGCTCTGGACAACGTGATCGACATCAATTTCTACCCGACCGAGGCGGCACAGCGCTCGAACAAGCGCCATCGGCCGATCGGCTTGGGTATGATGGGGCTCGCGAACACGCTCTACATAAAGGGCATAGCATTCGCTTCGCCTGACGCCGTCGAATTCAACGACGAGGCGATGGAGGCGATTGCCTTCTATGCCTACGAGGCCAGTTCCGACCTGGCGGCTGAGCGCGGTGCGTATTCGACGTACAAGGGGTCCAAGTGGGACCGCGGCCTTCTGCCTCCGGACACGGTGGACCTCCTTGAGAGGGAGCGCGGGCTCCCAATCCAGGTGCCGCGAGGTTCGCGGATGGACTGGACTCCCCTGCGCTCGAAGATCGCCGCCCAGGGGATGCGCAACAGCAATGTCCTTGCGATCGCGCCCACGGCGACGATCTCGAACATCACGAACACGTCACCGTGCATCGAGCCGACCTACAAGAACCTGTTCGTCAAATCGAACCTCTCCGGGGAATTCATAGTCCTGAATCCCTTCCTAGTGAAGGATCTGAAGGCCCGAGGACTCTGGGACAGGGACATGATGGACAGCCTGAAGTACTTCGACGGGGAGCTGAAGGACATCGAGAGGATTCCCGCCGACCTGAAGCAGAAATACCTCACGGCATTCGACATCGACCACAAGTGGGTGGTTGATGCCGCCGCGCGCCGCCAGAAATGGATCGACCAGTCCCAGTCCGTCAACCTCTGGATCAAGACGCCGGACCTTAAGACGCTCTCCCACATGTACCGCCACGCGTGGCACGCGGGGCTCAAGACGACGTACTATCTGCGCGGCCTTGGCGCATCCAACATCGAGAAGGCGACGGTCCAGGTGAAGAAGGAGATGCGCGGCGCGGCCGGAGAGACAATGGCCGAGACGGCCACGCGCGACGCGGCGACCCTCCTTTCGACGCCGCCGTTCCCGACCGCAGAAGCGGCCCCCATACAGTATACGGCCGAGGAGAAGACCGCATGCTCCATTGAGGCGATGCGCAATGGCGGAACGTGCGAGGCGTGCCAGTAGGGGCAATCAGCCCGGGTTTCGCCTGGATTGCGAATGCGAGCCCCAAGCCGGGCCCGGACGGCGAGGGGCAGTCCCGACTTTGTTGCGGCTCAGAGCATGCGGATGTCCTTGGTGAGAAACGAACCCGTCTCGACGCTCGGATATGGTGCCAGGTGGGGCCTATCGAGCGTGCGCAATACAGCGTTTGGATGAGTCTCGCCTAGCAGCTCCGCCGCGTCCTGAATCAGCCTGTCGCTTAGGGAGACGAAGCGGATCTCCTTCGACGCGACTTCGAATTCAAATTCCTTCCACACCCCAAGAGCGTTAACCGCGTGAGTATTCGAGAGACCATCAAGTCGATTCCGTTGGCTGCTCCGCTTGTAAACCGCTACAGGGATGTGCGCGCCGCATACACCGATTGGAAGAGGCGCCGCGCCTCGAAGGATTATTGCGGGAAAGTCTTCGAGGATTTTTATGTGAACAAGAAGTGGGTCGTCCAAGGGGATTCTGTATCCGGCGACGGATCGACGATTTCAGCGACCGTCGGGATACGACTTCGGTTGCCCGACCTGGCCCGGCAACTAGGCATTAGGTCGCTGGTCGACGCCCCCTGCGGGGATTTCCTCTGGATGCGCGAGATATGCGGTGGATTCGAGAGATATGTCGGGATCGACATCGTCCCGGAATTGGTGGCGGTCAACAATCGGCTATTTGCGAGTGACCGAGTCAGCTTCGTTGTTGCTGATATCACGGCGGACCCGCTGCCACCGGGCGATGCGGTCCTGTGTCGAGACTGTTTTATCCACCTCTCAACAGCCCTAATCTGGAAGGCATTGCGCAATTTCAAGAAGGCCGGATATCGATATGTCATGCTTACGCAGAATGATCCCGTGAAGGAATACCGGGAGATCGTCACGGGCGGCTGCCGGGCCATCAACTGGCGTCTGCCACCCTTCTCTTTCCCGCGGCCCATAGAAACAATTCTTGAGAACACCGGGGACGGGCGGCTGGTCGCGATATGGGAATCGTCGTCATTGCCGATCTGAAACCCGACCAGATTCGATTCTGCCGGGGCTAATCGACAGCATCGATCCTCTTGAGCGGCAGGTCCGGCCGTGACGGGCGGCACAAGAACTTCACCGTCTCTACCGGTGCGGGGGAAGGCATCAAGCGACCGCCCCAAGTGTTAGTAGAAGGTGGCGCTATAGGGTCGATTAAGAGAGGCAGGGTTCCCCGCCTCTTTCCCCATGAAATGGGTTTGCGCAGCAGGCATGGGTGGTTCAGGCGGGGTGCAGGGATCCCGGGCAATCATTGGGACGTCCTTGGCAGCCGGAAAACTTCGCCCAAAGACCGGAACCTTTTTTCCCAAAGCCGTTCCGATAGTGTATGAATCTGCGCATCAATCCTGCTTGCCTCCCCTGGAAATCGGTTGGCCTCGGCCTTCTCCTCGCGCTCACGCCAACTGCGGCGGTGTTGGCAACCGGCGAGGCAGCGGACGCCGAAGCCCTCAGGCAGCAGGCAGTTTCACAGTACGTGGACGGCGCGACTAACGAGCTCGAGGCGTTTCGCCACCAGATCATTGCTGCCGCCCGTCCCGACAACGGGCAGGAGTGCAGGGAGGCAAAGGCCAGGCTCGACGAGTGCAGCAAACTCGTCGCAGGCCTGAAGACAGCCGATCAGAAGCACTTTGATCCCATCAAGAGCGACTACGAACGCACACGGGGTGAACTGTTGAAGGCGCTGCAGGCCGCGCAGAAGAAATAGCGCGGACCCAAGCACGCTGCCGTGGGCTGGCAGCCGGTGTATCGAGATCGGGGCCTGGGACCGGCTTGGCCCGCCAAGGTCATCGGTTGCTCGTGAATATGACTGCGCCGCGCTTGTGAACGTCGAGGGGATCCCCGCCAATTGACGCGACGGGACGGTAGTTGGCCGAGACCCATTCAAGGATCTGGCCCCCCTGGTCCCTGCTTTCGCCGTAGCGGGAGATCCCATATTCGCGAAGATCGCGGCTGACCAAGACGACCCAATCCGGCGGATGTTTCTGAAGGCCGCCGACAATGGCCTGCTCGCGATCGCCCTTGGTGGCAGCGGAGAAGAAGAAGAATGGCGCAACTGGGCTCGGCAGGCGCGCTAGGTAGTTGATCATCTCCCCCTCCGGGATGACCAGCAGGGTCTGGTCGCGGGGCGTTCGCTCGAGTTGATCATCCGCGAAATTCACAAGTGCGCCCGCGGCCTCTACTTGCGGCGGCATTGCATAGAACCTGTCGACCCCTTTTCCAACCGCGTACGTCTTCATCTCCAACAGGCTCTGCGACCGAATGGCCAGGCGAACCACGCCGGTCCCCACCAGGATGACGGTAAGGGCGACGAGGGTCGTCCTGCCCAATCGGCCGAGCCCCAACCATCCGGGCATTTCGCCAATCATCACTGCCGGCACCAGGATGCTGGAGAGGGCGGCCTGATAAAAACCAAATTGGTAGACGCGGCCATTAAGAAGCATTCGGGTCATGAGCCCCGCGGCCAGGACCGAGATCAGCCAGCGCAACGCCGGGCGCGAGACATCCTCTGCCGCCCTTGATTTCCTGACGATCGACGCCAAGGAGGCGATCAGGTAGATGAGTGTAAGGCCGAGCAAGCAGCGACCAGACCCGAGCCAGTTGATCCGGGACCACGCCAGCAACCATATCGCTCCTGCGATCAGGATGCCTGAGAATACCCGCACTGGCATCCGGCTGGTGCGATCCGCGAGCTTTGCGGCAACGGCGATCGCGCCAAGCAGGAGGACCGCGAGGAGCGTGGCGACTCCATGTTCGAGCAGGTGTGCCCATGGCCTGTCGAACCCCATGAATGTCGTTTGGACGGGATCGCTCGTGAAACGGGTTGTCGCCACGACGTTCACCCAAGCCCGTCCTGCGAACAGAAGGGCCTCCTTTGGGGGGACCTTCGTCGAGAAGAAGCCCCAAAAGACGATTGTCGGCAGCAGCGCGGACGTTGCCCACGCAATAACCGACGCGACGGGCGGCGCCTTCGCCTTCAAGAAGAAGATCAGCATTGCGGCGACCGTGACGAGGCCCGCTGCCAGCATGATCTCGGGCTTCAGCACAATGGTCAGGCCCAGCAGGCACCCGGCCGCACCGGCCCGCGAGGCAGACGGGGCCTCCAGCCACCGGAGCAGCGCAAGAACCAGAAGAAGGCACACGAGAAACCCATGCGTGGCCTCATGGGCGTAAGGCGCCGCGAAATTGTGGTTCCCTCCAAAGAACTGCGAGAACCCGAACACCGCAACGAAGACGGCGCACGATGCGAGCGCGGCGCCGCAGCCCCAGGCGCGCCTGAAGAGCGAATAAACCACGGCAACGATGGACGCAAAGACGACCAGATTGGCGGTTACCAGGACCATCAGTCCGGGACCGAAGAGCCTGAAGAGGCCGGCGTTCAGATACTGCGACAGCGGGCCGTAGAAATCGTCGACGTCGCGATAGAGCATGGCTCCGTTCGCAAGGCGCCAGGGCAGATAGAGCTCGCGGCCGAAGTCGATCAGGGGGTCCAGCCATTTTCGCCAGGACGTGGCCAGGAAGAACGCCGTCAAAAGGGCCAGCGCGGCAAGCCCGAGCAATTCTCCGGGCGCGGCGATCGGGCCCTTCGATTCGAGGGAGTGGGATTGGGCTTTGGGGTCACTCATCTCGCCTGGCTCGTCAATTCGGCGGCTGGCCGCCCACGAACCTGCTGCCGGAAGCTTGGTCCGATGGCTCCGGCGAATGCCACCCCAAAGATGGTACCTTGACGTGGCGCCAAGGCGTCTGTTGCTCTGCGGCGAAATCGCCCAAGAATCCCCGGATATGAAGATTTCCCTTATCGTTCCGATCCTGGCCATATTGGGCGCGGCGGGTGTCCTCGCCCAAACTCCTGGTCCAACCAAGGCGCCTGAGCAGACCAAGGCACGCCCCCCTTGGGAACTGGAATGGGCCTACCTGTCGAAATATCACGATGCCAACGTGCAGCTGGGTCCCCCGGCCGGCGGTGAGCAACGCGTCGTGTTCTTAGGCGACTCGATTACGGAGGGGTGGGGGCCGGCTGACGGCAAGTTCTTTGCCGGTAGGGCCTTTGTGAACAGGGGCATTGGCGGGCAGACCACCTCTCAGATGCTGGTTCGATTCCGCCAGGATGTCATCGACCTGAAGCCGGCGGCGGTCGTGATCCTGGGAGGGACAAACGACATCGCGGAGAACGGGGGCATCACGACGCTTGAGGCGATTGAGCAGAACCTGCAATCCATGGTCGAACTTGCCCGGGTGAACGGCATCCGCATCGTGTTGTCGTCCGTCCTTCCCGCAACAGGCTATCCTTGGAGGCCTGGGATCCAGCCGGCGGACAAGATATCCGAACTGAACCGATGGATCGCGTCATTCTGCGCGAGGAACGGCCTGGTCTACCTCGACTACTACTCGCCCATGGTGGACGACAGGCGCGGATTGCGTCCGGAGCTCTCAACGGACGGAGTGCACCCAAACGGCGCAGGATACGCCGTGATGGAGCCGTTGGCCGAGAGCGCAGTCCAAAAGGTGTTGAAATGACGGAGAGTCCCTGACTTCGGCGAAAAAGGCGCTGTGCGCCGCGGCTTTCAGGGTGTAGGCTGCACAAAAGGCGATCCGGCAGTGCGCCGGCTCGGCTTGGTTTCAATGTTGCCCATGAAAACCCTGATTGCTACCTGCATTGCGGCGACCTGTGGAGTCGCCGCGATGGCCCAAACAAATCAAAACGATGCCGAGCGCTGGCTGGCAAAGGCCGAGCTGGCTCCGCCGTTTGCGGCACCGGCCTCCCGGGAGGCGTGGGAGGCCAAGCGCCAGGACGTGAGGGCCGAGCTCTGGAAGCTGCTCGGCCGGCTGCCCCCGCGGCCCAAGACACCAAGCGTCCAGACCCTGTCGCGCGAAGACCGAGGCGACTATGTGGTGGAGAAATTCCAGTTCGATAACGAGGCGGGCTCCACGGTTCCCGGTTACCTGTTTCTGCCGAAGAAGGCGCCCGGAAAGCTGCCGGCGATCCTGTACTGCCACTGGCACGGCGGCGAATACGACATCGGCAAGGAGGAGCTTTTCCAGGCAAAGCACACCCCGGAGGCGCCGGGACCGGCCTTTGCGAGGCGCGGCTATGTCGTCCTCGGCATCGACGCCAGCGGGTTCGGAGAGCGCAACGGCCACGGCCCCGACGGCCCGGCGGAGAGGAGCGGCGCCGCCGAGGAGACGGCCGCCAAGTTCAACCTCTGGGTGGGACGCACGTTCTGGGGCATGCTGGTGCGCGACGACCTGATGGCGCTTGATTACCTGGCGTCGCGGCCGGAGGTGGATCCGGACAGGATCGGGGTGACGGGCATGAGCATGGGCGCCACGCGCACGTGGTGGCTGATGGCGCTCGATGAACGGCTGAAGACCGGGGTGGCGATTGCCTGCATGACCCGCTACCAGAACATGATCGGGCACGGGGCCATCCATGAGCACGATATCGGCTACTTCGTGCCGGGCATGCTGAACCACTTCGACTCCGAGGCCGTGATCGCCCTGATCGCGCCCAGGCCGGTGCTGTTCCAGACGGGCGACAGGGACGGCGGCTCGCCCGTGGATGGTGTCCATGCCATCGAGGCGGCCGTGCGGCCCGTGTATGGGCTCTACGGCAGGGAAAGCGCGTTTCAAAGCCTTGTCTATCATGGTCTTGCCCATGTCTACACGCCGGAGATGTGGGCGAAGACCCTGGCATGGTTGGACGAGCACCTGGGCGCGCCGGCCGACAGGCATTGATGGCCCGCTGGGGGTTGCGCGCACTCACTCATGAGCACGAAGGACCGACCGGTCATCCTCCTTGACCCCTATCCCCGTCCCGTCGACCTGATATTCGATCCGGCGACAAAGGCCCGGCTGGATGCCCTGGGCGATGTGGTCTGGCACGACGGCCCGCCGGCTGCGGCGGAGCACATTGACCGTCATCTGCCCCGGACGACGATCTTGATCGGCCAGAGCGCGCTTCCGCGCGAGCGGCTCGACCGGGCGCCCCTCCTGAAGGCCGTGTTCAACGTGGAGAGCAATTTCCTGCCGAACATAGACTACGTCGAGTGCCACCGCAGGGGGATCCCCGTGCTTTCCACCGCCCCCGTGTTCGCCAGGCCCGTCGCGGAGATGGCGCTCGGCCTGGCGCTGTCCGCGGCGCGGCGCATCCACGAGGCCGACGCGTCGATAAGGTCGGGCCGGGAATCCCTCTACGGCGAACGCGACAACTTCGACTCCATCCTTCTCCACAGGCGCCCGGTGGCGCTCGTCGGCTGCGGGAACGTCGGGCGCGCGCTGCTGCCGCTCCTGCGGCCCTTCGAAGGGGAGATCCTCGTCCATGACCCATGGATCCATCCCGCCGTGCTCCGCGAGATGGGCGTTGCCCCGGTGTCGCTGGACGAGTGTTTCTCGCGGGCGGCCGTCGTGTTCCTGCTTGCGGCGACGACCACCGAGAATGCGGGCGCCATCGGGCGGGACCACTTTGCCAGGATGCGGCGCGGGGGGATCGTGGTTCTCGTGAGCCGGGCCGGCGTGGTGAACTTCAATGACCTCCTCGACGCCGCGGCCAGCGGCCACGTAAGGGCCGCGATAGACGTCTGGCCCGACGAGCCTATCCCGCCCGACCACAGGGCGAGGCGCACCCCCAACACGATCCTTCAGGCCCACCGGGCGGGCAACATACCGGAGATCTGGCCCTGGATGGGGCAGATGGTCGTGGATGACATCGAGCAGATCCTGAGGGGCCTTGCGCCAATGCGCTGCCAGCGCGCCCAGCTGGAGACCGTGACCAGGATCCGCAGCAAGCCCGTGGGTTGAACGAGGCGACGGGTGCCCTTGACGGTGCCCTTCACGGCAGGTTTGCTTGGGCATGAATCCGCGTCGGCAATATGAAACAAGGCGCATGGGCGTGTGGTTTGGCTGCGCCGTCATCCTCGCATCGCTTGCCCTATGCCCCGTTGGCCGGGCCGGGCCGGGGTCCGGCGACCAGCTGCGCCTGACGATCATCCTGACCCGCCACGGAGTGCGCTCCCCCCTGGAGACCAATGAGGAAATGGCCCAGTATGCGGCTCAACCCTGGCCAAAATGGGACGTGGCTCCCGGGATACAGACGGCGCATGGAAACAAACTGATAGCGCTGATTGGCGACTATTACAGGGCGCGCTTTGAGAGGGAACACCTCCTTACGGGGGACGCGGCAGTCGACGGGCCGCTTGTGTTCATAAGGGCGGACAACGACCAGCGGACGATCGAGACCGGCCGGATATACGGGAAGGCCTTCGTTCCGGTGGGTGAACCCGACGTGCATGCGCTGGCCGAGGGTACCGCAGACCCGCTTTTCAGGGCGAATGAGGCGCAGGTCGGCCATCCGGACACTGCGCTGGCGGTCGCATCCATCCTCGGACGCATGGGCGGGGATCCCCGAAACATTGTGCGGGCCTATGCGGCGCAGCTAGACGAACTGAGGGGGATTCTGCGCGGCGCAGCGGCGGCCCCTTCGGCACCCACGGCGCTTGACGCTCCGTCCTCGGTCGAGCCCGGGAAGAAGTACTTCGTGGTCTCCCTGAAGGGGCCGTTGAACGCGGCCCTCCTCTGCACGGACTACTTTCTCCTGGAATACACGGAGGGAATGCCGGCGCCCGACGTCGGATGGGGGAGGGTGGATGGCAGGGTCATGACCGACATGTTGGCGCTGCATGACCTCTATTTCGACCTGACCCAGAGGACCTTCTACCTGGCACAGATCGGGGGCTCAAATTTGGCGAGCCACATCGTCGACACCCTGGAGCAGTGCGCGCTTGGCCAGCCTATACCCGGCGCCCTGGGGCCGTCCGGGGAGCGCATCGTGGTCATCGTGGGTCACGATACGAACATCGCCAACATCGGGGGCCTCTTTGGGATGAACTGGTGCCTGCCCGGGACCCAGATGAATTCCACGCTGCCTGGAGGGGCCCTGGTTTTTGAGCTTTGGAAGCGCGGGGGCCAGGAGAACGCCTATTATGTGCGGGCCAGCTACGTGGCGCAGACGCTTGAGCAGATGAGGGAGGCGACGCCTCTTTCACTTGAGAGCCCGCCGGCACGTGCCCCCATATTCATCCCGGGATGCGGAGGACCGGGACCCGATTTCGACGCGCCGCTGGCATCCTTCATTCGCCAGGCGCGGCGCGTGATAGACCCCGCATTCATCGCGCCGGAGCCATGAGCCTGTTGCAAATCCCAGGGGCCCGGCCGATTGTGGCGCGATGGTAACGATCACCGGCGAATATCAGGGGGATCTGCACTGCTCGGCCGTGCATGGGCCCTCGGGCAAGGCGCTGGAAACGGACGCGCCGAAGGACAACCAGGGGCGGGGAGAGGCGTTCTCGCCCACGGACCTGGTGGCCACGGGCTTTGCGACCTGCATCGCGACCACCATGGCCATTGTCGCCCGAAGGCACGGCGTGGAGATCGGGGGGATCCGGTATGAGGTGACGAAGGAGATGTCCTCCGATGCGCCGCGAAGGATCTCCAGGCTTGCGGCCCGCTTGTGGCTGCCGCCCTCGGCACGGGGCGTTCCTCAGGGAGTCCTCGAGAAGGCGGCAAACGCCTGTCCCGTCCACCAGAGCCTGTCCCCGGCAGTGGAGAAGACCATCGAGCTCATTTGGGAATAGCCTTCGCCGGGGGCCGCTCGGTCCCCTGCAGTTCGTAGGTTGTGTTGTAGGTCAGGCCGATCCGTCTCGTGACGAACACCTTGACCCTGAGCTTTCCAGCCAGGGGCCCGGTCGGCGTGGCGCGCCCCTCGATTCTTCGCTCATCGCCGGAGTCGCTTGTCGCATGTCCCTTGAAGTCGACCGCTTCACCCAGCGACACCCGGCGCAGATCGTCATCCGGGATCACGATCCATATGCGGCCCTGCTCGCTATAGAAAAAATAGGGGAAGACCTTCGCCGAATACGTCGACGAAAAGACGGCATTCCTGCGGAGAAATGGGGGGATCGTCATCGTAACGGTCCCGATGATGAACGACGCGGTGGCCGGCCTGACCGCGACCTTGTTGAATCGCCCCGGGGGGTCGTTGGCGCTCATGAGGGCAGGAGCGGTCAGGAGGGCGAGAACTGCGTATGCCGTGGTGCTGCGCACCAAACGAATCTGGGCAGAGGCGCACGGCGGGCAAACCGGAAAATGGACGATAATCTTTCGCGTTGCGCCTGCGCGCGCCCGAGAGTGATGTCGTATCCCGTAATTCATGGCAAAGAAAACCCAAGCCACCTGGGGCGGCCGATTCAAGGAGGGCCCCGCAGCCCTCATGCTGAAGTTCAGCGAATCCGCCTCTTTTGACCGCCGGCTGGCGCCGTTCGACGTCGCCGGAAGCAAGGCCCATTCCGCAATGCTCGCTCGCGCCGGGCTGATTACGGCCGCAGAGAGCAAGGCCATCCACGCAGGGCTGGATTCGATCCTTGGCGACATCGAGGCCGGCCGGTTCGCATGGGACGAGCGGCTCGAGGACGTCCACATGAACATTGAGCACGCGCTCACGAGGCGCGTGCCCGCCGGGTCGAAGCTTCACACCGCGCGCAGCCGCAATGACCAGGTGGCGACCGACATGCGGCTGTTCTTCAAGCATGCCTGTTCCGTGCTTGGCTCAAGGGTTCTCGCCGTCCAGCGGGCGCTCCTGGGCGTCGCCGGGGCGAACCGGGATGTGCTCATCCCGGGGTACACCCACCTGCAGCGGGCGCAGCCCGTTTGCGCCGCCCACCACATTCTCGCGTGGCTCGAGATGCTCGAGCGCGACCGCGCCCGCTTCGCCGAGGTTGCCGGGAAGGCGAACGAGTGCCCCCTGGGTTCCGGCGCGCTTA
>Ga0265320_10001761_pt1 | contig 15347 bp, 11 predicted proteins | sample 4827metaG_FD_202087 | JGI IMG/M metagenome (GOLD analysis project Ga0265320, IMG submission 202087) | Rhizosphere microbial communities from Carex aquatilis grown in University of Washington, Seatle, WA, United States - 4-8-27 metaG | ecosystem: Host-associated > Plants > Roots > Rhizosphere >...
GCTTTATCGTGCGCGGCGGGGCCCGTAGACACACGAGCCCCCCGTCCCATGGCCCCGCGACAGCCCCAGTCGGTTTTCCGGATGATGGCAGCCCTTGCGTGCTGCGCAGGGCTCGGCGCGGTCCCGTCGAGCCGTGCCGGCGAGGGGTACGACCTGAAGCGGACGACGCCCGTCGCGGCCAATGAGCAGATCCCCGCGGGCGACTTCTTCCGTCCCGCGCTTTTGCAGGAGCCAAGGATCAGCCCCTCGGGCTCCCACATCGCCGCCGTGGTCACGATGGGCGAGGACCACCACATGCTCCTCGTCTACGACGCCAGGGACAAGACGTACGGCCTGGTTGGGGGGAACGGTGACTACGACATCAACCAGATCCGGTGGCTGGACGACAAGCGGCTCGTCTATGAGGTCTCCGCCCAGAAGCTCTACGGGATAGGCCTGTATGCGGCCAATATCGGGGACCTGGACAACACCTACCCGCTGCTCCAATACGCGGGCGCCCGCCTGATCTCGGTCCCCCGCAAGGACCGCCTGGCCCCGCTGGTCTGGGTGAGCTGGGACTCGCTGCAGAGGTCGGGCAGCGACAAGGGGGCGGCCCTGGTCAATTCGAGCATGCTGTCGAAGAAGAAGGGCGTGAACCTGCTGACGGCCAACAACGAGGCCCTGTGGGCGCTCATCCAGACGGTCCAGGAGAACAACGACATGCACATCCTGGACCGCTATCCCGTGCCGCCCTGGGGAAAGACGACGGGCTACATGACGGACCGGGACGGCAACCTGGAATTCGCGACCGCGGCCCAGGACGGGCACCGCGTCCTCTACCGGCTGTACGGCGGGGCGTGGGTCCAGTGCCCTGTGGACATGGACCACGCGGTCGTCTTCGGTCACGGGAACAAGCCGTTCGAGGTCGTGGCGCGCCGGCCCCACCGGGACGGGAAGCCCAGCCCGCTGCAGTTCCTGGACGCCGCGAGCGGGACGTGGGGCGACGTGATCGTCGACGATCCGGGCTACGACTTTGTCGGCGGACTCTACCACGACCCGCTGACCGGGGAGATCATCGGGGCCACGGCCTACCGCGAGGGCCCGCACAACCTCTGGTTCACCGACGCCTACAGGAAGCGCCAGGAGCTCCTCAACCGCTCGTTCCCCGGCCTCTACGTGAGGATCATCGGCAGCAACGACGCGCAGAGCGTCTTCCTGATCGCGACGTACTCCGACAGGCAGCCCGTTCGCTACAGCTGGGTCGACTTCGAGAAGCACACGGCGGGGCTGTTCAAGGACTCGGCGCCCTGGATCGACCCCGGCCGCATGCAGCCGGAGAGCATCATCCGCTTCAAGACCCGCGACGGCCGGATGCTCGACGCCTACCTCACGCTGCCCGCGGGCGCCTCGAAGGGGCATCCCGCCCCGCTCGTCGTCCTGCCCCACGGGGGGCCGTTCGCGCGGGACCAGTGGGGATTCGACGGCGAGGCTCAGTTCCTGGCGAGCCGGGGCTACGCCGTCGTGAAGCCCAACTACCGGGCCTCATCGGGAACCGAGTGGATGTTCCCCGAGGAGGACGAATGGGACTTCGTGAAGATGAGCCACGACGTGACGGACGCGACGAGGGCCGTCGTCGCCACGGGCCTGATCGACCCGGCGCGCGTCGCCATCATGGGGGGCTCCTTCGGGGGCTACCTCTCGCTCAAGGGCGTCGTCGACGAGCCCACGCTCTACCGGTGCGCCGTCGCGATGTCCGGGGTCTTCGACTGGGAGCAATTGATCAGGGACAAGAAGTACGACTCCACCCAGTACGGGAGCCCCGAGTATTCATTCCTGATGAAGGACCTCGGCGACCCCAGCAAGCAGAGGGAGCGGTTCGACGCGATCGCGCCGGTGCGCCACATCGACCGCGTGAAGGTCCCGGTGTTCGTCTCCCACGGGGGCGACGACCTGAACGTGGACGTGGGGCAGTCGACGCGGCTGGTCGCCGAGCTTGAGAAGCACAACGTGCCGCACGAGACGTACATCGTCGGCAACGAGGGCCACGGGATGTACTACTTCACGCACCGGGTGGAGGAGTTCACGAGGATCGAGGCCTTCCTGGCGAGGAATATGCCGGCAAACGCCCCCTAGCGCGGGCGCTCGACAAGCCGGCGGCGGGGGGCTTCATAATGCGGGGACCTTGGGGCCGGCGCTCCCGCGCCCCCCTGGTACCGCGACCATGAAACCAAGCGATGGGCTCATCCTGCTGGGGTCCCTGGCCCTCGCATGGCCCGCCGCCCGCGCCTCGGGGAACCCGGAGCAGGCGCCCCCGGTGGTGCTCGAGCCCCTTTTCGTTGAGGCGTCGAGCGCCAACCCCTGGCAGCACTTCACGGTCCCGGGTTTCGAGGTCATCTCGCACTGCCCGGACGACTTCAACCTGGCGTACGCGCGGGCGCTCCAGAGGTCCACGGCCGCGCGGGCGGCGATCCTGCCGGCCGACTTCTGGGGGACGCTCGCATCGCCGATGAAGATCGTCCTCTATAACCGGGAGGCTCCGGAGGGCCAGTTCCTGGGCCGACCGAGGCCGATCGACCTGAGCTGGAGCGCCGATGGCGAGGCGCCCGCGGGCTCCTACGGGATCCGACGCTCCCACCCCGCCATGGTCGGCGACGGGGACACCTTCATCAACTGCGGCAACTACCACAACCTGCTGTCCGCGGCGGACGACTTCTACGTCGACCCGGACAGCGAGGTCCTCCTGCGCTGCCGGGTGCCGCAGTTCCCCAGCTGGTTCGTCGAGGCGCTGGAGGGCCCGTGCGGCCTGCTCGCCGGGAGGGTGGCCGAGGCGGGGTCCCTCGGCCGGGACTCGGTCGTCCTGCCCGCCCTCACCTGGATGTCGCGGGCGGAGACGGCCGCGATCCAGAAGGACCCCAAGCGCCCGCGCGCGCTCCTTCCCATGGGGGAGCTCTTCGGGGGGGCGGTCTCCGAGCGGGACCAGCCGGCGTGGGACGCCCAGGTGGCGCTCTTCGCAAGGTGGGGGCTCTTCCGCAGGGAGGCCGACGGCCGCGACCATAGGGAGGCCTTCCTAGGCTTCGTCAGGGCCGCGGCCTCGCAGCCGGTCGACGAGGCGCTCTTCCGGGGCTTCTTCGAGATGGGCTACGCCGAGGCCGGGGCCCGCCTCGGCGACTATGTCGGCGTGGCGGTGAACGAGGCCATCCGGATCCCGGTCACGGTGGCCCCTCTCGAGCGCCTCGAGTCGCGGGACGCGACGCAGTTCGAGATCGCGCGGATCGTCGGGGACTGGGGTCGGCTCGAGGGGAGGGTGGTGGGGATGCAGAACCTCGACTACCAGCGCGAGTGCCTGGAGCAGGCCGACCGGCTCTTTGAGAAAGCCTACGCGAGGCAGTCGAGCGATCCCGAGTTCCTCGCGGCCTTCGGGCTCTACGCGCTGCAGTCCGGCGACATGAGGCGCGCCCGGGAGGCGCTCGGCTCCGCGGTGGAGGCCGGCGTCGCGCGGCCCCGCGCCTACCTGGAGCTGGCGCGGCTTCGCCTCGGGGACGCGCTTCCCTTTGCCGAGCAGGGGATCGGGGACCTGGGCGAGGCCGACTACGCCGGCATCGTCGCCCTCCTCGCGAGGGCCCGCGCGCAGCAGCCCTCGCTCGTCGGCTCCTACCTGCTGCTCGCCCGCGCCATGGAGCACGCGCCCCGAACGCCCGGGCGCGGGGACATGGCGGCGCTCGAGGAGGGCCTCGGGCGTTTCCCGCGAAACGCCGCCCTGGCCTACAAGGTCGCGACGCTCTACAGGAGGTTCGGCTACCCGGACCTCGCCGCGTCGGTCGCCTCCCGCGCGCTGCGCCTCGCCGTCGCGGACGAGGACCGCGCGCGCCTTGCGACGTTCGTCGCGGCCGGCCGGTGAGGCGCCGGGCAATCCGCTTGTCGCGGGTGGGCAAACGCTGTCTTACTGGGGACCGGTCCCTCCCGGGTTACGGGAGGGCGCAGCGCAACCCCAGCCCCGCGTTGACATGAAACCAGTCGCATTTCCCGTGCACGGACCGAAACTCGCGCGCCGCCTCGCGGCGGCCGCGCTCCTGCTCCTGGCCGGAGGCCCGGCCCTTTGCGCCACTCCGGGCGACGCCCCGGCCCCCGCGGCGGACCGGATGGCCTGGTTCCGCGACGCGAAGCTCGGGATCTTCATCCACTGGGGGGTCTACTCCAAGGGCGTCGGGAGCGAGTCCTGGGCGTTCCACGACGGGGAAACGCCCTATGAGGCCTACATGGCGCAGGCCTCCTCGTTCACGGCCTCGAACTACCACCCCGACGAGTGGGCCAGGCTCTTCTCCGAGGCGGGCGCCCGCTACGCGGTCCTCACGAGCAAGCACCACGACGGGTTCGCGCTCTGGGACACGAAGCTCTCCAAGCTCAACGCGAAGGACGGCTCCCCTGCGGGGCGCGACCTCGTGGGCCCCTACTGCGAGGCGCTTCGGGCGGCGGGCCTCAAGGTGGGGCTGTACTTCTCGAACCTCGACTGGTCGCACCCCGACTACGCGAGCGTGCTGCCGACCGGCGCCGACCGGACGCAGGACACGTACAAGAACCGCTTCGGCTACCCGCAGGGCGCGGAAAACCCCGAGGCATGGAAGCGCTTCCTCGCCTTCCACCGCGGGCAGTTGAAGGAGATCAGCGAGCGTTTCCACCCGGACCTGCTCTGGTTCGACGGGGACTGGGAGCGCACCGACGATCAGTGGCAGTTCAAGGAGCTGCGCCAGCAGCTGCTCGAGTGGAACCCGACGGGGATCGTGAACGGCCGGATCGGGTCGTACGGCGACTACATGACGCCGGAGCAGTACATCCCGCTCGTCGCCCCGAAGTCGGTCTGGGAATTGTGCGCGACGGTCAACGACTCCTGGGGCTACCAGGAGAAGGACCGGAACTTCAAGAGCGTGCGGATGATCGTGCGCATGCTGGCGGAGTGCGCCGGCATGGGGGGCAACCTGCTCCTGGACATCGGGCCCCGCAGCGACGGGTCGATCCCGCAGGAGGACGTCGCGGCCCTCAAGGGCCTGGGCCGGTGGACCCACAAGCACGCGGAGGCCCTCTACGGGACCGTGGCGGGGCTCCCCGCGGGCTACTTCTACGGGGCGTCGACGCAGAGCAAGTCCGCGGACACCCTCTACCTCTTCTGCTTTGACCGGCCGAACGGCTCGATCGCCGTCAAGGGGATACGCAACGAGATCGTCCGCGTGAGCGTCGTCGGGGGCCCCCAGCTCTCGTCGAGGAAGATAGGCGGCGCCAAGTGGCTCAATATGCCCGGGGTCCTCTGGATCGACGTGCCCGACTCGGCCCTCGACCCGGACGCCACCGTGTTCAAGGTCGAGCTCAGGGGCCCGCTCGACCTGGCGACCGAGCCGAAGCGGCAGATGTAGCCCGAACTTCGGGGGCCTGGGCCTTAAGGGGCTTGAATTTCCGGGGGCGTTCCAGACGATTGGGCCCGCCCCAAGGAGGGCGTTCCCGCCCCATCGCCCCGTCAAACCCGGGCCCTCTCCCCGGCAGGGAGGGCCCACCCAGGAAAAGCCCAAGAACCGAATCCCAGACTCACCATGCGTATCCCCCCGATCTGCCCAGGCCTGGCCGGACTCCTCGCGCTCGCCCTTTCCGTCTCCCAGGGCCGCGCGGCCGCCGGCGCCGACTGGCCCGCCTACCTGGGGGACAAGTCGGCGAGCCATTACTCGCCATTGCGCCAGATCAACGCGGGCAACGTGCCGCAGCTGGAGGTGGCGTGGACCTGGCGCTCCGGCGACGCGCGGGCCGACAGCTCGCAGATCCAGTGCAACCCGCTCGTGATCGGCGGGGTCGTCTACGCGACCTCGGCAGCCATGAAGCTTGTGGCGCTCGACGCGGCGACAGGCAGGGAATTGTGGCGCTTCGAGCCGCTTGACGCGAACGGCGTCAACCGGGGCCTCGCCTACTGGGCCGACGGCGACGACCGGCGGATCCTCTACGGCAATGGCAACTGGCTGCACGCCGTGGACGCACGGACGGGCAAGCTGATCGACAGCTTCGGCGACCACGGCCGCGTGGACCTCTCGCAGGGCCTGGGCCGCGATGTCCGGGGACTGGCGATCCAGATGAACACCCCGGGGGTCATCTTCCGCGACACGATCATCCTGTCCATGCGGGTGGGCGAGGGGCCCGGGCCCGCCGCGCCCGGGCACGTCCGCGCCTACGACGTGCGCACCGGCAAGATGGTCTGGATCTTCCACGCGATCCCGTACCCCGGGGAGCCGGGCTACGAGGCCTGGCCCCCGGACGCCTGGCAGCGCGAGGGGGGCGTCAACGCGTGGCCCGGGATGACCCTCGACGACGAGCGCGGGCTCGTCTACTGCCCGATCGGCTCGGCGACCTTCGACTTCTGGGGCGGAAACCGCCCGGGCAACGACCTGTACGCCGACTGCCTGGTCGTCCTCGAGGCGGCGACCGGCAAGCTCGTGTGGTACTACCAGTTCACGCACCACGACCTCTGGGACAGGGACCCGCCGGCCCCGCCCACGCTCCTGACCGTCAGGCGCGACGGCAGGGAGATCCCCGCCGTGGCCCAGGTGACCAAGAGCGGCCACGTCTGGGTCTTCAACCGCGTGACCGGCGCGCACCTGTTTCCCGTGGAGGAGATCGCGGTCCCCAGCTCCGACCTGGCGGGCGAGGTGGCCTCGCCGACCCAGCCGCTGCCGCTCAAGCCGGCCCCCTTCGCCCGGCAGAACTTCACGGTCGACCAGATCACGGACCGGACACCCGAGGCGCACCGCGCCGTCCTGGAGCGCTTCTTCCGCGTGCGCCCCCACGTCCCCTTCGGCCCCCCGAGCAAGGAGGGCACGATCATCTTCCCGGGTTTTGACGGCGGGGCGGAGTGGGGCGGGGCCGGCGCCGACCCCTCGGGGATCCTCTATGTGAACGCGACGGAGATGCCCTGGATCCTCAGCATGATCGACTCGAGCGGGGCGACCTCGCTCGGCCAGCAGATCTACCTGCAGAACTGCACCGGGTGCCACGGCGCGGAGCGCAAGGGCAACGTCGCGGGCAACATCCCGTCGCTCGTCGAGGTCGGCAAGCGCCTCACGCGGGAGCAGATCTTCGAGGTGATCACCAAGGGCCGCGCCGTCATGCCCTCCTGGGGCTTCCTCAGCGAGGCGCAGCGCAAGGCGCTCGTCGCCTTCCTGCTGGGCGAGAAGCCCGCCGAGGAGCCGACCCGTCAGGGGGCGTGGAACACCTACGTGGACGACACCCTCACGCCGGGGTTCGCGCCGCCCCCGTACACGCACACCGGCTACAACCGTTGGCTTGACCCGGACGGCTACCCGGCGGTGAAGCCGCCGTGGGGGACCCTGAACGCCATCGACCTGAACACCGGGGAGTACCTCTGGAAGGTGCCGCTCGGCGTCTACCCCGAGCTCATCGCCAAGGGCCTGCCCCCCACGGGCACCGAGAACTACGGCGGCCCGCTCGTCACGGCGGGCGGGATCGTGTTCATCGGCGCCACGAGGGACGAGATGTTCCGGGCGTTCGACAAGCGCACGGGCCGCGAGCTCTGGAGCACGAAGCTTCCCGCGGCCGGCTACGCGAGCCCCGCGACGTACGAGGTCGGCGGGCGCCAGTACGTCGTCATCGCCTGCGGCGGCGGAAAGTCGGGCACGAAGAGCGGCGACAGCTACGTCGCGTTCGCGCTCCCCGATAGGTAGGGGCGGGCCCTCGGCCCGCCCTTGCCCCCCTGCGGGGTCAGGTGATCCCCATCGCGGCGGCGACCTCCTCGACGTGCGCCCTGCTGCGCTTGGCGTGGGGGACCCACTTCCTCGACTTCCAGCGCCGGTACATGAGCAGTCCCCTCAGCCACTCGTCGGTCAGCATCGCGATCCACACTCCGGCGAGCCCGAGGCCGAGCTTCAGGCCGAGGAGCCAGGCGAGAGGCACCCAGACGCACCACATGGAAAGGACCGCCATCTGGATCGGGAACCAGACGTCCCCGGTGGCCCGAAGCGAGCTGATGACAATCACGTTGAAGACCCGGCCGGGCTCGAGGACGACCGCGATCCTCAGGAGCAGGACGCCGCCGGCGATGATCGCGGCGTCCTGGGTGAAGCTGCGGAAGAGGAACGGCCCGAAACCCGCGATGACCAGGATGACGCAGGTGACGACCGTGAGGCCGGTCTTGAGGCTCGAGAGGAGGCGGTGGTAGGCCTCGTCGAACTGGCCCGCCCCGACCAGGTGCCCGATGATGATCTCCGTGCCGAGGCCGATCGCGAAGCTGAAGAGCATCGCAAGGCGCTGGATCTGGAGCGTGTAGGACTGGATCGCCAGGCTCTGGCTGCCCATCCGGGCGATGAAGGTCGTGACCAGCATGAACGCGGTCCAGTAGCACAGCTGCTCCCCGGCGGCCGGCAGGCCGATGTGGAGGATCCTTCGGACCTTGCCCCAGGAGATCGTGACGAAGTCGAGCGCCCTCAGGCGCAGGTGGATCCGGTAGTCGAGCATGACCCACAGGGCGACGCAGGCGACGCTGCGGCTCACGATGCCCGAGAGGGCGACGCCGAGGACCCCGAGCGGGGGGCACCCCAGGAGGCCGAAGAGGGTGATGCAGTTGCCGACGACGTTGAGGACGTTCTGGCCGACCATGATGATCATCGCGTCGCGCGTGTGCCGGTGGGCGCGCAGCACCGCCGCGATCGAGATGTTCATGGACTCCATGAAGAGGGTGCCCCCCATGAGCGTCAGGAAGGGCAGCGCGTACTCCATGAGGTTCGCGGGCAGCTTCATCACGTGGAGCATGGGCAGCGCGAAGAAGTACACGGCGGCGCTGAAGGCGGCCCCGAGCCAGGTGTTGGTGGCGATGGCGTTGCTGGCGATGGAGTCGGCCCCGGCCCGGTCGCGGGCACCCAGGTGGTGGGTGATGACGACGCTCGTCCCGATCCCTATGAAGTTGAAGGACAGGATGAAGAGGATGATGACCTGGTTGGCGACCCCGAGCGCCGCGACGGCGCCGTCGGAGACATGGCTGACCATGAAGGTGTCCACGGTCCCGATCAGGATGCGCAGGGTCTGCTCGACGAAGATCGGCCATGCGATCGCGATGAGGCTGAGCGTTGGGGACTTCTGGGTCATCGAAGGGAGCGAAGGATACGCAGGCCTCGGGGGCGCGATGTCAACCGGAGTTCCGGGGCGCCTCCGGCGGGCTCGGCGGGCGGCAGGAAAGCTGCTACGTGGCAGGGATGAACCGTCGAAGACTCGTCCCCGCCGCCCTCGCGGCCCTCGCCGCAGCGTGCGCCCTGCGGGGCGCCCCGGACCCGGTCCGGGTCAAGGTCGTCGTCGTGGCGATGTTCGAGGCCGGGAGCGACACGGGCGACGTCCCGGGGGAGTTCCAGTTCTGGGTCGAGCGCGAGGGGCTGGGCCGGGTCTGGGATTTTCCGCAGGCGGAGCGAAGCCTCAGGTCGACGGGCGACGGCGCAATCCTCGGGGTCGTGACCGGCACGGGCACGATCCACAGCGCGGCGACCATCATGGCGCTCGGCCTCGACCCGAGGTTCGACCTCACCCGTGCCTACTGGGTCGTGGCCGGGATCGCCGGGGCCAATCCCGACGTCATGTCGGTCGGATCCGCCGCCTGGGCGGAGTGGGTGGTCGACGGGGACCTGGGCCACGAGATCGACGCCCGCGAGATGCCGGCCGGCTGGCCGACGGGGCACATCCCGCTGAGGGAGAAGGCGCCGTACGCCCTGCCAGCCTCGCCGTCGGAGGGACAGGTCTTCCACCTGGAGCCCTCGCTTGTCGACTGGGCCTACCGCCTGACGCGGGACACGCCGCTAGCCGACAGCGAGCCCTTGAGGCGCCACCGGGCGCTCTACGCCGGGTACCCGAACGCGCTCCGGCCGCCGTTCGTCCTCAAGGGCGACACCCTGTCCTGCATGAACTACTGGCACGGAAGACTCATGAACGACTGGGCCGAGGCCTGGGTGCGGTACTTCACGCTCGGGGCGGGGACCTTTGCGACGAGCGCCATGGAGGACAGCGGCACCCTGCAGGCGCTCACCTGGCTCTCTCGTGCGGGGAGGGCGGATGTCCGGCGGGTGCTCGTCCTGCGGACGGCCTCCAACTACGACATGCAGTGGCCCGGGGCCACGGCAGCCGAGAGCCTCTCGGGGGAGAGCCTGTCCAAGGGATACTCCGCGTACCTGCCCGCGCTCGAGGCCGCGCACCGCGTCGGCAGCCGCGTCGTCCACGAGCTCGCGGGCGGCTGGGCCGCCTACGAGAAGTCGCCGCCGAGGTGAGGGAAGGGGCCCCTACTTCAGGAGCATGTCCTTCACGGTCCTGCCGGCCGGGATCATGGGGAGCACGTGCTCGGTGTACGGGACGATGACGTCGAGGACGAACGGGCCGTCGCAGTCGAGCATCTCCTGGATGGCCGCGCGCAGCTCGCTCTTCTTGATGACGCGCCGTCCCCTGACGCCGTATCCCTCGGCGATCTTCACGAAGTTGGGATAGAGGGCGTCGGGGTTGTCGGGGCTTCCCACGTTGCTCTCGTCGCCGAGGATCGTGTTGCCGCGCACGCTCCCGTAGAAGCGGTCCTCCCACTGCACGACCATGCCCAGGTGCTGGTTGTTGAGGATCATCGCCTTCGCGGCGATCTTCTCGATGTGCGCCGTCGCGAGCTCCTGGATGTTCATCGCGAAGGAGCCGTCGCCGTCGATGTCGATCACCTGCCTGTCCGGGCAGGCAACCTTGGCGCCGAGCGCCGCGGGGTAGCCGAAGCCCATGGCGCCGAGACCGAGGGAGCTGATGTAGCGCCGCGGCTCGTCGAAGCGGTAGAACTGCGCCGCCCACATCTGGTGCTGGCCGACGCCGGTCGCGATGATGGCGTCGCCCTTCGTGAGCTCGTAGAGGGCCTGCACGGCCTCCTGAGGCTGGATGTGCTTGCTCGGCTCGAAGCTGAAGGGGTGGTCCTTCTTCCACTTGGCGATCTGGGCGTGCCAGGCCGCGGTGTCGGGGGGAGTGAACCGCGACGCCTTGATGAGCTCGTTCAGGCGCTGAAGCGCGTACTTCACCTCGCTCACGACGGCCATGCCGACGCGCTTGTTCTTGTTGTGCTCGGAGGCGTCGATGTCGATGTGGACGATCGTCGCCTGGGCAGCGAACTTGCGGGTGTCGCCCGTGATGCGGTCGTCGAAGCGGGCGCCGAGGACGATCAGGAGGTCCGACTCGTCCACGGCCCAGTTGCCGTACGCGGCCCCGTGCATGCCAAACCACTGCATCGAGAGCGGGCTCGACTCGGGAAAGGCGCCGACGCCCATGAGCGTCGTGGCGACCGCGATGTTCGCCGACTCCGCGAACTGGCGCAGCTCCTTGTGCGCGCCGGCCGAGATGATGCCGCCGCCCGCGTAGATGACGGGCCTCTTGGCCTGCGCCACGAGCGCCAGGATCTTCTGCAGGCTCTCGTCGTCGGCGTGGTGCTCCTGCGTGAGGAGCGGGTTGCGGAACTCAACCGTGGCGGGGAAGACCGGCTTGAACTTCGCCTGCTGGATGTCCTTGGGGATGTCGATGACGATGGGTCCCGGGCGGCCGCTGCGGGCGAGGTGGAAGGCCTCCTTCATCACGCGCGGGATCTCGTTCACGTCCATGACGAGGTACGAGTGCTTCACGATCGGCAGCGTCATCCCGAAGAAGTCCGTCTCCTGGAAGGCCATCTTGCCGATGAACTCCTTCTTCACCTGCCCGGTGATCGCGACGAGGGGCACCGAGTCCATGAACGCGTCCGCGATCGCGGACACGAGGTTCGTGGCGCCGGGGCCGCTGGTCGCCATGCACACGCCGACCCTGCCGGTGGCGTGCGCGTAGCCCTCGGCCGCGAAGGAGCCGCCCTGCTCGTGGCGCGGGAGGATGACGCGGATCTTGTCGGTCCGGGCAAGCGACTGGTGCAGCTCCTGGGAGGCGCCGCCGGGGTAGGCGAAGATGACGTCGACGCCCTCGCGGATGAGGCACTCGACGACGGCGTCGGAGCCCTTCATTTCGCGGCCGATCTCGGCCTGTGGAAACGGCGTGGTTGCGGTGCGTGTCTTCATGGCGTTGAGCTTTGTAAAAAAGCCCGCCATCTGACTAGTTTCGGGCGGCCTAGGCAAGCCTCCTGAATTGGCTGGCGGGCGGGCGCCGCAGGTCCAGTTTCGGGGTGTGCTTAAGCTGCTGTTCATAGGGGACATCGTCGGGAGGCCCGGGCGGGAAATCGTGGAGGAGCGGGTCGCGCGCATGAAGCGCGAGATGGGGATCGATTTCGTCATCGCCAACGGGGAGAACTCCGCCGCGGGCTCCGGCATCACGGCCCTGATCGCCCGCTCGCTCCTCGAGTCGGGGGTCGACGCGATCACGCTCGGCGACCATGTCTGGGACCAGCGGGGGTGGGAGAACGACATCGCTCAGATCGACAAGGTGTGCCGGCCCGCGAACCTGCCGGCCTCCTGCCCGGGATGGGACCACGTGGTCATCGCGGCACGGGGATTCAAGGTCGCGGTCTTCACCGTGCTCGGCCGCCAGTACATGAACATGAAGGCCGAGGACCCCTTCCTCTGCGCCGACCGGATGATCGAGCGCCTGAAGGGCCAGGCCGACGCGATCGTCGTGGAGATCCACGCGGAGGCCACCTCCGAGAAGCAGGCGCTCGGCTGGCACCTCGACGGGCGCGTGACAGCGGTCCTGGGGACCCACACCCATGTGCCGACGGCCGACGCCTGCGTCCTGCCCAAGGGGACGGCGTTCATGTGCGACGTCGGGATGACGGGCCCCTACGCGAGCGTCCTCGGCCGCGAGGTCGCCCCGGTCATCTCGCGCTTCATGGACGGGATGCCCCGGCGCTTCGAGGTGGCGACCGGCGACGTGCGCATGTCCGCGGCCCTGATCGAGGTCGATCCCTCGATGGCGACCGCCGCCAAGATCGAGCTCCTGACCGTCCGGCGCTAGGGCCGGTCCCGTCAGGACTTGATGACCCCTGCCTCCTCGTAGGTGCCGATGTGGCGGTAGCGCGCGTAGCGCGTCTCAAGCAGCTTTTCCGTGTCGAGCGCGCGCAGGTCGTTCAGGTGCTTGTGCAGGGAATACTTGAGGGCCGCCGCGGCCTGCGCGGGGTCGTTGTGGGCGCCGCCGAGCGGCTCCGCAATCACCTCGTCGATCGCCCCGAGCTTCTCCAGGTCGTCGGCGTCGACCTTCAGCGCCTGCGCCGCCTTGGGGGCCGCGGCCCCGTCCTTCCAGAGGATGGCGGCGCAGCCCTCGGGCGTGATCACCGAGTAGTAGCTGTTCTCGAACATGAGCACCCGGTCGGTGACGCCGATGCCGAGGGCGCCGCCGGATCCGCCCTCCCCGACGACGACCGAAATCGTGGGGGTGCGCAGCATCGCCATCTCGCGCAGGTTGACGGCGATCGCCTCCGAGACGTGTCGCTCCTCCGAACCGACGCCGGGGAACGCCCCGGGCGTGTCGATGAACGAAAGGACCGGGAGCTGAAACCTCTCGGCCATCTTCATTATCCTCAAGGCCTTCCTGTAGCCCTCGGGCTGGGGCATCCCGAAGTTGCGGGTGATCCTCTCCTTGGGGTCGCGCCCCTTCTGCTGGGCGACGATCATGACGGCCTGCCCGTCGAAAAATGCGGTGCCGCCCACCAGGGCGCGGTCGTCGTTGAACTGGCGGTCGCCGTGGAGCTCGTGGAAGCCCTTGCAGATCATCGAGACGTAATCGAGTGCGTAGGGGCGCTTGGGGTGGCGGGCGAGCTGGACCTTCTGCCAGGGGGTCAGGTTGGAGTAGATCTCCCGCTGCATCGCCTCGATCTTCTTCTCGATGGATCGGGCCTCGTGGACCATGTCCACGTTCGTCTCGATCGACTGCTGGCGGAGCTCGTCGAGCTGGCGCGCGAGGTCGCGAAGCGGCTTCTCAAACTCCAGCGTGTAGGAGGGGGGTTCCATGGTGAGTCGATCTCCCCCAAAAATACCGGCGGCGCGCTCGCCGTGTCAACGGGCGGCACGGCCGCTCATCGCAACCGGTCTGCATCGGGCTGGGCAGGGGAGCCGAGCTCCTCCTTCCAGCCCTGCACCCGGGCCATGGCCCCGTAGTGCTCGGCCTTGGCCTTGTCGCCGCGCTCCATCCAGGTCCGGGAGAGGGTCGCGATGACGAGCGGGTCGGACCTTCGAAGCGCGTGGGCCCGCTCCCCCGCCTCGAGCGCCTTGTCCAGGCGCCGCAGGGCGAGGTTGATCTCCGCGGCGGCGTGCCAGGCCTCGAAGGAGTCGGGCGCCTCGGCGGTCGCCCGGCCGAGCTTGCCCAGGGCGGCCTCGGGGTCGCCCGAGACGTAGTCGAAAGTTGCCTCCTCGATCAGGGTCTGGAGCTCGTCCGGGCTCACTTCTTCAGGTTTGCCTCGACCGAGATCGAGACGCCGACGTCCTTGCCGAGCATCTTGTCGGCATAGGCGGGGCCGGTGACGCCGAAGTCGTCGCGGTTGATCGTGACGGTGGCGTCCCAGCCGGAAAGCTGCGCGCCCATCATGCCGGGTCCGAAGCCGAGCAGGTCGACCTTGAGCACGACCTCCTTGGTGACGCCGCGGATCGTAAGGTCGCCGGTCACGTCGAACGCGTTCTCGCCGGTCTTCTTCCACGACTTGCTCTTGAACGTCATGGATGCGAACGAGGAGGCGTTGAAATACCCGGCCGACTTGAGGTCGGCGTCACGCTTCTCGTTGTCGGTATTGATGCTCCCGACGTCGATCGTGGCGGTAACCGAGCTGTTCTCGAGGTTGTCGCGGTCGACCGTGATGATCCCGCTGAACTGCGTGAAGCGGCCCGGGACCTTGGATATCACATGACGGATGGAGAAGCCGACTGACGAGTGGACGGGATCGATGGTGTAGGTCTCCACGGCGGCGGAGGCGGACGTGGCGAGGCCGGCGGCGATGGCCGAGAAGACAAGGGTCTTGGACAGAAGTTTCATAGGATGTTGTTCGGGTAGAGCAGGTACAGATGCCTTCAAATTGCCGGGAATTCAACCCAACTTGGCGTTTTTACACGATGAGCATCGCGTCCCCGTAGCTGAAGAAGCGGTACCGGCGGGAGACGGCGTCCCGATAAATGTCCATCAGCCAGCCGATCCCGTCCTCGGATCCCGGGCAGAGGAACGCCGCCACGAGGCACAGCAAGGTCGAGCGGGGCTGGTGAAAATTCGTGATCAGCGCGTCGGTGCCCCGGAATGCGGCCGGCGGGTAAATAAAGATCGAGGCCTCGGCGACGATCGCTTGGCCCGCGGGGGCGTCGTGGCGGCGAAGGAAGTCCTCGACGGTGCGCACGGTGGTCGTGCCGACCGCGATGCGCCTGCCCGACCGGGGA
>Ga0265320_10001762_pt1 | contig 15338 bp, 15 predicted proteins | sample 4827metaG_FD_202087 | JGI IMG/M metagenome (GOLD analysis project Ga0265320, IMG submission 202087) | Rhizosphere microbial communities from Carex aquatilis grown in University of Washington, Seatle, WA, United States - 4-8-27 metaG | ecosystem: Host-associated > Plants > Roots > Rhizosphere >...
ACGCCACGATCCTGGCCTGCCTGGGGCTCGACCACACGAAGCTGACCTACCGTTTCAACGGGCGCGACTTCCGCCTGACCGACGTGGCGGGCAACGTGGTCAAGCCGGTCCTGGCATGAACCTGCGGCCCGCCCTCGCCTTTTCCGCGGCGCTCCTGGCCGGCGTCCTGCGCGGCGCGCCGGCCGCCCCGGCCGGCCCCCCGGCCGCCGCCCCGGCGGCCCCCCTCTTGCCCGCCGACACGGCCTTTTTTGAGGCGAAGATCCGGCCGGTCCTGGTCGAACGCTGCTACAAGTGCCACAGCCACGACGCCGACCGCGTCAAGGGCGGCCTGATGCTCGACACCCACGAGGGCATGATGCACGGCGGCGACACCGGGCCGGCCATCGAGCCGGGCAAGCCCAACGACAGCCTCCTCGTCGACGCGATCCGGTACAAGGACGAGAACCTGCAGATGCCGCCCAAGGGCGACAAGCTCTCCGACCAGCAGGTGGCCGACCTCACGGAGTGGATCCGGCGCGGCGCCCCCGATCCCCGCACCGGCGTGGCCAAGGGCAGCTCGCTCGCCTACGGCGGCGTGGGCCGCCAGCACTGGTCGTTCCTGCCGGTGGTGAAGCCCGCGGTGCCCGTGGTGTCGAACCCCGCCTGGTGCCGGACCCCGATCGACAATTTCGTGCTGTCCCGGCTGACCGACAACGGGATGAAGCCCAACCCGCCGGCGGACAAGCGGACCCTGATCCGGCGGGTCACCTTTGACCTGGTCGGCCTGCCCCCCAGCGACGAGGAGGTGCAGGAGTTCCTCGCCGACGACACCCCGGACGCCTTCACCAAGGTCGTCGACCGGCTGCTCGACTCGCCGCACTACGGCGAGCGCTGGGCCCGCTACTGGCTCGACCTGGCCCGCTACGCCGACACCCAGGGCGACCCGCCCCAGCGCGAGGATCCCCGCCTGCCGAACGCCTGGACCTACCGCGATTACGTCATCAATGCGTTCAACCAGGACAAGCCCTACAATGATTTCATCGTCGAGCAGCTCGCCGCCGACCGGCTCGTCTTCCCGGCGATCAAGGCCAACCCGCACGACCCGGCCAAAATCGGGCAGGAACGGCTGGCCGCCCTCGGCTTCCTCACCCTCGGCCCGCAGTTCGAGGGGAGCGTCAACGACATCGTCAACGACCGGATCGACGTCACGACCAAGGCCTTCCTCGGGCTGACGGTCACGTGCGCCCGCTGCCATGACCATAAGTTCGACCCCATCCCGACCAAGGACTACTATTCGCTCTATAGCGTCTTCGCGAACACCCAGGTCCCGCGGGAGTGGAACGATCCCCTGGCCCATCCCGTCGCCAAGACGCCCGAGATCGTCGCCTACGTCGCGCAGATGAACGCGCTCGACAAGCAGGAGAAGGGCGTCGAGACGCAGATCGAGGGCATCAAGCACGGCAGCCTGCGCGACCTGAGCCCGCCGGAGCGCCAGGCCAAGCGGCGCGCACTCCTCCAGCAGCGGGGCGATCTCGAGACCCAGATTGCCAACCTGGAGGAAAGCCCCGGCGCCCCTCCCCTCGCCGAGATCATCCGCGACGCCCCGGTCCTGGAGGACTATCCGGTGCTCGTGCGCGGCGAGGCCGCCAACAAGGGACCGATCGCGCCCCGACGCTTCCTCGAGATCCTCTCCGGGCCGAAGCGTCCGGTCTGGTCCCGCGACGGCGGCCGCCTGGAGCTCGCCCAGGCCATTGCCGATCCGAAGAATCCCCTCACCGCCCGGGTCCTGGTCAACCGGATCTGGCAGCAGCACTTCGGCGTCGGCTTCGTCAGCACGCCCGACGACCTGGGCAACCAGTCGGCGCCGCCCACCTATCCCGAGCTGCTGGACTATCTCGCCAGCCGGTTCGTCGAGGGCGGCTGGTCGATCAAGAAGCTCCAGCGGATGATCGTCCTGAGCAGCGTCTACCAGGAAAGCAGCATCGGGAACCCGCAGTACGCCGAGACGGACCCGGACAACAAGCTCCTCTGGCGCTACAACCTGCACCGGCTCGATTTCGAGGAGATTCACGACGAGCTCCTGGCGATCGCCGGCACGCTCGACCTCGACACCGTGGGGGGAAGGTCGATGTCCATCGGCAGCGCGGAGTTCACGACCCGCCGCGCCGTCTATACCTACATCGACCGGCGCAACCCGCCCGAGCTGATGACCCAGTTCGACTTTCCCAATCCGAACGTGCCCTCCGGCCGGCGCTATGCGACGACAGTCCCGCAGCAGTCGCTCTTCCTCATGAACAGCCCGCTGGTCATCGAGACGGCCCGCAAGCTCGTCGAGCGTCCGGAATTTCAGCAGCTCACCTCAGACGAGGACCGCGTCGCCTCCCTGTTCCTGGCGGTCTACCAGCGCCCGCCCAGCGCGCAGGAGACCCGCCTCTGCCTCCACTACGTGGAGACGAATCCCGGCGGCCTGAGGGCGCCCGTGCCGACCGCGGCCACCGCCGCCGCCGATCGCCAGGCGCAGCAGCAGGCCAGGATGGCCAACGAAATCGCGCAAAACGGGGCGCGCCGGAAAAATGCACCGCAGGTCGAAGCCGGCGCCGCGGCCTTTCACAGCCGGGCGCCGCTCGACGCGTGGACCAAGCTGGCCCACGCGCTGTTCCAGACGAACGAGGCGGTCTTTATCAACTGAGCGGCCGTCCGGCCGCTCAGTTGTCCTTCTCGGGCTTGCGGAAGGCCTTGTGGCCCTGGCGCTCTTCCATCCCGAGCTTCTTCGCATCCACCGCAGCCGTGGCGTTGTCGCCGGCCTTCAGATCGGCGATGACCTTGTCCACCGCGCCGAGAAATTCCTTCATCTTGGCCTGGTAGTCCGCGATGAACTTGGGCCGGTCGGCCTCGGCCTGGTCCGCTGCAAAAGCCGGGGTCTCGTTGGAGGCCGCCACCGCCGCATCGCGAATCGTGGCCAGAAGCTCGAGGGAAGAATCGTTCTTGGTCGCATCGCTGATCTGTTTGCCCAGCGCGCGGTTCGCCTTGTTGATCTTGCCCATGTCCTTGGCCAGTGCGGTCTTGGGTGCCTTGGGCTTGGACGCCGCGTCGGCCGCCGGCGCAGCCGGGGCGGTTTGGGCATCCTGGGCGTGGGCCAGGGCCACCCCGAGGACGAGGGGAAGAAGTGAAGCGAGGAGACGGATTTTCATATTTGGGATTTGGGGGATGACGAAATGAACTGTAAAAAGTTGCCGGATCGGCGGGCCCGCGCAATCGAATTTTGGAACCCGGGACTGAGGAATTCCCCCTAGAGCCGGTGTAGGTGAAAACCGCCGTCCACGTCAAAGACGGCGCCCGTCGAGAAGGGAAACCGGTCCTCGGCGATCGCCCGGACCGCCCGCCCGACGTCCTCGGGCCGGCCCCAGCGGCGGAGGGGTGTGATCCCCTGCTCGAGGATCAGCTTGTCGTACTTGGCCTTCACCCCGCTCGTCATGTCGGTGGCGACGATGCCGGGCCGGATCTCGTAGACGTTGATCCCGTCCGCCGCGAGGCGGTCGGCAAAGAGCTTCGTCATCATCGCCAGGCCCGCCTTGACCATGCAGTAGTCGCCCCGGTTGACCGAGGCGGTGTAGGCGGAAATCGAGGTGATGCTGACGATGCGTCCCCGGGCTTTTTCCGCATCGGGCGCCTGCTGCAGCATCTGCTTCGCGACGAGCTGGGTCAGGAAGAACGGGCCCTTGAGATTGACTGCGTAGAGCCGGTCGAAGCTCTCCTCCCCCGCTTCCAGCAGATCAGCCCGCACGGTGGGAGCGATGCCGGCATTGTTCACCAGGAGGTCGATCCGGCCGAAGGCCTTGACCGTCTCGGCGACGAGCCGCTGGCGGTCGGCGGCCACGCTGATGTCCGCCTGGACCGTGAACCCGTCGCCGCCCGCGGCCTTCACCAGCCGCAGCGCTTCCGCCGCGGCTTCGGCATTGCCCGCATAGTTGATCGCCACCCGGCAGCCCGCCCGGGCCAGCTCCACGGCAATGCCCCGGCCAATCCCTCGCGAGGCGCCGGTGACGAGGACGGTGGTTGCAGCCATGCCCCTCAGCGAAACCGAGTCCGGCAGGTGCGGCCAGACAAAATCGGTCCGCGGCCCTGCGGCCGCATCGCGAACCTTGCCTGGTCAAAGCTGTCCATAACCCGTCATGAGAGTCCTGGCCGGTTTCATCATTGGTATCGTCGTCGGCGCCTACTCGCTTCGCGTCTATGATCAGCGGAACGCGGCGGCCCCGAATCCCGCGATCGGCACCACCACCCGGGAGGCGGCGACCGGGATGGGAGAGGCCGTGTCCGGGAAGCTCGCCGACTGGCATCTCACTCCGGACGAGGTCAAGGCGGACATGTCGCGCTCCGGGCAGGTCGTGCGCGAGAAGGCGCAGGTCGCCGGCGCGCGGATCGTCGACGCCCGGATCGTCGCCGTCATCAAGGCCAAGTACGTCCTCGATCACAACCTGTCGGCACGGGATATCAGCGTCGGGGCCCGTGACGGCGTCGTCATGCTGGGGGGCTCCGCAGCGTCGCCCGCCCTGGTCGGCCGGGCCGTGATGCTGGCGCTGGATACCGACGGCGTGACCCGCGTGGTCTCGCAGATCAGCGTCCAGCCCTGAGACGCGGAGTTGCGGAAGCCCCGGAAGCGCCCCAGAAGACAGGAGTGCGCGTCCTCGTCGCCTTCGACAAGTTCAAGGATTCCCTGTCGGCGCGTCAGGCGTGCGACCGGGCGGCGCAGGCGCTGCAGGCCGTGCGGCCCGACTGGCGGGTGGATCTTTGCCCGTTGACCGACGGCGGGGAAGGCTTTGCGGAAATCCTGACCCAGGCGGCCGGGGGCGAAATGTCCAAGTTCACGGTCGCGGGCCCGCGCGGGGCGCCCGTGCAGGCCGCCGTCGGCCTCGTGCGGCTGGACGGGATACCCGCCACCGCGCGGGCCCGGCTGCGCCTGGCGCTGGCCGGCTCGGGGCGGATCGCCGTCATCGAGATGGCCGCCGCCAGCGGGCTCGCACTCCTGGCCCCGGAAGACCGCGATCCCTGGCAGGCGACCTCCCTGGGCACGGGCGAGCTCATCCGTCACGCGGCGAAAACGGGCGCCAGCGCCGTGCTCCTCGGCGTGGGCGGCAGCGCCACCCATGACCTCGGCCTCGGGGCCCTGGCGGCGCTCGGCCTGAAGTTCCTCTCGGCCGATGGTCTTCGGCTGAATCCTCCCGTGCCCGGCGCCTGGTCCCGACTCGTCCGGATCGAAGGCGAGGTGAGTCACGGCCTTCCTCCCATCCGGCTCGCCTGCGACGTCACCAATCCGCTGCTCGGCCCGCGAGGCGCGGCCGCGGTCTTCGCCCCGCAAAAAGGCCTGGTCGCCGCCGACTTCGACCGGCTCGAGGGCGAAAGCGCGCGCCTCGCCGCCCTGCTCTGCGTCCATTGCGAGCGTTCGCGCGAGCTGATGGAGATTCCCGGCGCCGGCGCCGCGGGCGGCATCGCGTTCGGGTTGATGGCCGGAGCCGGAGCGGAACTCCTGTCCGGCTCGGCGCTCGTTTCCGACTGGCTCGACCTGGAGGCGCGCCTCGCCGCGGCCGACCTCGTGCTGACCGGGGAAGGCTCCTTTGACGCGAGCTCCTGGGGCGGCAAGGGCCCGGGGGTCCTGGTCGAACGGGCGCTGGCGCTGGGCAAGCCGGCGCACGTGTTCGCCGGCCGCGTGGACGGCACGGGCTCCCGAGGACGTGCCACCCTGCACGCCATCACCCCGCCCGGCGCTCCCCTCCCGGTAGCGCTGCGCGACGGCGGAGCGAACCTGCTCGCTGCGGTTCGGCAGGCGTTCGCCCGTCCGTCCTAGCGGGCTGGGCCCCAGCGGCGGGTGAACGGGTAGTAGATGAAGAGCGGCCGGCCGACCACGTCAGCCGCCGGGACAAAGCCCCAGACCCGCCCGTCCGAGCTGTTGCTCGAATTGTCGCCCATCGCGAAATAAGACAGCGGAGGCACCGTCAGCTTGTCGCCCGGGGCGCGCAGGTTGCGCCCGCCGAGGATGTCGCTGCCGGAGGTGTAGCCGGTGTAGGGAGCCACCCGGTTCGCGTTCAGGTCAAAGGCCTTCGCGCCCGTGATCGGGGCGCCGTTGCGGTAGAGCACGGGGGCCCGGACTTCCATGACATCGCCGGGCACGCCGACCAGCCGCTTGATGAAATAGTCGTCCTTGCCGATGTCCGGGATGTTGCCGGTGCGGAAGACGAAGCCCTGCCCCACCTGCGGGCGCCGGAAGTGGTAGGTCAGCCGGTCGACGAAGAGCTGGTCGCCGGTCAGCACGTCGAAGCGGACCATCGTCTCGCCCGCCCGCACCGTCCGGCCGAGCGGGATCGTGACCACGCGGTGGTAGCCGTCGACGTCCGCATTCGGCTTGAAGAGGGAGGTCTCCAGGGGCGCGACGCGCTGCGCCGCGGCGATATGCTCGTAGAAGGCCTTTTCGCTGCCGAAGAACGTCTGCAGGACGACCGCCTCGAAACCGTCAAAATCGTCGGGCACCTGCACCGCCGCCGGCTCGCCGTCGACGGTGAAGGTGTACTCCCGCACCTGGGTCGGGAAGATGAGCCACTTGCGGGCGGGCACGAGGCGGTAGGCCACCATGGGCGGGGTGGTCAGATGGTCCCCGTCCAGCACGTAGGGCAGCGAGACCTGGCCGGACTTCGGGGCGATCGCCTCGCGGCGCTGGGCGCCGAAGGCGGCGAACCGCCAGACTCGGGCGCCCCAGCCCGGCGCGGCCGTGCCGGGGGGAAAATTCTCGGGGGTCATGCCGTAGTAGGTCGGCCACATCGAGTTGGTCGGGATCTTGAACGGCTGGACGAAGTAGGTGCGGAGCCCGAGGATCACGATCGCGGCGACGATGAAAAAGTCCACGTTCTCGGCCAGCGAGCTCTTGGGGTAGATCGCGCCGCCGCTGCGCCGCAGGGCATCCTCCAGGGCCTCGATGGCCAGCCGCAGCTTGCCGGCGTCCGCGTCCTCCCGCAGGCACTGGCGCAGCCCGGCCTCGCGCTGGTAGATCTCCGCCAGTTCCGCGGCGGTCAGGCGGTCGCGGCGGTAGGCGCGAACCTTGGCGGCGAGTTCCAGCCAGTTGGCCGCCGCATTGCGCATCTTGCCGCCGCTGGCAAACATCCGGCCCAGCTTGACGAAGGGCCAGAGCAGGAGTTCGAGCAACGGGGAAGAAATGACCTCGGGAGCGGGCATGGGCCGGTTAGTTGTTCTTCAGCACCTGGATGAACGCATCAGCTGGAATCGACACTTTGCCAAACTGTTTCATCTTCTTTTTGCCCTCTTTCTGCTTTTCCAGGAGCTTGCGCTTGCGGCTGATGTCGCCGCCGTAGCACTTCGAGGTGACGTCCTTGCGCATGGCCTTGACGTTGTCGCGCGCGATGATCTTGCCGCCGATCGCGGCCTGGACCGCGATCGTGAACATCTGGGGCGGGATGATCTCCGCCAGCTTCTCGCAGAGCTCGCGGCCGCGGCTCTCCGCCTTGTCCCGGTGCACGATGGTGGCGAAGGCGTCGACCGGGTCGCCGTTGACCAGGATCTCCATCTTGACCAGGTCGGCCACACGGTACTCGCCGAGCTCATAGTCCATCGAACCGTAGCCGTGGGTCAGGCTCTTCAGCCGGTCGTTGAAATCGACCAGGATCTCGTTCAGCGGCAGGCAGCAGGTGAGCATGACCCGGGTGGCGTCGAGGGTGTCGGTGTGGTCCAGGCTCCCGCGCTTCTCCATCACCAGGGCGAGCATGTCGCCCATCGAGTCGTTGGGGATGTGGATCTGCGCGATGATCGTCGGCTCGCGGATCTCGGTGATCGTGCCGGGGTCCGGCAGGTTGACGGGGTTGTCCACCTCGATGAGGGCGCCGCCGTGCTTCAGGACGCGGTAGATGACGCTCGGGTAGGTCGAGATGATGTCGACATCGTGCTCCCGGCGGATCCGCTCCTGGATGATCTCCATGTGCAGGAGGCCGAGGAAGCCGCAGCGGAAGCCGAAGCCCAGCGCCACGGAGGTCTCCTGCGAATAGACGAAGGCGGCGTCGTTGAGCTGCAGGCGCCCGAGGGCGGCCTTGAGCTTCTCGTAGTCGGAGGCCTCGATGGGATAGAGCCCGCAGAACACCATCGGGCGGACCTCCTTGTAGCCGGGCAGCATCTCCGTCGCGGGCCGGGAGGAGAGCGTGATCGTGTCGCCGGTCTTCACCTCGGAGGGATCCTTGATGCTGGAGACGACATACCCGACGTCGCCGGCCCCGAGGACGGCGATCTTCTCCATCTTCGGCCGGAAGACGCCGACCTCCTTCACCTCCGCCTTCTGGCCCGTGCTCATCAGCATCATCATGTCGCCGGCCTTGATCGTGCCGGAGAAGACCCGCGCGTAGGCGATGACGCCGCGGTAGGTGTCGTAGAGGGAATCGAAGACGAGGGCGCGCGTGTGCGGATACTCGGTCCACCGCGGGGCCGGCACCCGGGCCACGACCGCCTCGAGGATGTCCTCGATGCCGATGCCGGCCTTGCCGCTGGCCAGGATCGCCTCCTCGGCCGGGATCGTGAGGATGTCCTCGAGCTGCTTCAGGCAGAGCTCGAGGTTGGCACTCGGCAGGTCGATCTTGTTGATGACCGGGATGACCTTGAGCTTCTGGGCGAAGGCCAGGTGGGCGTTGGCCACCGTCTGGGCCTCCACGCCCTGCGCGGCGTCGATCAGCAGGACCGCGCCCTCGCAGGCGGCGAGGCTGCGGGAGACCTCGTAGGAGAAGTCCACGTGCCCCGGCGTGTCCATGAGGTTCAGCTTGTACGTCTTCCCGTCCTTCGCCGGGTAGGTCATCGTCACCGGGTGGGACTTGATCGTGATGCCGCGCTCCCGCTCGAGGTCCATCGAGTCGAGATGCTGGTCGGTCATCACCCGGTGCGAGATCGTGTTGGTCGTCTCGAGGATCCGGTCGGAGAGCGTGGTCTTCCCGTGATCGACATGCGCGATGATGCAGAAATTGCGGGTGAGCGGCGCGGACACGGTGAGGAAGGAGACAGGCTCAGGCGGCCGCCAGGTCCGCGAATTCGCTGAAGGATTTGACCGGCCAGCCCTTGTCCGTGCGGCGGGCGAGCCCGGCCAGGATCCCCCCCGGCCCCAGCTCCCAGAATTGCGTAGCGCCCGCCGCGGCGGCGCTGCGCAGGCAGTCCTCCCAGAGGACCGGGGAGACGAGCTGCCGGCCGAGCGCCTCCTTGATGGCCGCCGGATCGGCGATGGCCCCGCCGGTGGTGTTGGTGAAGACGGGGAAGCGCGGCGCGGCGAAGGGGACCGGCTGCACGTAGTCGACGAAGGCCGCGCGCGCGGGCTCCATCAGCCGGCTGTGGTAGGCGCCCGCGACATTGAGGGGAATGACCTTCTTCATCCCGCGGCCCTTGGCGGCCGCCACCGCCGCCTCCACCCGGGCCTTCTCGCCCGAGACGATGATCTGGCCCGGGGCGTTGAAATTGGCGGCCTCGATCCCGAACTCGCCGCAGAGCTCGGCGACCTTGGCGCGGTCCTCGCCGATCACGGCGGCCATGCCGCCCACCGTCTGCTCGCAGGCCTGCTGCATCAGCCGGCCCCGCTCGGCCACAAGCCTGAGCCCCGTCGCAAAATCAAAGACGCCCGCCGCCGCGTAGGCCGTGAGTTCCCCCAGGCTGAGCCCCAGCGCCAGGGCGGGCCGGAAGGCGTCGCCCCGGGTCTCGCGGAGCGCGGCCGCCAGCGCCAGGCCGTGCACGAACAGCGCCGGCTGGCAGACCTTCGTCTGCGTCAGCTCGGCCTCGGGCCCCTCGAAGCTGACCTTGGCCAGGTCCCAGCCCAGCACCTGGTTCGCCTCGTCGTAGAGGGCCCGGGCGGCCGGGGAGGCTTCGCGCAGCGAGGCCCCCATCCCAACCTTTTGGGCGCCCTGACCGGCGAAGAGGAGTGCTAATGGCATGGATGGAAAACGTACCAGGCTGTCCAAAGACTGATAAAGGAAGAGCGAAGATCGTTCCGGGCGCGGCCACAAGCTTTTCGATATAAAGTGCTGATCCAGCTGGGGAAGGGTCCCCTCCGCGGCTTTTCCTGGCCAAGGCCCACGGAGCGCGCAGCGCGGAGATGGTGAAGCCGAAGGCTGAATCCCGCAGGGATGGCCTCGGCGGGCGCCCTTTGGGCGGCCGAGGCCACAATCTCTCTCGGATCCGGCGATGAGGCCCAGGAGGCCGCTGCGGGGACCCTTCCCCAGCTGGATCAGCACTTTACCACTTTTGAGGAAAATCGGCTTTTGTCTTTGGGCCGTTGGCTGTTACCTATCAGCCCTTCCATGAAGCTCCGACCCCTCACCGGCACCCTTACCGCCATGGTCACGCCGTTTCGCCGCGGCGCGGTGGCCTATGACGAGCTGCGGAGGTTCACCGAATACCAGATCCAGGGCGGCATCGACGGCCTGGTGCCGGTCGGCACCACCGGGGAATCGCCCACGCTTTCCCACGAGGAGCACATGGACGTGGTGCGGGCGGTGGTTGCCGCCGCGCGCGGACGCGTGCCGGTCGTCGCCGGCACGGGATCCAATTCGACCCATGAGGCGGTCGAGCTGACCAAGCTGGCCCACGCGGCCGGCGCGGACGCGATGCTCGCGGTGACGCCCTATTACAACAAGCCGAACCAGGAGGGGCTCTTCCGCCACTTCTGCGCCGTCGCCGAGGCCACCGACCGCCCGACCATCCTCTATTCGATTCCCGGCCGCTGCGTCATCGAGGTCGGGGTGCCGCTGATGGAGCGGCTCCGCGCCCGCTATTCCCATGTCGCGTGGATCAAGGAATCCGGCGGCAATGTCGACCGCGTCGACCAGCTGAAGCAGGCCCTCGGCCGCGACCTCACCGTCCTCTCCGGCGACGACTCCCTCACCCTCCCCTTCATGGCCGTGGGCGCCGAGGGCGTCATCAGCGTGGCCTCGAACCTCTGGGTCCGGGAGGTCGGCGGCATGGTCCGCGCCGCGCTGGCGGGCGATTATGCCGCGGCCCGGAAGGCCCATCGCCGGCTCTACCCGGTCTTCAAGGCGATCTTCGTCGAGCCCAATCCCTCCCCCATCAAGGACGCCATGGCCCGCGCCGGCGTGATCTCCTCCGCCGAGGTGCGGCTGCCGCTTTGCCCCCTGAGCCCGGCCAGCCGGGCCGTCCTCCGCCGGGCCATCGCCTCGCTTCGCTGACACCGGTTCCGCCTTCCGCCCTTCCACCATGCCGCTCACCCTCCTCGTCAATGGTTCCAAGGGACGCATGGGCCACGCCCTCGCCGCGGCGGCGGCGGAGCTCGGCGTTGCCGTCGGCGCCGCGACCGACGTGGGCGAGGATCTTTCCGCTCACCTCGGCGCCTGCGACGTCATCGTCGACTTCAGCTCGCCGCGCGCGACCCGGGCCCTGCTCGAGCTCGCCGTCGCCCGGAAGAAGCCGGTCGTCATCGGGACGACGGGCCACGAGGCCTCGGAGAAGGCCGCGCTGCTCGAGCTCGCCCGCCGCGTCCCCTGCGTCTGGGCCGGCAATTTCTCGGTCGGGGTGAACCTGCTCTTTGCGCTGGTCCGGCGCGCCGCGCACACGCTCGGGTCCGACTTCGACGCCGAGGTCGTCGAGATGCACCATCGCTTCAAGAAGGACGCGCCCAGCGGCACGGCGGCGCGCCTGCTCGAGATCATCCTGGAGGAGCGCAAGCTCGGCGCCCAGGCCCTGCGCCACGGCCGCGAGGGCCTCACCGGCGAGCGCTCGCCCTCCGAGGTCGGCGTCCACGCGCTGCGCGGCGGCGACGTGGTCGGCGACCACACCGTCATCTTCGCCGCGCTGGGCGAGCGCCTCGAGCTCACCCACAAGGCGTCCGACCGGGCCATCTTCGCCCGCGGGGCCCTGCGCGCCGCGCAGTGGGTGGCGGGGCAGAAGCCCGGCGTCTACGACATGCAGGACGTCCTCGGGCTCAAGTGATCACCTCGATCCAGGGCACGCTGGCCTCCTCCGGCCCGCTGGTGGCGGTGATCGAGCTGAACGGCTTCGGCTACGAGGTCCATATCCCGGTTACGACCGCCGAGAAGCTGCCCCCGGCCGGCGCGGCGGTGAAGCTCCACACCCTGGCCATCTACCGCGAGGATTCGCAGACGCTCTACGGCTTCGCCAGCGCGGCGGAGCGCGATTTTTTCCGGCTGATGATCGAGAACGTCACCGGCATCGGTCCCAAGGTCGGGCTCAGCATCCTCAGCCGCCTCTCGCTGCCGCTCCTGGAAAGCGCCATCCGCACGGGCGACGTCACGACGCTGGCCCAGTGCCAGGGGATCGGCCGGAAGACCGCCGAGCGCCTGGTGGTGGAGCTCCGGGCCCGGCTTGGCGCCCCCGGCGCCCTGACCCCCGCGGAAACGGCGGCCGGCGGCGGCGAGACGAGCCCCCACCGCGACGCGGTGGCGGCGCTGATGGCCCTGGGCTACAAAACCGCCACGGCGGACGAAGCGGTGCGGCGGGCGGCGCTCGCGCTCGGCCCCGGCGCGGCGACCGAGGCGCTGGTAAAGAAAGCCCTGGCGGGCTGACCAAAGCTCAGCGCTGGAACTGGAACGCCGCCTTCTCCTCCGGACCCGCTCCGGACGAACGCTCGATCTCGGGACGGCCGCCAAAGTCCAGCGCCGGCTTGGGCGTGAAGACGAGCGGCTCCGCCTGCAGCGATCCGATCGGCGTCACCTGGACCTGCTGGATCCAGGCAAACTGGCCGGACGGGCTCGCGGAGGAAAACGGCGCGGTCTCGGCCGATGGCGCCAGGGCGCGGGCCACGAACACGGGCTGGAAGTCATTGCGGGCCGGGGCGGCGACCGCGACGGCGGCGGCGGGCGCGCCCTGCGCCAAGGCGGCGGCCGCGGGGGCGGCCGGATGCATCCGGGGCAGGAGGGCGAGCGCGGCGCAGGCGGCGGCGGCCACCAGGCCGGTGGCCCACAGTCCGGCGTGGCTCTTCCGCGCGGAGCCGAGCGAGAGCAGCTGGGCCGTCCTCCCGGCCTGCGCCGGGGCGGACTCAAATTGCTGGCCGAGGACCACGCAGGCCTTCTGCATCCGGCAGTACTGGCGGTAGAGTTCGCGGCGGGCCGGGTCGCGCGCCACCTCGGCCTCCAGGAGGGCCGCCCGGTCCGGGCTGATCTCGTGGTCGAGATACAGGTTCAGGAGTTCGATGAATTCAGAGTCTTTCATTTGAAATCTTCCCCGAGCTTGGAGCGCAGGCTCTCGCGCGCGCGGGCGATGCGGCTCTTCACCGTGCCCACCGAGATGCCGAGAATGTCCGCGATCTCCTCGTAGGAGTGGTTCTTGACGTTGCGGAGGATGAGGATCTCCCGATGCTTTGGACTGAGTCGCTCCATGCCGGTTCCAATGCGGGAGACGAATTCCTGGGTGACGGTGATGTCATCCGGGGTCTCGACGGGGGCCGGGATGACCTCGGCCAGCGTCATGTCGTTGTCGGGGCCCATGGGCATGTCGAAGGAGACCGACTGGTCGCGCTTGCGCCGCCACCAGTACCAGTACCGGTTCCGCGCCAGGTTGGTGGCAATCTGGTAGAGCCAGGTGGAGAAGGCCGATTCGCCGCGGAAATTCACCAGGCCGCGATGCGCCCGGATGAACGCATCCTGCGTCACCTCCTCCGCATCCTGGGGATTGCGGAGGAGCTGGTTGACCATCGAGTAGATGCGGACCCAATAGCGCGTCACCATCTCGTCAAAGGCGGCGGCGTCACCGGCCTTGAAGCGGTCCACCAGCAGGCGATCAAGCGCAACTTCCTGGGCTTTCATGGATTGGCGTTCAGCCTCGGTGTGATGGTTGTACTGCTGAATTGTTCCCACTATTTTCAGGGATACACCGGCCGGGGCGGGGGTCAACGCCGGGGCCCGGCCGCCGGGAGAAAAATCTTGCAAATACCTGGGCGGCAAATCCATTTATGCCCCTTCCCTTGGACTGAAGGGTTGGTAGCTCAATGGTAGAGCAGCGTCCTTTTAAGTCGTTGGTTCCGGGTTCGAATCCCGGCCAACCCACCAGCCGCGGAGTTCCAGCCCCATGAAGCGTCTCGTCCTCATCGAAGACCAAACCGCCATCCGCGAAATGCTGGCGGAGATCCTGCGCCAGGACAAAAATTTCCAGCTGGTCGGCGAGTCCGGCGACGGGCAGGCGGCCTACCAGCTCTGCCTCGAGGTGAAGCCGGACATCGCGGTCCTCGACGCCAAGCTCCCGGGCCTCAACGGGGTCGACCTCCTGCGGCGCCTCGGCAAGAAGCTGCCCCACCTGCGGGTCCTCGCCTTCTCCGGCTACGAAAACCCCGTCCTCGTCCGGGAGATGATCGAGGCCGGCGCCCATGGCTTCGTCGAGAAGACGGCGGGCCTGATCGAGTTCAAGAAGGGCCTGGAGATGGTGGCGGCCGGCGGCACTTATTTCGGGCCCGCGGTCGCGGCCCTGCTGCGGGACGTGGTCGCCCACCCCGGCTCGAGCGATTCCCCCGATTTCCTGACCGACCGGGAGAGGGAGATCCTCAAGCTGGTCGTCGAGAGCCACAGCAGCAAGGACGTCGCCGCCAAGCTCGGGATCAGCATGAAGACCGTGGACAACCACCGTTCCAACCTCATGCGGAAGCTCAATCTGCACGACGTGGCCAGCCTCACCCGGTACGCCATCGGCATCGGCCTGATCGAGTCGAGGCACGGGGGGTGACTCCGCCCATTTTGCAGCTTGCGAAACCCCCTCCCGGCAACCAACTTCTGCACTGATCCCATCACTTTATTCCATGAAATCCGCCTCGAAGTCCTTCTCCCTCCTCCTCGCCGCCGTCACCCTCCTCGCCGGCTGCGCCAAGAAGCCCATGCGCCCGGATCCCAGCGCGACCCTCATCGGACCGCAGGGCGCGGGCGGAGTGGCCCCCACGGACGTGACGACGATGCCGGACGCCGGCGGCCTGCAGGCGCGCAACGGGGACTTTGACGCCAACGGCCAGCTGCGCGGCGCGCTCGATTCCGTCTATTTCGACCTCAATCTCTCCAACATCAAGGCGCCCGAGCGCGCCAAGCTGCAGGCCGCGAAGGACTACCTCGCGAAGAACCCGCAGAACCGGCTCCTCCTCGAGGGCCACTGCGACTGGCGCGGCACGTCCGAATACAACCTTGGGCTCGGCGACCGCCGCGCGGGCGAGGCCAAGAAGTATCTCCTGAGCCTGGGCGTTTCCGCCGACAAGCTCGAGACCCTCTCCAAGGGCAGCGAAGAGGCCCAGAAGACCGGCGGCGAGGAGACCTGGAAGAAGGACCGCCGGGTCGACCTAGTGGTCCTGAAGCAATAACCTGCGCTTCTGGTCGTCCGATTTCGGA
>Ga0265320_10001764_pt1 | contig 15333 bp, 13 predicted proteins | sample 4827metaG_FD_202087 | JGI IMG/M metagenome (GOLD analysis project Ga0265320, IMG submission 202087) | Rhizosphere microbial communities from Carex aquatilis grown in University of Washington, Seatle, WA, United States - 4-8-27 metaG | ecosystem: Host-associated > Plants > Roots > Rhizosphere >...
CTTCGACGGGGACGCCGATGTATTCAGCCTGGTCGGGGCGGAGTTTGGTGAGTTTGACGCCGATTTTTTCGAGGTGGAGGCGGGCGACTTCCTCGTCGAGTTTCTTGGGGAGGATGTAGACGCCGGGAGCGTATTTCTCGCGGTTGGCCCAGAGGTCCATTTGCGCGAGGACTTGGTTGGAGAAGGAATTGGACATCACGAACGACGGGTGGCCGGTGGCGCAGCCGAGGTTCACGAGGCGGCCTTCCGCGAGCATGTAAATGGAGCGTTTGCCGGGCATATCGTAGCGGTCGACCTGCGGCTTGATGTTCACTTTCTTGACGCCGCGGGCCTTGTTAAGCTTGTCGACTTGGATTTCGTTGTCGAAGTGGCCGATGTTGCAGACGATGGCCTGGTCCTTCATCTTCAGCAGGTGCTCGACGGTGATGATGTCTTTGTTGCCCGTACAGGTGACGTAAATGTCGGCGGTGCCGAGGGTGTCTTCCAGCGTGACGACTTGGAAGCCGGCCATCGCGGCCTGGAGCGCGCAGATGGGGTCGACTTCAGTGACGAGCACGATGGCGCCGAGGCCGCGGAGCGATTGCGCGGAGCCTTTGCCCACATCGCCATAACCGCAAACGACGGCGGTCTTGCCGGCGATCATCACATCGGTGGCGCGCTTGATGCCGTCCACGAGCGATTCGCGGCAGCCGTATAAATTGTCGAATTTCGATTTGGTGACGGAGTCGTTGACGTTGATGGCGGGCACGAGGAGCGTGCCAGCTTCGAGGCGTTGGTAGAGGCGGTGCACGCCCGTCGTCGTCTCCTCGGAGACGCCCTTCCAGTCGGCGACGACGCCGTGCCAGTGGCGCGGGTTTTCGCGGTAAACGCGCTTAAGGAGGTCTTTGATGACCTGCTCCTCGTGGCTGTCCGAGGCGGTCTTGACCCAGTCGCTGCCGTTTTCGAGTTCGTAGCCCTTGTGGATGAGGAGAGTGGCGTCACCGCCGTCGTCGACGATCATTTCCGGCCCCTTACCGTTGGGCCAGGTGAGGGCGCGCATGGTGCATTCCCAATATTCTTCGAGCGTCTCGCCCTTCCACGCGAAGACGGGCGTGCCGGTCTTGGCAATGGCGGCGGCGGCCTGGTCCTGTGTCGAAAAAATGTTGCACGACGCCCAGCGCACGTCCGCCCCGAGGGCGACGAGCGTCTCGATGAGAATCGCGGTCTCGATGGTCATGTGGAGCGAGCCGCTGATGCGGACGCCCTTGAGGGGCTTTTTCGGCGCGTATTTGGCGCGGATGGACATCAGGCCCGGCATCTCGTGCTCGGAGACCTGGATGGTTTTGCGGCCCCAGTCGGCGAGCTTGATGTCGGCGACTTTGAAATCGGGTTTTACGGGTGCGAGAAGCTTGGACATTTTGAATAAAGTTGGCGGTTATTTGACGGCTTGGAGGAGGGCGGAGACCTTGTCGGCTTCCTCCCAAGAGAGCCCGGTTTTGCCGAAGTGGCCGTAGTTGGTCGTTGCGCGGTAGATGGGCCGCAGGAGGTCGAGCTGGCGCACGATGTCCGCCGGCTTGAAGGAAAAGATTTCGTTGATGGCGGCGAGGATGCGGCGCTCGGGCACGGTGTGGGTGCCGAACGTGTCCACGTGGATGCTCGTCGGGCGCGGGTGGCCGATCGCGTAGGCGATTTGCAGCTCACACTTCGTCGCCAGCTTCGCGGCGACCACGTTCTTCGCCACCCAGCGGCACATATACGCGGCGGAGCGGTCGACCTTCGACGGGTCCTTGCCCGAGAAAGCGCCGCCGCCGTGGCGCGCCCAGCCGCCGTAGCTGTCCACGATGATTTTGCGTCCGGTCAGCCCCGAGTCGCCCTGCGGTCCGCCGACGACGAACTTGCCGGTGGGGTTGATGAGAAATTCCGTGCGCGCGTTGAGCAGGCGCTTCGGCAAGACTTTTTTGACCACGTGCTCGATGCAAAAACGTTCGATGACGCGGTGCTCGGCGCTGGCCGCGTGCTGGGTCGAGATGACAACGTTGCGGATGGCCACCGGTTTGTGGTCCACGTATTCCACGGCGACCTGCGATTTGCAGTCGGGGCGCAGCCACGGCGCGAGGTTGGTGCGCTTGCGGATGCGGGCCAACTCGCGGTTCAGGCGGTGCGCGAACATCACCGGCGCGGGCATCAGCTCCGGCGTGTCATCGCACGCGTAGCCAAACATGATGCCCTGGTCGCCCGCCCCTTGCTCGGCGGTTTTCTTGCCCTTGGCCTTGCGGGCGTCCACGCCCTGCGCGATGTCGGGCGACTGGCGCGTCAGCGCATTGGTGATAAACACCTGGTCGGCGTGAAACACGTCGTCGGCGTTGACGTAGCCGATTTCGCGGATGGCGTCGCGCACGATGCGCTCGTAATTGAGGCGCGCCTTCGTGGTGATTTCCCCGGCGAGGAACACGCAGTTGCTCTTGACCATCGTTTCGCAGGCCACGCGGCTGCGCGGGTCCTGTTCGAGGCAGGCGTCCAGGACGCTGTCGGAAATCGAGTCGGCGACCTTGTCCGGGTGGCCTTCGCCCACGGACTCGGAGGAAAAGATGAAGCGATCAGGCATAAGAAGCGCGCACTCTACCCGCTCCCACACCGGGCATGCAAGCCCATATATCAACGCATCGGGATGGATTGATGCGTCATTTTAAGCCAGCAGTTTTACCGCTTGGACGATGGCCGAGCCAACTTCCCCACCGATTTGGGTCAGTTGTGCTTGTTGTTGGGCGATGGCCGTTTTCTGAGCGGTGACGGCGGCCTGAAGATCGTTTGCTATATTTTTGAGCTGGTCCGGAGTGGCCGCAGTAAAACTCGCCGTGATCTTGCTAAGATTATCTTCCACAATCTTCAAATCGTCATTGGCCTTGTCAATAACGCGTTGAAAACTCGCATGGGCAGTATCGGAGACCTGTTTGGCTGCCGTTAGCGCCTGGGCCGTCAACTGCGCTTTGAGATCGACGATTTTGCCATCGATCCACGTGTTCATGCTGTCGTGCACAGCATTGGCCGCCTTCACGAAGGCGGGATCCAGGGAAATATTTTGAAACGGGTCGGTGTTCATGGCGAAACAGGGTTGGTGGTGGGTGTGGGCGTGGCCGGAGACGCCGGCTTGGCTGTGGTCACGGCAGTGTCGGCACCCGCGGTCGGCGGGGGAGCCAAAGCTTTTATCAGGAGCTGGATCTTGGACAAAACATTTGTGACTGTGCTTGGCAGTTGGATGTCGGCTTGCGCCTTTTGCCCGGTAATCGCCGTCAATTTGGTAAACACCGGACCCATGATGTCACCCAAGTTGGAAACCGATGGCGAAGTGTCGGCACCCGACTTCTCCGGCGCGGGACTGACGGGCAGTACGTCCTTCCCCAGCAAGCTGCCAACCCCGCTGCTGAGTGCGCCGCCCGCGACGCCTTCGATAAAGGTTTTGCCCGGGTTGTAATCCTCCAGAAACCGAACCGTTTCTCCCTCCGCCTTGTCCAACTCAATATAGGCCGCCTGCAAATCCGCCACGCGCTGATTAATTGCCTTGGAATCGTCCTCCAAAGTAAAATTCGCAATGCCGCCGGGCAATTCCTGCAAGGTCAGCGCCGTGACCTTGTCCAAATCGGTTTGGCACGTTTGGTGAAATTCCGCCCGGCCTTTCTCAATCTCCACCACCATGTTATTAAAGCATCCCTCCACGTTTTTAAAAATATCGGAGCTTTCCTCGTATTGCCTGCGCGCCTCCAGGAATGACTGCACGATTGCTTCCTGGGTGGGATAGAGGGCCGCCGCAGTGCTCTTCGCCAACAGACTATCCGCTCGCTGCGTCACGTAGGGTTGAATAAAATTGTCCGATTGCACCCGCAACTCGCTCCAAAAGACGTTGGTCATGATCCGCTCGGCCTCAAGGTCATACTCGTGGTCCAATTCCGCCAAGGCCTGGGATTTGGCGTGGTTAAGGGCCAGGTTGAAGGCATCCAGCACCTGCAGGCGCAACGCCGTGTAGTCACTTAGCAGGCGGTTAAACTGGACCACCCGCTGACGGTCGTATTCCGCCAGATCGCGTAAGTCCTGCTCATGCGCCTGCGCCATCTGGCTCTGGGCGGCGCGCGTTTGTCGGGCGAGATCCTGCACTTGCCCCGGGACGGAACAGGCGGGGGAAAACAACACGGCCAAGGCCGCGAAAATGATGGAATAATGGTTGGCTTTCACGGCTAGTTGGGTGGTTTAAAGTTTTCCAACATCAGGTTGGTAAGCTGCGCCTGCGCCTGGGTGCGCAGTTCGCCAAATGTCTTCGGTGCGGGCAGCGCGGCGAGGAAATTGGCTCCCGGTGCGGCATAACTATCCTCCTTGCCGATGGAACCGGACATCTTATCCAGCACCGCACTTGACAGATTGCTGACCACCGCCGCCGCTTTGCGCGCATTAAACCCGGCTAAAAATCCAAAAAGGGGGATCATCCATATCCGCGTGCCCGCCGAACTGACGTGGAGAATTCCGACGGTGACGCACAACACCAACACCACCGCGATAACCGGGGTGTAGACAATTCTCGTGAAGGCATAGGTAATCGACATGGGCACATATCTTCCCTGTCTGACAAACACGCCGGAGTGAAACAGCAGGCTGGCCAGAACACCGAAAAGCGCCCAAAAAATGACCTCGACCAGAATGCCCTGAGGATCGGACCAGAAAAGTATGAATTTTTCCGGTGGACGCAACAGATTACGCGTGGCCAGTTGCGCCACTTTCAGCTCCTTGAGCTCGGTTAAAGTTTGTCTGACTTTAATGAGGAGATCAATGTCACTGCTTGAAAGCGTGGATGGCGAAGACCTCGTCCATAGCTCGTCAATTAATTGGACCGCCCCGCTGAAATTACCCCCGTCCACCGCCTGCTGGATGGGCAGGGTGCTCGGTCGGTAGAAGGCCGCCGCCAGCGCCTGCATTTGAAAACTCAAGGCGTCGGTCCTGGTCGTAATTTCCTTGTTGCGGTCGCTCATCTGGGACACCAGCGGTACGCCCTTTGGGTCCCCAACGGACCAGTCCAAATCCTCCTGGGAAATGATGGAGGCGCGCCCATAAGCATCAATGGCTACGAGCTTGGCCGGATCAGTCAGTCTGCTTTCCGCGGGAATCCACTGATGGCAGCGGGCATAAAAAACACTGAGGGCAAAAAGGAGCAAACCAATCAACCAAAGAAACCTCACCCCTTCGGCGGATTGTCCTCCACCCCCTCGGCGTGCAGCCCCACCCCCGAACAGCGCATTTGGCATCTTGAGTGATGCAATAATCTCGAATCCAAGCCTCCGTCAAGCCATAATATTACCGCGATAAATTATATACAAAAAAAATATGGCGGGTCGGTATACCGCGCTCACGGGTCGGCCCATTTCACCAACTGCTTCCCGTTCCCACGTTGCCCGCCGCCCGGCGCGGCCCACTCCGTCGGCTACACCACCCGGTCGTGGATCCAACTGCAGGCCAGCGGCACGTCGGCCTTCTGTTTCTTGGCTGTTACTTCGGCGACATGGGCCAGCCGCTGCGCCTGCTTGCACAAAAATTCCTGCGCGGCGGCGGCGGGGCCGGAAACCGGCAGGCTCGCGATGTCCCACGCCTCGACCAAGTGCTCCAGCACAGCGATGTAATCCTGCACCGTGTAAACGCCGAGGCGCTGCGCCACGGCGGCAAATTGCGCGTAGAGATCCGGATTGCGCCCGTCCGTCATCAACCGCCCCGGCATGGCGATGACGCGCCGCATCATGTCGCGGAAAACCACCAGGCCGCGCTCCGGGTCGCGCTTCATCACCTCGCGCATCATCCGGGTGTAAAATTGCTCGTGGCGCGATTCGTCCCCCGCGATTTTCCGGCAAATGCGCGCCAGGTTTTCGTCCCCGTTCGTCGCGGCCAGGCGACCCACGTTGGCGTGCGAAATTTTCGTGGCCCGCTCCTGAAACGAGGTGTAAACCAGGCCCGCGTAGGGATTATTCTGAGTGCGTGGGCTGAACCCATCGGCAATCAAATGGTGGATGGTGACCTCGACCGCGCGCATGTCCACGCGGCCGGTCAGGCGCAAAAACGCGTTCAGCAAATCGCCGTGGCGGTTTTCCTCGGCCACCCACCCGCGCATCCACTTCGCCCACGGCTCCGGGCTGGCCCCCTCGTCATCCTCGGCAATGTAATTGAGCGAAATCGCGTAATTGGGCAGCGCCTCCTCGGTCACCATGTCCCCCACCAGCACCACCAGTACCTCGTCGGTCAAATTCATCGCCGGCTCCCGAAAGGCCGCCATGCGCTCGCGCCAGTCCTCCCTGGTCAAATCCGGCAGGTAATCCGTCGGCTGCCAGGCATCGTTCACCGGCAGCAGCAACGAAAGGTTCTCCGCCACCGTGTCCTTCAGGCTGCGCAACAGCTCCAGTTGCGGCAGCGCATGAGCGACATCGGCGGGCGATGGAGGCATCCGGCACGGTGCCGTTTCGCACCCGCAGTGGCAAGAATATTGCGGGTCATACCGACCACTGTCACACTCCGGCCCCGGGTCAAACTCGCGAGCCGGCGCGCCTTCAACCCTTTTTCACCGGCTGCGGCGGCCGGGTCACGCTTTTTGCCGATGCCTTGGTCGGCGGCGGCGCTTTGGCGGCCTCGGCCTTCAGTTGCTCGAGCTTTTCCATCGCCGACTGGAAGGAGCGAATGGAGGTGACATACCAAAGCAAATTTTTGCCGGCATATTTGTCCTGCCAGTATTTTTGCGCGGTCGCGCTTGGGAAGGCGGCGGTCGCCAGCAGGTAAAAATCCTCCACGAGGTCAAAAGGCAGCGTCCATGTGGCCCAACATGCGTTCACGTCGGGCTGCAAATCGGCGATCTTGCGAAATTGGCACGTCCGCAGGTCAATCAGGCCCAAACCGGATTTTTCGACGAGGGCCTCAAGATACGCGTCCTCGTTTAACACCTGCATCTCAAACAACAAAATGTGCAGGATGCTCGCGCGGCGAATCTCGCCCAGTTCCATGTTCTCGACCAGCTTCTCGTTGGCCGTGTCCAACTGCTCCGGCGTGATGATCTGCTGCTCCAGCATCATCAAGCCCAGCGCGCGGTTGCCGCGGACAATCAGGGGACGGTGCTCGAGCAAGGCCATGAGATGAACAAGGGGAAAGTCGTGATTCAATCCAGCGGACTTTTCCGGAGTTTACCGCGACTGGGGGAGACACGGCAAGGCGGCTTTTACTCCTCCGCATACTCCTCGCCCTCGCCCGCAAACGGCGCGCGCGACGCGCGAATCCCGTCGCGCGGAAAGCAGATGCGCGACACCGCGGCGTCGAAATCGTGATCGCCGCTCAAGATTTCAATTTCCAGCCGCAAGTAATACAACGGCGCGGGCGGCGCCAGGTCGGCGGAAAGGCGCACCGCGTCCTTCTCCGTGGTGACGATCAACTCGGCGTTCGCCCCCGCCGCGCGGGTGAAAAACCGTTCCATCTCCTCCGGGGTGAAACGGTGGTGGTCGAGAAAGCGCTTGTTGTGGCAAATCTCCGCGCCGAGTTCGCGCAGGAGCTTTTCAAAACTCTCCGGGGCGGCAATGCCGGAAAAGGCCGCCACCCGGCGCCCGCGCAAATCCTCCAGCGGGCGGCGGCCGCCATTGTTCCACGCCTGCAAATATTTCGGCCGGTGCGCGCACTCGATGATTTCCACCTCCGGATGGTGGCGCGCAATTGTCCCGCGCAATTCCCCATCGGGCAGGCCGTCGGACTTGGTGATAAAGACATACGAGGCCCGGCGCAGGTGCCCGACCGGTTCGCGCAAGATTCCGCGCGGCAGCAGGCGGTGGTTGCCAAAGGGGTTTGTCTTGTCCACCAGCAGCAGATTGAACTGGCCGCGCAGCGAGAGGTATTGGAAGCCGTCGTCCAGGAGGAGGATGTCCGAACCGAATTTTTTGATGGCGTATTGGCCGGCCTTGACGCGGTTCTTGTCCACCAACACGACGACGCCCGGCAGGTTCCGCGCCAGCATGAACGGCTCGTCCCCCGCCTCCGCGGAATCCAACAGCACCTGCTGCCCGTCGCTCACAATCTTGGGCGGCGGATCCTCGCCATGGCTCAGCCAGCGCCACGCCCGCCGGTAAAACGGCTCCGCCTTGCTCTTATAGCCGCGACTTAAAATGGCGACATGGCGACCGCGCTGCGCCAGCGAACGCGCAAATTTCTCCACGATTGGCGTCTTGCCCGTGCCGCCGACGGTCAGGTTGCCGACTACGACCACCGGCACGCCCAACGGCTGGTTGCGCAGGATAATGCGTTGCTCATACAACCAGCATCGGGTGCGCACCACGCCGTCGAAGACCCACGATAACGCGTTCATCACCCCGCCCAGCACCGCCACCCCCGCGCCGTCGCGCCGCCGGTCATACACCACATCCACGGCGAATTCCTCGAATTGCCGCGTGCGCACGGCCAGGCGTTTCATCCAGCGGGAAGACATTTTTTAGAATTGCACAGCGCGATTCAAAGATTGACGACCCCGGTGGGGCGGGCAACATTTGACCTTTTGCGCGCTTGCGCGCTCCACTCTCCACGATTCAGCGCCACTTTTCCAGCGGAAATGCACGTCCACCTTTTGCGTTCAAAAATCCTCCGGGCCGAAGTCACCGACGCGCGCCTGGAATACGAGGGCAGCCTGGCCATCGACTCGGCCTTGATGGCCCGCGTCGGCATTTTGCCGCATGAAAAAGTCCTGGTCGGCAACCTCGCCAACGGCAACCGCTTCGAAACCTACGCCATTCCCGCGCCCGCCGGCTCGCTCACCATCTGCCTCAACGGCGCGGCCGCCCACCTCGGCCAAAAGGGCGACTTGCTGGTGATTATGACTTTCGCGGAAATGACCGAGGAAGAGGCCAAGGTCTGGAAACCGCGCACCATGGTGCTCGCCGACGGCAACCGGAAAATCGTCAAGGAATCGCTCTGAGGTAAAGTTTGGGGTAGACTTGCCCGGTGTTTGTGCGGTTAGCTGGCGGTCTGCTTGTCCCCACGCCGGAGCGCTTTTTCCCTCTGGCCTACTCGCCCCGCCCCACCCCATCCGCCCGGCCTTTTATCGCCCGGGTTCCTGATTCATTTTTCAATGCATCCCTTGGACATCATCATCGTGGCGGTTTACCTGATGGTGGTCATATACATCGGCGCGCGCGCTTCCGCTTCCTCCAAAAGCGAAGAGGGCTTTTTCCTCGCCGGTCGCAAACTGGGCAAATTCTACCAATTTTTTCTCAACTTCGGCAACGCCACCGAACCGCAGGGCGCGGTCAGCACGGCGAGCTTAGTGTATAACAAAGGCGTCTCCGGCACCTGGACGAATTTCCAGACGATTTTTCTCAACCCGTTTTACTGGTTCGTCTACGTCTGGTTCCGCCGCGTGCGCGTCACGACTGTTGCGGATTTGTTTGAGGAACGCTTCAACAGTCGCGGGCTGGCGTGGTATTATGCCATCTTCCAAATGGGCGTCGCCGTCGTCCTCCTCGGCGTGGCCAATCTCACCGCCTATACCATCACCTCCTCGATGGTCGTTAAACCCGAGGCCCAATGGAGCGCCGCCGAGCGCCAATCCGTCGACCAATATAATCAATGGCAGGCGCTGGAAAAAAGCGCGACGGCGAACACCCTGGCCGCCGATTCGAAACCAGTACTCGACCAGTTGCGCGACCGCAAGGCGCGCGGTGAATTGCATAGTTATGTCTCCTGGCTGAGTGCGCCGCCGGCCAAAGGCGCCTTCTACATCATCTTCACCGCCGTCGTCGGCGCCTACATGGTCATGGGCGGCATGAAGGCCGCGGCCTTTAACGACGCGCTGCAGGGTTTTCTGATTGTCATCTTTTCCGTCATGCTCATCCCCGTCGGCCTCCATGCCATCGGCGGCTGGCACGAATTGGCGACGAAGGTGCCGCAAATCAAATTCCAACTCTTCGGCGCGGCGGGCAGCAACCAATACGGCTTTTGGTATATCGTCGCCTACACCTGGGCCAGCCTCGTCCAAGTCCTGGGCTTGAGTGCGAACATGGGCATTCTCGGATCCGCCACCAATGAATACGCCGCGCGCTTTGGCGGCGTCTCCGGCACTTACGCCAAGCGGCTGCTCATCATCGTCTGGGCGTTTGTCGGCCTGATTGCGGTCGCGTTGTTTGCCGGGCCGGATGTACTTTCCGACCCTGATTCAGCGTGGGGCAAGATGTCGAGTCAGTTGCTGCCGCCGGGCTTGATTGGCCTGATGCTCGCGGGTGTGCTGGCTGGGACGATGTCCATCATGGCCGCGAAAGCCGTGGCCATTTCCTCCCTTTTTGTGCGCAATATTTACCGTCATATCCGGCCCGATGCGCCCGCCGCCAGCGCCGTGCGCGCCGCCCGCTGGACAATTGTCGCTGTCCTGGTCGTCGGCGTGTTCGCGCCGTATCTTATTAGCGGACTCGAAGACGGTGTGAAATTCATCATCGAGGTGAACGTGCCCTTTGGCGCGGCGGTGATGCTCCTCTACACTTGGCGGCGATTGACGGCCGGAGCGGTGTGGGCGGGCGTGACGCTGGCCATTGCCTTCAACCTTGTCGTGCCGCGGGTCGCGCAGCATCTCGACTTTTTCGCGCAACGTCCCTCCCTCACTGTCGCCGACGCGCAAGCCAAACCGGTGTATTTCGAAAGCCTCGTCCACCAAGACCCCAATAACGCCGCCAGCCCGCTGGAAGGCCGCGGCCGGTTTAATTTCGAGTGTTTTCTCCTGAGCCGCGCAGGCCTGCGTCCCGCCGCGATGACCGCCGTGCAGCGCGAGACCGCCAAATTTTTCGTCGATGGCCTGCTGCCCTTCGCCCTCCTCATCGTCTTCAGCTTTGCCACCCCGCAGGCCGAAAAATCCCGCGTCGACCAATTCTACGGCAAAATGAAAACCCCCGTGCAGCCGACGCCCGAGCTGGATGCCGCCGCCGTCGAGGAAACCCGCCGCAATCCCGGCCGCTTCGACCACCAGAAACTTCTGCCCGGGACCGCGTGGGAATTCGTCAAGTGGGACCGCACAGACGCCATCGGCCTACTCAGTTGCCTCGCCATTTCCGGCGGCATCATCGGCCTTTTCCTCCTGCTGCTCAAGCTCGCCTCCGGCGCCCAATCCTGATTCTCTTCCCCCCATGATCCGCAAAGCCTTCGTGATGAGCGTCAACCCCGGCGCCGAAGCCGAATACGAGCGCCGCCACCGCCCCATTTGGGACGAGCTGGCTGCGGTGCTCCGCGCCCACGGCGCGCACAATTACTCCATCTTCCTCCACCCCCAAACCCGCCAACTCTTTGCCTACGTCGAAATCGAGGACGAAGCCCGCTGGAACGCCATCGCCCAGACCCCCATCTGCCAAAAATGGTGGAAGCACATGGGCGACCTCATGCCCGGCAACCCCGACACCAGCCCCGTCGCCCAAGGCTTGAAAGAAGTTTTTCATTTGGATTAAATCAGCTTTCCCCTCCCATGAATCGTAAAACCCTCGACCGCGCCGTCAAGGCTCTCAACTCCTTCCGCATCGAAACCCCGAGCTGGGGTTACGCCGACACCGGCACGCGCTTCGGAAAATTTTTCCAGGACGCCGCCGCCATCGACCTGAACGACAAGCTCGCCGACGCCGGCCATGTCAACCGCCTCACCGGTTGCTGCCCGACCGTCGCCGTCCACGTGCTCTGGGACTTCAAGAAAGGTGAGGAACCCAAGGCCGTCGCCCGCTCCGCCCGCAAACACGGCGTGCGCATCGGCTCCATCAACCCGAATCTTTTTCAGGACCAGTGTTATAAATGGGGCTCCTTCGGCCATCCCGACGCCAGCGTCCGCCGCCGCGCCCTCAAACACTGCGTCGACTCCATCGCCATCGCCCGCGCGGTGGGCAGCGACTACCTCTCCCTCTGGTTCGCCGACGGCACGAATTATCCCGGCCAGGACAGCATCCGCGCGCGCAAGCAACGCTTCGAGTCCGGCCTGCGCGCCTGCCACAACAAACTTGCGCCCGGCATGACCATGCTCGTCGAATACAAACCCTTCGAGCCGGCCTTCTATCAAACGGACATCGGCGACTGGGGCATGGCCTACATCCTCGCCAAAAAAGCCGGCCCGCGCGCCAAGGTCCTCGTCGACACCGGTCACCACTACCTCGCGCAAAACATCGAGCAAATCGTCGCCTTCCTCCTCGACGAAAACATGCTCGGCGGCTTCCACTTCAACGACCGCCGCTATTCCGACGACGACCTCACCCTCGGCTCCATCGACCCCTACCAAGTCTTCCGCATCTTCCACGAAATCCATTTCTTCGCCGCCGATCGCGGTAAGGCCCCGGACATCGCCTACATGATCGACCAGTCCCACAACGAAAAACCCAAAATCGAAGCCACCATCCAGACGGTCGTCATGGCGCAGGAACTCTACGTCAAAGCCGCCCTCGTCGACCACGAAGCCCTCCGCGCCGCCCAGGCCCGCAACGATGTCGTCTCCGCCGAACTCGAATTAAAGAAAGCCTTCTTCGCCGACGTATCCCCCGCCCTCCTCGCCTGGCGCAAGGCCAATGACCTTCCCGCCGACCCGCTCAAGGAACACCGCCGCAGCGGCTACGAACGCCACGCCGCCAAGGAACGCAAAGCCCGCCGCCTCGCCCTAGGGATGAAGCAGGGTGGGAGTTATGCGTAGAACAATGATTGAAGGTCCGCAAAAATTTCTCGCAAATCTTTATGGTCACTAAAGAGCAAATGCAGGAAATGCAGGCAGTCATTTCTTCCTCTACGCCTGAGGAAAGAAACCAGATGAAATTGTCTGCGATAAAATCACTTGAAACCTTGAATAGACTTATGCGGATCCAGAAAATTAAGCCCTATGAGGAAGATGCTGCTTTCAGAAGAATTGAAACGCTTACCAGGATTGAAGCTTTTGAAAGGCGAAAAGGTCTATTATTTCGATTTATATATCGATTGCGGTTAACTCGAAAGTACTTACGTTATTAGTAGTTTAATCCTCCGCTTTATGCCTATTGAAAGCATACTTCCTTGGGTAGCGTTAATCGATAGAATTTGGAGTGCAATTGAAAAATTGCGCGAAAAGAAACGTGTCCGCCAAAAAGAGATCGAACAGGTATTACTCATACTCTCAGAGGCTTATCATACGACTATTGTATACAGTAAATTTTTAGAAAAAAATCAACGCGATCCTGAAAAGGAAATGGATATTGCTGCCAGTTGGCATAATCTTTCGATTTTATTAAAGAAGTACGACTCGACCCTTTCTCAGATAACTGATTTAAAAAGCCAATACTGGAGGGAAGGCGCGATGTGGTCGAAAAAAGCTATCGAGGATGCAGGCATAGGCCTTCAAAAGGTTTTGAGAGAAATCAATATTCATCCAAAACTTCAAATCAAACCACCGAAATAATTTATAGAAGCGATACGCCTAAATGAGAATACTTTCGTCCTTGCGGAACTGAGGGTCAGGATGGGATCGATCTACTTCTTGAGGCAGGACCTACCCCATCCGTCCCTCAAGGATGCCTTGGACAGACAGGTCTTCGTCGAGGTCGGGCCAGTGCAGGCCGGTGCCATTGCAAATAAGTTCAATGTTGGCCAGTTTGGCGGCGGGAGCCTGGTGCAGCCGACGATTTTTGGCCGCCGGGAAACGGATTTCCCGCCCGTCGGCCAGTTTGATGCAGACAGTGTGGGCCTCGACCCAGACTTTCGTCGCCTGGACTTCGAGTTCAGCGAGGGAAGGCTTCATGCCAGCGAGTTAATATGATTTTGCGGCGTTCTGCAATCAGTTCTTCAGCCCGGGCGATTTCCTGCGTTTTAAGTCCTTTGGCATAAGCCAGTTCGATCGGCTCGATCCAAAATTTGGCGAAACCGCCGGCCCGACGCACATGAACATGCACCGGCTCATTTCCTTCATTCGCGTAGAAGAAAACGACGTATCCCTCCGCTCGAAATATTTCCGGCATGGCCCGCCACCTCTTTGGCCATCACGTCTTAAAAAGGCAATGCTTTACCGACACTTATTACCGCACCCTTGACAACCCGCCCCGCTCCGCCATGTTGCCGCTTTGACGGCAAAACCATATTGTCCCGCGAACAATCCGCCGGACGCACCACCGATGAAACCCCGCGCGCCTCATTTTCCATTCGCCCTGCTATTGGCGCTGGCCGCCGGGTTGACGGCCCTCATCGGCGCTATTCCCTATGCCGGCAGTTGGTTTGACGGCGGCCGGCTGGCCACGGTCGAATGCCTGGTCGATTATCACACCTGGCAGATTGATGGCTCCATTTTTCTCGGCCCCGACGGCCCGCGAAGCACACCGCCCGATTCCCCCTACACCCCTGACTGGATGCCCAATGTTTTGCACGGGACCCAGGACAAGGCCTTCATCAACGGTCATTTTTACTCGGATAAATCGCCCGTGGTGTCGCTGCTCATGGCGGCCAGCTACCAAATCCTCCAATCGACGACCGGCTTGGTTGCCGTCGATCACCCGCATATTTTTTGCTACCTCATGGCGCTTATCTGGGGTGGCGGCGCGTATTTTCTCGCCGTGCTCGGGATGGACCGGTTCGTGGCCCGCGCGGGGTTGCCCAATTTCGTGCGGATTTTGCTCAGCCTGGGCTTTGCCTTTGGCACGGTGGCTTTGACCTATTCCCGGCAGGTAAACAACGGCATTTTGCTCCTGGCGGACTTCATGGCGCTCTATCTGTTGCTCGCGCCCAGCGCGGAACCCGGCTGGGGGAAATTCACCGTCCGTCAACTGTGTGCCATCGGCGGCCTCATTGGCCTGGGTTACGCCATCGACTTGGGCGTGGGGCCGGTGCTGGTGCTCAGCGTCACGGCCTACATCGCCGCCCGCACCAAGTCGTGGCGCTGCGTCATCCTCGTGCTGGCGGCGTCGTTTCCCTGGTTCGCGCTGCATCATGCCCTGAATTACATGATCTGCGGCACCTTCAAACCTGTGGGATCGACCCCCGCCTTTTTCCTCTGGCCTGGTTCGCACTGGGTTGCGGAAAAACTCACCGGCGTCGGCTGGGCACACAGCGACCTGGGAGATTATTTTCGCTATAACGTCAAGCTGCTGATCAGCCAGCGGGGATTTATCGTCCATAACTATTCGCTGCTGCTCGCCCTGCCCGGCGCCATCTGGCTCGGGCGAAAACCCGGGCAAGGTCCGGCCCTCCTCTATTGCAGCCTGGCCTTGATCGCGGGAACCATTCTGCTCTATGGCGCGACCTCGAACAACTTTTCCGGTCAGTCCTGTTCCATCCGCTGGTTTGTTCCCCTGCTCGTGCCCTTTTACCACGTGTTGATCCTCTTGCTTCAACGCT
>Ga0265320_10001765_pt1 | contig 15332 bp, 12 predicted proteins | sample 4827metaG_FD_202087 | JGI IMG/M metagenome (GOLD analysis project Ga0265320, IMG submission 202087) | Rhizosphere microbial communities from Carex aquatilis grown in University of Washington, Seatle, WA, United States - 4-8-27 metaG | ecosystem: Host-associated > Plants > Roots > Rhizosphere >...
CTCGGTGTCCAGGTCGATCACCCGGCGGGCGATCGTGACGGCGGAATCGCCGACCCGCTCCAGGTTCTGGGAGATCTTCATCGCCACCGTCGTCAGGCGCAGGTCCGTGGCGACGGGCGCCTTCGCAAGGAGGTGGATGGCTATGTCGTCGATCTCCACCTCGAACTGGTCGATTATGTTGTCGTCGTCGATCACGGACTGCGCGAGGGCGTCGTCGCGCTCGACAAGCGCCCGCATGGCGCGCGTCAGGGCCGATTCGGAATGGCTCGCCATCGCAAGCAGGCTTTCCTTCAGCTGGTTCATCTCCTCGTAGTAATGGGTCATGGATGAATGGGATTGGCGTGCGTCAGCCGAAACGGCCCGAGACGTAGGCCTCGGTCTGGGGATTGCCCGGGCTCGTGAATATGTTCCGGGTGTTGTCGAATTCAATGAGGCGGCCCATGTAGAAGAACGCGGTCCTGTCCGAGCATCGGGCGGCCTGCTGCATGTTGTGGGTGACGATTACGACTGTGTAGCGTTCGCGCAACGTCTGGATAAGCTCCTCGATCTTCGCCGTCGCAAGCGGGTCCAGGGCCGAGCAGGGCTCGTCCATGAGGAGCGTCTGCGGCTGGACCGCGAGCGAACGGGCTATGCAGAGGCGCTGCTGCTGCCCCCCCGAGAGGCTCGTGCCCGGGCGGTGGAGGACGTCCTTCACCTCCTCCCAGAGGGCGGCCATGTGCAGCGACTCCTCAAGGCGGGCCTGCAGGACCTTCTTGTCCCGCACGCCGTTGAGGCGCAGCCCGACGAGCACATTCTCAGCTATGGACATCGTCGGGAAGGGGTTGGATTTCTGGAACACCATCCCCACTCGGCGCCGGATCGCGACCGCCTCCACTCCGGGCCCGTATAGGTCCGCGCCGTAGTGGCGCAGCGAGCCCTCGAGGCGGGTTCCCGGTGTCAGCTCGTGCATGCGGTTCAGCGCACGCAGGAAAGTGGACTTGCCGCAGCCGCTCGGCCCGATGATGGCCGTCACCTTCCTTGCGGGGATGCGTATCGTGACATCCATCAGGGCCTGCCGCTGGCCGTACCACATGCTGAAGTTCCTGATGTCAAAGGCGACCTCCTCCGACTCGGCCGGAAGGCTTGGGTTAGCCCCGGAAGCGGGCGTGGACGAAACCTTGAGTGACTCGGAGACCGTGTGACCCGTTGCCGCTTCGGGAAGTGTGGACATGACGTTCAATCGGTTTTGTTGCGGTCCCGCGAAAGTACGCGAACCGTTATATTCAGGGCGAGAATCAAAGCCACGAGGACCAGGGCACCGGCCCAGGCCTGCCGGTGCCAGTCATCGTAAGGCGAAATGGCGTAGGCAAATATCTGGAGCGGAAGGGCCGAAATGGGCTGCTTGAGGTTCGTGCTCCAGAAGGTGTTGCCCAACGCGGTGAACAGGAGGGGCGCCGTCTCCCCGGCAATGCGGGCCAGGGCGACGATGACCCCGGTCGCGATCCCCTTCAGGGCGGTGCGGACCACTATGACCACGATCATCTTCCATCGCGCCACTCCCAGGGCGAGCGCCGCCTCCCGGTAGCTCTGGGGCACGAGAATCAGGACCTCCTCCGTGGTGCGCATGACAAGCGGCACCATCATGAGCCCGAGGGCGACTCCCCCGGCATAGGCGGAGAACGTCTTGAACGGGACGACGAGCATCAGGTAGACCACCATGCCCCAGACGATCGACGGGACGCCGTTCAGCACGTCGGCCGCGAACCGGATCCAGTTGTTGGCTCGGTCGGAGCCGTACTCGGCGAGGTAGATCCCCCCGAATATCCCGAAGGGGACCCCCACGACGGTGGCCATGGCGAGCAGGATGATCGTCCCCGCGATCGCGTTTGCCATGCCCCCGCCAACCTCGCCCGTGGGCTTTGGAAGCTGCGTGAAGAAGTTCCAGTCGAGCGAGCTGAACCCGCTGGACAGCAGGAAGTAGATGACGAGGAAGAGCGGCGCGATCACCGCGAGCGCGCACACCACCAGGATGGCGGTGGCAGCCGAACTCTTCATCTTGCGCCAGCGCGCAAACCGGGGGGTGGGCAGGTAGGGAGACTCGGTCATCGCCTCAGTTCACCTTTATCGGCCCGCTGCCGGTCATGCTCTTCAGCAGGACCTGCGCCGCCACGTTGACCAGAATTGCCACGGCAAGGAGCACCAGCCCTATTTCGAAAAGGGAGCTCAGGTAGAGCTCGGTCGTCGCCTCCGTGAACTCGTTGGCGACCACGCTCGCGAGCGTGTAGCCGGGCGCAAAGAGCGACGCGCTGATCTGCGGCCGGTTGCCGATCACCATGGTGACGGCCATGGTCTCGCCCATCGCCCGGCCCAGGCCGAGGATCGCGGCGCCGAACAATCCCCTCCGGGCGTAGCTCAGCACGGCGATCTTCAGGACCTCCCAGCGGGTCGCGCCGAGCGCGTAGGCCGCCTCGCGCTGGAGGTTCGGCACCGAGCGCAGTATCTCGCGCGAGATGGACGTGATGATCGGCAGGATCATGATCGCTATGATGATGCCCGCGGCAAGCATGCTGACCCCGTAGATCGGCCCCTGGAACAGGGGCAGGAACCCGAGGTATCGCTTCAGCCAGATGAACAGGTGGTCCCTCAGCCACGGGATGAGGACGAAGATGCCCCAGAGGCCGAAGATGACGCTGGGGACGGCCGCGAGCATCTCGATCGCCATGATGATCGGCTGGCGCACCCTTATCGGCGCGAGCTCCGTCAGGAAGAGCGCCGTGGCCACCCCGAGGGGCACCGCGATCAAAAGGGCGATGAGCGAGGAGACGAGCGTCCCGAATATGAACGGGAGCGCCCCGTACTTGTCCGCAACGGGATCCCATTCGCTGCTCCAAAGGAACCCGACCCCGTATTTCGCCAGCGACAGTCGCGAGCCGTAATAAAGCTGCCATCCGACCAGAACGATGAGGACGACAATCATCGCCGCGGCCAGCACGGCCACCCACTTGAACGCGATGTCAGGCCCCCGGGATCCGGGCGCGGGCAATGCTTGGGTTGTGGAGGGCACGGAGCTCAACTAGACGGAAAGCGGGCGTGCATGAAGGCACGCCCGCCCCCGATTCACTCTCGTCAATATTTGATGGCTTGCACCTTTTCAAGGGCGCGCTTGACGAGCGCGTCTGGCAAGGGTGCGTAATCTAGCCCGGGAGCCAGCTTTTCGCCGGCGGAATAGGCCCACTTGAGGAACTGGACGAGCTTTTCGCCCTTCGCATGGTCCTTCTGCTCCGCGTAGACGAGCAGCCAGGTGGTGCCCGATATCGGGTAGGCCTGCGCACCTGGGGGATTCACCATCGAGAAGCGGAAGTCGTCGGGGATCTCGGCGGTGGCGAGCGCCTCAGTGACGGACTCTATGGACGGGGTGATGTAGTTGCCCGAGGAGTTCTTCACGTCCGCGTAGGGCAGCTTGTTCTGCTTCGCGTACACGAGCTCGACGTACCCGATGGAGCCGGGCACCTGCTTCACCTGCCCGGAAACGCCCTCGTTCCCCTTGCCGCCTATGCCGCTCGGCCAGCTGACGGACGTGCCCTTGCCGACCTTCTCCTTCCACTCCGGGCTCACGTGGCTCAGGTAGTCCGTGAAGATGTACGTCGTCCCGCTGCCGTCGGAGCGGTGGACGACGACGATGTCAGCGTCCGGAAGCTTGGTGTCCGGATTCTGGCCCGCGATGGCCGGATCGTTCCATTTCACGATCTTGCCGAGGAAAATCCCGGCGATGGTCGGGCCGTCGATCTTGAGCTTCGCGTCCCCGGGAATGTTGTAGGTGATGACGTCAGCGCCCGCGACCGTCGGGAAATGCCAAAGGGTGCGGGGCGCCTTCGCAAGGTTGTCGTCCGACATCGGGCCGTCCGAGGCCCCAAAATCGACCGTCTCCGACAGAATCTGCTTCTGCCCGCCTCCGGAGCCTATCGACTGGTAGTTGAACCGCACCGACGGATCCACTTTCGTGTACTCGTTGAACCATTTCGAGTAGATCGGGAACGGGAAGGTGGCACCGGCACCGTTGATGAGCATCTGGGCTGACGCGGACGCCGCGCCAAGGGCCGAGAGGGCTCCGAGAAGCGCGAGCCATTTGGATTTGATGGGGAGCATAGTTGTTGAGTCTGAGACGTTGTTGTTTTGTCGGGTTGGATCGCCTTCTAAGCTACATCCGCATTGTTACGGATGCGTGACGCCGTCGTGACACTCCCGTTAAAGGGCCGAACAGGCCCCATTCCCGCGCAAAGATCGCGCTTGCGCGCGACGTGCTCCGATAAGAGACCTTGCCAATGGACAGCGTGACGGAGCTAACCGAGGAGGTCGCGGCGATGGGCTCCCACATGTTCAGGGTGCGTCTGCCGTTCATCGGCGAGCTGAGGAAGTACACGTGGGAAAAGTTCCGCGCCGACCTGATAGCCGGGGCAACGGTGACGCTGGTGTCCATCCCCCAGGCGGTAGGCTTCTCGTTGATCCTGAACCTGCCGCCCACGCCGGTCATCGTCTCGGTCATCATAGGGGGCTTCGTGGGCTCGCTCTTCTTCTCCTCACGCCACCATGTCTTCGGGCCCACGAGCTCGATCAGCCTGATCGTGGCTGCGACCATCGCCGCAAACTCGGCGACCGGGCTGGAACCGCTCCAGCTCGCGGTCTACCTGGCGTTCCTCATAGGCGTAATCCAGCTCCTCGCCGGGCTCCTCAACTTCGGGGAGATCACGAAGTTCATCTCGAGGTCGGTCGTGGTCGGCTACAGCACGGGCATTGGCATCCTGCTGATAGCAAGCCAGCTCCACAACCTGCTCGGCTACAAGGTCGAGGCCGGCCAGAATTTCTCGACGAATGTCCTGCAGGCCATCTTCGACCTCGGCACCGCGCGGGTCTACCCGTGGGCGATCGGCATAGGCGCCCTCACGTTCGCCATCTTCTGGGGAGTGCGCCGGCTGCGGCCGCGCTGGCCCGAGGCGCTCATCGGCCTCGCGCTGCTGGGGATTGGCGCGAAGATCTTCACCGTTTACCACCCCTTGCACATCCCGTTCCGGATGATCCGGGACGAGGGCTCGCTGACGGCGGTCCTCCCGGCGTTTGCGGGCTACCCGTTCGGCCCGAAGAGGATACACCTGCTGCCGGAGCTCGCCGTGACCGCCATCGCCATCTCGATCCTGGGGATGCTCGAGGCGGCCTCCATCACGAAGGGCCTTGCCGCGAAGAGCGGCCAGAAGATCGAGCCCAACCAGGAGCTCATCGGGATGGGCGCGGCCAACATCGCCTGCGCCTTCTTCGGAGCCGTGCCCGGCTCGTCGTCCTTCGCACGCTCGGCGGTCAACTTCCAGAGCGGCGCCAGGACCCAGGTCTCGTCAATGCTCAGCAGCGCGGTCGTTCTTCTCGTCCTCACGTTCGTGACGCCGGTCTTCAACTTCATACCGGTTGCAGCGCTGGCGGCCCATCTCATCCGCGTGGGTACGAAGATGATCAACTGGCACCAGATACGCATCTCGTGCCGCTCAACCCCTTCGGACCTGGTCGTGTTCGTCGTGACCCTCGGCTCCTGCCTGTTCCTCAAGCTCGATACGGCCATCTATGTCGGCATCGGGGTATCGCTCGCGCTCTTCCTGAGGAAGACCAGCACCCCCACCCTCGTCGAATACGCGATCAATGAGACCGGCAACCTCGCCGAGCTGCACGATCCCGCCCAGCGGCCCCATCCGCAGATCTCGATCATCCACGTCGAGGGGGAGCTCTTCTTCGGCGCGGCGGACCTGTTCCAGGAGCAGGTCCGGAGCCTTGCGGAGAATCAGAACATCCGCGTGTTCATACTTCGGATGAAGAACGCGCGGCATCTCGACGCCTCGACCGTGATGGCGATGGAGAACCTGCACGACTATCTGCGCGAGACCGGGCGCCACCTGCTCATCAGCGGGAGCAGCCCGGAGGTCACGCGCGTGCTGGAGAACAGCGGCCTCCTCAGGCAGATTGGCAGGGAGAACATATTCCCTGCGGAGGCTAACGCGACCGTGGCCACCCGCAACGCGCTCAAGCGAGCAAAGGAGCTCCTGCCGGGCGAGTCGGCTGACCTCCGGGTCTTCTACGACAAGAAGCCGGCCTAGTCAGAACGTCCGCAGGCGGGCGCGCAGCACGACCGGCGCCGCCCCGAGGTTCAGGCCATAGTCCGTCTGGTCGCCATTCCAGATCCGGGCGGGCCTGAATGCGCCGTTCTCAAAGGTGCCCTCCTCCACACGCAGGAACTCCCGCTTTGCTTTTGACGCCGGGTCGGCCGGGCGGAAGTCGACCCTGCAGGAATGCCCGGTGATGAGGAACTCGTCATCGCCGAGGCTGGCGACAAGCGCGACCCCGATGGGCTCCGGGTTTCCCTTGGGCTCCGCGCCGAAGCCGAAGCGCGGCGCCCCGTAGGAGACGACCGCCCTCCAGCTCCCGAATCCCATGGACTGGATGTGGGTGTCCGCGTCCTCCGCGACGGCCTGGAGCCGTCCCTCGAACTCCAGGCGCGCGACCTCCCTCATGATCGACCCCACAATTCCGAAGTTGAGCGCGAGGGGCGCGAGCCTGTCCTCATCAGGGCCCCGGGCCAACGCTGACGGGTTGGCCACGCGCCCCATGTCGACCCCGAAGGGGGCCCACCCGACTGCGCCCCTGCCGAGGGCCGCGAAGAGCATGTGCGCGTACCAGGGCGAGGATCCGGTCTCGGGCACGAACAGCGGGTTGTCCGGCCTTGCGTACAGTTCCAGCACCCTGCGGTACCGCGCATTGTCGTTCTGGTAGATGTCGGGGGAAAGCACGTCCAACGCGGGCGCCGCGGCCTTCCATATCGCGAGGACGTTGTCCGTCGGCCCCCCGCTCTCGTAGGTGCCAGCCGGCCCCGGCGAGATCGGGTCCCGGAGGGCGGCGTTGGCGTACATCGGCAGCGCATACGCCTCCTTGCCGGCCGCGGCGACCTGGCCCACGTAGCGCGCGACGAACCAAGCGTGGAAGAACTCGTCCGCGTCCTTTCCGAAGACGGCCGACCAGCCGCCGCCGGCCCTCGCGGAGAGGCCGAGGGCGCCGAGGAGTTCGGCGGGAACGGGCTGCTCGAAGGCCGCCTGGGCGGTCGGCGAATAGTCGCGTATCGTGTCCCAGGCCCCGGGCTCGTTCTCGACCTGGACCATGATGACCGTGTGGACGGGATCGGCGGCCTTGAGGTGGCCCATCAGGGCCCGGAATGCGCGCTTGTCGAGCTCGAGCGACGCGGGGAAATGGGGCGACGGCGAATCAACGCTCTGGCCGTTCCTGCCGATGATCTTCGGGTAGAGCTCCTGCCGGGCTTTCATCCACATCGGAATGTAGTGCGAGCTTCCGTTCTTCCAGGTGCCGAACCACAGGAGCACGAGGCGCACATGGTGCTCCCGCGCCTGCTGGATCATCGTGTCGACGATGGAGGAGTCGTACCTGCCCTGCTCGGGCTCGAACTGCTCCCAGTACACGGGCGCCTCGAGCGTGTTGGCGTGCATGCGCTCGATCGCGGACCACACGCCGGGCAGCTCGGCCGGCCACGCGCTCGAGTTGCCGCACTGGCCCCCCAGCATCAGGAACGGGGCGCCGTCCACGATGAAGGCGTGCCTGCCGTCCTTCTGGACAAAGTGGGGCATGTCGTCCTCCGCGGCCTGTGTGGTCGCCGGCAATGCCAGCAACGCGGATGAGGCAAGGAGCGCAAGGAACGGGCTTCGGGGTGTCTTCATGGCGGGAAAGGGGGGCCGACCTGAGCCAAACTTGAATCCGATCACGGATCGCCCGGCTTGTCACGATTTCCGGCTCGGCGGGCCCGCTCCGCTCGCGCGCCGCCTTCCGGCGCATTCATGGATGCGATCGATCAGCTCCCGGCACGCGGCCTCTCGTCCAGGCGGCCGAGCAGGCGCAGGAGGCCGTCGAGGATGGTCAGCGGATGCGGAGGCCAGCCCGGGATGAAGAGGTCGACGGGCAGAATGGATTCCACGCCATTTCTCACCTCGGGATTGCCGATGAACGGCCCGCCCGAAATGGCGCACGTGCCGACCGCGATGACGATCTTCGGCTCCGGCATGGCGTCCCAGGTCTTCCTCAAGGCCAGCTCCATGCTCCTCGAGACCGGGCCGGTGACGACAAGGCCGTCGGCATGCCGCGGGGAGGCCACGAACTGGATGCCGAAGCGGCCGAGGTCCCAGGCTATGGTGCTGAGCACGTTGAGATCCGCCTCCGCCGCGCCGCAGCCTCCGGCGCTCACCTGCCGCAGCCGGAGCGATCGGCCGAAAAGCTTCCGCAGCTTCCCGTCGAGCGCCGCCGCAAGACGCACCTGCTCCTCGCCCGCGCGGCCGAGCACGAGGTCCTCGCGCCGCCGCGCCGCCATGCGGAAGTCGCCGGTCTGGGTTATCGCGTCGTGCGGGCACGCCTCGACGCACGCCGCGCAGAAAAGGCAGCGCCCCAGGTCGAGCGCGATGCCGCTGCCCGTGGGCTGTGTTATGGCCTCCGTCGGGCACACGGGCAGGCATTCGCGGCACTCGTCGGGGCATTTTGCGGCGTCGACACGCAGGGCGCCGCCATGCCTGTCCGGCAGCCTTGGCGGCGGCCCCTTGGGGTAGGCCATGGTCTCGCAGCCCCGCCTCAGGCGGTGGGTGAATGTGTCGACGGCAAACATGGTGAGGGGTCCGGCGGCTCAGAGATCGAAGCCGCAGTAGGAGAGGTTGAAGCTCTTGTTGCAGAGGGGAAAGTTGGAGATCGCCTCGCCGCGCAGCGCCAGCGCCAGCCCTATCCAGTTGTGAAACGACGGGTCGACGATCTTGTAGCTTCTGAAGCGTCCGTCGGCGCCCGTCAGTGCGACATGGCACACCTCCCCGCGCCATCCCTCCACCATCGCGACCGCGAGCGTGTCCCGGGCCGGCTGCGAAAGCTCCGCCCGCACGGCTCCCCCCACCTCGGCCGCGAGCTGCTCGCGAAGGAACCGGCCCGACCGCTGCACCTCCAGCCAGCGGACGCGCGCCCGCGCCAGCACGTCGCCGCCCGGCCAGACCGCCACCGGCGCCTGGGCGAGGCGATGCCAGCCGGCCGGGTGGTCGAAGCGAACGTCGCGCACGAGCCCGCAGGCCCGCGCGACCGGACCCACCATGCCGAGATCCGCAGCCTGCTTGGCGAACAGCGTGCCCGTGTCCTCGAAGCGCGCCCGAACCGACGTGGCGTCCCATAGCCACCCGGAAGCGAGGTCCGCCTCGGAAAGGGCGGCGCCCAGCTGGGTGACCAGCGTTCCAAGCCGCTCGGGCTCCAGGTCAAAGCGACAGCCGCCCGGCCGGACAAGGCCGCGCCCGAACCGGTTCCCGCAGATCAGCGCAGTGAGGTTGAGGAATTCGCCGCGGATTCTCCCGCAGGCCGACGCCGTCGGCAGGAATGCGACGTCGCTCGCCAGCGCGCCGAGGTCGCCCGTGTGGTTGGCGAGCCGCTCAAGCTCAAGCGCAACCGCCCGCAGCCATTGGGCGCGCAGCGGAACCTCCTCGCCCGCCAGGGCCTCCATTACCCAAGCGTATGCGGTCGCGTGGCCGATCGTCGTGTCGCCGGCCACGGCCTCGATCTGGCTCATCGTGGCGCGGTGGGGCCCGCGGACCAGGGCCTCCTCCACGCCGCGGTGCTGGTAGCCGAGGGCTATCTCAAGGTGCAGCACCTCCTCGCCCGCGCACTGGAACCGGAAATGCCCGGGCTCGATGATGCCGGCGTGGACCGGGCCGACGGCAACCTCGTGGATCTCGCCGCCGCCCACGCGAAAGAACTCCCCCGCGGCGGGCGCATTGCCGGCGCCCTTCCGGACGGGCTTGAGCCATGGGTGCCCTTCCGGCTTGAGACCGTGCTTCTCCCACACCTCGCGCTCAAACATGTGGGCCTGCGGGTGGGTTGCGGTCAGGGACGGATAGGCGCCCGCAAAAGGGGCGCTGCGCCCGACAGCCAGGGTGTTGTCAGCGTCGAAGGCGATCAGGGCGACCAGGCGCGCCCCCCCATCCTCGGGCACGCCGAACCACGCGCAAAGCCGAGCCCCCCGGTCGAGCTCCACCCCGGTCCTGCGGACCAGCTCCGGCGCGGGCCACTCGGGCACTTCGGCCCACGGAATGCCCGTGCCATTGGCCAAGAGCGCGAATAAGGGCGACGTGCTCATGGCGCGGGATAGAGCTGGGCAACGGCGTCCGTCCACGCCTCACGAAGCGCCGCGGGGGTCGCAAGGCCCAGCCACAGCGATATCCCCATCAGTGCGAGCGGCGGAATGATCACGCCGGCCTTCTCCCGGATCCGCTTCGCGGCCCCCTTTTCCGCCGTGCGCGGCCGGCCGTCGACGATGCTGAACACGAGCCGCGTCAGGCCGAAGAACGCGAACAGGAGGCACGCGAGGAACATGGCCGCGACGGCCAGGTGGCCCGTCTCGAACGCCGCCCGAATCACGCGCAGCTCGCTGAAGAACGGGCCGAACGGCGGGCACGCGGTCACGGCAAACATCCCCGCCACGAAGATCGCGGCCGACTGCGGCGTCACGGAGGACATGCCCCTCACCTCGTCGGCGGTTCGCGCGCCGGCGGCGCGGCGGATGTTGCCTGCGCTCAGGAACAGCGCGCCCTTCGTGAGGCCGTTGCTCCACACGTGGAAGAAGGCCGCCCACAAGCCGGCCGGTCCAAGCGCCGCGCCGATGACCAGGATCCCCATGTGCTCGACGCTGGAATACGCCAGCATCCGCTTGAAGTCTCGGGTCCCCAGGAGGAACAGGACCGCCACGAGCATCGAGAACAGGCCGATCGCCAGCAGCGTCCGGTCGGCGGCAAGGCCCTCGCCCGCCGCGTTGATGACGGCCCGAACCCTGAGCACCGCCGTGAACGCCACGGTGGTGACCCCGCCCGCGAGCATCGCGCCCACGATTGCCGGCGCTTCGCCGTAGGCGTCGGGCTTCCACGTGTGCATGGGCGCCAGTCCCATCTTCGTTCCGTATCCGACAAGCAGGAAGACCCACGCGATCAGCACCCAGGGGCGCGACAGGCCGGCGCCCTGCGCCATGAGCGCCACGAAGGTCAGGTCGCCGTTGCCGCCGCCTCGCACCGAGGCGTATCCCAGGCAGAATGAGCCCAGAAGCGAAAGCGCTATGCCCGTGCCGCCGACGAGCAAGTATTTCCACGTCGCCTCGAACGCCCGCGAGGTGCCGTTGAAATGGAGCAGCGGCACCGCCGTAAGCGTCACAGCCTCGGTGGTGATCCACAGCATTCCAAGGTGGCGCGCCTGGTGCCCAGCGCTCAGGAGCCCCAGGATCGCGAGCAGCGAAGCGACAAACACCCGGTTGGGGCGCTCCGTCCGGATGCGCAGGTAGGTGACGCCGTACGCCGCGCAGGCCAGGAACAGGAGCGAGACCGCGGGAAGCACCGAACGGGCGATCGGATCGAACCCGAACCAGGCCCCGGGGGCCACATGGGGGGGGCTGAACAGCAGCCAGAAGGCCAGCACGGTGTGCACGGAGCCAACCGCGGGCATGAGCCAGGGGCGCGTGCGCTCGCTTGGCCAGAGGACCGCCAGAGCCGCGCCGGCAAGCGGGAGGATTATGAGCAGGAATTCCCTCATTCGCGGAGCACGGTGAGCTTGCGGGTGTCGAGCGAGTCGAACGCCCGCTGGATCCGGTCGACGATGATGCCGATGACGAAAACGCCCACCGTCAGGTCCAGCAGTATTCCCGACTCCACCAGCAGAGGCGTTGAGTGGATGAGCAGCAGGCCGAACAGATAGATGCCATTCTCGAGGATCAGGTAGCCGCAGACCTGCGAGATCGCCTTCACCCGGCCGATGAGGAGGATGAAGCCCGTGAAGATCGAAGCCAGGGCGCCGGGCACCAGGAGCGTGCCGGTGTGCTCAGGCAGCAGCGGCAGCATCCGCGCCGCGGCAACCGCGGCGATCGTCCCCGCGGCCCCCAGCAACAGTGACGGCACAAAGCCGATGAAGGGGTCGATTTCACGCTCGATCTTCGCCGCGCGCATCGCGCGATGCAGCAGACTCGGGATCAGGAACCCCTTCACCATCACCGTGACCACCGCGACGAGCGCGACCATCCAGTCGAACTCGTGCTCGAGCATAAGCGGCAGCACCCCCAGCAGGATCCCCTGCGCCGCGACGGCGCGTATGACCTGCGGTACCCTGCTGCCGCCGAGCGCCAGCAGGTTCAGCCCCATCGCCATGCCGATCATGAGGTTCATCGTGGAGCTCATCCCACACCGCCTTTCCTCGCCAGGAGCAGCGCGAACAGGCACAGCAGAAACGCGGCCGTCAGCAGAAGCGGCACGCGCTTGAATGCAAAGCGCGCCGTCAGCGACTCGACGAGCCCGATGGCGACCGTGACGCCAAACACCGTGCCGATGAGCGTGGCCGCGGCCGCGAGCGGCGCCAGCTGCCCCAGGGGCAGCACGACCTGGCTTAGCAGCACGGCAAAGAGCATGAGCTTGAGCGAGGCCCCGTGCAGAATCACCGCCAGCGGGGGGCCGCTGTGATCGAGGATCATGGCCTCGTGGACCATCGTCAGCTCCAGGTGCGTGTTCGGGTCGTCAAAGGGCACGCGGCAATTCTCGGCGAGAAGCACGGCAAACAGCCCGGCGGCCAGGAGCACCGCCCCGGAGCCCACCGACAGCGCCAGCATGTCGGTCAGCGTCACGTTGCCCGTCTGGACGCTCAGGGATAACACGGCCGTTATCAGCGCCACCTCCGACAGCACGGCGTAGCTCACTTCGCGGGCGGCGCCCATGCCCTCAAACGCCGAGCCCGTCTCAAGGGCGGCCCATGCCGTGCAGAACCGCGCCAGGGCAAGCAGATAGACCAGCAGCAGCACGTCGCCCCTGAAGCTGAGCGCCCCGCCGGCCCCGCCCAGCGGCATCAAAAGCGCCGCCCCAACCAAGGCCACCCACGCAACAGCGGGACCCACTATGAAGCCGGGCGACGCGAGCGTGCTCATCACGACACCCTTACTCCACAGGCGCGACAGGTCATAGTAGAGCTGCAGCACGGGCGGCCCCCTGCGTCCCGCCGCCCAGGCCTTCACCTTGTTGATGATGCCCGGCAGCAATGGCGCCAGAAGGAGCCACAAGGCCAGACGGAGAATTGTTTCGAGGACGAATCTCATTGCCCAACGCCGATCCATGTCAAAAGAGCGACAACTGTGAGGCCGCACAACAAATACACGATATAGAATTGCAGGCGGCCGTGCTGCAGCCTGCGGGCCGCGCCGGACAGGCGCAGCACCGCGTCGCTCGCCGGCTCCATCACATGCGCCAGCACGGTGTCCGGAACCCGCTCCATCCGGATCGCGCGAACGGGAAACGGCCCGTGCGGGCGGTGCAGCACGCGCTCGGGCCCGAGGATGCCGGCGAACCATCCCATCGCGATCCCGCTGAAGGAACCGCCCGAATACTGCATGCGGGCGGTCGGCGCCGAATACCCGCAGTCCCATGTCGGCGCCCTTCGGAGCCCGTTTGCATGCGCCTTCCGCCAGAGCCATGCCGCCGCCGCGCAGGCGACGGCGGCCAGCGCAACGTGGGCCAAGCCCGCGGCCGCGAGCGGCGCCTGCCCCTCTGAAGCGGCCCATGCGGGATGCCAGGAGCCCGCCGCGCGCTCCAGTGGCCGCCAGAAGAGCGCCGGCGCAAGCCCTATCACCGAGCAGGCGCCCGCAAGGGCCAGCATGGGGGCGCGCATCAGCATCCCGCACTCGCGCGCACCTGCCGCGGTCCGCGTCCGCGGCGCCCCAAGGAAGACGGTTGCGCTGGCCTTCACGAACGTCGCCAGCGCGAGGGCGCCCGCCATCCCGAGGATGATCACCGCCGGCACCACCCCCCAAAGGCCGGGGCTGCGGCTCGCCGCCGCGTCGAAGAGGCCGAGGTACACCAGCCATTCGCTGATGAACCCATTGAGCGGCGGCAGGCCGGATATCGCCACCGCTCCGAATGCGAACAGTCCCGCGGTCCAGGGCATCGCACGCCAGAGGCCGCCGAGCTGGGTCATCTCGCGCTTGCCGGTGGCGTGCAGCACCGAGCCGGCGCCGAAGAAGAGCAGCGCCTTTGACAGGCCATGGTTCCACACGTGCAGGAGCGCCCCCGCGATCGCAAGCTTCCCCCAGGGAGCGCCGCCGTGCGTCACGGCAAGCAGCGCCCCGCCGACGCCGATCAGTATCACGCCGACATTCTCGACCGAGCAGTAGGCAAGGAGCCGCTTGAGGTCATTCTGCACGAACGCAAGGGCAATGCCCAGCAACGCCCCGGCCGATCCGACGCCAAGCAGGACCCATCCCGATGCGGCAGGAAGGGGCAGCCAGCCGCTGAAGCGCGCGATCCCGTAGATTCCCATGTTTATCGCCACGCCCGACATGAGGGCCGAGACGTGGCTCGGCGCATTGGCGTGCGCCGACGGGAGCCAGACGTGAACAGGGAACATCCCGCCCTTCACGCCGAACCCGAAGAGCGCCAGCCAGAACAACGGCGCCAGGCCGGCCTGCTCGCGCACCGGGCCAAGGTCCCAGCTTCCCGTCCGCGCCGACAGCGCCGCGAAGAATGCGAAAAGGCACATTGTGCCTGCATGCGAGGCGCCAAGATAGAGCCAGCCCGCAGCCCGCACGTCACGGTGCCGCCGGTCCAGCGTGATCAGAAAATACGCGCTGACCGTGAACAGCTCCCACGCGATGAGAAGGTGCAGCCCATTCGACGCCAGCAGCACGGATCCCATGGCGGCCAGGAGCAAGCTCGTCCACATCCGGCTGCTCGGCGCCGAATCGGGATGTTCCTCGTCGGTCCAGTACCCGCGTGAAAAGACGGCGCTCGCGCCTCCGACTACGCTCAGAAGCGCGAGGAAGAGCGCGCTGAGCCCATCCAGGCGCAGGTGGAGCGGCTCCCCCCCGGGTGCCAGCGGGCTACGCCATTCCCAGTCCACGGCGCCCTCGCAGACAATAAGGGAAGCTGTGAGCGTCGCCGCCATGGCGCCCAGCGTCAGCGCAAGCCACAGCCGCGGATTCCCGCGGCCGAGGACCGCGCCCGCGGCGAGGCACAGCGCGGCCGCCAGCAGAAACGCACCCGGCGTCACGAGGCCACTTCTCCACCGGTTGCTCCCGGCGCCGGCCGGTCGGCCTCGGCCGCGGCCCTGAATATCTCCTCATCGGTCGCCCCCCGAATCACCTGCTCGCGCAGGGGTCCCCGCGCAAGGCCACGGCTCAGCCTCCCCAAAATGTCGAGATGGGCGCGGGGAGTTGGCGCTATGAAGAAGAAGAGGCGCGTGATCGGAACGGCATCGGCCTGCGGCTCGGTCAGGTCAAGGGC
>Ga0265320_10001767_pt1 | contig 15315 bp, 8 predicted proteins | sample 4827metaG_FD_202087 | JGI IMG/M metagenome (GOLD analysis project Ga0265320, IMG submission 202087) | Rhizosphere microbial communities from Carex aquatilis grown in University of Washington, Seatle, WA, United States - 4-8-27 metaG | ecosystem: Host-associated > Plants > Roots > Rhizosphere >...
AGTTCACCTGGCTATGCCGCCACGGACCCATCACCAGGTAGTTGTGCCCGGCCTCGCCGCGCGCCTTCAGTGCCAGGTAGCAGTGAATCGCACCCCACATGTCTTCCTGGTCCCACAGGCCCTGCTCCCACAGTGTGGGAATCTTCGCGGGCCGCTCGGCCACCAGTTTGTCCAGCGCCTGCGCTTGCCAGAACAGATCGTAGGCTGGATGTTCCATCATGTGCCGCAGCCACGGGAGCTGATCGAGTCCGAGCGCCTTCGCGTAGTCGCCCGCCGAACCCGCGCGCCGAAACGCTTCGTAATCGTCGTATCCGTCTCGGGGCACCCCTTCGCCTTCGCCGTGCCTGGTGGTCATGTAGGCGGTGTAGTCCAGGTTGGTTTGCCGGAACGCGCCGTAGTGGAACCAGTCGTCGCCCATCCAGCCATCCACCATGGGGCTCTCCGGCGCGGCAACCTTCAGCGCCGGGTGCGGATCGAGCAGCGCCATCACCACCGTGAAGCCCTCGTACGACGACCCGACCATTCCCACGCGCCCGTTCGATTCCGGCAGGTTCTTCACCAGCCACTCGATGGTGTCGTATGCATCCGTCGTCTCATCCGTCGCCGTGGCGTTCAAAGGCCCGCGCGCCGGCCGCGTCATCCAGTAGTCGCCTTCCGATCCGTTCTTGCCGCGGATGTCCTGGTACACGCAGATATAGCCAGCGGCCACGAACACGTCGGCGCTCTGCGGCAGGGCCGCGGCCATGTGCAGGCTGTTGTTTCGTTCAACGTGCTTCGCAGCGTTGTAGGGCGTGCGCGTCAATAGAATCGGCGCGTTGCTCGCCCCCTTCGGCACCACGATCACCGTGTGAAGCCTAACGCCATCCCGCATCGGGATCATGACGTCGCGCCGTACATAGTCGTATGCGGCAGCCGGGATCGCCGCCGCCGCGGGAATGTCGCCTTCGAGCTTCTGCTGCGGGCCGCCGTTGGCGGGCATCGCGACCAGCGCGGCCGCGAGAGCCACGGCCAGCCGCACCTCTTGGAGTGCCATATTTCGATTCTAGTGGCACTCCTGGTCGGTTGCTCACATGCTACCCCAGGCCTCGTGGCGCGTTCCTCACACGCCGGGAGTGGGTGGGCGAGGACGGGTGCCAACTTCGCTGACAGGACGGTCCGTGGGCTCTGAGGCCCTACCGATAAGGGCTCAACCAGTCGTTGAGAATCGCGGCCTGCAGCAGGGAGGGGTTGGGGACCGGAGCCACGGTGTACGACAGCTTCCGGTTCTTCGCCAATACGACCACGACGTGCAGCGGTATGCCGTCGCGGGTAATATCAACCTCTATGGTCTCGCCGGGCTTTTTGCCCGCCAACACCTCGTTCAGTTTCTTCGCGCTCGCGGTGTTGACACCGTCGGTCGCAACGATGCGGTCACCGGGGAGCAACCCGCCGTTCCGCGATTCCAAAATCGTCAGGTCGCCGTCCGCGGTTCGCGTGTTCACGTCCAACAACACGCCGGGGGCTTCCTGCGATGACGAGGTCACACTCAGGCCGGCGTAGCCCAAGTATTTCGCGTAGTCCATCTGCTTGCTGGTGGATGCGTAGTCGAACGCTTCGGCCAGCGGTCCTCCCGCGGCGGTTTCGCACTCGCGGCGGAACTCGGCGTCGGTGAAGCCGCGACTCCTCTCCTTGTAGTACTTGCGATACAAGGCGCGCATCACGTCGTCGAGAGATTGGCGGTTCCCGCTTTGGTTGCGAATTGCCAGGTCGAGGATCGCGCCCAGCAAGGCGCCGTTGTCGTAGTAAGAGATCCCGTTGTTCCGATCATTGCCGATCCCCGAGTTTCCCCAGGTGTTCAGACTCGATTCGGCGGCGGACTGGAAGCGGTGGCCGGGCTCATTCTCGAAACGCGCGATGTCGTTCTGAATCAGCTTCAGGTATTCAGCGACGCTAAGAAGGCCGGCCCGCACCAGAATCAGGTCTTCGTAATAGACGGTCAGGCCTTCGGAGACCCACAACATGTCGGTGAGGTTCTCGGTCTCGTAGTCGAAGGGGCCGAGGGCAAGCGGGCGAATGCGCTTTACGTTGAAGTTGTGAAAGTACTCGTGCGCCACGTAGCTAAGCCAACGGGAGTAGCCCGCGGGCGTTCCGAGGCTCTTACCGTTGAAGGCGATGGCCGCGGAGTTGAGGTGCTCGATCCCACCCATGCCCTGCCCCATCAGAAGAAAGACGTAATGGCGGTAGGGGATCTCACCCACAAGGCGCGTGGCCGTTTCCACCATGCGCTTCAAGTCGGATAGCATCCTGTCGCGATCGACGGAGGCCGGCACGTTCTCAATCGCGACCTCGTGGGGGACTCCGCCGACGTCGAACTGGCGCAGTTCCTGGTTGCCCATGAGGATCGGGGAGTCGTAGAGCACGTCGAAATCGGGGGCGAAGAACGTGTGCGGGCGCTTCGGAACGGGATCGAGACCCGTGGCGACGGTGGTCCAGTTGTCGGGGGCCTGGAGGGTCACGGTGACGGGCCGCTGAAGGCGTCCGGCTACGTAGAGGAAAAGGCCCGGAGGCGCGATGTAGGCGCGGTTCTCGTCCAGAAAGTTCTGTGCAACGAAAGAGGCTCCGGCGGAGACATCGTAGTCGACGACAATCTCGGAAGCGCCGGAGGTCACGACCCGCCAGGTGTTACGCGTGACCTTCTCCCACGGCAACACGTGGCCACGGTCGGTTGCGCGGAAGTTCGAGACGTTGTTGGCATAATCCAGGAGGCGGTAGTAACCAGGCATCCAGGCAGGCATCTTGAGATCCTGGACCTCGCCCGCGAGGCCGCCGCACCGTAGGGTCACGTGGAAGGTCCGGGCCGCCGGGTGGGGAATCGAGACGGTGAACGCCGCGACGTCCCATCCCGCTGGAAACAGGCTGCCCGGGGCCGGCGTAAACTGGGCGTGCGCCGTAGCCGAAAGCGCCCCCACGAAACACAGCAGTTTTCGAATTGTCATTGCGATAGTCGGAATCGAGAGCCATTCTACACCCGTCCCGGCCATACCACCGCTCGGGCACTGGCCCTGCGACCGACGGGACCGCCGAACGTTGACCTATGGACACCGCCGAGAGTAGTGGGCGCGGACGAGGCGCTAACCGCCCAATATCAGGGCGGCGGAAGGTTGGCTCGGCTCCCTGATTTCTCCCGTCCGATCCAGTTCAGTCAGCCCGCGGAGTTGGCTCGGCGACGTTCGAGCCAATCTCGGGGCAGTCATAGCCCTTGACACAAGACTGGTACACGAAAGATTGGACTATGCAAGGTGGTCGGAATCAGTGTGGCCATCCGTGTGTTGGAGTGGGGTGGGTGATGGGATTCGAACCCACGACCATCGGAACCACAATCCGACGCTCTACCAAGCTGAGCTACACCCACCACGAGCGGGAGCGGAAACCTCAGTTTAGCATAGCCACGCTACCGGGCTGCGGCACGCTATCGGGCTGCGGCGCTATGGGGCCGGCACCTGCACCGGGATCGTCACGATGTTGGTGATGTTGAGCAACTGGGCGACATTCCCCTGCGCGAACTGGTTGGTGGTCAGGCCGGAGCTGAGCATCAGGTCCACTTCGTACACTCCAACCGTTCCCGGCAACATGGCTGCATTCAAGACGTCGGCAGTCGAGCCGCCAAAGGTCCCGGATACGAAGTTGTTAAAGAAGTCCGCCACCTTGGACTGGTTGGGGGGAGGCCCGTTGAGCGGATACGGGACTCCGGTGACAAAGCCGCCCGCCGGGGCCGGCTGGGTCAGGCCGAACCCGGTGCCGTACAGCGTGATGATCTCGCCCGGCTGCGCGGGGTTGTCCTGGGTCACCGGAGCGCCGCGGGTATTGGCGCAGCAGAGTTTCGTGGTAAGCGGGTTCACGGTGACGGATCCGCTCCCGGTGTTCGCACCGCTGTAGACCACGCCGTTGTCCGCCGTTCCCGGTGTGTTGCCAATCAGGATCAGCCGGTCCCACTGCCCGCCGACGTAAGCGGTGACGGTGGGATCGGGCTTGCTGTTGATCAAATTGAGCAGCCCATCGCGGACATTGTCGAGCGTCGTGTCAGTGGACAGGATCGTGTACGTGTAGGTATTGCTTCCAATGGTGACGGCGACCGTGTCGCCTGCCACCGGAGCGACGGCTGTCAGTTCCAGGTCAATGGCGCCCATGGCGCTGCTGGAGTAGTGCACCGCGATGGCAGGCCGTGGATCCTTGTAAATCTGGCCGGTGGTAGGATCCACGGAAGCGGCAAAGAACCCCGGAACCCCCTCCGCCACCGGCAAAGCCGCCGCGTTGGCACCGGCGACCGTGCCGTTGCCGTATGTCGTGCGCACATACACGCTGATGCTCGTCGCCGGCGCAATCTCATAAGGGATCTGCGCGTTGATCTGAGTCGGGCTGACGTAAAGCAGCGGCATCGGAATGCCGTTGGCGAAGGCTTCCACCGACTTGGGAGCGGTTCCCAGCCTGGTGGGCAGCGCATGAACTCCATCGTTGGTAGAGGAGAGGATCTCGCCGTCGGTCAGGTTCTGTCCGAAGATTGCCACGAGCGTGCCCGGCGCTACGTGAGATGCGTCCGAGCCGCCGGTGATCGCGGTGGAGGTGACTGTGATCGAGTTGCCGGAGGCCGCCGACACTGAGAGTTGAAGGTTGTTGCCGTTGGGGCCCGCGACCCGGGCCTGGATCCGTACCGAGCCGTTCACGGGCACGGCGGTGGCGAGCACGTCCGGATCTCCTGTGCCGGCGTTAACCGCGCTGGCAACTCCCGTTGTGACGGTTCCCAGCGTATCGCCGGTCACCACCGTGTACGTATACGAAGTGGCGGTGCCGGCGACGTTGGTGATGGTGACCGTCACCACATCGCCCGCCTTGGGCGTCGATGCCAAGCTGATCAGCCCGCTCGCAAATACCTCCATGCTGGCTGCGTTGCGGGGCGCAATCAGCGTCGGCGACGCGGCTGCCGTGAACACCAGAACGCGCCGGCTGAAAGCCTCGCTGACGAAGAGGTTGGTGCCATCCCAGGCCAGTCCGGCCGGGGTGCGGATGGAATCGGCCGACGAGATACGGGTGTAGTTCTGGGTGTCGTTGGTGTTGTCGGTGGTGTTGTCGGTGATGAAGTCGGTCTGCCCGATTACGATGTTTGCCGGGTAACCGGGTGCGGCGGCCTGGGACGATGGAATCGAGTTGTAGATCAGCACGCGATCGTTGCCGCCGTCGGCGACGAACAGGCGGGTGCCGTCGGAAAGAGCGTACCGCGGGAGGTTGAGCGTGTATTCGCACTCCGGCGGGTAGAGGAGATTGCCGTTGGTGTCTTTCCCTTTCGACACCTTGCACATGATCGGCGTCTCCACGCCGTTAGCATCCGTGGTGAACGCGTCGTCCGGAATGTTGGAGACCAGGTCCAACTGGCCCAGGGCCACGTTCGCCGCCGCCTGGTTCGCGGTCGGGATGGTGTTCCAGATCAGCACGCGGTTCTGGCCCAGATCGGACACGAAAAGCCGGACGCCATCCGAGGTGACCGACACCGGGTTGAGCATGTTGGAGGCGGTCGCCGGCGGAGTGCCCTTGGTCAAGTCGCCCTGCGTCTGCGTGTTGAAGTCGGGCTGCCCGAGGACCAGGCTCGCAGCCTGCCCGTTCGTGGTCGGCCAGCTGTTCCAGATGAGCACCCGGTTGTTCAAGCTGTCGGCGACGAAAAGCTGGTTGCCCTGGATCCACACGCCTTCCGGCCCGCGCAGCGTGTTTGCAGCGGGGAACAGAACGTTGGCGGTCCCGGTGTTGGGTGTCACAGTGACGAAATCGGGCTGGCCCAACACCAGATCCGGCTGTTGCCCGTTCGTCGTGGGCATGCTATTCCAGAGCAGAATCCTGTTGTTGTCGGTATCGGCGACCGCCAGGTGCGTGCCATCGGTCGCCACCGCCGTGGGCGTGCGCATTCCGGTCCGGGTGGCCGCAAACGCGGTTCCACTGAAATCCGCCTGCCCTAGCACGATGTCGGCGCGGCCGCCGCACACCGGGCACCACCAGTACTGCGAGTTGGTGTTGAGGAGCGGTTCGGCGGTTGCCGCGGGCAATTGCGTCGGGCCGGTGGTGCTCGCGGGATCGCCCGGACCGAAGAGGTTCTTGTAGATGAGGACGCGGTTGTTCTGCGGATCGGCGCCCACGCGGAACGGGCTGGAGTCGGCCACCACCAGGATGCCGTGGGACCAGGCCAGTCCGCTGACGGACCCCAGCAGCATGTTGCCGGGATAGATGGCGCTGGCCGGGCCGGGAAGTTGCGCGGTGAAGTGGGGTTGCCCAATCACGGCGCGGGCGGCCTGCCCATTCAGAAAATCACCTGCGAACAGCGAGCTCGCAGACAGGAAGACAAGGCCAAGACGATTCATATGTTAGAACTCGGATCTCCTAGTATAACAACTGCTTCCCGGCGGAGACTCCCCTTTTCCGGCCGTCTGACGTTTTGAGACGTGCGCGGCCGGGTCCCGGTTTCTTCTCCCGCGATCGAACAGGGGCAGGCATGCAGGCGGGCTGCCAACCCAATGGCGCTTAGAACTGCGCCGGACGTCCACGTCCGGCTTCCTTCGTTTCAGGAAGTTGGACGGAAGCGGGTCTGGAGACCCGGCGCAGGGTGTGCCCAGCATTGCCCAGCATGGCCCAGCATGGGCAGGATCTTATTGGATGAAAGGAGCCAATCGGAGCCGATGACGGCAACCGTAGCCGAATAAGGCGTAGCTGCGAGGCGAAGCCGAAAGAAGCGGAAGGCAAACCCTCGACCGGAGGAACACAAACTGGCAGTGAGGCCGGGTGCGGGCGGCAAGCTGGCCCTGAACAGCGAAGCGCAACGCTCATCAAGGCGCATCCGGTATAGCGAGTCGGCCCGAGGGGACAGATTCTGCACCTTATGTGGGGAGATCTCCTCGATGAGAACTACCGCCCGGCTCTGGAAGCGGTGAAACGCAACCATTGGCCGAGGCGCGGAGACCCATCTACGAGCTGGAGAAATGGGTCCGCAGGCATATTCGAAAGTGCTTCTGGTTGCGATGGCACAGCCGGCGAGGGCGGCTGCGCCCGTTACGCCGGTTGGGAGTAACGGGGCGCGCTTGGGAGTCGCGACGAGTAGTCGGGGCGCCTGGCGGGTGGCCGCCCAGCCGGAAATGCACAAGGCTCTGAGCAACGCCGTGCTACGGCGGGCCGGCTTTATGTTTCCATCGGCCCTTGCCGCGATGTGAAGCGGATGGGTTCAACCGCCGGATGCGGAAAACCGCACGTCCGGTGGTGTGGGAGGGTGGCGGGGCGCAATCCCCGCCACTCCACCCGATACTGGACTCCTGCCCCACGGAAGGATGCTAGATGCGCTCGCCGCGGACGAGGTCGTCGTAGGTCTCTCGCTCACGAATTGTGCGCCAGCGGGTGCCTTCGACCAGAACCTCGGGCGGCTTGACACGCGCATTGTAGTTCGAAGCGGCCACGAAGCCGTAAGCGCCCACGGTGGCCACCGCCAGGAGGTCGCCCGGCAGCACGTCGCCGATCTCGCGGTCCCGCGCCAGGAAGTCGCCGCTCTCGCAGATTGGCCCCACCACGTCGGCCAGGATCTTCCCGCGCGCCGCTTTGCGCACCGGTGCGATCTCGTGGTGCGACTGGTAGAGCGACGGGCGGATCAAGTCGTTCATGGCCGCATCCACCACGATGAATTCCTTCGCCTGGCTGCACTTCCGGTAGAGCACCCGCGTCAGCAGCACGCCCGCCTCGCCCACGATGGAGCGGCCTGGCTCGAGCACCAGGAACAGGTCCTTGCCTTCGACCTTCGAACGGATCGCCTCGACGAACGCCGCGATTTCCGGGGTTCGCTCTTCGGGGCGGTACGCGATGCCCAGGCCGCCGCCCAGATCGAGCGAGCGGATCGGAAGGCCGCGCGCCCGCAGGCGCTCCACCAGCGCGAGCATCTTGTCCACGGCTTCGAGGATCGAATCGGCGTCCAGGATCTGCGACCCGATGTGGCAGCTCACGCCTTCGAGCGCCACGTTGCGCAACCCGCGCGCGCGCTCGTATACCTCTTCTACTTCCGCGATCGCGATCCCGAACTTGTTTTCCCGCAAGCCGGTCACGATGTAGGGATGCGTCGCCGCGTTCACGTCCGGATTCGCGCGCAGCGCGGCGCGGGCCTTTACTCCCCGCCGCGCGGCCAATGCATCGATCAGCGCCAGTTCCGCTTCGGACTCGCAGTTGAAGCTGTGAATGCCTTCCGCCAGCGCGTATTCAACCTCGTCGGCCGTCTTGCCCACGCCCGAGAAAACCACGTCTGACGCCTTGCCCCCGGCCTTGAGCACCCGGTACAGCTCGCCGCCCGAGACGATGTCGAAACCCGCGCCGGACTGGGCCAGCAGGTGCAGCACGCCCAGGCTCGAGTTGGCTTTCGTCGCGTAGCAGATGCGGTGCGGGATGCCGGCGAGCGCCTGGTCATAGGCGCGGTAGTTCTCGACAATCGCGCGGCTCGAATAGACGTAGCACGGCGTTCCCTCGCGCGCCGCAAGGTCGGCCAGCGAGACGCCTTCGCAAAAGAGATCGTTCTGATCGTAGTGACAGGAGCAAGCCATGTTCTAAATACCAAAAAGAGTACTGGCCACGAATGAACACGAATGAACACGAATGGGAAACAACCTCTTATTCGTGTTCATTCGTGTTCATTCGTGGCCAAGGTTTTTTTACTTTACGCGCAACACCACCAACGTCTGATCGTCGAAGGCGGGGCTCGATGCCGCAAAGCGGTCCAGGTCCGCAAAGATAGCGTCGATCACTGTCTGCGGCGTTCCGGCGCAAACCTTCTTCAATAATTCGATCAGCCGCCTTCGGCCGTAGTCGGCGCCTGCAGGATTGAGCTGGTCGGTAATGCCGTCCGAAAAGACTACGATCAGGTCGCCCGGGTGCGCCTGGAAGACGAGGTTGTCATACTCCCGGTCGGGCAGCAACCCCAGCGGCACTCCCTCCACCTGCGGCTTGATGATCTCCGAGCCGCGGCAGATCACCGGCGGCATGGCGCCCGAGTTGGCCATGGTAAGGCGCCGCGTGCCCGCGTGCCAGAGCATCACGAGCAGCGCCACGAATCGCGCCTCCACCTTGCGCTGCATCAGCGCCTGGTTGAGCAGCCGCAGCAGCAGCGCGGGATCGCGCCGCGAGGGAACCATGGTGCGCAACAGGCCGCTCGCCAGCGCGCCGTAGAGCGCCGCGGCCACGCCCTTGCCGCTCACGTCGCCCATCGTGATCAGCGCCGCGTCGTCGATGTATTCGAAGAAGTGGTAGAGGTCGCCGCCGATGATGCGCGCCGGCCGGTACCCGATGGCGACTTCCAGGCCTTTGAGCTCGGGGGCTTCCGAGGGCAGCAGCGCCGCCTGCAGCTCGCGCGCGGACACCAGGTCCTGCTCGATTTTCCGCTCCCGCTCGGCCACTTCGCCGTAGAGGCGCGCGTTCTCAACCGAGCTGGCGATTTGCGGCCCCAACAGCGTCAGCATCCGGACGTGGTCGTCGGTGAAATAGGCGTACTGGTCGCTCTCGATGTCCATCACGCCCACCACGCGGTCCTGGGAGAGCAGCGGCACGGCCACTTCCGAACGCACATCCGGGTGGGTGGGAATGTAGTGCGGGTCCTGCAGCGTATTGTGCGAGCGGACGGCCTTGCGCGACGAGGCCGCCAGGCCGGTGATGCCTTTCGAGAGCGGCACGTTGTCGATGCGCACTCGCTGATCGTGACGCACGCTGAAGCGATGCCGCAGCACGTTGGCCTTGTCGTCCAGCAGCAGGACGCTGAAGGCGTCGTAGTTGATGAGCGTCTTTACCGAAGCCGCGATGCGCGCCAGTAGCTCGTTCAGGTCCAGTATGGACGAGAACTCCTGCGAGACCTGCGAGAGCAGCCTGAGCGTTTTGTTCTGGCGGTCCACGCGGCGGAAGAGGCGGGCGTTGTCGATGGTCACGGCCACGCGCGCGGCGATGACGCGCAGCAGCGAGCGATCGTATTCCGTGTAGGCGCCCACGCGCGTCGATTGCACGTCGATGACGCCGACCACCTTGCCCCGCGCCAGCATCGGCACGGCCAGTTCGGCACGCACAGCGTCGAGGGCGTTGAGGTAGCGCGGGTCGCGGCGCACGTCGGCCGCCAGCACCGGCATGCGCGTTTGCGCCGCGGTTCCCGTCAGCCCCTCTCCGAGATTCACCACCAGGTTCTTGACCACCTCGTCGCGGTGGCCGATGGCGTACCGGATGCGCAGCGTCTTCTGTTTCTCGTTGTAGAGTTGCAGCGCGAAGAGTTCGTACGGCACCACCTTGCGGATGATGTCGGCCACATTGGCCAGCAGACCGTCCAGATCGGTGAGCGTTTCCGAGGTGGCCGCCGACACTTCCAGAAGGAAGTCCAGCAGTTCAGCGCGCTGGCGGAAGCGGACGGCGGAGGTAGCGGCGGGCATCAGCGAGCGGCGGCCCTCCCGAGGGCCGTTCGGGTGGTCAGGCGGGCGGCGACATTGACTGCAAGTGTTTGAATTGCCACAGCTTCTTCACCAGATCCTCTGAGAACTCTTCGGGGGGTTGGAAGCTTAATGATAGCATGCGTCAGCATGCTGGCGCATGCTGACGCAGCTGTCAGCTATCAGCTGTCAGCTGTCAGCCAGACGGGGCGGCGAGCCCTTTTCTGTGGTGGGGCCGAGTTTCCGGGTTGCCGATCTGATCGGAACAGTGAAAAACCGACAACGGTTCGGATGGATGGAAGGTGACAGCGACCGCGGTATCGAGCCCGGAACAATGCCGGGGACCTTCGGTGTCTAATCAAGTGATGTACCGCAGAGGATTGATCCAGCGCATCCTCTTCAACGCGGGCATGACCGCGCTGATCCTCGTCCTGTTCGCTGTGGCCGCCGTTCAAGTCCGCCAGCTTCTCTTTCGTCATCGAGCTGAGCGCCTTCACGCGGAGATTCTCGCTCTATAACTTCATCCCGGTACGTTTGCCGACATTCTGCGATTGCAGCATGAATGGGGTGCCCATGGCGACTACGCAGGCCCCTGCTCCCAGCACCACTGCATCTACGAAATCGGACTCACAGATGGATGGGGAAGACGGCTCCCCGGTCCTAGGTTTCATTACTCTTGGGAAGAGAGGCCCTGGCTCTTCAGGATCTACTCTCTTTTCGGCGGCCGCCCTGCTTGGGTCGCAGCCAACCTTAGAGTTCGGGACAACAAGGTGTGGGGTGCTGACTTCGTACTCGCAGTAGAAGCATATCCGGGTGAAGGCAGGAACAAGGGGAGCTTCTATGAAGACTTCGTCGGTCTCGCATCGGGTACACGCCTTTCCTATCCCGGACACTTCGGGGTCCGGGAAATCCGGGAAGGATTTCGAACCCTTGAAAGTCTTCAGTGCCTGGGTTGTGAATTCGTCGAGGTGGAAATGACTCCTCAGACGAATGCCAGCGATATTGAACGATTCAACCAGATCCAATTCAACTGCCTCACAGGCTGGCGCTCCTGCAAGCATCCCGTGGATCTGGCACCTGCGCTGTGGGCTCAAGCTCTGCAAGAGGAGCAAGGCCAGCAGTTGTCGGAGGAACAACCCTGTCTACTGCCGACCCAGATTCTTGCCCGGGAAGCGAACGATATTGCGATCGTTAAGGTGATCTCGGTTGGATCGGGCCGCGTTAACAGCATTGGAGCCCACAGGAAGTTGACCGTTCGGATTCTTCAACCAATGAAGAACGGCCGGTCTTATCGCACCACCGACACCCTTGAGTTCTCCGCGGATCCAGACGCCTTAAGGGCAGAAGATGGGAGGGATCGGTCCCCGTTGGTCGTGGGCAACGAGTACTTTTTCCTCTACAGACAGCCACGACCTGGCGAGATTTCGACTACCCCGGCTCTCTGGCCGTGTCACGCCTTACTCAACACGCCTGCGAACGCTGCCTCGATCCAACAGGGCATTGCTCTCGATCCTTCTGCGGGCGAGCCATATGATTACCGTGACGCACCGTAGATCGAGCCTTGACGGGAGTTCGAAACTCCGTACTTTGGCTACTTTCGGCTTCCGCCCTCTGCTCCGGAATGGTCGCGTTTTCGGCAAATTCGCGAGTGAATCGGCACTGGATGGTTTAGTCCGAGGCCTCCAGTCACCCCCTCAATCCACCACCGCCTCGATCGTGCCGGGAGCATTCCCTTCGAAGCGGTTGTTCACGAAGATGAACGCGGCGCGCTTCTTGTCGCGGGCCCAGGCCATCAGGTCTCGGATCGCCTGGCGGCCTTCCGGGTTCGGGTCCTTGATCTGCTCGTAGGGCGAGAACAATTCGACCGCTTCCGCATAAGCTCGACCGTGCCGCAGCAGGGCGCGGCAGACCGTGAAATCCGTAGTGAAGGCATCCGGCATCTGGATCTGCCGGGCCAGTTCCGGCATGCGGGCCCAGGCGTTGAAGACGTGCGCCACGCCGTGGCTCTTCAGGCATTGGAAATACTCCGGGCCGAGCAACTCCGGGTTGCGGACTTCGACCGAGTAACGGGGCCCCTGCGGAAGTGCTGCGAGGAACCGGTCCAGGTCTTCGATAAACGCGTACGACTTCTGCGAGAACGCCCCGAACTCGAAAATCACCGCGGCGATCTGGCCGCGCCAGGCGGAGAGCGGTTTGAGAAAGCCTTCTTCGAACAACACTGCGTCCAGGAACGCCGGATTCGGCAGCCCCGCACGCGGCCCGTACCGCGCGTGTGCGGGGAACACCCGCGCCGTGATCTCCTCCGGGACCTTCAGGACGTACTGCAGGTTGGGCGGCGCCGAGCCGAACAGCTTTCGCCAGAACTGCTCCGATGGGAACTGGTAGAAGGAGAAGTCTCCGCACACGACCGGGAAGGTTCGGGCATACTCGGCCAGGCACTCGGCCTCGAACCGCCGCGTCGAAAAGCCGCCCCGCGTGAGGTAGCGCTCCCGCGTGTAGATCTGTCCCAGCCAGCCCGGGTATTTCCAGGAGCTGGTTCCGATGAGAATTCCCTGGGCGGCGAGTGCGCCGAGTTTCGCTGCCAGCCGCTCGCGCTCGAACGGCGGGCGCTCGTCGAACAAGGGTGCGGAAGACATGATTCTCGTCCCCATCATGCCATGCCGCCCCCGGCATTGCGCTACGCTGGCATTTGAGGGAGGGGATACCTATGAGCGAACTCAAAGAACTGATCGAACGCTACCGCCGCGGGGCGGAGCTGATTGCGACCGCTATGACCGGAGCTGCCGGGCCCGAACTGGATTTCACGCCCGCCCCGGAAAAGTGGAGCCTGCGGCAGATTGTGGCGCACGTCGCCGATGCGGAGATCGTTGCGGCCGATCGCTTCCGCCGCATCATCGCCGAGAACAATCCCACTCTGATTGGTTTCGACCAGGACGCCTGGGCCAAGAACCTGGACTACACGCGCCGCAAGACTTCCGAATCGATCGAGACCTTCCGCCGCCTGCGCGGGGAGAACTACGAGCTGATCAAGGACCTGCCCGCGCCGGTTTTCGAGCGGACCGGCAACCACAACGAACGCGGTCCCCTGACGCTCCAGCGGCACCTGGAAACCATGGCGGCGCACGCCGAAGCCCACGCGCGCCAGATCCGCGAAGTGCGCGAGGCGTACAAGAAGCAGCGCCAGGCGCACGCCTGAGCCGATCCGTATGGGCGTGGTCATCTCGATGTTGCGTGGAGTTAACCTTGCTGGGCACCGCAAGGTCCAGATGAGTGCGCTGAAGACGCTGTATGAGTCGCTTGGGCTTCAGAATGTGCAGACTTACATTAACTCCGGCAACGTGATTTTCAAGACCACGGGCCGGGATCTGGCGCGCCTCGGCAAGAAGATCGAGGACGCCATCGAGGGCCACTGCGGATTTCGTTCGGACGTCATCCTTCGAACGCCCGTCGAGATGCGGGAGGCCATCGCCAGGAATCCGTTCGCCTCGCGGCCGGGCATGGAGCCGAGCAGGCTGGCGGTCAGCTTTCTGGCTGGCGAGCCCAGCGCTGAGGCGGTCGGGAAAGTGCTGGCGATCAAGGCCGAACCCGAGGAATTGCGGATCAGCGGGCGCGAAGTCTATGTCTATTTCCCAAACGGGATGGCCCGCCCCAAGTTGTCGATGGCGCAGGTGGAGCGCGCCCTCAAGACGCCGGGCACGAGCCGGAACTTGAACACGGCGAGGAAGCTCCTGGAGATGGCAGAACGGGTGGAAGCCGGCGACGGGAAGTGACACGGGCCCGCTCCCTGGCGGTCGCGGCTCGGTTGCGGCTGGTTTTCGCCCCTATAGAAAGTTTCGATTGGACCGCACGGGGCCTTTCTGAGTACGCTTGGGTATGGAAGAAGTGCATCCTAACGGTGCGGACTTGCGTCACCTCGAACTGCTGCACCGTATCAGCAAGACCGTGAGTTCCAGCCCGGCGCTGGACGACATCCTCCGCGAGCTTATCGGTCTGGTTTCCGAAGTGACCCACTGTGACGCGTGTCTGGTGTATCTGGCGGAGCCGGGGACGGGCGACGTTGTCCTGCGCGCCTCGCAGCTTCCGCATAGCTCCGAGATCGGCACTCTCCGCCTGAAGATGGGCGAGGGCGTGGCCGGGTGGGTTGCCGAGCACCGGGCGCCGGTCGTGCTGACGCGAGGGGCCTTCGACGATCCCCGCTTCAAGCGTTTCCCCTCGCTGGTGGAGGATACCTACGATGCCATGCTCTCGGCGCCCCTGGTGAGCGGCGGCGAGATCATCGGTGTCATCAACGTCCACCACAAGGCGCCCCACGCCCACGAGCCCGAGGAGATCGCGGTGGTGACCTTCATCGGCGAGCAGTTGGGCGGCGCCATCGCCAAGACCCACTTGTCGGACGAGAATGTCCGCCTGCAGGAAGAGACGCTCGAAATGAAGCGCCAGCTGGAACTGCGCAAGCTGGTGGAGCGGGCCAAGGGCATCCTGCAGTACAAGTACAAACTCAGCGAGGCGCAGGCCTATCTGCGGCTGCGCAACGAGAGCCGCCGCCTGCGCAAGCCGATGGCCGAGCTGGCCCAGGCCATCGTCCTGGCCGACAACATGGGCCGCGATTCGGAAGCTTGATCGCGCATCCACAAAAAACAGAGGATTGTTCCTGAATTTGCGGGAAGTCGGGCCGCTTGCTTATGCGCGCGGTTCGGTGCTGGGGCGGCACGCTTCGGCGCAATGCGACCTAGCGCCGGTTGGCAACCCAATGTCACTTAGTTTTCAAGGGCGTTAAGGGCTATCTAAGACATTTCATTCGGGTTATGTTTTGACATGACCACTTCGAATTCCGAGCTTCCGGTGCTGCTGAACCTCTATGCCCAAATCG
>Ga0265320_10001769_pt1 | contig 15309 bp, 17 predicted proteins | sample 4827metaG_FD_202087 | JGI IMG/M metagenome (GOLD analysis project Ga0265320, IMG submission 202087) | Rhizosphere microbial communities from Carex aquatilis grown in University of Washington, Seatle, WA, United States - 4-8-27 metaG | ecosystem: Host-associated > Plants > Roots > Rhizosphere >...
TACTCTCGCGGAACCAGGACGGGACCGACATGACTCGGCGGGGACGGGGCCCGCGCGCACCGGCGCGGGTGAGTCAACCGAGCGGCAGATGCAGCGACGCCGGCGCTGGTTTGGGCTTTGTGCCGCGCGCCGAACGGAACCAGAGCGAGACTTGCGCGCCGCCGGTGGAGCGGTTGCCGAGCCGCAGCTCGCCACCGCTTGCCTCGACCAATCCCTGCACCAGACCGAGGCCGAGCCCGGCGCCCTCGGCCTTGGTGCTCAGGCCCTGGCGCGCGCCGCCGCGCAACATCTCGTCGGAAAACCCCGGGCCGTCGTCGTTGATCTCGACTCTTACGAAGCCGGGGCGCGCCGGGTCGAGGGCAGCGCGCAACTCCACCGCGGTGGCGCTTTGCCGGCCGTTCCCCTCGCACGCGTTGACCAGCAGGTTCGCCATCACGTGCACCAGTCCGCGGCCGCCGCCGAACAGGGCTACGGCCAGGCGCGGTGCCGGCGTGCACCGCAGCGTCACCGCGGGGAAACGCGTGGCGACGCTCGCGATCGTGTCGCGGAGGAGGGGCTCGAGCTCGACGCTGGTCAGCTCCTCGTTGGCGCAGAGCTCGCTGTATGTGCGGCGACGGATCCCTTCGGCGACGCCGGCGATGTCGGCGATCGCGCTCGCGGCAGCGGCGGCGTGCCCGCGCAGCGGCTCCGACAGCGGCTCGCACAGCAGCAGATCCAGGTGAAGCCGTGCCGAGCTCAACTGCGTGCGGACGTCGTGGTGATCGCGCAGCACCTCGCGCAGGTGGTTTTCGGCGCGCGAGCGGGTCGTCGCTTCGCGCGCCACCCGTGCGAGAGCGCGCTGGACTGCAAGCGCCGAGAACCAGGCCGCGGCGCCGGCGACGCCGATCAGGATCGCGGTCATCTGCAGATCTTGGGCGCGATACACGGCTCGCGGCGCATTCAGCCTCAGATCCCAACCCACGAGCGTGACGAACGCGAGCAGGCTCGCGACCGTCGACGCCACGATAGCGGTCTTCTCCAAACGAAGTGCGCCGGCGAACACCAGCACGCACAGGAACGCGACGTCCGGCTTGCTCAGCAGGCCTGTGTAGCCGACTTCGGGCCAGAGCATCGTCGACGACAATGATACCGTGCACAGCGCGATGTCGCCGATCGCCGAGATCACGTGGCTGGCCGGTCCGAACGCACGCCGCCGGGCGCGTAGCGCTGCCCAGAGCGAGAACAGCGTGGTGACGGTCAGTGACGCGATCTGCAAGGTGAGCCGCGCCGATGTGCCGGTGGGCCACGGCCCCGGCAAGAGAAAGAACCGCACGGTCAAAGCGACGCGAAAGCAGAGGCGTGCGGCGGCGAGGACTCCCTCGCCATAGTTGGAATAGCTGGCCGCCAGCTCCCGGGCCGCCCTCTGTTCCTCCACGTCGCGCGACGCCATGACCACGTCCGACTCTAGTCCGAAAGGAGCAACCTGAGAAGCGGCCAGTCTCTCCACTCGGTCCGATTCCGCCGCGCTTTCCCCGAGGGCGCCAACGACTGGCAAAACGGAAAGGGAATATCCACGCCGGCGTCCGTTTCGATACGTGAGGGCGTGCCGAAGTCAGAGCGGCGCGCCGTCATGAAGACACGACAACGGAGAGACGGAACGAAGGAGAAACGTCATTTCATCGGACCTACCGGTACAACTGATTTACGTACAGCCAGCAAATAGATGGGGATGACGCTCATGTTTTCGATTGCAAACACGTTGCGCTTCGAGAAATCCGTCGTGGATGGGCTCGCTCAGTCCCGCTGGCGCAAAATCCGCTGCAGCAATTGCCGTGAGATGCCCAGGATCGAGGATGCCTTGCGGCGGCTGCCCCCACACGCGGCCATGGCCTCGCCGGTCATCTCGTAGCGCACCAGCCCCTCGAGCTCGTGCAAATTGCTGTGCCCGACGCAGGCACGGATGAAGGGGCGCAGGTCGGGTGCTTCCCTTAGCGCCTGATCCCAGGCGCGCTCCAGCTCATCCAGGTTCAGGGGCTTTGTGACGAACCGGCGCACGCCGGCCTGCGCGAGCGCAAACGCGATCACGGGGTCGGCGGACCCGCTGACGGCGATGACGCGCGTGAATATGGCCCTCTCGGCGAGGACGCCCAGCAACTGCTCGCCGCTGCCGTCGGGCAGTCCGATGTCGAGCATCACCACGTCCACGTCGAAGTCATTCAGGATTTCCAGGGCACGCGCCATGGTCGCCGCGCGATAAACCGTGGCGGCGCGACGCGACGCGAACGACTCCAGCGCGCGCGAGAGCGCGTCATCATCCTCGACAATCAGCACCCTACCCACCGACACCGGCTCCATTCCTAATTTGATAGCACGCCTCCGACCCCAGGCCAAACTCGTGTCACGCCAGCGACACTACGTCCGTCAACTAACGTGTCAAAGCCGAAAGCGCGACGCGACAATTGACCGTCGTCAATCATTGTTAGTGGGTAGCATGTTCATGGTTGATACGGCCAACCGGCCCATAGTCATGGCACCGCCAATGGACACTCTGCGCGCGGTCACAACGAAGGCCTCCCATGTTCATGGTAAGGAGCGTGATCGGCGACGCCTCGATCGTGGTGCGCGCCGGTCTCGCGGCGTTGGGAGCCCGCGGTCCGCCGGACATTCCGAGATGGGTCTTGCCTTGATGACGGCGGTCGTGCAAAGAAGGCATGATGGCGATGACGAATCTGCGGATCTGCTTCGTCGATGATGACGAATCGATACGCGTCGACGTGGTGCGCGCCGTGGAGCTCGCTGATCGAGGTATGACCATGGTGGCCTTCAGCAGACCGAGCGAGCTCCTGGGGGCCGTCGGTCGCGGCGACTTGTTCGATGTCGCCTTGGTGGATCTCGGACTACCCGAGATGAATGGCGACCTTCTTATCGCCGAGCTGCGGCGCCGGTGCCCGGCGTTACCGGTCGTCGCCTTCACGGTGCGGGACGACGACGACGCGGTCTTCTCCGCACTCCGGGCTGGTGCCGTGGGCTATATCACCAAGCGCACGACCGTGGAGCACCTCATCGATGCGGTGCACGCCGCTGCACAAGGTGCTGCGCCGCTCAGTCCGACTGTCAGCCGCCGAGTCGTGGCCAAGTTTTGGCTCGCATCTTCCTCGATCGATGCTGTCGGGCTCGATCTCACTCCGCGCGAGCGCGACGTGCTCGAAGTGTTGTGTGGCGCGGCTTCATATCGAGAGACGGCGGCATTGCTCGGGATTTCGCAAGGAACCGTTCAGACGTACGTGAAGCGGATTTATGGCAAACTGGGCGTCAATAGCAAGGCGGAAGCCATGAGAGTGGCATTTGCGAAAAGGGACGTCGGACGTGGATAGGCCGCGTGTGGCGCACCGGTCAATGACGTCCGCGGGCTTGCTCTACATGGGAAACCTCACTGCCCACCGTGCGTTGAGAAGTACTTCGAGCTGGCTCACGCTCAACGCTATGGGCGTGGTGTTCGTTGCGCTGTTGCGGGTTCCGGCCTTTGCCCGCGCGACTGGTGTCCCGTTCGGACTCGGTGTCTCGGCTACGGGGTTGGTACTGTTGAGCGTCGGTATAGCGACCCTCATTTTTCGAGCCACCGGTCTTTCACGCGCGTATTACTTCGCGGATCTGATCGAAGGATTGGCCACCGAGGCGTTGTGCGCGCTGTTCATCATTTGGTCGCGCAATGTCATCCACTTCGTCTGGCTCTTCTACGTCTTTCATGTAGTGCTGACCGCCGGTGTAGGGGTCACGCGTCGGAACTTGGCTGTCATCATCGCGGGCCCGGCTGCGGTAGCGGCGGCATTCACCTTGTTAGGCGACGTTGGCGCTGCCTTGGTCGCGGTGCTGGGTGGGGTCATCGGAGTAGCGTTCTATCTCATCGTCGGACGCACCTACGACGAGCTGGAGGCTAGCCGACGGCGCGAGGCCGATCTGAAAGTCAGCCTCGGCGATCTGCAAGTCGCGCAAGAGCGCATCCGAATCGCACGCGATCTGCACGACGGTGTGGCCGCGGAGCTATCGGCTTTGCTCTGGCGAGCGCGCGTCCTTGCACACGAACACGAGGGCGCTGTCGGCCAGCGCAACATGCTGGGGTTCGAACAACGGGTCGTGAATGCACTCGATCACCTGCGGGACGTAGTGCTCTGCCTCCGCGGCGAGCCGCTGACCTGGAGCAAGGCGACGATACTCCTGCGGGACCGTTGCCGCGATCTTTGCCGAGAGCTGCCTCTCGACTTCACGGCTGCGGGCGAAATCAACACCGAGGAGCATGCGGCCGTGTGGACGGAAGTTGAGCACATCGTCGCGGAGTTGGTGAGGAACGCGGCTCGCCATGCTCAATCTCGACGAGTCGGGGTGCATATCAACGGCGCAGTCGAGGAGGTGAAAGTCGAGGTGCTGGACGACGGTCGTGGTATGCAAGTGACCGACTGGAAGGATAGCCAGGGCGGCTTAGCGAACGTCCGCGTCCGCACCGACGCACTCATGGGCACCATGGTGATCGACTCGGGTCCATCGGGCACCCGGGTGCACATTCGAGTGCCGCTGCTGCATACGCAGACCGTGGTCCAGTCTCGATCCGGTGTGTGGTCATGATCACTTCTGGGCTTACGGCTAGTAGAACGCGACGTCGGTGATGGTGAAGTCGGTGAAATCGTCGGTCAACGTTTGGAGCCATCGTCGACCTGCCACTGAACGTTGACGATTTCGCCCTTGTTCAGCCGTCGTCCTTGCGTCATGTCGTCAAATCTCATTCCCGTTCCGGTGCTACTGCCCACGCTCGCGCTTGCTCCTTAGCAAACGGGGGGCAGGAGATCTTCGATGCAGGTCTCGCGGTCTCATGCTGCCCCTGGGGTCGTCCCTTGACCGAATCCGTGCGCGGCCTCCACAAGGGGTACCAGACCACCGAACGGTGTCGGCGGACCATGTGTGGGCGTGCGAGAACTTCAGCGACCGCACCCAGGTGCGGCGCGCGTATGGTTGCTCCAGCGGCTATCTGTACAGGGCGCTCTACACGCAGCTCAAGATGCAGCGACGTAGGCTGCAGGCGCTCGACATCCCCTCCACAGGATTCCACAGGGGGAGGCGGTCGAACGCTTCGGTCGTCAGTCCCTCGATCAGGTCGGCCACGTAAACGCGCTCGACATCCCGGACACGCGATAGGTGACGGTGGCTGCGGCGACGTGAGCAATATAACCGCCGTGGCGGGCGCCCCCAGCGCGAACGAAACCGCGGTTGCCCGGGCGAAGGCTGGAATGCGCAGCAGCGCCATCAGCACGAACCCCATCGCGTTCAGCGCGATCCAGCTCGAGGGCATGCGCAGGGCCGCGTGCGCTGTCGCGCTCCCCATCGAGAGCGCCTTCTTGTGGGCGCGCGAGGCGGCAGCGCCGCCCGACGGATTACCAATGAACGGGAGTCCCCTTCGTGAACGCCAAGCGCACGGCCTCTGCCTTGCTGTTGACGCCGAGCTTACTGTAGACCCTCTTGACGTGCGTCTGGATGGCCCCCTCGGTGATGCCGAGCAGCGTGGCCGCCTCTCGATATGAGGCCGCACTACACAACACTTCGAGCACGTCGCGCTCCCGAGGCGTGAGATTGCTGCCGATCGCAGCGGTCCGACAGGGCGCCAGCCAGAAGCTTGCGACCACACGACGGCTGACGCTCGGAGCTGGGCGGCGCCTCGCCCTGCACGGCGCGGCGTATGGCCTCGACCAGCTGGCCGACTGACGTTCGCTTCGTGATGTAGCCGATGGGCCCCACGCGCAGGGCCGAGAAGAGCCCTCGTCATCGTCTCAAACCGTGAATGCCAGGACGGGAAGTGCCTCCCGCCTCCACCGCAGCTCGCGGACGAGCACGACGCAGCTCATCTCGGGGAGCCCCAGATCCATAGCGCGACGTCGAAACCGTCGCTGCGCTCGATCGCCTCCAGCAGGTCGCGCGGCTTCCCAAACGGCGTCATCACCACCCCGTTGTCTGCCAGCTCCACCGCGCGCGCGACGTCGGCGCGTATGGATTCGTCATCGTCGATCAAACAGATTCGCAACTTCATCAGGCTCCGCTGCTCGGAAACGACAGGGCACCGCGCGGGCCCGCGTCAGGCGCTTGCCGCCTCATGACGATCGCTTGCCGATCCTTTTCGCACGCTGACGACGGCGCCAACAAAGGCAAAAAAACTTGCCCCCTTCGCACACAGGTAGCGGCCTCAGGCAGACGGACCCGACGGGCCACTCCGACGCCCGACGGCGAGCGTCGGAGCCGGTGGGCGATCGGATCGCGCACCGGCGGCACCCGCGGCCGAGCCAGGATCCACGCCCGCCGCGACATTCATCATGTTCGACAGCGTGGCGCCCCCCAATCACGCGGGGCCATACCATGAACATGGCATTGCATACATTGACCGTCTCCGTATTGCGCCGAGGCGCCAGGTCTGCGCGAAGTCGGTGATGACATCTATTTGGTCCCGCCGGACCACGTGGAGCGCACGCTCAACCGGTTGCTGGCGGGCACGATTGGCGGCGGCGGTAACGCCGGCCACCTCGGCGCTCTGGCGGCGGACCGGCGACCGGCACTGACAGCCGACCGCCACACTTGTTACACTCGGGGGAACATCGAAGTGACCACGACAGCTCCGGACGGACAAGGGTGCTTTGGGGGCGCCTCTGCCGACGATCAGAGGCCTAAAATGCCTGCGTGCACACGTGGACCTGACTCACATCCGCGAAGGGAAGCGGGTCTCCGCCGGGAGGGGCTCCATGGCGAGCTGGGCGGGCCCCGCAGTTGACAGACCAGGTGTTCTCAGACTTGCGGGCGCTGAGAGGCGTCGAGCAGAAATGGGCCCTTGAACTTCCTGTCCTCTCCATCGATTTCAGTGGCGGCTGCGCGGGCTGACGCGGGCATACTCCTCGCGCGAAAGCTCGAGCTATCAGCTGGAGCCGAAGGATTGACTACGCCGGCCCAGGCCGAAGAGCTGAGCCCGCTCGCCGGCTGACCATGTGTCTGCTATAGTAGACATGGCCTCGCGGGAGGGGAGGCAAATAATTTTGCCCTTGATGCTTGGCCCAATTGCTCGCACAAAGGAGCGCCCTCGCAACGCCGACTTCTCCCTAGCGGCATGGAAGCGATGCCATGCGGATTGTCACGCTGTCATAGCAACCGACTCGTTTCAAAGCCGTTGCGGAGCTGTCTTCAATTGTTGGGCCTAACACGTTGGGATGAATGTCAATGCATCGATCAGGTTTATGTAAGCACCGTCGCGGCTGTTGAGGGAACCGTAAACTGCCGTGCGAAATTGACGCGAACAATCTGGTAACGATTGAGTCGTGTCGGGGCGGCCGACTTCCGTGGGGGAGAGTCATGCGAGCTGATCGGGTTCATGGTGCGCGCGGCGATAATGCCGCGAACGACGTTGGTGCAGCACTGCCTGCCGATCTCGAAGAGTTGATCGCCGACGTTCGGCGTGCTGGCGACGAGGTCAGGAGCGCCGAAGCCGAGCAGGCGTATCGTCTGGCCTTACTGGCGCGGGCAGCGACCAACCGGCGTGCGTCGGGTGGCCTGCCGGCGATGGAGGTCTGCGCCCGGCAGGTCGGCGTGGCGCGGACCACGCTGCACGCGTTCTCGATCATCGCCAATCGATGGCAGTTGCCAGAGTTGAGGGCGCTGTTCCTGCGGCGCGACCCCGAAGGGCGCGCCCTTTCGGCGACTCATCTTCTCCTGGTCGGCCGCCTTCCGCGCGCCGCGCGGGAGCGCTGGATCGAACGGGTGCTTGCGGACGGGCTCGACGTGCGGGCGCTCAAGAGCGCAATGCGAGAAGGAAATGAACCGAGCCCATTGGATATCGTGGACGAGCCGCGCGCGACCAAGGTTACGTTCTGAACCGTTCGACTACTACGATGGTGGCTGGCCGCTTTCATTGACCGGGCGTGTTCAATTGAACATAGTGGCCGCGTTAGAACGAGAGGTGGCCGAGGGCCGCGGACCATTGGTCACACTGTTGGTACCTATCTAAAACCACAAAACGAGAGGCACGAAAATGAATACCAAGATTCGCAAAGGGTTGTTTGCCATGGTGTTGGTTGCCGTGGTCGGTCTGGTTGGTCGGGCGGCGGTTGCCAATGTGAGCAGCGCGCCGGGCAGCAGCTTCACGGCCGACACCGGCAGCCAGCAACAGTTCTTCAACATCCTTCCCGGCAGCTGGGACGCGCGTAGGAACGATGCGACCTTTCAGCTCGCCGCGACCGGGCAGGTGCCGTTTCAATCGAGCAGCCCGCTCTCCATCACCGGAGGCATCAGCCAGAGCAGCAACTTCCGGGCGATCGTCTCCAATGGCGTCGGCAACGCGGCATGGGTCGGGACGCTGGTCGTCGGCCAGCAGCCAGGGCTCGCTGTGAACACGCTGGCCCTGGGCACGCCTCCGCTGTTCGCGGGGAGCGCGCTCGTCGTGAAGGCCAGCCTGGCGCCGGCGAACTGGATCGGCCTCGTCTGGCAGTGATCGGACCATAGGACACGACGTACCGTCGCGGATTCGGAGGCATGGCCGCCGGGTCCGCGACGGTCGTCAACGAACGAAAGCGAGACTCCCATGCGCAAATCAACCTACGTCCTTCTGGCAGCGCTGCCTTTCGCCGCGATGATTGCCGTCGTCAGGTACAACCAGCGCCAGACCCGCCGCGAGCTCGATGAGCTTCGTGCTTCCGTACAAAGCGCGGCGGAGAGCCGCGAGAGTGTATCCAGCAGCCAGCCGATTCAACGGGCGGACGAGATTGGAAGGATGCTGGCCCGCGCGGCGATCGCGGCGTCCGCAAAGGGCGCTCCGACGGAGCCGGTCCCGGCCGAACACGCGGAAGAGCCCGCCAAAGTCCCGCAGAAGCGGCTCAGCCAGGAGCAAGTGACCGAGACTGTGCTGGCCGCCTTCGCAAAGGAAGCCAAGGACCCGGAGTGGAGCCGCCTCGCGCTCGAGAAGATCGACGGCGCCATTCGCCAGGCGTTGCCTCCCGGCTCTCGCATCCGGTCGACCGATTGCAGGACCACGATGTGCGTCGTGGAGATCGAGCATCAGGACGCGGCGACGGCGCAGTCCTGGCTATTGCCCGGGTTACGCGATTGGCCCGGTTCGGTCTACATTCCGGGTCAAAGGGAGGAGGGCGGCACGTTGGTGCAAACCATCGTTCCGATGAAGGAAGGAGCATCCCCCCCGTACGCCGGTCTTTGACAGTGCATCACCTCGCGTCACTGGATCTGACAGGTTGGCGAGCACGCGCGGCACTTCGCTGGTGAACGCGGGGCGCAGGTAGCCGCGAAGATGTTTCTTCGTGCCCGCCGTCGAGGCGATGCAGCGCCGCCGGCCGCCAGCATCGATGACCTGCAGGTACCAGGTATCGCGCTTGAGGTAGACCGAGGCCACGGCTACGCTGCTCTCGCGGCAGCGTTTGGCTTCGGCGTCCCAGGCCCTTCTCGACGAGCAGCATCGCTCTGGTCCCCGCAAGTCAACCCTTCTTTCCCGACGGAGAGGCGGGGAAGGGCAGGGTCTTCGGCGCATGCGTCTCTCCGGTCGTGCCGCAGCCAGCGAACGGGTCGAGGATCACCTCGCCTGGGTCCGAGAACAGGCGGACGAGATCTCCATGAGGACGATCGGCTTCTGAGTCTGGTGCGCCGTGCGTGGATCGCCGCCTCTGATCACGATGAACACGCCGTGCCTTCCGCCGCCGTTTCACCGGCTGCGCCCGGGCGCGTGACATGCGACGATCGACTCGTACCCGATCCCGGGCGATCGCCGCTGTATTGCGGTTTGCCGTCCGGCTTCACCCAAACGCAGGTCCGTTTGTAGCTGGCGCCTGCATGCTCAAGGACCGCGCGCCATTTCATCGCTGCCTCGACCTGGCAGAAGACCAGAATCCCTCTGCGAGCGAGCCGCGCCATGTGCTGCGCGGATTCGGCCCGCTGCTCTTCAGTGATCGGCGGGAACGTCAACACCTCGACTTCGAGTTTGCCGCCATCACGGGCGACCAGCCTCTGGCTTGTGTGTGCCTCGGCGTCGTACGGCGGATCGGAGATCACGACGTCAGCGGTCGCGTCCGGGAGCAGGGACATCCCGATCAAGCAGTCGCCCTAATGAAGTATCCAGGGAGTGTGATGTTCGGCGCCGTGCGCGTCGGCGCGCGCCTTCCCAAACCGGGACATACAGATTGGAAAAGCGAAACCTGAGCCGAGTTTGTGACCGGGATTCGCGAAGATTCCGGTCCCAGCCGGTTGATTCGGCAGTGGCGTCGAGGGAGCGCCACGAGAACGTCAGTTCGACAGCGACCGGGCCAGCTGCTCGAGGTCGACCGGCTTGACCAGGTGATCGTCGAACCCGGCCTCGCTGGAGCGCCTGCGATCGCCCCCTTGCCCGTAGCCGGTGACGGCCAGCAGGCGGACGCCCGTGGGCAGGCCCTCCAGGGCCCGCAGGCGGCGGGCCACCTCGTAGCCGTCCATCACCGGCAGGCCGATGTCAATCAGGCAGATCGTAGGCTTGAAGGAGGCTGCCAACTCGATCCCAGAGGGACCGTCGTGAGCGGTCCGAACCAGGTGCCCGCACTCCGCCAGAAATTCGGCCAGTGATTCCGCGGCGTCCTGGTTGTCGTCGACGATTAGGATGCGCGCGTGGCCGTTCGCCGAGAGCGCCGGGTGGTCGACGCTGGGCAGGATGGCAGGCTGTTCCGCCATTGGCGCGGTCGAGACCAATGGCAGCTCGACTACGAACTCGCTACCGGTGCAGGGGCCGTCGCTGTTTGCCCACACGCGGCCCTGATGAAGCTCGACCAAGCTGCGCACGATCGTCAGACCCAGGCCGATGCCGCCCTTGGCCCGATCCAGAGCCTGGGGCTGTTGCACGAACATCTCGAAGACCTGCGTGAGCATCTGGGCCGGGATGCCGATCCCACGGTCGCGGACGCGCAGTTGCACCCGGCCGTCGACCCGTTCGGCGGTCACCAGGATTGCGCTGCCGGCGTCGCTGTACTTGGCGGCGTTGGTCAAGAGGTTCGACACCACCTGCGACAACCGGTCCGGGTCCCCCTCGACCGCCAGCCCCTCGACTGGCACGCGCAGATCGACCGGGTGACGGCGCTGTTCCAGGAGCGGGCCGGCCGTCTCCAGACCCTGGAGCACGATCCGGGACAGCTCGAAGCGGCTCTTGCGCAGCTCGATCTTGCCGCGTGTGATGCGTGAGACGTCCATCAGGTCGTCCACCAGCCGCATGAGCGCGCCGACCTGTCGTTCGAGCACCTCCAGCTCGGCCGTGCGTATTCCTTTCATCTGCAGCAGGCGCAACGACGTGAGCATGGGCGCCAGGGGGTTGCGCAGCTCGTGGCCCAGGATGGCCAGGAATTCGTCCTTGGCGCGGCTGGCCGACTCGGCCTGGTTCCGCATCCGGCCCAGCTCGAGATGTGTGGTCACCCGGGCGATCAGCTCTTTCGCCGAGAACGGTTTGGGCAGATAGTCGTCCGCGCCCACCTGCAGCCCGTCGACACGCGACTCCTCGCCGGCCCGCGCCGACAGCATGATGACCGGGATGCTGGCGGTTTCCCGATCGTCTCGCAGCGTGCGGAGCAGACCGAAGCCGTCCAAATTCGGCATCATGACATCGGTGAGCACCAGGTCCGGGCGCCGCTGCCGGATGGCCCCCAGCGCCTGGACACCGTCGGCCACCGTCTCCACCGCCCAGCGCCCGGTCAGAAGGCGGCCAATGTACTCGCGCATGTCGGGGTTGTCGTCGGCGACGACGATACGGGGATTGTCTCCGGCGCGGCGGAGGCCGCTTGCACGTCGTTGACGGGCGCGATGTCGTGCCCGGCGGCCACCGGATCGGGCAGCCAGCGCAACGCTTCCAGCACGTAGGCCTGCCTGGTCGGGTCGCCGGGCTTGTGCGCCGTCGCGCCGGCGTCTGCCGGCAACGAGGCACTCCGGCCCGCCGGCAACGCCACCGTGAACGTGGTCCCCTGGCCCACCGGTCGACATCACTCACAAAATCGCGCAAGGCCGCGCCACGACTGAAGTTTTCGGGAGTGTCTGTCGGCCAGTTCGAATCCCGCTGGGGTCGCACGCCAATTTGACACCGTCCAGACGGGCCTTCTCGGATGGCCCAAAGTTGGTTCGGTTCGTTCTGCGCGGGAGTGGACGCCAAGCCTCTAGGAACAGCTACAGGAACACCTACCGCATCACCGCCGTGTCGGCGCCGGGTCTGCTGGAGGTACGCCAGCTCGAGCACCAAGGTTGGTCGCGGGCGCAGCGCCGGCGACCAGCGCGCCGAAGACCGCTCTCACCAAGGTCAGCGCGGCTTCAGGTTGCCCGGCGCTGAACGCTGTCACTGCAGATTCGTCGCCGGCTTTGCGGCAGCGTTCCCTCCCGTCCCATACTGAAATCCTCGCCGAAGGCTTTCTCCAAGGCCGGCTACACCCCAGCGACAAACGTCGCTTCCTGGGTTCGCTTCAGCCGCCGCTCTTGTACCCGGAGGGCCTTGACTTCGTCAACTCAACGAAGGCGGCGGCGATCTCGGCATCCCCAAAGAACTTTACGTTTGGGCTGCGACAACTGCGGGCGGGCTGTGTCTTCAGATCGGGGCCCACGCGGGCGGCCGCCACCGGCGCGGGGCCTGGCTGTTGCGTTTCATACGAAGAGAAAAGGAGGGGTTACTGCATGCACATGCGTTTTGCGTTCTTGGTGTCGATCTTGTTTTTGGGCCTTTTGAGCACGCCGAACGCCCAGGCGGGCGCTTTTTCGGGGGGATACTGGTGGGCCAACTGCCCGGCCACTGCAACGTTTCCTGCCATCACCGGAAACACGAATGGTAGCGCTTACCAGGCCGGACTTGGACCTCTCTTCGACACAGGCACGCTATCGTTGCAGAGTGTATTCGCATACGACGCCAACACCTTCGTAGCAGGCACATTGCTCACCTGCTCCTACTCGGACAAGGCCATCAATACTCTTTTGATCTACTCGCCTGTCGACTATCCCTACTGCCGCGCAACGGGATCGTTCGGCTGGTTTCAGTGTCATCAGTGAGCTTGCTTGCGTAACTCTGACGGAGGGGAGACAGTCATGAAACTCGGTAAGATTTTTGCGTTGTTTGCATCGGTTTCGGTTTTCGTTCTCTTGAGCACTCCGAACGCCCACGCGGGCGGGTATTCGGGCGGGTACTGGTGGGAGAATTGCCCCGCCACCGCAGACTTCCCGAATCCCGGGAACACGAACGGCAGTGCCTATCAAGATGGATTTCAACCAGCGTACTTGCCCGGCACGCTGTCCTTGGTCTATCTCACGGTCGGTGCGACGGATTCAAATGGCACGTCGCTCGAATGCCATTACATAGCCACCTCGGCGGGTGATATTCTTACAATCAAGTCGCCACCCGCCTACAGCTTCTGTCGGGCGACGGGATCATTTGGCTGGTTTCAGTGCCACCAGTAGCAGTGGACCACGTGCCCGCGCGGGGGTCCCACGCGCGTCAACGACCCTTGCGCGCGTTCATCTGAGCCGCGACGGCTATGATCGGATCGCGACGATCGTCATCGACAGCCCCGCCGGATTCGGGGGCTTCTACACGGCCGCGTTCGCCTGAGGGCAGGACGTTCAAGGCGCCTTTTCAGCCTTGACACGCATCTGACCGATAAAGAGCGTTGGACGAAGCCGCTTCGCGGCAGCTCCCGCCTCGCGTCTTGAATGAAGGCCAGGCGCGGAGCGCCGGCGAGCGCGCGAATCGCTAATACGAGAGCCTCGACCTCCCAGCGCCCACGGCGGGCGCTCGAAAAGGAGGCAGGCCATGGTTCACGACAGCTACGTCGATCTTGGCAGCGATCCGATTCGCGCTGCGGGCGTGGCTCGGGCGGGATCCGTGTAGGGACATCCGGCCCGCAAAGGTGCGGCGCCGGTCACCGGAGATCTTGAGCGGCTCGGGGCGCCGAGCAGAGTCGACCGCGTGCCTGAAGCCAGACGCAGGAGGAAGTCATCTGAAAAGAGCAGCCGTTCCTCTGTCGCCGTCGACGCACATCATCCTCACAAAGCGACCGCCACGCAGATCCCCGCCGGGCACTCAGTCACGAGACGACGAGGACCGATCTAGCGAGCCCTCGGCCGGCAGCGCCAGCAGTGCCAAACATGGCCAGCTCCAAGACCGTGGCCACCCTGAACGGCGCACCTCGAGCAGCACCGACCTGATGCAGACGACCTACACCGGCGCGAGCACACAAATCCGGACCATCATGTCCCTCTACGCCGATCTCGATTTTTACAAGATTGCTTCGAGCGCCAACGCGAGCTTGGCCGTGTCACCCAACAGCACCATCGCCCAAATCGCAAAACGTATTTCGGCGCCGACAATCAAAAGTGGCACACAATCGCCAACTAGGAACTGCCGGTACTTCATTGCTCGTTGAACACACCGGCCGTTGGGCTCGGGGTCGTGGCGATCGCCTCCGCAACGGACGAGCGAATACACTCACGGACATTGCACGGTCGTCGTGAAGCTGGCCAGGCCGGTTCCCGGCAGTGAGCTCGCGTCCATCACCAGGACCGAGCCGCCCGCCGCGATCGGCGTCGACGATGGCCGCTGCGGAAGTGGCGTGCAATCCGACCGCGAGCGATCAGAGCAGATCCTCAGCGAGCCGCTGGTGGTGTCGTTCTGTGGACAGGGACGGCTGGTGTCAGGCAACTTGGGGAGAACTCGATTGAGGTTGGGTTCAGGGCGGGGCCGCCCATCCTTGGACTAGACGCGCCCTGTCAGATCCGCTCGCCACCCTCGAACACCGCTTCAGGTACTTATGAGGTATGGTCGGAAAAAATGAAGGCTTTGCGAGGGTGCATGGTGATGATTGCCGTCGGATTCGTCGGCGCCTCCGGTTGTAAGACCGGCATGACCTTGCACGACGGTTCTTCGGACGCAAGCACTGGGGACGGCTCCGTGCAGCGCCAAACAGATGCCGGGGACGTCGGTGGATTTGCGGGCGCCTCAGGGATCGGTGGCGCGACGGGATCGGGCGGCGCGACAGGCGCGGGCGGCACCGTGACCAGCACTGGCGGCGCGACAGGCGCGGGCGGCACCGTGACCAGCACTGGCGGCGCGACAGGCGCGGGCGGCGCCGTGACCAGCACTGGCGGCGCGACAGGCGCGGGCGGCGCCGTGACCAGCACTGGCGGCGCGACAGGCGCGGACCCGACCACGTTTACGATTTCGCCAACGAGCGCTACCTCGAGCTCGTCGGCGGCCGGCCGGTAGTCAGCAAACCCATCCGTCAGGCGCTGCCGGAGCTGGCGGGCCAAGGAATCTACGAG
>Ga0265320_10001771_pt1 | contig 15301 bp, 9 predicted proteins | sample 4827metaG_FD_202087 | JGI IMG/M metagenome (GOLD analysis project Ga0265320, IMG submission 202087) | Rhizosphere microbial communities from Carex aquatilis grown in University of Washington, Seatle, WA, United States - 4-8-27 metaG | ecosystem: Host-associated > Plants > Roots > Rhizosphere >...
ACATCCAACAACTGCGGGCCAGCAGGGCCACGGCCGCCACCAGCGCGACCGCCGCCGGCCCGGCCACCACGGCCGCTCGCGGCGTCCGACGCCACAGCACCGGCGGAACCGGCGGGCGCAGAAGCAACAGCTGGTGCGGCGGAAGCAGCGGGAGCAGAGGCAGAGCCGCTGGCCGCGGCCGCTGCGGGAACTGGAGCGGCTTCCTGAGTAATCACAATAATGTGGTCAAGTTTTGCATCCAAGGTGCAGGTCTTGGCGCCGGATTTGGTTTCGACGTTATCTTCCACAACAAACTCCGTCGGGCTCTTTTCTTTAATAATGGTCAGCGCACCGGTATTCTTGCCGTTATTGCCGGTGGAACTGAAGGCTTCCATGGTGTTGGGATTGAAGCCACCACCGTCGCTGCCGCCCGCGAGCGGCAGGGTGGTGATGATTTTGCCGTCCACGGAACTGAGGATTACACAAGTCGGCCCAGCGCCACTCGCACCACCGCGGCACATGGCGAAGAGAATATGATTTTTGGCATCAATCGCCAATCCGGCCGCGCTCGTGGCACCTCCCAAGTCATAATGCCCGGTTACTTCGAGCGTCTTGGCATCCACCACGGCGACCACGGTCGAACAGTCAAAGAACAAATGCCCTTCACCGTCCGAGGCCCCTTGCTCGACGGCGGCGTTGGCCCCATTGGGCCCAATGGCAGCGACGGATTTGACGACCGACCCATCCTTCGAGTCAATCACGAGCAGATTGGGCGCGTTGTGGCTGAGAATCAAAAAGTGATGGTTCTGGGCGTCAAAGATATAGCCATCTGCCCCACGGGCCGGAATAGTCTTAATCACTTCGAGCGTCTTGGTATTGAAAAACACCGCATTGGTGCCAGAAACGAGACCCGTGTGGTTTTCCGGGTCAACGGCCACACCATGGCCTGACGCATTGGGCAATGTTCCCACTTCCTTATAGGTGTCGAGGTCGAACACATGGACCGTGCTTCCGCTGGCGACATAGACCCGGCGATTGACGCTGTCCGCAGTAACATAATCCAGCCCACCCGTGGAGGGAACTTGGGTGGTTTTGAGAATTTTGTAGGGCTTGTCCGCCGCGGCCGGAGCCGCGGGGGCGGTGGCAGCGGTGACGATGGAAGAGAGGGCGATCAACGCAGTGCAACTGGCTGCGGCGGCAAGGCAAGAACGGGAAGCAGGGGGAAATGATTTCATAGGGGGTGGGACTGTAACAGTTCGAGGGTTACCGAAAGATTACGCGGATCTACCTCATCAATTCCGCTGGAGCGACTAATTACCCTGACCGCTCCCCGCACTGGCGGACGCCGGAGCCGTTGAGCCCGCCGGCTTGGCGGAACCGGCCGCCGATTGACTGCCACCAGTTGCCGCAGGCTTCGCGGGTGCCGGCTTGTAGGTTGGAATCGCCTTGCCCTTGTCATTGAGGGCATCCGTCAACACCTTGATATTCATGGACTTGATGCCGGCGACGAACATCTCGGCGTTGAGAATGGCCCCCTGGGTGGTGTTATGCAGGCCGTCCGAACTCAAGGGCAGGACGGCGTCCATCCCCATCTGGTCGTAACGTTCATCAATGATTTCGGTATGGTCGAGGTAGGGAATTTTCAGCTCGTCGGCGATGACCTTTTGGACGGCGGAATTATCGCCCGGCGAGTGGCGTAATACTCCGTTCATCCACAGGTTCGCCCGATTATAAGGCGTGGCGGACATGATGTAGGGATTCGCGCCCTTGGCCTTTACGTCGGCGAGGTAGGTTCGCAAATACCATCCCAGCGTGTGCACCACTTCGACGCTTCCGTCGGCACGGGTGACTTCCTGAGTCTTGTCTCCGTCCCCGGCAATCGCGGCCCGCCCGTTGTTATTGTTAATGTCACCGCTGTCATTGTGGCCAAACTGAATCATGACAATGTCGCCAGGTTTGAGCCCCGCGACCAATTTATCCCAATTGCCCTCGTGGTAGAACAAACGAAAGGAGCGACCGCCGATGGACGGGTTGACGATGTTGATTTTGTTCGTGTCGAAATAGTCAATGAGCAGGGCGGCCCAGCCGCGCTGGGCATTCGTACCCGTTTGGGCGGTCGAGTCGCCGGCAATAACCAGCGACGGCAGCTTCGGATCCGCGTTGCTGTAATCTTTCGGAGAAAACGGCAGGGCGTCCCGCGCTATCGTCGCAACCGCGCCGCGTCCCTGCGGAGCCGCGCCGGAACCTCGCCCGGCCGTACCGGAACCACGGGCTCCCGCCGCCGTTCCGCGTCCTCGCCGCGCGCCCGATGCGGCCGACGCAGAGCCCGATGCTGCCGAATCTGAAGCCGCCGCCGCGGCAGAAGTTGCCGGGGCCGCCGATGCCGCCAGAGTGGAATGAGCGGGAGGGGCATCTTGAGCTTGGCCGACGACGATCGTAAAAGCGGCCAACAGCCCTGCTGCAACCATGGTGGAAAGAGATTTGGGCCAGGAGGTGGAGGACAAGCGGAAATGGGACATGGGGTAACGGGGTTGGGGGGACGTCGTAGGGCTCGCGCTTGCGCGAAGCCGCTCTTTTCATTCTAAATCGAGGATGAAACTTCCCCGGGAGGTGGTCAAGCGCGGGTAGACTGGGTTAACAGTGAGTTGGCTCGGGGGTAGCGCTGATCCCGCTTTGAAGGACAGCGCTTTACCGGGATTTCGCTTCGGGCGTCGGACGATGTATATCGCTACGCCCAAGGCATCGGCATTTTCGGGCGACGATTCAGCCCGCAAGATGCGGGATTGATTAGTTCGGGCGAATTCGCAATAAAATCGGGTTTGGCCGAGCGTTTGAAAACCCCCCGCGTCATGTCCCGCCCTCCCCGCCCCTCCTCATACCCGGGCCGCCGCCACGGCGGCCTAAAGTATTGGCGGGCCGGTTTGACGCTGGCAGGCCTACTCCTGGCAGGGTGCAAGCCGCCGCCGACGTCGAGCCATGGCGTGAAGCCCGGGCAGGAAGAGGAGGTGGAGGTGTCCAAAACGCCACCCGGAAAATACGGCGGCTCGTTCGTGGTGGTGGACGTGGATGAGCCCAAGACCTTTAACTATCTTGTGCCCTCGGACTTAAGTTCAAACCAGGCAGCAACCTATTTTCTCAGTCCGCTGGTGAACTATGACCCGATGACGGCCAGCATGATTCCGGCATTGGCGAAGTCCTGGGAAATCGGCGGCGACAATAAGACCTATACCTTTCATTTGCGCAAGGGTGTGCTATGGAGCGATGGCGCGCCATTTAATGCGGACGACGTGGTTTTTACCCTGGACTGCATTTTTGCCCAAACCGTGAATCCCAAAACCGGCGAAAAGGAGCCGAAATTCCCCAATGAAATGTACGACCAGTTCTCCTATAATGACGATATTCTGCACTATCGCAAATTGGACGACTACACGGTCGAAATCATCACGCCGATGGTTTATTCACCGTTCATCAATGATTTGAACAACATCCTAATCCTGCCGAAGCACAAGTTGGAGTTTTCGCTGAAAGACGGTTCATTCATGAAGCAATGGTCCACGCAGACGGCGATTGACCACCCGGAGGAATTGGTGGGCACCGGGCCGTTTGTCGTAAAGTCCTACAAGCCAGCTGAACGCATCGTCTATGCCGCAAACCCCCACTATTGGCGGGCGGACTCCGCCGGCCAGCGTTTGCCTTATGTGGACTATTTCATCATCCAAAAGGTCGCCACGCCGGAAATTGAAATGATGTTGTTTGCGACCGGACAATCAGATGCCGCTTGGAATCCCGGCATTCCCGGCACGGACCTGGCCTGGGTACGCAAAGGGGAGAAGATTTACGATTTTTCCATCCATGATATGGGCCCGCTGCCGGATTCCCTGTTCTATTGGTTCAACCTCAATCCGGACAAGAACAAGAGCGGGAAGCCTTACGTTGAACCTTACAAACTGGCGTGGTTTGCGGACAAGCGCTTCCGTCAGGCGGTGATGTACGGCTTCGATCGCGAGGGCGTTTGCAAAGGCGTTTATTTTGGGCTGGCGGAGCCGGAGAAATCGGTCATCAGTCAGGGCAATCCTCACTGGTTTAACCCTGATGTGCGCCAATATGGATACGATCCCGCAAAGTCACGGGAGCTACTGCAGGAAGCTGGATTTACCTGGGACGCCGCAGGCGATTTGCAGGATAAGGACGGCCACAAGGTTGAATTCGAACTGACATTGGCGGAAGGAAGCCGCCGGCTTACCGATCTTTCCACGGCCTTCGAGCAGAATATGAAGGCCTTGGGGATAAAGGTGAAACAAGTTTATGTGGACTTCTCCCTCGTTCTCCAGAAAACCACCAATACGTTTGATTATGAAATGACCTTCATTGGCTGGGGTTCGCCCCAGGGTGAAACCGACCCTTCCGGCAATAAGAACCTTTTTCGCAGCAACGGCCAAATGCATCAATGGCACCCAGTGGAAAAGACCCCGGACACCCCTTGGGAAAAGCAAATTGACGACCTGATGAATGATTCCGAGCGCACGTTTGACCAGGCAGAGCGCAAAAAAATATTTGGCCAAATTCAGGAAATATTTGCTGAGGAGCTCCCACTCCTTTACGTCGTGACCCCGCACCAATACCAGGCCATCCGCAACAAATGGCAAAATGTGCGCGTGCCTCCCTCGGGACCGATTATTTGGAATCTGGAGGAATTGTGGATTGAGCCGGCGAAACAAAAATAGCCATGCTGACCTTCATCATTCGCCGACTGCTCGCCATGATCCCGCTGCTTGTGCTGATCAGCATACTGGTGTTTTTCCTCATGAGCATGGCTCCGGGCAACGCGCTGGACGAATACCGCGCTCGCAAAGACATCTCTCCCGAACTAATCGCCCAACTTGAGCGCCAATACGGTTACAAGGACGCCCAGGGGAATCCCAATCCCGCCTATATCCGCTATTTCCATTGGGTGGACACCGTGTCACCGGTCAAATTCCTCGACCCGCAGGGCCAATTTACCTGGCGCCTTGGCTTTGGCTGGCCCAGTCTCGGCGATTCCTTTGAGTATCGCGTCCCCGTGACGGGCCTGCTCATGCAGCGCGTGCCGGCCACCTTGACGTTGGAGATTACCTCGCTGATCTTTGCGTGGGGCCTGGCGGTGCCGCTGGGAGTTTTGGCCGCGATCAAAAAAGATTCCTGGGTTGACCGCATAATTTCATTTGCAGCCTTTGCCTCACTTTCCATACCGGAATACTTCCTCGGCCTGCTGCTGTTGATTCCCGCAGCCAACACCGGGTGGTTGCCGATTGGCGGACGCTCGTCGTTTGACAGCGATTTTTTCCACCCCGGAGCCCGGTTTTGGGACTACGCCTGGCATCTGGTGCTGCCCACCTTTGCGCTGGGTATCGGCAGTGTCGCCGGGATGATGCGCGTAATGCGTTCCAGCACCATTGACTATTTGCGCGCGGAGTTTGTGACGACGGCTCGAGCCAAGGGCGTGCCGGAAGGTCGCATCATGTTTCTCCATGTGCTGCGCAATGCCATCAACCCCTTGATTACATCGCTGGGCTTTGCTTTTGCCAATTTGCTGTCCGGCGCCCTGTTGATCGAAATAGTGCTGAATTATCCCGGCCTTGGACGTTTAATTTACGACGCCTTTTTGCGGCATGACGAGTATGTGGTCATGGCGGCGGTATTGGTTGGTTCCGTCATGCTCATCCTCGGCAATTTGCTGGCGGACATTCTGTTGGCCTTGTCGGATCCGCGCATCCGTTTGGAACAGCAACATACCAGCGGAACCGTCAAACGCCGCGGTGGAACGATGGCCCTGGTCGTTGCCACGGTCCTCATTATTGCAGTTGGCTTGGGGATCTACGCCATGCCCTGGGACAACTCCGGTGCCATGGACAAGATTATCGGCCGGGTCGAAATTGCGGGAGCAATTTCGCTCATTCTGGCCGCCGGAGCCTTTTTGTGGGTGGCGCTGCCGACGCTCAAAAAATTTGTCGCCAGCCTGCCCCGTCAACCGCTTATTGCCCTGGCTACCCTTATCCTGGTGGTTCTGTATGGATGCGCCCTGTTTGCGCCGGTGCTCGCGACCCGGCCCATTGACCAAATCAACTTAAAGAACACCTTTCATCCGCCGTCGCGACTGGTGTGGCAGGACGGGCAATGGTGCGCCCAGATTTATGAGAAAGTGGATCCGCTCACTTCCCACTACGAACCCAAGGCCGGCGTATTGATTCCCCTGAAGATTTTCGGCCGGGGCTATGAATACAGCATCCTCGGCCTGTTCAAAACCACCCGGCACCTGCTGGTGCCGGATTACGAAGCTTTAGGGACAAAGCTTGGCCACCCGGTGAATCCGGCAGACTATCCATTCTACTTGATGGGCAGTGATTCCACGGGTCGGGATGTGTATTCACGATTGCTGTTCGGCGCCCGCATTTCCCTGACCATCGGGCTGGTGGGCATCGGCATCACCCTGGTCATGGGATTTCTGGTGGGCGGGCTGGCGGGTTACTTTGGCGGCAGTTTTGATTTCTTTGCCATGCGCGGCGTGGAGTTTTTACTGGCCATGCCTACGTTGTACCTGCTGCTGGCCCTGCGCGCGGCGCTGGCTCCGCACTTTGGATCCGCCGAGATGTATTTGGTCATTATCGTTATTCTTTCATTGATTGGCTGGGCCGGCACAGCCCGGGTGTTGCGCGGCATGAGCCTGTCCCTGCGCGAACGGGCGTTTGTCACGGCTGCGGAAAGCATGGGTCAGAGCACGGGAAGGATTCTGTTCAAGCATTTCCTGCCGAACTTGGCCGGGTATTTGCTGGTGGCAGCAACCTTGTCCATCCCCGGTTACATCCTTGGCGAAGCGGCGCTGTCGTTTCTGGGACTTGGCATTCAGGAACCCTCGGCGTCGTGGGGCTTGATGCTGCGCCAGTCGCAGGACATGAAGGTCCTTATGCTGAATTTCTGGTGGTTGCTCTTGCCCGGTCTGGGCATTTTCGTTACGGTCGTGTCCTTCAACATTCTCGGCGACGCCCTGCGCGACATTGTGGACCCGAAGATGAAGACGAGATAAGCAAAGGCGACTGAAGCGATAAAAGCGACTGAGGCGACTATACACCACCAACCCATTAATAAAAAAGACTTCAGCGTATACCTGCCCAGCCGCCAATCCAACCTGCAACCTTCAAATTGCTTCGCATGACCGACCAGAATTCAGCCCCCCTGTTGCAAGTTGAGGACTTGCGCATCAGCTTCCATGGCCGCGAGCATGTGGTCGAAGCGGTGAAGGGCATTTCCTTCCAATTGGAGGAGGGGCGAACCCTGGCGGTGGTGGGCGAAAGCGGCAGCGGGAAGTCCGTCACCGCGCTGGCGTTGACGAAGTTGCTGCCGCCGGCGCCAGCCTGCACGGTGGGTGGGCGGGTGCGGTATCGCGGGCAGGATGTGCTGACGGCGTCTCCCCGGGAATTGCAGAAAATCCGGGGCAAGGAAATCGCCTACATTTTCCAGGAGCCCGGCAGCTCGCTCAATCCCGTCTTCTCGGTTGGCTGGCAAATCGCCGAGGCGGTGAAATTGCACCTGCCCCAGGTCAAGGACGTGCGGGGACGGGTGGTGGCGGCTTTGCGTGACGTGGGCATCCGCGACCCGGAAAAACGCGCCGACGCCTATCCGCACGAGCTGAGCGGCGGCATGCAGCAGCGTGTCATGATCGCCATGGCGCTCGCCTGCGAGCCCCGTGTGCTGGTGGCCGACGAGCCGACCACCGCGCTGGATGTCACCATTCAAAAGCAAATTCTCGACCTGCTGCGCGACGTGCGCACACGGCACCGCATGTCCATCATCCTGATCACCCATAATTTCGGCGTGGTCGCCGGATTTGCGGATGACGTCATCGTGATGTTCCGGGGAAAAATAGTGGAATACGGCCCGGTGGCGCAAGTGCTGCGGGCCCCGCAGCATCCGTATACGCAAGCGCTCATCGCCTGCATCCCCCGTCTCGGCCACCGCAAAGACCGCCTCGTGACGATTGATTACGCAAAAATCGAAGCGGCGGGGGTTGGACAAGCTTGAAACACGGAGGACACGGAGAAATACTTTTTGAAATACACCCACCCATCATCCAAAATCCAATCCTTCATTCGCCTTGTCGCCACCCCACCCCTCCGTGCTCTCCGCGTCCTCCGTGTTTAAAAAGAATTTTTCCCGATGAACTCACTTCTTGAAGTCACCGACCTGCACGTGCACTACCCGTTGCGCGGCGGCCTGCTGGGCGGCCATAAGGGGGAAGTACGGGCGGTGGATGGCATCACGTTCCAAGTGCCGCGCGGCTCGACCGTTGGGCTGGTGGGCGAAAGCGGCAGCGGTAAAACCACCACGGGCCGGGCCATCACGCGGCTGGCGCCGGTCACCAGCGGCTCCATCAAATACGGCGGCGTGGAATTGACCAAACTGGGCGAGCGTGAATTCTTCCCCTTCCGCAAGCGCATCCAGATGATTTTTCAGGACCCATTCAATTCGCTGAACCCGCGGCTCACCATTTTTCAAATCCTGTCCGAGCCGCTCGAAATTCATTTCCCCAAACAGACGCGGGCGGAGCGCGAAAAGCGCGTGGCGGAATTGCTGGCCCTCGTGGGCTTGGAACCGGCGCACCGGCAGCGCTACCCGCACGAGTTTTCCGGCGGCCAGCGCCAACGCATCGGCATCGCGCGCGCCCTGGCAGTCGAGCCGGAGTTCATTGTGTGCGACGAACCGGTGAGCGCCCTAGACGTGTCCGTGCAGGCGCAAATCGTGAATTTGCTGATGGACTTGCAGCACCAGCTCGGGCTGACGTATCTCTTCATCGCCCATGACTTGGCGGTGGTGGAGCACGTGAGCGACGAGGTGCTGGTAATGACCGGAGGCAAAATTGTCGAAGTCGCTTCCGCCGACGAAATTTACGCCCACCCGCGCCACGAATACACCCGCAAGCTCATTGAAGCTGTGCCGACCCTCTAATTGTTGCCGTGCCGCGCCGTCCTGACAACTCCTGCGACCATTTTGGCGACTACCTGCCGCTCCGCGATGAAATGTGGACGGGGCCGGGCACGCCCCGCCCGGACGTCGCGCGCCTGTTCGCCGCGCTCGGGCAGTTTGAACAGGGGGAACTCCTGGGCCGCAGCGAGCGCCTGACCCGCGCGGCGCGCGAATTGGGCGTGCACTTTGCGGTGGTGGACGACCAGCCGGTGGACGACCAGGAATGGCAACTGGATTTGCTGCCGCGCGTGCTGGCGGCGGAAGAATGGGCGGTGCTGGAGCGCGGGCTAATCCAGCGCGCCCTGGCGTTCAATGCCTACATCGCCGACATTTACGGGCCGCAGCGGATTCTGCAGGATCGCGCCGTGCCGTATGATGTGGTCTTGAGCGACCCGGCGTTTCACCGCCAACTTATTGGGCTGCCCGTGCCGGACGGCCGCTACGCACCCTTGGTGGCGGTGGACTTGGTGCGTGATGCCGTGGGCCAGTGGATGGTGCTGGAAAACCACTTTTCGACGCCCTTCGGCATTTCCTATGTCCTGCAATCGCGCCGGATGCTGGCGCAGGCGTTTCCGGAACTGTTCGCGACGGTGGACGTGGCGCCGGTCGCGCCGTTTGCCGCCCAACTGGCGGAAGTGCTGCGGGCCAAGTCACCGCGGCCCAATCCGCGCGCAGTGCTGCTGTGCCGCGGCGAGGACAACCAGTCGTATTTCGAGGAAAGTTTTTTGGCGCGCAGCCTGGGCATCACCATGGTGCAACCGGGCGATTTGCTGGTGCGCGAGAGCCGGGTGTTCCTAAAAACCATTCGCGGCCTGGAGCAGGTGGACGTGATTTACCGCCGCATCGAAAGTTCCTCGATTGACCCGATTGCGTTTGGCCGCTCGCGCTTTCAGGGCGTGCCGGGTTTGGTGAATTGCGTGCGAAAGGGGACGGTGGCCGTCGTCAACGCCATTGGCAGCGGTGTGGCGGACAACCGCGCCATGCTGCGCTACTCCGACCACATCATTCGTTACTACCTGCACGAAAAGCCGCTGCTCAAAACCGTCCCGACGTTCACCTGCCGGGATGCGGACCAGGCCGAGCATGTCCGGCAGAATCTGGCGACCATGGTGCTCAAACCGATCCATGACTTGAACACGATGCAGAAATATTACGGCAAACGGCTCGACCTGGCCAGCGCGCGCGACTTGCGCCCGGTGTTGGATAGCAATCCGGAACTGCTCGTGGCCCAGCCGCGTTTGGAGCCGAGCCACGCGCCGCGCTTTATTGACGGCGAATTTGTCTCCCGCAGTGTATTCATGCGCGCTTTTGTATTACTTGGCGAAACGCCCGCCGTGCTGCCGGGCGGCTTGACGCGCCAGGCGCTGGGCCGGGGGGAGAACCAGCGCCTGACGATCATGACCGGCGGCATCAAGGACACTTGGGTGCCCGCTTCGGGCCCGGGCGCCACCACCACTTTTGCCGCCGCCGCTGCGGCACCCGAAGCCATCGGCGAAGAATTCTCCATCGGCAGCCGCGTCGCCGAAACGATGTACTGGATGGGCCGCTACTTGGAGCGCGCCGAAAACGTCGCCCGCCAACTCAACACCCTGGAAGCCTTGCGCTGGGACGCCCTTGGCCAGGGCGCGGAGCGACTCTACTGGCCCTTGTGGCGGGCCGTGGCGGTGTCGGCAGACCAATGGAAGCGCACCAACATTGCGCCGCCGCCGGACTTGCCGGACTTGACGCGCTCTCTCGTCCTTGACCGCGAACTGCCCGCCTCGGTCCACGCCTGCGTCCGGTCGGCGATTAACAATGCCGCGAGCATCCGGGACATCGTCACGCCGGAATTATGGCAGGTATTGAACCGGCTCGGACTCAAGTTGGCGGACGCGAGCGTGAAGTTGAAGAACGTTTCCCGCGCGCGCTTGCGGGAGACTTGCCAGGTCGTGGTGGACGAGGCCCAGCGCGTCAGTGGCGCAGCGGAGCGGACGATGCTGCACGACGAGGCCTGGCAATTTTTCCGCATCGGCGTCTGGCTGGAGCGGGCAATCAACACGCTGGCGATTTTGCAGGCATTGGTGGGCCCGGAGGGCCGCCAATTGCTGGGCAAAATCGAGCAGGAGACGGACCTGACCGCGCTCCTGCGCCTGCTGTGCTCGCTCGACGCCTACCGGCGCACCTACCGCTCGCGCGCGTATCTGGAACGGGTGCTGGCCTTGATGATTGGCCATACGGGCAACCCGAGTGCCGCGGCGCATTGCCTGGCCCACCTGCGCCTGGCCCTGGCCAATTTGAAAACCCACCGCGACCTGGGGCCGGCGAATCCGCTCGTCGTCGAACTCGCCCGGCTGGAGGAGGTCTGCCACGACCTCGACCCAGCCAAGATTCTGGCCGCAGCCGCCGGAGATTCACTCGGGGATTTGCGCCGGCAGGTCGAAGCGCTGCACCAAGGCATGGAGGATGCCTATTTCAGCCACCAACATGCCTTCGCCGTGGCTGAACAAAGAACCATCGAGTTTCACTAAAGTTCTGCCTAGTCTGTTGCCCACGCCATGCGTTTCCGCGTCACTCATCGCACTGAATATGCCTACCGGGCGCCCGCCTCCGAGTCGTTTGCCGAGGTGCGGGTCTGGCCGCGCGACACGCGCACCCAAAAGGTCTTGCAGCGCAAATTGACCATCGAGCCGCGCGTGCCCGTGGACAATTATATTGATTACTTCGGCAACCATGTCGAATTTTTCTCGGTGCCCTTTCGCCACCCGCGCCTGGCCGTCGAAGCCTCGGCGGAGGTGGAGACCTTTCCCATGCCGGATGTCAGCGAGGCGCTGGCGGTGGACGTGGCCGAGGCCCGCCAGCTCTTTCAGAGCCAGATGCACAAGCTGTATGATTTTTTGCAGCCGAGCGACACCGTGCCGCTTGGAGAGCTTTTGCGCCCGCTGAAGCGGCGGTTTTTCGCGCCTGGTAGCACCCTGGGTGAATCATTGCTGGAATTAAACGGCTGGATTTACAAGGAATTTGCGTACCGACCCGGGGTCACGGACATCAGCACACCGCTGCAAAAAGTCGTCCAGCAGCGTAACGGCGTGTGCCAAGATTTCGCCCACCTCATGCTCTCCATCGTGCGAACCTCGGGCCTGCCCGCGCGATACGTCAGCGGCTATATCGAACCGTACGATCCGGAGAAAACCGACCCGGCCCTGGTCGGAGCGGCGGCGAGTCACGCCTGGGTGGAAGTCTTTTTGCCGGGTGGCGAATGGTACGGGCTTGACCCGACGAACAACCAGCCCGCGGGAGTGCGGCACGTGGTGACGGCGGTCGGGCGCGATTACCACGACGTGGCCCCGATGCGCGGAACCTACAAAGGCGCGCTGGACCAGCGGTTGCAAGTCATCGTGTCGCTCCAACGCACCGAACCCAACGGGCAGGTACAGAGCAACGGCAACGGCACCCACGCACAATCTCAGGCGCAATCGCAGTAGTCTTCTAATTTCACCATGAACCCGTTTCGCTCCCGCGCCCGCATGTTATCCGCCGGCCTTGGTCTGGTGGCGGGGGCGCTGCTGCTGGATGCATGCGGAAGACGGGAAACGCCCGTGGAAATAGCCAACCGTGAGGGGATTTTGCTCGTTAGCAGTGGCGGCGATCCGACCTCCATTGACCCCCAACTGATTCAGACGCTGAACGATTCGCACATCAGCATCGCGTTGTTTGAAGGTCTGACCGTGCCCGACCCGGTGACGCTCGAACCAAAGCCCGGCGTCGCCAAGAGTTGGGACTATGATGAGAAAACAATGACCTGGACGTTTCACCTCCGCGCCGAGGCCAGGTGGTCGAATGGCGATCCGCTGACAGCGGGCGATTTCGTGTTTTCGTTTCAGCGCATCCTGACGCCGGCGCTGGGGGTGAATTATGCAAACATGCTTTACCCGATTAAGAACGCCACGGCATTTAATAAAGGCACCTTGAAAGACTTTACCCAGGTGGGGGTCCACGCGTTGGACGACCACACCCTCCAAATCCAACTCGAACACCCCACCGGTTACTTCCTCGAATTGTGCTACCACCAGACCTATTTGCCGGTGCATCCGCCGACAATTAAGAAATTCGCGGCCATGGCCCGCCGGGACTCCGGCTGGGACAAGCCGGAATCCTTTGTCGGCAACGGTCCGTTTGTCCTGAGCAAATATTCCCTTGGTGAAGTCATTGAGGTGAAAAAGAATCCGTTGTATTGGAATGCCGCTGCCATCCGGCTTAACGGCATCCGGTTTTTTCCGATTGCGGACATCAACGCCGAGGAACGCGCCTTCCGCAATGGGGCCCTCCACGTTACGAGTACGCTGCCACCACCGCGGTTTGCCGCCTACCATGAAACCCATTCTCCTTATTTGCGCGTCATGCCCGTATATGGAACCTATTTCTACACGTTCAATACGCGTAAAGAGAAAGGGCCGCTGAGTGACCCGCGCGTGCGCCTGGCGCTTAATCTGGCCATTGACCGGCAGGCGCTGGTGGACCATGTGACCCGCGCCGGGCAATTGCCCGCCTTCACGATGACGCCGCCATCGGAGCAGTACCGGCCGCGGGCGCAAATTCACGAAGATGTCGCCAAAGCCAAGCGTCTCCTGGCGGAAGCGGGCTATGCCGACGGCAAAGGCTTTCCGTCGGTCGAGCTGTTGTATAATACGTCCGACGCCCATCGGGCGGTCGCGGAATATTTGCAGGAAGCGTGGAAGAAGAATCTCGGCATCGCTATGCGGCTGGCCAATACCGCCAATCCCGCCTGGATGAACCGGCGCGATGTCGCGGATTTCGACATCATTCGCGCCGGTTGGTATGGAGACTACACCGACCCGTCAACTTTTCTGGAGCTTTTTTCCAGTGACAATGAAGAAGAGCAATCCGGCTGGAAGAACGACGACTACGACAAACTCATCCTGGCCGCCCGCAACGAAACTGACCCGGCGAAACGCATGGAAGATTTCCAACAGGCGGAAGCCATCCTTGGGTCCGAGGCACCCCTGATCCCCCTGTACTATTACACGACCATCATTCTGATACGGCCGGAAGTCCGCGGTTACCACAACAACCTGCTCGACCAGCACATTTACACGGATGTTTATCTGGATCCAAAGGCCACCGAGCCAGAACCACAATAATAATTTCCTCCACCCTGCCATGCCACCCCTGCTCCGCCGCGCCCTGGTGCGCCTGCTCGAAATCATCCCCGTGCTCTGGGTGGTGATTACGATCACGTTTTTTTTGGCGCGATGGGTGCCCGGCGGTCCGTTTGACACCGACCGCAAACTCAGTCCAGAGGCCAAGGCGCATAATTTGGAGTACTACGGATTGGACCAGCCGCTCCCGGTTCAGTACTTCAAGTATCTATGGAATTTTGCGCACGGAGATTTGGGTCCGCTCTACCGCCACCCAGACTGGTCGGTCAATGAATTGCTGATTCAAAAAGCACCCGTTTCGGCTGAACTGGGATTGTGGGCGACGCTCGTGGCACTGGTCGTGGGACTTGGTGCCGGCGTGGTGGCAGCGGCGCGTCCACGCTCCAAGCGTGATTACGGAACGATGGGAATGGCGATGGTGGCGATTTGTCTCCCAAGCTTTGTGCTCGGCCCAATTTTACTCCTGGTATTTGGCTTGAAGCTGCAATGGGTCAACGTCATGGGCTGGAACACGGCAAGTGACAGAATTCTACCATCCTTGGTTCTGGGCCTGTATTACGCCGCCTACATTGCGCGATTGACGCGCGGGAGCATGCTGGAAGTGCGCGGGCAGGACTTCATTCGCACGGCCCGGGCCAAAGGGTGTTCCTCTCCCCGCATCCTGGTGGTGCATATGCTGCGGAACGCACTGGGCCCGGTCATTGCCTATCTCGCCCCGACCATCGCCGGACTGGTAACTGGATCTTTCGTGGTCGAATCCATTTTTCAGATTCCCGGCATTGGCCGCATGTTTATCGAAGCGGCCCTGACCCAGGAATATCCGCTGTTGATTGGCGTGACGGTGCTGTTTTCAGCGATCCTCCTGCTGTGCAACTGGATGGCCGATCTGCTCCTGACCGCGCTAAATCCGAAGGCCGCCATTGAATAAAATGAACCCCATGAGCAAGGCGGGCGCGTCCACCCTTTGGGGCGATGCGTGGCGGCGCTTTTGCGGACACAAGTTGGCCCTGGCAAGCCTGGGCTTTCTCGGGCTTGTTTCACTGATGTGCATGACATGTGCGGTTGGCGTTGGGCTGAAAGCCGCTTATGGCCACGGCTGGCCCTATGGATATGAGGAGCAGAATCTGGCATTGGGCGCAAAAATGTTTAGCGGGGAACACTGGCTGGGC
>Ga0265320_10001774_pt1 | contig 15286 bp, 16 predicted proteins | sample 4827metaG_FD_202087 | JGI IMG/M metagenome (GOLD analysis project Ga0265320, IMG submission 202087) | Rhizosphere microbial communities from Carex aquatilis grown in University of Washington, Seatle, WA, United States - 4-8-27 metaG | ecosystem: Host-associated > Plants > Roots > Rhizosphere >...
CCCGTCTACATCGCCCCCTAAAGATGCTGATTTCCCCGACCCGGTCTGATATCCAGACCCTTGTCCGGAGCTTCGTACTGGCGGTAGTGCCGGGCATCGAGACGTTCGAGGGTCAGGACAGTCGGGTCCCGGAGCCCACGGCGGGCGATTTCGTAGTGGTGACGTTGCTCGACTGGCCTCGTCTGACCCTCAACGTCGATAGCGTCGAGGATGTGTCGTTCACCGGCTCGATTTCGGGTGCGGTCCTGACGGCCTCCGCCGTGGCGTCCGGGGCCCTCTCCGTCGGCCAGACGGTCTACGGAGCTAGTGTAGCAGCGGGGACGACCATCACGGCCCTCGGGAGTGGCACGGGAGGCCCGGGGACCTATACCGTCAGCGCCCCCCAGTCCGTCAGTAGTGGCCCGCTGCACGCTGGCCAGCGGCCGGTGGTGGAAGCGGGCCAAGTCCGGGCCCAGCTGGATGTCCATGGGCCTTCCAGTGCCGAAAACGCCCAGCTGATCGCCGTGCTGTTCCGAGACCCGTTTGGCACGGAGTTCTTTTCGGCCATCAATCCGGCGATGTCGCCGCTCTACGTCGATGGGCCCCGGCAGGCCCCGTTCCAGAACGCCGAACAGCAGTGGGAATTTCGCTGGTCCCTCGATCTCCAGCTACAGGTTGACCAAACGATACTCGGCATACCGCAGCAATTCGCAGATGAACTTGTGGCAACACCGATCAGTGTGGTTGCAGTCTATTAAGGAGCTACCATGACCACCATCCCAGCCTCACAGCTTGTTGCCGTCAACCCGAATGTGCTTAGCGTTGGGGGCAACGCGCTCACTCTCAACGGCGTTCTGCTCAGCAACAACCCCCGCATCCCATTGGGCGAAGTCCTGTCGTTTCCGAACGACGGCAAGTCCGTGTCGGACTATTTCGGTCCGGGTGCGGTCGAAACGGCGCTCGCCGCCAATTACTTTGCGGGTTACGACAATTCGCCGCAGAAGCCCAATACGATCCTGTTCGTGCGGCCGACGTTGTGTTCGCAGCCTGCGTTCTTGCAGGGTGGCGTCGTCGGGCAGCTGACGCTAGCTCAGTTGCAGGCGATTTCGGGCACGCTGACCGCGACGATCGACGGTTACGCCGTGTCGGCCAGCGGCGTCAACCTGTCGGCGGCTTCGAGCTTCTCGGCGGCGGCCACGATCATCCAGAATGCTCTGAACGCCACCCCGGCCGAACCGGCGTCCGTCACCGGCTCGATTGCGGCCGGATCGGCATCCGTCACCGGCTCGATCTCGGGCAACGTGCTCAATGTTACAGCAGTGGGTTCCGGGACGCTGAAGCCCGGTGCGGCGATCTCCGGGACGGGTGTGACAGCAAACACTGTCATCACCAACCAGCTTTCGGGCACCACCGGGGGCATCGGCACCTATACCGTCAATAATGCTCAGGGCGTCGGCAGCACGACGATTGCTGCGACGTACGGCACGATGACGATTACGGCAGTGGGTTCGGGTACTCTCGCCGTGGGCCAGACCGTCACCGGCTCGGGCGTGACGGCGGACACTGTCATCACGGCGCTCGGTTCCGGTACGGGTGGCACTGGTACGTATATCGTCAACAAGACTCAGACGGCCAGCAGCACTTCGATCACTGCTCAGGCCACCCCGGTGACGGTGGTGTACGACTCGGTGTCCGAAGGCTTCGTAGTCACCTCGGGCATCGTCGGTGCAGCGTCGTCGATGTCTTATTTTGCTGGCAGCATCGCGGCGGCGCTGTTCCTGACTCAGGCGACTGGGGCGGTTCTGTCGCAGGGAGCCGATGGCACTACCCCAGCGACGTTCATGTCGGCGTTAGTCGGCATCAGCCAGAATTGGGCATCGTTCATGACGGTGTTCGACCCCGATGGCGGGCAGGGCAACGCCCAGAAGATCTCTCTCGCCGCATGGAACGACACTCAGAACCGACGCTTCGCGTACATTGCGTGGGACACCGACATCACTCCGACGCTTAGCACTGACGCCACGTCGAGCTTTGGCAACCAGTGCGCTGCCCTCGGATACGACGGGGTGTGCCCGATCTACGACGCGAACAACGGGCCGAACATCGCGGCCTTCATCTGCGGCACGGCAGCATCGATCGACTTCGATCAAGTGAATGGTCGCGTCACCTTCGCCTATCGGACACAGGCTGGGCTGGTGGCGGGCGTCACGTCGCAGACCGTGGCGGCCAATCTGCTCGCGAACTCGTACAACTTCCTCGGGGCGTATGCGACAGCCAGTCAGCAGTTCGTGATGTTCCAGAACGGCTCGGTCACGGGCGTGTTTGCGTGGCTCGACAGCTACATGAACGAAATCCAACTCAACAACTCGTTGCAGCTGGCCCTGATGAGCCTGTTGCAGAACGCCGGGTCCGTCCCGTACAACAAGGCCGGGTATGACCTGATCAAGACGGCCTGCGCCGATCCGATCAACGCCGCGCTCAATTTTGGCTCGATCCGGGCCGGGGTCACTCTGTCGCCGCTGCAAGCCTCGCAGCTGAACGCGGCGGCAGGGGTTAACGTCAGCGACACGGTGCAGAATGCCGGATGGTATCTGCAGGTCCTCGATGCGTCAACGCTGGTGCGACAGGCTCGGACGTCACCGCCTATAAGCTTCTGGTATCAGGACGGTGAGAGCGTCCAGCAGATTGTCCTCAACTCTGTTCTGGTGCAGTAAATTATGGCCAACGACCGCACGCTTACCGCCGCCAATGCCCTGATCACTCTTTCGATCAACGGGCTGTTCACTTCACCCCAGCGGCTTCAGGGCTTCGCTACCGACAACATTTACGAAGTTGGGACGCAGGAACTAGCCGAAACTGCTATGGGCGTCGATGGGCGCTTGTCGGCAGGCTTCGTCTTCGCCCCGATCGACCAGACGTTTACCATTCAGGCTGACAGTCTGTCGATCGACCTGTTCGAGCAGTGGGCCGCTGCCCAGAAGCGCGACGGCACTGTCTATCGTTGCAATGGCAATGTAACGCTCATTGCTGTCGACAAGACTTACGTGATGGGCAACGGCGCGCTGGTCAGCGGGCCGCCGCTGCCATCTGCCGGAAAAATCCTCCAGCCCCGGAAATACATGGTCCGGTGGGAGAGCGTGCTACCCTCACCGAACTAAGGAACTCCGATTGAATGGCAAGGAAAACTCTCGACGTAACTATCGACAAGGAAGGTCGGGACAAAGGCAAGACTTTCGTGCTGACCGAAATGCCAGCCCGGGCGGCGGAGAAATGGGCCACCAAAGCCCTGTTTGCCTTGGCCCGCTCTGGCGTCGAACTGTCGCCCGATCTACTCAAGGGTGGTATGAACTCCATCGCCATCCTTGGGCTGCAGGGGCTCTTGAACATCAAGTTCGAAGATGCTGAGCCGCTGCTCGACGAAATGCTGACGTGCATTCAGATCAAGGAGCCCAATACCGTCCGTAGCCTCACTCCAGACGATATCGAGGAAATCCAAACCCTGTTCACGTTGCGGGGTGAGGTGTTGAAGCTCCATGTGGGTTTTTCGTAGGCCGAGCCCCCCTTCCGGAACTCGGCCTGTCCACGCACGAAGTGGAACTTACGGAGTACCCCAACGTGTCTCGCGTTATCGGCGCGGTGATTTCCTCCGGCAAAGCCACAATGCAGGCTCTCGACGAATCACTGTCGGTGGAGGACGCATACGATCTGCTTGAGATCATGGCCATCGACGCTTATAACTTCCAGTTGCTACACCCCAAGACAGAGGACTGACAGTTGCCAACTGTAATTGACAGCCTCGTCATTGAACTGGGGCTAGACCCCTCCAATCTGTCTAAAGGGCAGAAGGATGCCCTTGCGGCGTTCTCTAACGTCCGTAAGCAGGCTGAAAGCGACGGGCAGGCCATCGAGAAGGCCGGGGACAAAGCAGCGGAGTCGATCAACAAGGTCGCCCGTGCTGCTCTCGGTCTGTTTGCCGTCCTAGTCGGGGCCCGGGGCATCACTGATTTTGTGGCGGGCGTCACGACTTCCGACGCCGCTCTGGGGCGGCTCGGCCAGAACCTCGGGATGTCGGCCCAAGATATTTCGGCGTGGGACATGGCGGCGCAGCGTATGGGTGGCTCGGTAGAGGCCACCAATGCTACATTGTCCAACGCCTCCAAAATTCTGTACGATTATCGGGTCAATGCCAAGAACATTCCGATAGAACTGCAGCAGTTGTCGGCCCGCACCGGTCAGAACATCGACATGGTGCATGGGACCGAGGGCCTGATGCTCAGCGTGGCCAAAATGGCCCAGTCGCTTGGCAGCGCTGACCCCAACCTGACGTATTTCCTGCTCCATGGCATGGGCGTGGACGACGCAACGGCCAACGCCATGATCAAGTACGGCGCGGGCTTCCAGCAGTACCTTCAGGGGGTCAGTCAGTACGCGCCGTCGCCCGAGCAGATCAAGCGCATGCAGGACATGCAGACCCAGTGGGTCACCCTGCAGCAAACCGCCAACAAGCTCGGCACCAATCTGTGGACCGACTTCGCCCCGGCGCTGAAGCCCTTCTTGGAAGATTTCCAGAGGTTTGGCGACTACCTGATCACCTTGCAGCCGACGCTCAAGGCATTCGGAGACGATGCGGCCGGGATTGCTACTAGCCTCGGGGGCTGGCGGATAGCGATCGATGCTCTCATCGCCCTGTGGGCCGGGGGCAAGATGGTGGGTATGATCGGAGCCCTCCGGGGGCTGCTCGGACTAGGCGGAGCTACCTCTGTAGCCGGGGCGGCCGGAGCGGGCGCGGGAGGGGTCGGTCTGGGCCTCTGGGCGGTAGCCGCTGCCCTAGGGGTGGACGCCATCGCTAACACTGTCAAGCCAGCCGGGGCCGGGGAAGACGCCTTGGTCCGCCAGCTGGGCCTGACCCGGCTCCCGGGAAGCTCCAGTCTGGACAAGATTCGCCAGTCCGCCGCTGCCCATGGTATCGACCCAAGCGTGGCCATGTCGGTGGCGCGCAGCGAAGGCTTGAACAACTACGTCGGGGACGACAGTTCCTCTTTTGGCCCCTTCCAGCTGCACTACGGCGGGACCAGCAAGCAGTACCCCAACCGGGGACTAGGGGACGCTTTTTCCAAGGACACCGGGTTCGACGCTCGTGACCCCTCAACCACCAATGCCCAGATTGACTGGGTCATGGCGTACGTCGCCAAGCACGGCTGGGACGACTGGATGGGCGCAGCCAAATCTGGCATCACTGGCATGATGGGCGTCAAGAAGCTGTCGTCGTGGTGGGGCCCTTCAGTCACGGCATCGTCGGCGTCCAATGTTAACAACAGCAATTCTAGCTCCATCGGGGTGGTGAACATCACTGTTCAGGGCGACAATGACCCACATACCACGGCCAAGAAAGTCGTGGGGCTGCTTGATCGGTCGTCTCAGGCCCGTGCCGTTAACTATGGGCCAAGCTGATGACAGTCGCGGTTCCTAACGTCCCCGGGGTGCCTCCGGTCCTGTTCGCGCCCGGCATCGACGCACTGACTACGTTACTAGAGAACGATGCGCTGGCGTTGTTTGCCGGGGTCATCAAGGCCCCATGGGGCCTGTATCAGGGCGCGCTGCCAGTCTTGGTGGCCGACAACGTCACGTCGTTCACTTACAAGCAGGACTACGAAATTTCAGACTTCCCGGTCGAAGCCGGGCAGTTCCAGTCGTATAACAAGGTCTACCTGCCGTTCGAGACGACATTTCGGTTCACAGCGGGCGGCGATCTGGTCAACCGACAGAAGTTCCTAGACGAAGTGGCGGCCCTGATCGGGGACTTGAATCTGTATAACGTCGTCACGGCGGATGCGATTTACATCGGGGTGAACCTCGTCAGCTATCGCTACCAGCAGACGGCAGAAAGTGGCGTCGGGTTGATCGCGGTGGACATCACGGCCAAGCAAGTCAAACTCGCGGCCCCGCTGCCCTTCTTGGATACATTGAACCCGTTTAGTTCGCTTCAAGTCAACGGCGGGGTGGTGCAGGCGATCGCACCGCTAGCTTCGATGGTGGCGTCGATCTCATCGATCATCGGATTGGGCTTCTGATGCAAATCGTCCCGCTCGAGGCTGTACCCAATCAGACCGTCACGACGACCTTAGGCGATCAGGTCTGCCAGATCGACGTGTACGAAAATGCTTACGGCGTGTACCTCGATCTGTACGTCGTGAACGTGTTGATCGTCGGGGGCGCGATCTGCGAAGACCGCAACCGCGTCGTACGGTCGCTGTATCTGGGGTTTGAAGGCGATCTAGCGTTCATTGATACTCAGGGCACCGCCGACCCGGATTATCTTGGGTTCGGCCCCACGACTTCGGCGCGCTACGTGCTAGCGTACCTCACCCCGGAAGAACTCGGGGGTCTGGGGTGAGCTTCATCGAGCGAGACATCGATGTGGTGTTCGATCTCGCGAATGGCCAGTTCCTAGGCGGCGGCAACTCCTACACCGTCACCGGGTTGCGCGTACAATGCAAGATCGTGGCCACTGGGGGGCCGTTCATCAGTTCGGCCGAGATCACGATCTACGGCATGCCGCTGCAGTTGATGAACCAGTTGAGCACCATCGGTTCGCAATGGAGTCAGCGCGGCAACAACAAGATTTCGGTGTTTGCCAACGGTTCACTGGTATTCTCGGGCGCAATCTTCAACGCGTTCGTGGACGCCGCTCAACAGCCTCAGGTCTGTTTTCGGGTTATTGCCTCGCCGGGGGCTTATCAGTCAGTGGTCCCGCTAGACCCAATCAGCATTCAGGGCTCAGCTGACGCTGCGCAGTTGATGAGCCAGCTGGCATCGAAAATGGGGTTCCAGTTCGAGAACAACGGCGTCAATGTAAAGCTCAGCAACCCGTACTATGATGGATCGCCGTGGCAAGCTGCCGTTGAACTGGCGCAGCACGGGAATTTTGATCTAACGGTGGAACGCGGGGTCCTGATCATCAGTCCGTTCGGTTCCCCGCGACAAGGCGCGACCGTGCTAGTATCAGCGGACACCGGAATGAAGGGTTATCCGGCCTTTGTGCAGAACGGTTTAGTAGTGGAGGCGCTGTTCGACCCGACTGTCAAGCTGCTCGGACTGATCGAAGTGCAGAGCACCTTGTCCCCGGCCAACGGTGTCTGGCAAGTCCGCAAAGTGGAGTATGATCTGGAGTCGATCACGCCGGGGGGCCCGTGGTTCATGACGCTGGAAACTAACCCGGTGGGGACCAAGCTGTGACCGAGTATTATGGCCAGCAAAAGGTCTCGGACACTGGGTCGTTTGAGAACATTGTGTCGTTCTTCATCCGACAGGCTCTTGGCCGCACTCGGACTACGGTTCCAGTGATCGTGCTGGCCGTACATGGCGGGGGCGTCGGTGCGCCGCCCACTGTAGACGTCCAAGTGCTGGTTAACCAGATGGACGGCGTCGGCAACAAGACGGCTCACGGCAAGATTTTGGGCATCCCGGTGTTTCGGCAGCAGGGCGGCAACAACGCGATCATCATCGACCCGGTGGCCAAGGACATCGGGCTGCTGGTGGTGTCGGACCGCGACATTTCAGTGGTCAAATCCACTAACAAACAGGCCAACCCGGGGAGCTATCGCCGCTTTAATCTTGCCGATGGGACGTACGTCGGGGGCATCATCAATCCGGCCAACCCGACACAATACTTGCAGTTTATGGATTCCGGCCTCAAGGTGCTGGACAAAAACGGCAACAAAATCGAACTGACTTCGAACGGCATCAAGGTCACGGACGCAAACTCTAACGTGATCACTATGAAATCGGGGGAGATCGACATCACGACTACGACCCTAAAAATTACTGCTGGCGACGTAACGATCAGCGGAAATTTAGATGTGACCGGCCACGTTGGAGCCGGGGGTACTGTGACGGCGGGCGTCGGGGGCGCAGATTCCGTTGGGCTCCAAACCCACGTCCATCCGCCCTTCCCAAATCCACCGACCCCGGGGACCTGATGCAAACCCTCTTGCTCGACATTCTAACGTGGGATTTGGCCGTGGACGTGGCGGGCAACATTGCCGTGGCTAGCGACCCCTATGCCCAAGCACAAGATGCCGCCAGCGCAATCAAGCTGTTCGAGGGCGAGCTTTACTATGACACGTCGCAGGGCATCCCGTATTTCAGCCAGATTTTCGGGTACTCGCCTCCGGTGTCGCTGATGAAAGCATACTTCGTACAAGCCGCGTTGGCTGTTCCCGGGGTGGTGAAGGCCCGGTGCTTCATCACGTCGTACGCCGACCGTCTCGTGTCGGGGCAGGTACAGATCGAAAATGACGAAGGTACTACTTCGGCGGCGAGGTTCTGATGACCACCAACGTTCCTAGCCCGACATGGGGGCCTAAGGGCTTCATCGTTCCCGAGTCCTCGGTGGTCCTTAATGCTGTAATCGAGGACATCAACAGTGCGTTTGGCGGAGGGCTGAACCCGGCGCTCGATACGCCGCAGGGCCAGTTGGCATCGAGCGAAGCAGCGCTGATCGTTAATACTAATGCCACCTTTCTATTCCTGTCCAACCAGTTCAATCCGCTGTTTGCGTCGGGGCGCTATCAGGACGCCTTGGCCGCGATCTATGGGCTGCAGCGCAATCCGTCTCAGCCGACAGTCGTGCAGGCGGTGTGCTCCGGGCTCGCTGGTACAGACATTCCGGTCGGTGCCATCGCTGTGGCGGTGGACGGCCATACCTACAGTTGCACGCAAGCCGGAACGATCCCGGTGGGCGGCAGCATCACGCTTACTTTCGCGTGCGATGATGTCGGCCCGATCCCCTGCCCGGCTGGGACGCTTATCCAGATTTACCAAACCATCTTGGGCTGGGACTCGATCGACAACGTGGCGGACGGGACGCTGGGCAGCGACGTCGAAAGCCGGGCGGCATTCGAGACGCGCCGGGAAGAGACTGTCGGGGCGAATTCGCTGGGTACGTTGCCCTCGATCCTCGGCCGCGTGCTCCGAGTGCCTAACGTCATTGACGCGTACGTAACCGAAAACCCATCCAATAACCCTGAGACTGTCGGCGGGGTACTGCTCAACCCGAATTCGCTGTTCGTCGCGGTGGTAGGAGGCGAGGCTGCAGACATCGCGGAGGCGATCTGGCGGGCCAAGCCCCCGGGCTGCAACTATAACGGCAACACCACCGTCACGGTGCTGGACACCAGCCCCCAATATATCCCGCCGTTTCCGGCGTATTCCGTTCAGTTCACGATTCCGGACCCGCTGCCGATCCTGTTCGCAGTGTCGATCACCAATAGCGTGTTGGTTCCGTCCGACGCAGTGGCCCAGATACAGAACGCCATCGTCAGCGCGTTTTCGGGTGGCGACGGTGGCCCCCGGGCTACCATTGGGGCAGTGTTATACGCCAGTCGATTCTATGCCCCGGTTGCGGTGCTTGGGACGTGGGCGTCTATCATATCGATCCTAGTGGGCTCGAATAACTCACCCAAAGCGACGTTCACGGCAGCCATCGCGGGCACCAATATGACGGTGTCAGCGGTGGCGTCGGGCACCTTGGCCCCGGGGCAGACGATTTCTGACGTGAGTGGGAACCTGATCGTCGGGACCACTATCGTGTCTCAATCGAGCGGCAGCACGGGTAGCACGGGCGTCTATGTGGTGGACACCAGCCAGACGGTGGGGAGCGAAGTGATGCGCTCGGCCAAGGCCGACCTAAACGATGTGGCCGTCCACATTGATCAGACGCCGACTATCAACATCGCTGACATCAAAGTGACGCTGGTCTGATGGCCGACACCGGCCCCCAGTACCCCCGAGGCCCGCTGCCCGGCTCGAACGCCATTGGGTCGTTCGTCATCGGGGTCAGCCCTATCGGGTCGATTGAGGCGTTTGACGTCTGGTCTACTGTTATCTCCCAGTACGCCAACTCCCCGATCCTGACGCAGCTGATCCTGAACCTCAACGACTATCTAGACCAGACGAGCAACTTAGACGCCTTCTATGACATGATCTTCAACGTCGCCACGGCACAGGGCTACGGTCTCGATGTGTGGGGCACTATCGTCGGCGTCACCCGGGTCATTCACGTTATCGCGGGCACGGCCCCATTCGGCTTCGAGGAAGCCTCTCCGGATTCCCTGACGTTCGGGCAGGGTAGTTTTTATTTTGGCGAGCCGACTACCGAGAACTACCCGCTGTCCGACGACGCGTTCCGCCAGCTGATCTATGCCAAGGCCGCCGCGAACCTGACTGATTGCTCCATCGCGGCCATCAACCAAATCCTGTTGGCACTATTCCCGCACCGGGGCAATTGCTTCGTAACCGATGGCACTCCGCCATCCCCGTTTTTCGGATTTGCTGAGGCCACCAACACCTCAGGGTTCGGACAGGAGACGTTCTATGCAGGAACCGATCTGCCAACCATGGTCATGACCTACACTTTCGATTTCGCCTTGACGCCTGTTGAGCTTGCCATCGTAGAGCAATCAGGCGTCCTTCCTAAACCCGCTGGCGTCCTTGCCACAGTCGTTGTCAACCACTAAGGCGCAACCCCCATGCAGTCTTCACAGATTCCGGCAAAGTTTTCGATCCCTTGGGGCAACAGTGCGGGAGGCGGGTATATCCGACCGATTCCTGCGGCGTCCCAGATCGGCATCACCAATGGCGCAGCGTCTCTAACGGATGGCTTCCCCCCACTTAACTTCCTCCCGGTCGGCTCGGGCGGCATCCCGCCTTTCGGCGAAGACTTCAACGGCATTCTAAACCAGATCACGGCGTGGAACCAGTGGCAGGGGGCCGGTGGCACCGTACCTTATGATGCCACGTTCTCGGGGCTGATCGGCGGCTATCCGAAAGGGGCCATCGTGGCGGGCACCGCGACAGGCTCGCTGTTCCTGTCCACCATCGAAAACAACACCAACAACCCAAACTCAGTAGCCACCGGGTGGGTCAGCCTGACAGCCCCGTTTACGGGCGACAGTGGGTCCGGTGGCATATCGGGCCTCGTCCCGGCTCCGCCTGCGGGTTCGGCAGCCCTTGGGTACTTCCTCAATGCAGCCGGTGGGTTCTCGGGCCCGATCGCCACGGGATTGATGGCGCATTTCTTGTTGTCTACGGCCCCGACTGGCTGGGTCGAGGCCACGGGCGGGACTATCGGTGACGCTTCCTCTGGCGCGTCGATCCTCGCCAGCGCTACTACGGCAGCCCTCTTCGCCGCGTTGTGGAACCTTAGCGCTGCAGTGTCTCCGCTCACCACTTCGGGCGGTGCCCCGGCTACTCGCGGCGCGAATGCTGCGGCTGACTATGCCCTGCACACCCGGCTCGTCGTGCCCGACATGCGAGGCGTGTTTCTGCGTGGCTTCGATGACGGTCGGGGCGTCGATACTGGTCGCGTCCTCGGTTCACAGCAGGCGTTCGCAACCAGTGCCAGTGGGCTCGCGGCATCGGCCACTTCGACTTTCACCGGTAGCGCCCTTCCGGCTGTACAGTTCGGCATCACGTTGCCGGGTAGTCGCGGTCTGTCGGGCGTCGGCGGCCGGGCATTTTGGTCGTCGGGCGACACGATTGACACCGGCAGTGCTACCAATCTCACTAATTCGCAGAGCCCCGGCACCCCGGCCGGTACGGTTTCGACTACCATTACCGGCATCACGGGCGCGACCGAAACCCGTCCGGTCAACGTCGCTGGCCTGATCTGCGTGAAGCTCTAATGACTAAAACCGGGAGTTCGACTATGTTCCGTGCAGCCCTACTTGCTCTCCTGATGCTGCTGGCCCCAACTGCGGCCTTGGCCCAGTCGTCGCCCAATCTGATCAAGGGGCAAGTCCCCACGGCGGCTCAGTGGAACAGCTACTTCGCGGCCAAACAGGATTATCTCGGGTACGTCCCCGTCAATCGCTCCGGGGACGCAATGCAGGGCCTGTTGGTGCTGCAGGCTTCTAGCACGTCGGGTGTAGGTCTGAATTTCCCGGTGGGCGTGGCCCCGACTGTTCCAAATAACGGCGACATGTGGTTCACGTCCTCGGGTATGTTCTACCGGTCGGGCGGCGTCACTTATGGCCCGATTGATGCAGGTGTAGCCGGGGGCGACCTGTCAGGCAACTACCCCAACCCGACCGTGGCGAAAGTCAACGGGGTCGTCTATGGAGCGGGCCCTTCTACCAACACTGTCCCGGTGGTGACAGGTTCCAACGTCGTTACATACGAGGCCGTCCCCAACGCCGCGCTAGCTCACGCCGCCACTACGGTTAACGGTCAGACTTGTACTCTTGGCTCCACCTGCACGGTGTCTGCTACTGCGGGCACGATTACTGTCGGAACTACTGTGATCGCTGGCGGCACCAACGGGGACTTCGAGTATAACAATTCCGGTGTGTTGGGCGAAGTCGCCCCCACCGGAACGGGCTCGGTTGTTCTCGGTACTGCTCCCACGATTTCGGCCCCTGTCATTAATGGTGTGGCTTCTGGTACCGGTGTTTCAACGACTGCTGCTGTTTCCACCCTCATGCAGCGCGGCTCGAACGGTAACGCTCAGGCCAATGCATTCATCCCGTCGTATACGATAACCGCGACGGCGGCTGGCACCACTACGCTTACCGTAGCCAGTACTCAAATTCAGGTCTTTTCTGGTTCAACTACCCAGACTGTAGTGTTGCCTGTTACTTCTACCACGGCGCTCGGGCACGAATATGACTTGGTGAATCAGAGCACCGGCACGGTAACGGTTCAGTCTTCGGGTGCCAATGCCGTCGTCACAATGCCCGGGGGAACTTTCGCCCATGTCAACGTAGCACTGACATCGGGCACCACTGCGGCTTCATGGGTCGTATCTGCTTTCGGGTTGACTTCGCCCCTTACCGGCACCGCTCCTGTCGCCATCAGCAGCGCCGGAGCGATATCGATTACGGGTGCGGCTGGTCAAGTCCTAGCGGGTGCCAGCCCGGCGTTCACTGCTACCCCGACTCTTGGTGTGGCTGGAAGTGTCCTTGGGACGGTGGCGCTGGCTGGGTCCACCAGTGGCACGACAGTCCTGCAGCCCAACGTGGCGGCGACTGGTACGGTGACGTTGCCTGCTGCCACGGACACATTGGTGGGTAAAGCTACCACCGACACGTTTACCAACAAGACCTATGACACTGCAGGGACTGGTAACTCGTTCCTGATCAACGGTCTGGCTGCTACCGCCAACACGGGCACCGGCGCGGTAGCCCGAGCTTCGTCCCCTGCGTTTACGACGCCGACGTTAGGCGTGGCTACGGCTACGACTGTCAACAAAGTTACGTTGACGGCCCCGGCTACCGGTTCGACACTGACTATCGCGGACGGGAAGACCCTAACCGCTAATAATTCACTGACGCTTGCTGGCACTGATGGAACGACGATGACGTTCCCATCGACCACTGCTACGATTGCACGGACTGATGCGGCGAATACCTTCACCGGCGTTCAGACGATGACTTCCCCGGCAATTACGACACCAGCCATTACTGGTCTGGCTACTGGTTCTGGCGTGGCGTCTGCTGCGACTGCCTCAACTATTGCCACGCGTGACGTTAACGCTAATCTGACCGCTAATAATGTGCTGTCCGGTTTCGCTACGACCGCGACCGCCGCTGGTACTACGACGCTTACGGTGTCGAGCCCACAACTGCAATATTTCACAGGCTCGACAACGCAAACAGTCCAGATGCCGGTGGCCTCGACTGTGGTGCAGGGCCAAAGTTGGACTGTTGTGAACCAGTCTAGCGGTGCCGTTACCGTCAATAGTTCGGGCTCGAACAGCATTCTTGTCGTGGCTGCTGGCAATACCGGTATTATCACTGACGTATTGACGTCGGGAACGTCTGCTGCATCGTGGCAGGCTACGTACATTTCGTCTGGCGCGGGCACCGGCACTGTCACGTCGGTCACTTGCAGTGGAAGCCTTACTGGCGGCACGATTACGACTTCTGGCACTTGCGACCTGTCCTCAACTCCGACTCTTGGTACAGCAACAGCCACATCTATAAATAAAGTTGCAATTACTGCCCCAGCCACATCCGCTACTCTAGCTATTGCCGACGGTACGACGCTGACGGAGACGACTTCCACCTCGGTCGGAAAAGGCCAGTACCTTGCCACTTCTACCAATGATAACGCTACAGCTGGAAACATAGGCGAATATGTTTCGTCGACAGTTGTATATGCGTCTAGAGTGTCTCTGTCGAACGGTGTAGCAAAGACAATAACTTCTATCTCTCTCACCGCAGGTGACTGGGATGTGTCGATATTACAAAATACCGAAGGTTCTGGTGGCGCAGTTAGTGCATATAATAGCACGTCTGTTTCGTTAACTACCAACACAAATAGTGGAACAGAAGGTACGTATGCTTATGGTGGTGTAATAACCGCATCTATGCTGGATGCTTCATCAGTTGTGCCCGCAGCGAGATTGTCGCTTTCTAGTACAACAACGGTGTATATGGTGGCTCTTTGTTCATTTTCAGGGTCAGAAAGCGCTTGGGGTATCATTTCTGCTCGACGCAGAAGATAACTGACGTCGTTCCGATGGTTTTAGGAGCTTACAAGCGAGGTACAGAAAATGTCTCAACTCATTCTCCCCCCGCTTCGTCAGATTTCGTCTCCCAACTATTCCAGTCGCAACGGCGCAGCGATCAAGCAGATCGTGGTGCACGACTGCGAAGGGTCCTACGATAGGTCGATTAGCTGGTTTGCTCAGCCCCAAACAGGAAGCCCCTCACATGCCTATGAATAGCGAAACCGAAAAAGCCTACTCCGTCTCGTCTACTTGGGCCAACATGGCCTATGTCAACAAAACCACGACGACTAATCCTGAAACGGGCATCGTCTCGACTACCCTCCGGCTAACTTTCGGAGAAGCTGCTGACGAGCGTATCTTCTATCGCACCGCCATCACGATGCCCGAGCACGCTGCGAAAGAACTGCGCGACACCCTACTGCGCCTCTACCCCCCGGAAGTCCCCGAGGAAAAGCTCGCTAACTGAAACCCTCTCAACACAAGGACACGACCCTCATGAAACGTCTGTTTACTGTTGTGGCCATCGCTATGGCCCTCGTCTTCGCCCCCGTGGGCCTCTCCTCGGCCCTCGCGCAGGCCACCGCTAGTACAGTAGCGGTCAGCAGCGCCCCGGCCTCCCCGCAGGCGTCCTCGGCCCAAGAGACCACCACCGTGGTGACGGTCCCGGTCGGCACGTGGGAGCAGGACTTGGCCAGCCTCGTCACCGATCTGGTAGAACTGGTCGTCGGCGCTGCTGTCACCTTCATTCTTGCCCGCCTCCCGACAGTGGCCCGGGCATGGGTTACCAATCAGGAA
>Ga0265320_10001775_pt1 | contig 15283 bp, 14 predicted proteins | sample 4827metaG_FD_202087 | JGI IMG/M metagenome (GOLD analysis project Ga0265320, IMG submission 202087) | Rhizosphere microbial communities from Carex aquatilis grown in University of Washington, Seatle, WA, United States - 4-8-27 metaG | ecosystem: Host-associated > Plants > Roots > Rhizosphere >...
CGCCGATGCCATCTTTGGAAGCACTCGAATTTAGGGAGGGTGGTAATGAACGACGACGTCAAGAGTCTGATGCCCAAGACCGACATGACCCGGCGCGGTTTCGTGTCGGCCGCCGTGCTGGCCACCGGCTACGCCCTGGCGGTCAGCCCCGCCTCGGCCGGCGCCATCTCCACCGACGCCACGGGCCTGTCGGCCGGAGCGGTGATGATCCCCACCCCGGGCGGCCATTCCATGCCGGCCTATGCCGCCGGTCCCGAGGGCAAGGGGCCGTTTCCCATCATCCTGGTGATCCAGGAGATCTTCGGCGTCCACGAGCATATCCGCGACGTCTGCCGCCGCTTCGCCAAGCTGGGCTATCTGGCGGTCGCGCCGGAACTGTATTTCCGCCAGGGCGATCCCGCCGTGCTGACCGATATTCCCACCATCCTGTCGACCATCGTCGCCCGCGTGCCCGATACCCAGGTACTGTCCGATCTGGACGCGGCGGCGGCGTGGGCGGCGGCCAATGGCGGCGATTCCAACCGGCTGGGCGTCACCGGCTTTTGCTGGGGCGGCCGCGCCGTGTGGCTTTATGCCGCCCATAATCCCAAGCTGAAGGCGGCGGTCGCCTGGTACGGCAAGCTGGTGGGCAGCCCGACTCCGGAGACGCCGAAGCAGCCCTTGGACATCGCAGGCGATTTGTACGCGCCGGTGCTGGGCCTTTACGGCGGCGCCGACCAGGGTATTCCGGTCGATACCGTCGAGAAGATGCGGGCGGCGGTCAAGGTGGCGCGGGTCAAGGTGGAACTGGTGGTCTATCCCGACGCCCCCCACGCCTTCCACGCCGATTACCGCCCCTCCTACCGCGAGACGCCGGCCAAGGACGGCTGGACCAAGGCCTTGGCCTGGTTCAAGGCCAACGGAGTGGGATGACGTTTTTTCCGGAATGGAAATCAGGGGTGCCCCGGCCGTGACGCCGGGATGCTCCGATCCTCAGTCTTGACCGTCTTCCGGCCGGACCAGGGTGCGCAGAGTCACCTCCAGCCCATGGGCCAGGGCTTCCTGCACCTCGGGCAATTGAGCGGCGATGGCGGCGGCGATGCTGCCCAGGGGATCGTCCTGCAGCAATTCGTGGCCCGCCGAGGTCAGTTCCAGACGGTTGCGGCGACGGTCGCCCAATTCGGGCAGGCGGTCCACCAGACCTTTGCGCACCAGGGCGGCCACCGTCTGGCTGGCGGTGCCGCTGGTGGTGGCATGGTAGTGGGCGAAGGCGGTGACGGTGCGGGCCTCGGGCACCGCGTCGGCGAGATAGCGCAGCGCGCTCCATTGCGCCGGGTTCAGTCCGCCGGCAAACGCCGCCCCGTTGGCCAGACGCAGAATCTGCGCCATGACCTCGGCGGTGGTCCGAGCCGAAAACCGAAACCTAACGTTACCGTCCATCATAATTCATCATGGCACGGGGTTTTGTGCGGCGCAACGGAGCGAGAGTTTATTGAACGCTAATTCGTTCGATGCACCCTTCTGACATAAAGAACAATGCGTCCTGGGGTGAATCGCCCCGCATGGCCTGGTCGGGATCGCTTCCCAGATAGAGGCCGCGCAGCACCCGGCCGGCGATACCGTGACTGACCGCGACCACCTTGTCACCGGGCGCCAGACCCGCCAGCCACTCGGCAAGGCGGCTGGTCACCGCCTGATGGCTTTCTCCGCCGGGACAGCGGAACACCCAGTGATCCAGTCCGTCGCTCTCCAGAATACCGGGGTGACGGGCGGCCAGTTCCGCCTTGGGCAGGCCGGACCACTCGCCGGTATGGACCTCGCGCAGGCGATCATCGAAAGTGATGGAGTGGAAATCCAGATCGGCCACCTCGCACAGGATGCCGGTGGTCTGGGCGCAGCGGCCCAGCGGACTGGACACCACCCGCCATTCCCGCCGATCGCCCAGGATTCCGGCGCCCAGCATCTGCCGCAGCCGCAGCCCATAGGCCCGCGCCTGGGCCGCGCCCTTGGGCGTCAACGGCGAATCGCCGTGGCCCTGGACGCGGCCTTCGCGGTTCCATCGGGTCTCGCCGTGGCGGACCAGGATGATGGTCGGCACCGCCTGGGATCAGCCGCGAAGCTCGCCGCCGGTGGCCTTGGCCACCGCCGCGACGATCTTCGCGCCCACCGCCTCGATTTCCTCGTCGGTCAGGGTCTTGTCGGTGGGCTGCAGCGTCACGGTGATGGCCAGGGACTTCTTGCCCGCCGCCATCTTGTCGCCCTCATAGAGGTCGAACACCGCCACGTCGGAGATCAGGGCCCGGTCGGCGGTCTTGGCGGCGCGGACCACCGCATCCGCCGCCACGCCCGAATCCAGCGTGAAGGCGAAGTCGCGGTCGAGCGGCTGCAGGGCCGAGGCCTTGAGCAGCGGCTTGGCCCTGGTGGCCTTGGCCTTTTGCGCCGGCAGGGCTTCGAGGAACAGTTCGAAGCCGACCACCGGACCCTTGACGTCCAGCTTGGACAGGATGCCCGGATGAATCTCGCCGAAGAAGCCCACCGGCTTGTTGCCCAGCTTCAGCGTGCCGGAGCGGCCGGGGTGGTACCAGGCGGGAGCCTCGGCGACCACCTGCAGGCTGTCGGGATTGGCTCCGGCGGCGGCCACGGCGGACAGGCAATCGGCCTTGGCGTCGAAGGCATCCACATTGCGGGCCGGATCGGCCCAATGGCGGCCGCGCGCCCGGCCGGCCCGGATGCCGGCGGCCACCAGACGCTGCTGCCCCGGCTCGGGTCCGTCGAATTGCGGCCCCAGCTCGAACAGGCCCAGATCCTTCATGCCGCGGTCGGCGTTACGGCCGGCGGCACTGACCAGATTGGGCAGCACCGAGGGACGCATGACGTCGAGGTCCGACGAGATGGGATTGGCCAGATGCATCTCGGGCGCCCCGCCGCCGAACATCACGGCATGGGCCTCGGGCAGGAACGACCAGGTCACCGTCTCCACCAGTCCGCGGGTCGCCAACTGGCGGCGCACCCAGCCGGCGCGGCGCTGGCCGGCGGTCAGCACCGGCTTAGGGCTGGAAGGACGCGGCATGGGAACGGCCGGGATGTTGTCGTAGCCGTTGATGCGGATGACCTCTTCCACCAGATCGTGCTCGGCGGTGATGTCGCCGCGCCACGACGGCGGATTGACCAGCAGACCCCCAGCGGGCCACGCCCGCGAACCGTTTTCGCCGACATCGCCGGCGAGGGCGTCGTGCTCGGCCACGGCGCAGCCCAGATCGTTGAGGATGGTCTCCATGCGCTGGATCGACACCTCGACGCCGCCCAGCTCGGCGACGCGGTTGGGGCGCAGCACGATGGATTTCTGCCAGTCGGGCTCGGTCCCGGCGATCACCGCTTCCGAGGCCTCGCCGCCGCACAGATCGAGGATCATCCGTGTCGCCAGCTCCATGGACGGAACCACGAAGGCCGGATCGACGCCGCGCTCGAAGCGGAAGCGGGCATCGGACAGGATGTCCAGCTTGCGGCCCGTCGCGGCGGTGCGGATGGGATCGAAATAGGCGGCTTCCAGGAACACCTGGGTGGTGGCCTCGGTGCAGCCCGAATGCTCAGCCCCCAGGATGCCGGCCAGGGCCTCGGGGCCGTTCTCGTCGGCGATGACCGTCATGCCGGCGTCCAGGGTATAGGTCTTGCCGTTGAGACCGGCCAGGGTCTCGCCATCCTTGGCCAGGCGGGCGCGGATGTCGCCCTTGACCTTGGCGGCGTCGAAGACGTGCAGCGGACGGCACAGGTCGTAGGCGAAGAAATTGGTGATGTCCACCAGGGCCGAGATGGGGCGGAGCCCAATGGCGGTCAGGCGGTCCTTCAGCCATTGCGGGCTGTCGCCGTTCTTCACACCCCGGATCATGCGGCCGGCGAACAGCGGGCAGGCATTGGCGTCCTCGGGGGCGAAATCCAGACGCACGCCGATGGGGCTCTTGAACGAACCGGGCACCGGCTCGACCTTGAGCGGCTTCAGATTGCCCAGGCCGAAGGCGGCCAGATCGCGGGCGATGCCGCGCACGCCCAGGCAGTCGACCCGGTTGGGGGTGACCGAGATCTCGATCATGGGATCGAAGCTCATGATATCGAGCAGGCTGGCGCCCACCGCGACGGTCACGTCCAGTTCGGCGATGCCCTCGTGGTCCTCGCCCAGCTTCAGCTCACGCCACGAGCACATCATGCCCTGGCTTTCCACGCCCCTGACCTTGCCCTTCTTCAGCACGTCGCCGGTGATGGGGATATAGGTGCCCGGCTGGGCCAGGATGACCTTGAGGCCGGCGCGCGCGTTGGGGGCGCCGCAGACCACCTGCAGCACGCCGTTGCCCGAATCCACCTTGCACAGCTTCAGCTTGTCGGCGTCGGGATGCTTCTCGGCCTCCAGGATATGGCCGACCACGAAGCCGCCCAGGTGCTTGGCGGGGTCGTCGATACCCTCGACCTCGAGGCCGATGGCGGTGAGGCCCACTTCGATTTCGGCGAGGCTCGCCTCGGTGTCGAGATGAGTCTTGAGCCAGTCCAGCGTGAACTTCATCGGGTCAGCCCTCCCGCGAGCGTGGGAACGTCGAGCGGCACGAAGCCGTAATGCTTCAGCCAGCGCAGATCGGAATCGAAGAAGGTGCGCAGATCGGGGATGCCGTATTTCAGCATGGCCATGCGCTCGACGCCCATGCCGAAGGCGAAGCCCTGGTAGCGGTCGGGGTCGATGCCGCAGTTCCTGAGCACATTGGGATGGACCATGCCCGAACCGCCGATTTCCAGCCAGCCGGCTCCGGGTCCGATCTTCAGTTCGCCGCCTTCGCGCGAACAGCCGATATCGACCTCGGCCGAGGGCTCGGTGAAGGGGAAGAAGCTGGGCCTAAAGCGCACCGGCACATCGTCCACCTCGAAGAAGGCGCGGACGAATTCCAGCAGGCAGCCCTTGAGGTGGCCCATATGGGTGACCTCGTCGATGACCAGACCCTCGATCTGATGGAACATGGGGGTATGGGTCATGTCCGAATCGCAGCGATAGGTGCGGCCCGGGGCGATGATGCGGATCGGCGGCTTGTTGGCCAGCATGGTGCGGATCTGCACCGGGCTGGTATGGGTACGCAGCAGATGGCGGCCGCCATCCGGCTTCTCGCCGAAATAGAAGGTATCGTGCATCTGGCGCGCCGGATGCTCAGGCGGGATGTTCAGCGCGTTGAAATTGTGGAAGTCGTCCTCGATGTCGGGGCCTTCCGCCACGTCGAAGCCCATCTGGGCGAAGATGGCGCTCATCTCGTCCATGACCTGGGAAATGGGGTGGATGCGCCCCATGGCCTCGGGCCGGGACGGCAGCGTCACGTCGATGCGCTCGCGGGCCAGGCGCTCGTCCAGGGCCTTGGCCTCCAGCGTCGCCTTGGCCGCCGACAGCGCGCCCTCGATCTGGTCACGCGCCGCGTTGAGCGCCGCGCCGGCGGCCTTGCGCTCGTCGGGTCCCATGCCGCCCAGGGTCTTCATCAGGCCGGTGACGGTGCCCTTCTTGCCGAGCGCGGCGACGCGGACGGCTTCCAGCTGATCCAGTGTGGCGGCGGCGGCCACGTCGGCCAGCGCCTGCGCGCGGAGTTGATCGAGGTCGTGCATGTCTCTCGTTCCCCAAGACAGGAAAAGGGGCCGCCCCGATTGGGCCGGCCCCTCTCCAACACATTGCTTCCCGAAAGGAAGTCCTACTGGAGGGCGGCCTGAGCCTTTTCCACCAGCGACTTAAACGCATCGGGTTCGCGGATGGCGATATCGGACAGCACCTTGCGATCGAGCGCGATGCCGGCCTTCTTCAAGCCGTCCATGAAACGCGAGTACGGCAGGCCGTAGGCGCGCGAGCCGGCGTTGATGCGCTGAATCCACAGGGCGCGGAAATTGCGCTTCTTGGCGCGGCGGTCGCGATAGGCATACCGCAGGGCCTTCTCGACCTTCTGGATCGCAACGCGGAAGCAGGTGCTGGACCGGCCGCGATAACCCTTGGCGAGCTTGAGAATCTTCTTGTGACGGGCGTGCGTGGTGACGCCCCGCTTGACGCGAGCCATTTATCAGCCTCCGTTCGGCAGGAAGTACTTCTTGACGTTGTCGCTGTCCGTCTTGAACAGCAGGAAGGTGCCGCGCGCCTGGCGCTTCATCTTCTGGGACTTCGCCGAGAGGCAGTGACGCTTGAACGCCACGTTGCCCTTCACCTTGCCGGTGCCGGTGAGCTTGAACCGCTTCTTAGCGGAGCTCTTGGTCTTCATCTTGGGCATTTGCGCTTATCCTTAGTCTGAATGGTTCAGCGACGAGGAACGGCAAGGCAGCCCTAACAGCCTTGTCCGCTCAGGAAGGGGACGCTTATAGCTCGGGCGATCCATGATTGCAAGCGGATGGAATCACTTCCGCCACCCCGGCCCCCAGGGGCGCGAGGCCGTCACTTTCTATTCACCAGCCAGATTCCCGCCGCCACCAGCGCCATGGCGCCGCCAAGGCCCCAGGTGATGCGCTCGTTCAGCAAAGCCGCGCCGAACACCATGCCGAACAGCGGCGTCAGGAACGAGAAGGCCGAGAGCCTGGTGGCGGGGTAGCGGGAAATCAGCCAGAACCACGTCAGGTACGAGGCGAAGGCGACGATGACCGTCTGACCGGCCAGCGAGGCCCAGACCAGGGTGGAGGGCTCGCCGATGATGCCCTTCTCGCCCAGCAGCAGCGAGGCGACGGGCAGGGTCAGGGCCGAGACGCCCAACTGGTAGAACAGCGTCTTGCTGGGGCGGATGGAGGACAGGCGCGAGGTGCGCACCAGCACGGTGGTGCCGCCCCACATGATCGCCGCCACCAGCAGCATGGAATCGCCGATCACCTGCCTTTTATCCGGCAGCGACAGGTTATCGCCGAAGGCCAGCAGAATGCCGCCGAAGGCCGCGACCAGCCCTACCCCCTGCACCCGGGTCAGCCGCTCGGCCGGCACCAGCCAGTGCAGTCCCAGGGCCACCACGAAGGGGGCGGTGTACAGGAACACCACCGCCCTGGACGCCGGAGTGTAGTCCAGCCCCCAATAGATCAGGGCGAACTCGGCGCTGAACAGCAGCCCGGCGGCCAGTCCCGCCCGGCCCGAACCGTCCGGCTCCCACAGCCGGACACCGCGCCAGCGGCACCAGCCCATCAGCAGCAGCACCGAACCGGCCGAGCGCAGCCCGGCCTGCAGCACCGGCGAGATGCCGGCATTGGCCACCTTGGCCGCCACCTGATTGAGACCCCACAGGGCGCACAGCCCCACCATCAGGGTCATGGCCAGAGCATCAAGATGGGCGTGGCGCTGGGGCGTCATGCCACTTCCAGATCGAAGGCCGCCGCCATCAGGGCGCGGGTGTAGTCGGTCTTGGGCGCCTTGAACAGCTCGTCGGCCCGGCCCGCCTCCACCACGCGGCCGTCCTTCATGACCATCAGGTCGTCGGCCAGGGCGCGCACCACCCTGAGGTCATGGCTGATGAACAGGTAGGCGAGGCTGTGACGGGCCTGAAGATCGCGCAGCAGGTCGACGATCTGCGCCTGGACCGAGACATCCAGCGCGCTGGTCGGTTCGTCGAGCACGATGAATTTGGGCTTCAGGACCAAAGCGCGGGCGATGGCGATACGCTGACGCTGGCCGCCGGAGAATTCGTGGGGATAGCGGTCGCGCGTCGCCGGGTCGAGGCCCACTTCCTCGAGGGCGGCGGCGATCAGGCGGTCGCGCTCGGCGCCGTGCATGGCGGGCTCGTGCACCTCGAGGCCCTCGCCGACGATCTGGCCCACCGACATGCGGGGACTGAGCGAGCCGTAGGGGTCCTGGAACACCATCTGCATCTGGCGGCGCAGGGGCCGCAAGGTGCCGGCGCTCATGGACTGGATGGCCGTGCCGCCAAAGGCGATCTCGCCCTCGGACTCCAGCAGACGCAGCAGGGCGAGGCCCAGCGTGGTCTTGCCCGAACCGCTTTCCCCCACCACGCCGATGGTGTGACCGCGCTTCAGTTCCAGGCTGACCCCGTCCACCGCCTTGATATGGCCGACGGTCTTGCGCCAGATACCGGCCTTCAGCGGAAACCACACCTTGAGGTCGCGGGCCCGCATCACCACCGGCTCGCCCGCGCCCGCGCGGTGCGGCTTGCCCTTGGGCTCGGCCTCCAGCAGGCGCCTGGTATAGGGATGGGCCGGCGCATCGAACACGGCGGCCAGCGGGCCGCTCTCGACGATCTCGCCGTCCTTCATGACCGCGACCCGGTCGGCCATCTTGCGCACGATGCCCAGGTCGTGGGTGATGAACAGCAACGCCATGCCGAGCCGGGCCTGCAAATCCTTCAGCAGGGCCAGAATCTGCGCCTGGATGGTGACGTCGAGCGCCGTGGTCGGCTCGTCGGCGATCAGGATGTCGGGCTCACCGGCCAGGGCCATGGCGATCATCACCCGCTGGCGCTGACCGCCAGACAGTTCATGGGGCAGGGCGGACAGCCGCGTCTCGGGCTGGGGGATGCCCACCAGGCTCAGCAGTTCGATGACACGGGCCCGCAACGGAGCGCCGCGCATGCCCAGATGCAGTTCCAGCACCTCGCCCACTTGGGCGGCGATGGAATGCAGCGGGTTGAGCGAGGTCATGGGCTCCTGGAACACCATGGCGATCCGCCGGCCGCGCACCGACCGCAAGGCACGCTCCGGCGCGCCCACCAGCTCCACGCCGTCCAGGCGGATGCTGCCCTTGGGATGGCGGGCGCGGGGATAGGGCAGCAATTGCAGGATGGACAGCGCCGTCACCGACTTGCCCGAGCCGGACTCGCCCACCAGCGCCAGGGTCTCGCCCTTGTTCAGGACGAAGGACACGCCCTTGACCGCCAGGACGGGGCCGAAGCTCACGGCGAGGTCGTCGACGACCAGAAGAGGCGGCGTTTCACTCATCAGGTCGTCTTCCTTGGATCAAAGGCGTCGCGCACCGCTTCGCCCACGAAGACCAGCAGCGACAGCAGGGTGGCGACCACCACGAAGCCGGTCAGGCCCAGCCAGGGAGCCTGCAGGTTCTCCTTGCCCTGGCGCAGCAGATCGCCCAGCGACGCCGAGCCGGGCGGCAGGCCCAGGCCGAGGAAATCCAGCGCGGTCAGCGACACGATGGAGGAATTGAGGATGAACGGCATGAAGGTCACCGTCGCCACCATGGCGTTGGGCAGCACGTGACGGACCATGATGCGGCCGTCGCTCATGCCCAGCGTGCGGGCGGCGCGCACATAGTCGAAGTTGCGGGCGCGCAGGAACTCGGCCCTGACCACGCCGACCAGATTGGTCCACGAGAACAGCACCAGGACCAGCAGCAGGGTCCAGAAGCCCGGCTTGATGATGGAGGCGATGATGATCAGGATCAGCAATTCCGGCAGACCGCCCCAGATTTCCAGGAAGCGCTGAAAGGCCAGATCGACCTTGCCGCCGAAATAGCCCTGCACCGCGCCGGCCGTCACGCCGATCACCGTGCTGACCAGGGTCAGGGCCAGCCCGAAGCAGATGGACAGCCTGAGACCGTAGATCAGCCGGGCCAGCACGTCGCGCCCCTGGTCGTCGGTGCCCAGCCAGTTGCGGGGCGACGGCGGCGAGGGATGCAAGGCCCGCGGGTCGTAATTGATGGCGCGGTAGTCGAAGGGAACGGGCGGCCACAGCGCCCAGCCCTTCTCGGCGATCTTGGCCACGATGTAGGGATCGCGGTAATCGGCATAGGTCAGGAAATCGCCGCCGAAGGTCACCTCGGGGTAGTCCTTGACCACGGGGAAGTACGTCGCCCCGTCATAGCGCACCATGATGGGCCGGTCGTTGGCCACCAGTTCGGCGCCCAGGGTAACCAGGAACAGGGCCAGGAAGATCCACAGGCTCCAGAATCCCCGCCGGTTGCGGCAAAAGGCGTCGAGGCGCCGGCGGTCCAGCGGCGTCAGGCGCAGGCTCATCCGCCCCTCCCCTCGAAGTCGATGCGGGGGTCGACCCAGTGATAGGTCAGGTCGCTGACCAGATTGAGCACCAGGCCCAGCAGCGAGAAGGCGTAGAGCGTGCCGAACATCACCGGATAATCGCGGTTGCTCACCGCCTCGAAGCCCAGCAGGCCGATGCCGTCGAGGGAAAAGATGATCTCCACCAGCACCGAGCCGGTAAAGAGAATCCCCACCAGGGCGCGGGGAAAGCCGGCGACGATCAGCAGCATGGCGTTGCGGAAGATGTGGCCGTAAAGGATGCGCCGCCCGGACAGGCCCTTGGCCCTGGCGGTGACCACGTACTGCTTGTTGATCTCTTCCAGGAACGAGTTCTTGGTCAGCATGGTGAGGCCGGCGAAACCGCCAACCACCAATGCGGTTACCGGCAGGGTCAGGTGCCAGAAGTAATCCACGGCGCGCGCCGCCAAGGAAGCACCCTCCATGCCGGGCGACGACAGGCCGCGCAGCGGGAACCACGAGAAATACCTGCCGCCGGCGAACACCACGATCAGGGCGATGGCGAACAGGAAGCCGGGCACGGCATAGCCGATGATCACCGCCCAGGACGACGCCACGTCGAGGCGCGAACCGTCCCGCGTCGCCTTGATGATCCCCAGCGGAATGGAGACCAGATAGATGATGAGCGTGCTCCACAGGCCCAGCGAGATGGAGGTGGGCATCTTCTCGATCACCAGCCCGACCACCGAGACGTCGCGGTAGAAGCTCTTGCCGAAATCGAAGCGGGCATACTGGCCCATCATCAGCCAGAAGCGCTCGTGCGCGGGCTTGTCGAAGCCGAACTGCCGCTCGATCTCCTTGATGAAGTCGGGGGGCAACCCCTGGGCGCCGCGATAGGCCCCCTGATTGCCCTGGGCCGGCGCCGCCTTGACCTGGGCGGTCTCGCCCGAACCGGCGCCCGACACGCGGGCGGCGGCGTCGACCGCGGTGCCCTGCAGCCGGGAGATCATCAGCTCCACCGGCCCGCCGGGGGCGAACTGCACCACCGCGAAATTGATCAGCATGATGCCGAACAGGGTCAGCGGAATCAGCAGCAGCCGGCGCAGCGTGTAGGCGATCATTTCCTCACCCACCAGGTCATCAGCTGCACCCCGCCCGACGGTGTCACCTCGGGCATGCCGAACTTGTCCCACCACACCAGCCGGTCGAGGCCCAGATGCCATTGCGGGATGACGTAATGGTTCCACAGCAGCACCCGGTCCAGGGCACGGGTGCGGGCCACCAGGGTCTCGCGGTCGGGGGCGGCGATCACCTGCTCGATCAGGGCATCCACCGCCGGGTTCTTGATGCCGGCCACGTTCTGGCCGCCCGCCTCGTCAGCGGATTCGGCGCCCCAATAGCCCAGTTGTTCGTTGCCCGGCGACTGGGACTGGCCCCAGACATGCACCACCATGTCGAAATCGAAGTGGTCGAGGCGGTTCTTGTACTGGGCGGTATCCACGGTGCGCACGCTGGCCTCGATGCCGAGGCGCGCCAGATTGCGGGCGAACGGCAGGGTAATGCGCTCCCAGGCCGGCTGGACCAGCAGAATCTCGAAGACGAAGGGCTTGCCCGACGCGTCGACCAGCTTGCCGTCCACCACCCGCCAGCCCGCCTCTTCCAGCAGTTTCATGGCGGCGCGGAGATTGGGGCGGATATTGCCGTCGCCCTCGGTGGCCGGCGGCTTGAACTCGGTGGTGAACACCTCGGGCGGAATCTTGTCGCGCAGGGGCTCCAGCGCCTTGAGTTCCAGGGCTGACGGCAGGCCCGTCGCGGCCAGTTCCGAGTTGGCGAAGAACGAGGCGGTACGTTTGTATTGGCCGTAGAACAGGGTCTTGTTGGTCCACTCGAAATCGAAGGCCAGGCCAAGGGCGCGGCGTACCCTGGGGTCGGCGAACAGGGTGCGGCGCAGGTTGAAGACATACCCCTGCATGCCGGCCGGGCGCTGGTTGGCGAAGGCGTGCTTTTTGCCCCGTCCGTCCTTCAAGCCGCCCCAGTCCTCGTAGGCGGTGGCCCATTTCTTGGCCTCGTTCTCCGAGCGCCAGTCGTATTCGCCGCCCTTGAACGCCTCCAGCGCCACGGTGGTGTCGCGGTAGGAATCGTAGCGGATGCGGTCGAAGTTGTGCTCGCCCTTGCGCACCGCCAGATCGGCACCCCAGTAATCCTTGACCCGCTCATAGGTGATGGTGCGCTGGGTGTCGAACGACGCCACCTTGTAGGGACCGCTGCCCAGGGGCGGCTCCAGGGTGGTGACGGCGAAGTCGCGGCCCTGCCAGTAATGCCTGGGCAGGATGGGCAACTGCCCGACGATCAGCGGCAATTCGCGGTTGTCGCCGGGCTTGAAGGAAAAGCGCACCCGGCGCTCGCCCAGCTTCTCCACCTTGTCCACGGCGGCGTAGTAGAAGCGGTAGCGGGGATGCCCCTTGCTCTTCAAGATCTCGAACGAGAACACCACGTCGTCGGCGGTGATGGGCCTGCCGTCATGCCAGCGGGCCTTGGGCCGCAGGTTGAAGATCACCCACGAACGGTCGGCGGGAACCTCCACCGTCTCGGCGATCAGGCCGTATTCCGAGAACGCCTCGTCGGCCGAATTGATCATCAGGGTCTCGAACGGCAGATCGGCCCCGGCCGGCGGATCACCCTTGACGATGAAGGGATTGAGGGTGTCCCAGCCGCCGATCTCGGCCAGCCGGATCTCGCCGCCCTTGGGAGCATCGGGATTGACGTAGTCGAAATGCCTGAAGCCCGGCCCGTATTTGGGCGCGCCGTGCATGGCCAGCCCATGCACCGGCACCACCGTCTCGGCAAAGGCGGCGGGGGCGGCAAGCAACAGGCAAAGGGCAAGGATCAGGGCGCGCATGGGCCGAGAGTTTGGGGCCAAGCGCGCCACAGGGCAAGGGGGTGTTACCTCGGCAGGAACGGCGGCACCCGGCCCAGCAGGGCTTCCAGCATGACCAGTTCCTCGTCGGTGTGGTCGATCACCATATAGGGCTCCATCACCGGATCGCGACCCGGCGGGAAGATGCGCCGCGGCGCGTCGTGGTGGTGGGTCTGGACCTCCTCGGCCTTGGCGGGGTCGCCCGCCGGGATCATCACCGCCCGGCCGTAGCAGACGCAGATATTGGTCACCGCCGGGCGGCTTTCCAGATAGACGGCGGTGCCGCGGATACCCACGCTGGCGAGCGGGGTCTTCAGGGTGATCCGCTTGGGGCCGAACACCGAGAGAATACGGCCGCTGTCCAGATTGATCTCGCGCCCATCCCGGCCGTCGGCCACGGTCACCGCACCCCCGGAGCGCAGCAGGAAGGCGTCGTCGCCCAGGGTAAACACTGCCTGACCGTCGGGGCCGGTGGCGACCTTGTCGCCGGCGGCAACGGCACTGCCCGACTGGGCGGACTTGCCGTTGATCAGCACGTCGCCGCTGCTCTGGTGCAGGGTGCCGCCGGAGGGCGCCATGGCCGAGGCCGGGCGCAGCCGCCCGAAGGCCGCCAGGGCCGCCATGCCGGACAGCAGGCGGCGACGGTTGGGACCGGATTTGCCACAGGTGCACATGGACGGCGTCTCTTTCATGAAAAAACCCCCTTCCGTCGCCGGAAGGGGGTTCCATCCGCTCGAGAGAGCAGTCTAGTACCGATAGGTCTCGGGCTTGAAGGGGCCTTCGACCGCGACACCGATATAATCGGACTGCTTCTTGTTCAGCTTGGTGAGCGTGGCGCCCAGCTTGGCGAGATGCAGCTTGGCGACCTTCTCGTCCAGGGTCTTGGGCAGAACATAGACCTTCTTCTCGTACTTGCCGGGATTGGTGAAGATCTCGATCTGGGCCATCACCTGGTTGGTGAACGAGGCGCTCATCACGAACGAGGGGTGGCCGGTGGCGCAGCCCAGGTTGACCAGACGGCCCTCGGCCAGCAGCAGGATGCGGTTGCCACCGGGGAACTGGATCTCGTCCACCTGCGGCTTGATGTTGTTCCACTTGAAGTTCTTCAGGCCGGCGACCTGGATCTCCGAGTCGAAGTGACCGATGTTGCAGACGATGGCGCGGTCCTTCATGGCCCGCATGTGATCGACGGTGATCACGTCCACGTTGCCGGTGGTGGTGACGAAGATGTCGCCGCGCGGTGCGGCCTCTTCCATGGTGGCGACCTCGTAGCCTTCCATGCAGGCCTGCAGCGCGCAGATGGGGTCGATCTCGGTGACGATGACGCGGCAGCCCTGACTGGCCAGCGACTCGGCCGAGCCCTTGCCCACGTCGCCGAAGCCGGCGACCACGGCGACCTTGCCGGCCAGCATGACGTCGGTGGCGCGGCGGATGCCGTCGACCAGGGACTCACGGCAGCCGTACTTGTTGTCGAACTTGGACTTGGTCACCGAGTCATTGACGTTGATGGCCGGCCACAGCAGGGTGCCCTTCTTCTCCATCTCGTAGAGACGGTGCACGCCGGTGGTGGTCTCCTCGGTCACGCCCTTGATGGCGGCGCCGTTGCGCGAATAGAAGGTCTTGTCGGTCGCCAGCTTCTTCTTGATGGAGGCGAACAGGACTTCCTCTTCCTCGCAGGTCGGGTTGTTCAGCACCGACAGGTCCTTCTCGGCGCGCATGCCCAGGTGGATCAGGAGGGTGGCGTCGCCGCCGTCGTCCAGGATCATGTTGGGGCAGCCGCCGTCGGCCCACTCGAAGATGCGGTGGGTGTAGTCCCAATACTCTTCCAGGTTCTCGCCCTTGACGGCGAACACCGGGATGCCGACGCTCGCGATGGCGGCGGCGGCGTGGTCCTGGGTCGAGAAGATGTTGCACGACGCCCAGCGGATATCGGCGCCCAGCGCCTTCAGGGTCTCGATCAGCACGCCGGTCTGGATGGTCATGTGCAGGCTGCCGGCGATGCGGGCGCCCTTCAGCGGCTGCGACGGGCCGAATTCCTCGCGGGTGGCCATCAGGCCGGGCATCTCGCTCTCGGCGATGTCCAGTTCCTTGCGGCCCCAAGCGGCCAGGGCGATATCGGCAACCTTGTAATCGGTGAAGGCGGTCATGGCGGTCCCTTAAGACGTGGTTTTCCAGCTGCGGCCTGTGTAGCAGGCCTCTGGACAAAACGCAATATGATATAAAGATATCTTTATGTGGACATGGGCGGGTGTCAAAGTTTAATAACTTTAGTGGTGTGATTGCTAATTTCAATAATTTTGCTATAATTCCCGCATGGATCGTCGCACGAACCCCTATAATCCGGGTGCTGGCGTACAGCCTCCGGAACTCGCTGGCAGAGATGCGCTGATTGAGGATGCGACCATTGACATGGAACGCATCCTTGCCGGCCGTCCAGCCAATGGTCTCATGCTCC
>Ga0265320_10001776_pt1 | contig 15278 bp, 18 predicted proteins | sample 4827metaG_FD_202087 | JGI IMG/M metagenome (GOLD analysis project Ga0265320, IMG submission 202087) | Rhizosphere microbial communities from Carex aquatilis grown in University of Washington, Seatle, WA, United States - 4-8-27 metaG | ecosystem: Host-associated > Plants > Roots > Rhizosphere >...
CTTTATGAACTGGACGATGCCCACCTTCATGCCGTGGCCGACGCAGCGGATGGCCATGCCGAAGGCGGCGGTGGACTTGCCCTTGCCCGCCCCGGTATGGACGATCATCACGCCGCGGGCTCCGGTCTTTCTGGCCATGAGTTTATCGCGCGAGGCCTTTTTCTTGGCCATTTTCTCGCGGTGGCGCTGGTCGTGGTCCTCGGTCATGGTTTCTCCGGCGGGAAGGGGCGGTTCGCCATAGATGGCGAGCGGGCGGTGGGCTTCAAGACTGAAACAAATCCTTCACGTTCTTCCCGTTGCGTCCAGCGGTATAAGCCCTGCGGGTCCCGGGATGGATGTGGAATTTGAAACGCATGGCAGAACAATCGGCCCAGCCAAAAATGACCGCCCGCGAGCTTGCCGTCCATTATGGCGGAAAGCCAGCCCTGAAGGGTGTCGATCTGGACATCGCGGAGGGCGAGGTGACCGCCCTGATCGGTCCGTCGGGTTGCGGCAAGTCCACCTTCCTGCGCTGTCTCAACCGCATGAACGACACCATCCCCGCCGCCCGGGTGAGCGGAAGGGCCAGCCTGGACGGCGAGGAGATCTATGGCACCGCCGGCATGGACCCGGTGCTGCTGCGCGCCCGGGTCGGCATGGTGTTCCAGCGGCCCAACCCTTTCCCCAAATCCATCTATGACAACGTGGCCTTCGGCCCGCGCCTGCACGGCCTGGCGGCCGAGGGCGAGGAGATGGATGCCCTGGTCCGCGCCTGCCTCGAGCGGGCCGGGCTGTGGAAGGAGGTCAAGGACGTGCTGGGCAGCCAGGGTACCGGCCTGTCGGGCGGCCAGCAGCAACGCCTGTGCATCGCCCGCGCCATCGCGGTCAGTCCCGAGGTCATCTTGATGGATGAGCCCTGCTCGGCGCTGGACCCCATCGCCACGGCGCGCATCGAGGAACTGATCGACGAGCTTTGCCAGGCCTTCACCATCGTCATCGTCACCCATTCCATGCAGCAGGCGGCCCGCGTGTCGCAGACCACCGCCTTCTTCCATCTGGGCGATATCATCGAGGTGGGCGCCACCGAACAGATTTTCACGGCGCCCGCCAATTCGCTCACTCAGGGCTACATCACCGGCCGTTTCGGCTGAGGGAGATACCGCTATGACCACCGTCGGCGAACCGCATATCGTCAAGTCCTACGATACCGAACTGGCCCGTCTGGACGATTCCCTGGCCCGCATGGGCGGGCTGGCCGAGGCCCAGATGGCCGCCGCCCTCGAGGCGCTGGAGGCCCGCGACAGCGAACTGGCCGCCCGGGTGATGGAGAACGACGCCCAGGTGGATGCCGTCGAGGCCTTCGTCAACGAGCAGACGGTGCGGGTGCTGGCGCTGCGCGCTCCGGTGGCCGACGATCTGCGGACCGTGGTGGCGGCGCTGAAGATCGCCGGCGAGATCGAGCGCGTCGCCGATCTGGCCGCCAACGCCGCCAAGCGCTCGCTGGTGCTCAACCGCCTGCCGCCGGTCGAGCCCATGCGCTCGCTGCTGCGGCTGGGACGGCTGGCGCTGGCCCTGGTCAAGGAGGTGATGGACGCCCATCTCGGCCACGACGCGGCCCGCGCCCTGGCGGCGCGCGACCGCGATCAGGAGATCGACGACGTCTACGCCTCGCTGTTCCGCGAGATCCTCACCTATATGATGGAGGACCCCAGGAACATCACGCCGTGCTCGCACCTGATGTTTATCGCCAAGAATTTCGAGCGCATCGGCGACCACGCCACCAATATCGCCGAACTGGCCCATTTCCGCATCCTCGGCCGGGCGGCCCTGCAGCAGCGGCCCAAGAAGGACGATTCATCCTTCGTGGGTGCCGACCCGGAGTAGGGGGAAGAGGGCTGCCGGCTTACCAGAACTTGGTGGACAGCCAGTAGAACAGGGCGGCGACCGAACCCGCCGCCGGGATGGTGATCACCCAGGCGACCACGATGTTGCCGGCGATGTGCCAGCGCACCCCCGAGACCTTGCGGGCCGAGCCGACGCCGATGATGGCGCCGGTGATGGTGTGGGTGGTGGATACCGGAATGCCCAGCCAGGTGGCGCCGAACAGGGTGGCGGCACCGGCGGCGTTGGCGCAGAAGCCGTCGATCTGCTTCATGTCGGTGATGCGCGACCCCATGGTCTTGACGATGCGCCAGCCGCCGAACAGGGTTCCGAGACCCATGGCGATCTGGCAGAGCACGGCCACCCAGATGGGCACGTGGAACTCGCCGTGCAGCAGACCCTGGCTGAACAGCAGGGCGGTGATGATGCCCATGGTCTTCTGGGCGTCGTTGCCGCCGTGGCCCAGGGAATACATGGCCGCCGAGAAGAATTGCAGGATGCGGAAGCGGCGGTCGACCACGAAGGGCGCGGTGCGCCGGCACATCCACGACACCACCAGGATCAGGGCCATGGCCAGCACCAGGCCGATCATCGGCGACAGCACGATGGCCGAACCGGTCTTGATGAAGCCGGCGGGGACCAGGGCGGAAAAGCCGCCTTTGGCGATGCCGGCTCCGGCGATGCCGCCGATCAGGGCGTGGGAACTGGACGACGGAATCCCCAGGCCCCAGGTGACGACGTTCCAGACGATGGCCCCCATCAGGGCGCCGAAGATCACATGGGTGTCGACCAGTCCCGGCTCGACGATGCCGGTGCCGATGGTCTTGGCCACGCTGGTGGTGAAGAACACCAGGGCGATGGTGTTGAAGAACGCCGCCCAGGCCACCGCGTATTTGGGCGACAGCACCCGGGTGGACACCACGGTGGCGATGGAATTGGCCGCGTCATGCAGGCCGTTCAGGAAGTCGAACACCAGGGCCGTGACGACCAGGGCGACGATGATGGGAAAGGCGACGGATTCCATCGGATGCGGCCTAGACCTGTTCGATCACCACCGTCTCGATGACGTTGGCCACGTCGTCGAAGCGGTCGGAGACCTTTTCCAGCCGCTGATAGATCTCCTTGCGGGTGATCAGCTTGACCGGGTCCTTCTCGGTGGCGAACAGGGCGCGCAGGCCTTCGTGCTGGCGCTTGTCGGCGGCGCTTTCCTGGCGGCCGATGGCGTCGCACAGCTCGTTGATGGCCGCCGCGTTGCGGGTGACTTCCCGCATCAGCGGAATGGCCTTGGTCAGCAGGTGGGCGCACTCGGTGATGCCGGTGGCCAGCGCCCGCATGTCGGGGGTGAATTCCTTGACGCCGTAAAGGTCGACGCGCTGCGCCACCTCCTCGATGGTGTCGACCGCGTCGTCCATGGTGGTGATCAGCCGGTGGATCTGGTCACGGTCGAAGGGCGTGATGAACGAGCGGTGCAGGGCCTGCAGCGTCTCGCGGGTGATGAGGTCGGCCTCGCCTTCGAAGGCGCAGATCTGCTTGAAATGCAGCCCGATGTCGGCACCGTCGCCCATCATGGCTTCCAGCGCCTTGGCGGCGCAGTGGATTTTTTCCGCGTGTTGGGCAAACAGCCCGACGAATTCCTCTTCCTTGGGCATCAAGGCACGGAACATGCGGAAAAACATGGGGGAGCCCCTGGGCAGTTACGGTAATCGCCGCCTCAATACCACATGTGACCGGAAGATGACACGTGGTATCGAGTCGGCGGATGGGGCCTATCTCGCCCGGCGGCGATACAGGAAGAACACGGGTGCCCGCCCGGTGATGCATTTCTGCTCGTAGCGGGTGGCGGGCCAGTCGGCCGGCACCTGGGAGCGGTCGGCGGTGGCCAGCACCTTGTCGAAGGCGGGATGAGCGTCCAGGTGGCGGGCGGCCCAGGCCACGTAGATGGGATCGTCGCTGGCGACCCGCAGCTCGCCGCCATCCTCCAGCACCCGGGCCAGGACATCCAGGGTCTCCGGGCTGATGAAGCGCCGGTAGGCGTGGCGGGTCTTGGGCCACGGGTCGGGGAACAGCACGAACACCCGCCCCAGCGTGCCGTCGGGCAAGGCGGGCAGCAGCAGGCGGACGTCCTCGGGAAAGATGCGGACATTGCCCAGGGCGCGGGCCTGGACATGGCCGAGCAGGCTGGCGATGCCGTTCCTGAACACTTCGCCGCCGATCAGGCCCACATCCGGATTGGCCTCGGCCAGTTGGGCCAGATGCTCGCCGCCGCCGAAGCCCACCTCCAGCCAGACCGAGCGCATGGCGCCGGGAAACAGCAGGGCGGGCTCGATCCGGGTTCCGGGTTCGGGCACCGCCACGGTGAGGCGCGGCAGCAGGTCCTCGATCAAGCCGAGGGCGTTGCGGCGCAGGGCCTTGCCCTGGCGACGACCGAAAAAACGCGGCCGCTCGGCGGCCGCGTTTCCATTTTCGGTATTCTGGCCCATGAAGGTCCTAGAAGGCCTTCTTGAGCTGCTCCACCAGGTCGGTCTTCTCCCACGAGAAGCCGCCATCGGCGTCCGGGCTGCGGCCGAAATGGCCGTAGGCGGCGGTGCGGGCGTAAATGGGCTTGTTGAGGCCCAGATGGGTGCGGATGCCCCGCGGGCTCAAGTCCACCAGTTGCTGCAGCACGATGGCCAGCTTGTCCTCGTCCACCGTGCAGGTGCCCGAGGTGTCCACATAGACCGACAGCGGCTTGGAGACGCCGATGGCGTAGCTGAGCTGGATCACGCACTTGTCGGCCAGGCCGGCGGCGACCACGTTCTTGGCCAGATAGCGGGCGGCATAGGCGGCCGAGCGGTCGACCTTGGTCGGGTCCTTGCCCGAGAAGGCGCCGCCGCCGTGGGGCGCCGCGCCGCCGTAGGTGTCGACGATGATCTTGCGGCCGGTGAGGCCGGTATCGCCGTCCGGACCACCGATGACGAAGCGGCCGGTCGGGTTGACGTAGAACTGGTCCTCGGACGGGAACCAGCCCTCGGGCAGCACGTTCTTGACGTGGGGGCGGACGATTTCCTTGATGTCGGCCTGGGACAGGCCGTCCACGTGCTGGTGCGAGACCACCACCGAGGTGGCGCGCACCGGCTTGCCGTCACGGTATTCCAGGGTGACCTGGCTCTTGGAATCGGGCAGCAGCTGCGGGGCGGCGCCGGAATGGCGGGCCTCGGCCAGGCTCTTCAGGATCTCGTGAGAGTAGTAGATGGGGGCCGGCATCAGCACCGGGGTCTCGTTGCAGGCATAGCCGAACATGATGCCCTGGTCGCCCGCGCCCTCGTCCTTGTCGCCGGCGGCGTCGACGCCCTGGGCGATGTCGGCCGACTGGGCATGGACGTGGTTCAGGACCTTGGCGTGCTTCCAGTGGAAGCCCTCCTGCTCGTAGCCGATGTCCTTGACCGCATGGCGGGCCAACTCGTCCATCAGGGCGGCGTTGACCGAGGCCGGGCCGCGCACTTCACCGGCCATGACGATCAGGTTGGTGGTGACCAGGGTCTCCACCGCCACGCGGGCATAGGGATCGGCCCCGAGGAACGCATCGACGACGGCGTCGGAAATCCGGTCGGCAACCTTGTCGGGATGGCCTTCGGACACGGATTCACTGGTGAAGAGGAAATTCTTTTTGGACACGGGCAAGCCCTCCTAGATCCAATCGACGTTGGGACCTGGGGCATCAACACGCGAGACTGGCGCCATCGTGATGCACCCACTTAGCCGAAATCAGCGTGGCGGCAAGCGGTCAAAATCTCCACGGGAGCGGATACACCCCTCCGGGTGGTTCTTCTGACAGGCGAAAGGGCGACTCGTCAAGACGAATCGCCCCCAAGCCCAAATCCAGAATTTCAAAGGGTTATTTCTTGATTTCACCCACCGCCGCCAGGGCCTTGGCCAGGTCGTAGACCCGGCGGCGCACCTGGGGATCGGTGATGCTGTAATAGGCGCGGACCAGTTCCAGCGTCTCGCGCTTGGTCATGGGGTCGGCCTCGAAGCTCGCCGGCTCGTCGGCCAGGCCGGAAATGCCGCGGGCCACCGCCAGCGGGCTCTGGTCCTGGACGGTTTCGGCCATGTCGTCGAAGAAGAACGACACCGGCACGTCCAGCACGCGCGACAGGTCGAACAGCCGCGAGGCGCCGATACGGTTGGCGCCGCGTTCGTATTTTTGTACCTGCTGGAAGGTCAGTCCGATGGATTCGCCAAGCTTCTCCTGGCTCATTCCCATCAGGGTGCGGCGCAAGCGCACGCGCGCGCCGACGTGGATATCGACCGGATTGGGCAGGCCCGAAGGAAGACGGCCCCGCGACGAACCACGGTGGGAGGGGGCGAGATTGCGGTTACTTTTAACCATGGCAGCGTCCTAATAGGTCGTTGGGTGTGGCGCCCTCGGTACTGGAGGTTGTAGAAGCACCATACGGGCACGATTGTATACAGTCAACACGCTACGGGCGTAGAACTAGCGCCATAGCAATATGACATATGTATGTGGACGATATGGTTAATTCAACCGTCGCAGCAAAAAAGCCGCGAACCCGCTCAGAAGCAGGAGGATGGCGGGGATGATATTACCGAACCGGCTGTAAATGGTGCCCGCCAGGGGCTGGGGCAGGGGAGCGTCGAGAATGCCCCGGTCGCCCAGTGCCAGACGGCCGATGACGCGGCCGACTGGATCGATCACCGCCGAGATGCCGGTATTGGCGGCGCGGGCCTGGGGCAGGCCCTCCTCGATGGAGCGCATGCGCGACGCCGCCAGATGTTGGTGCGGTCCCGACGAAATACCGAACCAGCCGTCGTTGGTGACGTTGAGAATCCAGCCGGGACGCGGCTGGTCCCGGGCGACGACGGCGGTGGGAAAAATGGCCTCGTAACAGATCAGCGGCGCCGCCGCCGGCAGACCCGGCAAATCCAGGGTCACCGGCCCCGGCCCGGCCGAGAAATCGGTGCCGCCATGGGTGATCTTGGCGATGGGCAGGATGCCGCGCAGCGGCACGTATTCGCCGAAAGGCACCAGATGGACCTTGTCGTAGATGGCGGCGATCTCCGAGGAGCCGGTCACCGCCATCAGCGAATTCCAGATATGGAACGGCTCGACCCCTTTGGGGGTGATGCGCGGTGCTCCGGTCAGCAGCAGCCCGCCCGGCGGCACGGCGGTGGCGGCCATCTGGCGGTGCAGGCGGTCGAGGTCGAGGAAATAGGACACGGCCGTCTCGGGCCAGATCACCGTGGTCACCGATTCGAATCCGGGGCCGCGCGTCAGGGTGATGTGGTCTAGCAGATTGGCCTCGCGCAGGTCGTCGCGCCATTTGTTGCCCTGGGCCACGGCGGCCTGGACGATACGCAGCTTGACGTCGGGCACCAGGGCCTGTGGATTCTGGGACAGGCGCAGGGTGCCGCCGGCCCACAGCAGGACGGGCAGGCCCAGCGTCAGGGCGGCGACGGCGCGGCGGTTGCCGGGAGCGGCCAGCAAGGCGGGGGCCAGCGCCATCAGGTAGGTGAGCAGGCTGAGGCCCCAGATGCCGCCGAAGGCGCCGAACTGCAGGACGGGCAGGCTGATGTCCCACACCGAGCCCATGGGGTTCCAGGGCAGGCCCGACATCACCCAGGAGCGCAGCCATTCCGACAGGGTGAACGCCGTGGCCAGAGCGGGAATCCGGGCCACCCGGCCCAGGCGGCCCAGGTGGACGCCCAGGGTGGCGAGGCCGAAAAAGGTGGCCAGCACCGCCGACAGGCCGAAGATGGCGAAGGGAACCATCCAGCCGAACCTGACCGGATCGGTGAGCAGGGCGAGGGAAATCCAGTAGAGTCCCACCGCGAACCAGCCGGTGAACCACCAGAAGCCGGCGCCGAAGGCGGCACGTCGCGTGGTGGCGGCATCCAGACTCCACGCCACGGCGGGAAAGGTCAGGAACAGGGCCGGCAGGATAAGGGTGGGCGGTAGGGACAGGGCCGCCAGGGCGCCCAGCAGCAGAAGGGTCAGGCGCCGGCGCCAGCCGGTCAGGGCGCAAAATCGCCGCTTCAGGTTTTCCAGCATCATTCCGTCGTCACCGGTTCCGGCGTGGCCACCCGGCGCACCCGCACACGCTTCACCCGGCGGGGATCGGCGTCCATCACCTCGAATTCCAGCCCGGCGGAATGGGTGATCAGCTCGCCCCGCGACGGCACCCGTCCGGCGACGAACGAGACCAGCCCGCCCAGGGTCTCCACCTCTTCGCGTTCCTCCTCGGTGAGCACCGCCCCCATGTGCTCCTCGAACTCGGCGATGGGCGTGCGGCCGTCGGCCTCGACGGCGCCGTCGGCCTGGATGACCAGCTCCGGCTCCTCGTCCTGGTCGTGCTCGTCCTCGATCTCGCCGACGATCTGTTCCACCAGGTCCTCGATGGTGACCAGCCCGTCGATGCCGCCGTATTCATCCACCACCAGGGCCAGATGCGAACGCTTGAGCCGCATCTCCAGCAGCAGGTCGGTGACCCGCATGCTGGGCGCCACGAACTGAACGCGCCGCGCCAGACGGGGCAGGTTGAACGGCTTGCCCTGGCCCATCACCTCCAGCAGGTCCTTGATGTGGACCATGCCGATGACGTCGTCGAGCGAGCGGCGGTAGACCGGCAGGCGGGAATGGCCGCAGCCGATGAACAGCGCGATCAGCCCTTCCAGGGTGGTCTTGGCCTCCACCGCCACGATATCGGCGCGCGGTACCATGACGTCATAGGCGGTGACGTCGCGCAGATGCAGGATGTTGCCGAGCAACTGGCGCTCGTGCTCGTCGATGGGGATTTCGGCGCTGTCGCGGTCCTCGATCAGCTCTTCCAGGGCGTCGCGGACGGTCTCGGCGCCCTTGGAACGGCGGCGGCCCTTCAGCCAGCTGCGCATGGCACCGAACAGCGATTCGTCGCCCGTCTTCCTATGGCTTGCCCCGCTTTCACGGGGCGGGCTACTGCCAGGATCGTTCATGGACCTTTATTGCTCTCCATAGGGGTCGGGAATCCCCAGCGCCGCCAGCAATGTGGTTTCCAGGGATTCCATCTCGGCGGCTTCCTCGTCGTCCATGTGATCATAGCCCAACAGATGCAGGACGCCATGGACAACAAGATGACCGAAATGATCGGCCAGCGGTTTGCCCTGATCCCTGGCTTCGGCGGCGCAGGTCTCGAAGGCCAGGATCACGTCGCCCAGCAGCAGCGGCGCGCCCTCCACCACCGGGGCGTCCTCGTCGTCCATGGAGGCGAAGGACAGCACGTTGGTGGGCGTGTCCTTGCCGCGCCAGTCGCGGTTGAGGCCCTGCACGGTGGCATCGTCGGCCAGCACGATGGACAGTTCGACGATTCCCTCGGGCAGGTCGACGGCGCCCAGCGCCGTGGCGGCCAGACGGCCGCAGCGGGCCTCGGCGTCTGGCAATGCCTCGGTCCAGGCCGGGCATTGGATGTCGACGGCGATGTCGATGGTGACGGTCATTTGTCCCTGGTCTTTCCCTTGGCTTCGCGGTCGGCCTTATCGTAGGCGCGGACGATGCGGGTCACCAGATCGTGGCGCACCACGTCCTTGTCGGTGAAGCGGACGAAGCGCACGCCTTCCATGCCGTCCAGGATGTGGATGGCGTCCAGCAGGCCCGAACGCACGCCGGACGGCAGATCGGTCTGGCTGACGTCGCCGGTGACCACCATGCGGGAATGCTCGCCCATGCGGGTCAGGAACATGCGCATCTGCATGGCGGTGGTGTTCTGGGCCTCGTCCAGGATGATGAAGGAATTGGCCAGCGTCCGGCCGCGCATGAAGGCCAGCGGCGCCACCTCGATCTCGCCGGCCAGCAGCTTCTTGGCCACCTGATCGCCGGGCAGCATGTCGTACAGCGCGTCGTAGAGCGGCCGCAGGTAGGGATCGACCTTGTCCTTGAGGTCGCCGGGCAGAAACCCCAGGCGCTCGCCCGCTTCCACCGCCGGGCGGGACAAGATGATGCGGTCCACCTCGCCCGCCACCATCATGGATACCGCCTTGGCTACCGCCAGATAGGTCTTGCCGGTACCAGCCGGACCCAGGCCGAAGGTCAGCGGCGCCTCGCCGAGCGCCCGGATGTACTCGGCCTGGGTGGGGGTGCGCGCCGCGATGTGGCGCTTCCTGGTGCGGATGACCAGATCGCCGGCCGCGTCCTCGTGACCCTTGGGGAGCTTGGCCATGCGCACCGCCGAATCCACGTCGGCGGTCTCCAGGTGGCCCTGGCGCTTGGCGGAGGCGTAGAGGCTGTCGAGGATGCGGGCCGTCTCGGCGGTGGCTTCCGGGGTGCCCGAGATGGTCACCGTGTTGCCGCGCACGTCGAGCGCCACGCCCAGATGGCCTTCGATGCGGTCGAGATTGGCGTTGTGGGGGCCGAACAGCACCTGGGCCAGGGCGTTGTCGGGAAACTCGCGGACGAGGGAGGTTTCGCCGGGGGGTGTATCGCCAGGGCTCACGCGGGTATGGCCTCCAGGCTGTTGGGATGCACCTTGGTGATGCGCAACGGAACCACGGTGCCGATCAGATGGGCGGCGGCCTTGACGTGGACCGGCTGCATATAGGGCGAGCGGCCCAGCAACTGGCCGGCATGGCGGCCGGGCCGGTCGAGCAGGACACGCATCTCGCGCCCGACGCAGGCATGGTTGAAGCGGGTGGTCTGCTCCAGCAACAGGGCCTGCAGGGCGGCCAGGCGCTCTTCCTTCACCTTTTCCGGAATCTGCCGCTCCATGGCGGCGGCCGGGGTGCCGGGGCGCGAGCTGTACTTGAAGGAATAGGTCTGGACGAAGCCCACCTCGCGCACCAGCGACATGCTGTCCTCGAAATCGGCGTCGCTCTCGCCGGGGAAGCCGACGATGAAGTCCGACGACAGGGCCAGATCGGGACAGGCCGTCTTCAGCTTGTCCACCAGCCGCAGATAGGTGGCGCGGTCGTGACCGCGGTTCATGGCGGCCAGGATGCGGTCCGAGCCCGACTGCACCGGCAGATGCAGGAACGGCATGAGCTGGGGCAGCTCGGCATGGGCGGAGATCAGCTCGTCATCCATGTCGCGGGGATGGGACGTGGTGTAGCGGATGCGCTCCACGCCCTCGACGTCGGCCAGTTCGCGGATCAGCCGTCCCAGGCTCCAGCCGTCCCCGCCGTGCCAGCCGTTGACGTTCTGGCCCAAAAGGGTGATCTCGCGCACGCCGCCGGCCGCCAGCTTGGCCGCCTCGGCCAGCACGGCGGAGGCCGGGCGGGAATATTCGGCGCCGCGGGTATAGGGCACCACGCAGAAGGTGCAGAACTTGTCGCAGCCCTCCTGCACCGACAGGAAGGCGCTGGTGCCCTCGGCATGGGGTTCGGGCAGGAAGTCGAACTTGGGTTCCGGCGGGAACTCGGTATCGAGCACGGCGCCGCCGGCCCGGGACGCCTGGGCCACCATCTCGGGCAGGCGGTGATAGGTCTGCGGCCCCAGCACGATATCGACGAAGGGGGCGCGGCGCAGGATCTCCTCGCCCTCGGCCTGGGCGACGCAGCCGGCCACCGCCAGGATCATCCGTCCGCCGGCCTCGGCCTTGGCGGCCTGCAGCTTTCTGAGGCGGCCCAGTTCCGAGAACACCTTCTCGGCGGCTTTTTCGCGGATGTGGCAGGTGTTGAGGATGACCATGTCGGCATCCTCGGCCTGATCGGCGGCGCAATAACCCAGCGGCGCCAGGACGTCCGCCATGCGGGCGGAGTCATAGACGTTCATCTGGCAGCCGTAGGTTTTGACGAAAAGTCTCTTGGCCAATGTCTTACGCGTCCGGAAAAGTCATGGTTAGGGACCGGGGCCGCCCGAGTCAAGAATTCGCCGCCGGCCGCCCGGCCAGCATGCGGGTCAGACCGTGGCTGATCACCTTGTGGCAATGGGCCGACAGCCCCTTGCGCGAGCCGAATTGGGCGACGGTGACCGGCGGATGAAACTCCACCTCGACGGTGATGCGGCCCATGCCCAGCGCCCCGATCAGGTGGCCGGCCAGGGTCATGTCGCCGTACCAGGCGAGATGGGGGCGCAGCGCCCGGGTGATGGGCAGGCCGTCCAGCCTGGTATAGGCCACCGAGACCGGCTGCACCAAGACGGCGTGCGGCATGCCGTCGGCGCCGCGCACCTCGCCCTCGGCCACCGAGAAGAACGAGCTTTTGAACGGCATCACCTGATTGCCGTCGTTGGAGGTGCCCTCGGCGAACAGGATCAGCGACTCGCCCAGGTCGAAGCGGGTCAGCAGGCCGTTACGCTCGCGCGCCGTGGCGCCGCGGCTGCGCTCGATGAACACGGTGCGCGAGATGCGCGCCAGGAAGCCGAAACCGGCCCAGCCCGCCACCTCGCTCTTGGCGACGAAATAGCCGTGCAGCAGGCTGCCCAGCACGATGATGTCGAGATAGGAGGCGTGGTTGGCGACGTAGAGGACCGGCGAGCCGTTCTCCAGGGGACGGCCGTGCACCACCACGTCATAGCCGATGATCGCCACCACGCCCCGCCAGTAGAAGCGGGTGTAGTCGGGGATGCGGGGCCGCGCCGCGAGGCGCAGCACCAAGAAAGGCAGCAACAGGAGCAGGGTCCACAGCACGAAGCCGAGGAAGCGCAGGATGGCGACGGGAACGGAGATCATCGATGCTTATTCCTCGGACCAGCCGGGAATGGTGCGGTCGTAATGGGCCCGGTACTTGGCGGTGACCAGGTCGGTCTTGACCATGACGCAAACATCGGTGGTGTTGAACTGGTGGTCGATCACCGCGCCGTCACCGACGAAGCCGCCGAGCCGCAGGTAACCCTTGATCAGCGGCGGCAGCTCGGCCATGGCCCGGCGGGGAACCAGCGCGTCCTTGGGCAGCAGCGCCATGTCCACCCGCAGGTGGGGCAGGGCGCGCGGCCGCAGATTCTCGGGCGCCAGATGGTGGTGGTAGAGATAGGACAGGTGGCCGGCCAGGGCCTGGACGTCGGTGCCGGGCAGACTGGCGCAGCCGAACATCAGCTCCACCCCGTTTTCGAAGACATAGGCGGCGATGCCGTCCCACAGCTTCTTCATGGTGCCGCCGTTGCGGTAGCCGGCATCGACGCATGACCGGCCCAGTTCCATGAAGCGGCCGCCATTGGCCAGGATGTTGGTGATGTCGTATTCGCCGGCGGTGTAGAAGCGGCCGAACGCCTCGCCGGGGGCGCGGCGCATCAGACGGTAGGTGCCGACCACGCCGGCCGCGCCCGACCCTCGGGCCCGGTCGATGACCAGCAGGTGATCGCAGACGGAATCGAAATCGTCGAAATCGGCCAGGCGCGCGCGCATGGCGTCCGAGGGCCTGGCACCCATTTCCTGATAGAAGACGCGATAGCGCAATGCCTGGGCGGCGGCCACTTCGGCCGCGCCTTCGGCAAGCCGGACCTCAAGCCCGTCGGCGACCTCGCGCGTCTCGGACACGGATTGCATGACCCCTCTGGTTCCGTCGCTGCGGTGCTGGTTCGACCGCAAAGCTTATTTCTCTTCCGGTTTATCACCGGAAGTCAACGGAACGCCATAAAGTTCAAGGCGATGCCCCACCAGACGATAGCCATAGCGCCGGGCGATCTCGCGCTGCAGGGCCTCGATCTCGGTGCTGGTGAACTCGATCACCCGGCCCGATTGCATGTCGATCAGATGATCGTGGTGGTCACCCGCCGATTCCTCGTACCGGGCGCGGCCATCGCCGAAGTCATGGCGTTCCAGGATGTCGGCTTCCTCGAACAGCCGTACCGTACGGTAGACGGTGGCGATGGAGATATGGGGATCGATCGCCGTGGAGCGGCGATAGACCTCCTCCACATCCGGATGGTCGGAGGAGTCCGAGAGGACGCGCGCGATGACCCGACGCTGGTCGGTCATCTTCATGCCCTTGTCGATGCAGCGTTGCTCGATGCGTGAAACCATTGCCGCGATCCGGTTGCCGACGGGTCCAGCGACGAACGGGGCGCCAAAGGCACCCCGTCGGGCCGGGATTCCGGGATCATGCCCGGAAGTCCCTCGGTTGTCGAGAAGGCAGGTCCCTGCCGGAAAGACAGGAAGGCCCTAGGGGGTCCGCTTACGCTTGCGCGGCTTGGTGCCCAGGCCGATCTTCTTGGCCAGGCTGGAGCGGTGCTGGGCGTAATTGGGGGCCACCATGGGATAGTCGGCGGGCAGGCCCCAACGGTCGCGATATTCCTCGGGGCTCATGTTGTAGGCGGTCTTGAGGTGGCGCTTCAGCATCTTCAGCTTCTTGCCGTCCTCGAGGCAGATGATGTAGTCGGGGGTGACCGACTTCTTCACGTTCACGGCGGGCTGAGGCCGCTCGGGTGCCGCAGGAGTGCTGCCGACCGAGGCCAAGGTGCGGTAGACTTCCTGAATCAGGTGAGGAAGATCGGCAACCGCCACGCTGTTATTGGCGACATGCGCAGCCACGATTTCCGTGGTCAGGCCCAGCAGGTCGCCGCTGTTCGAACGCTCCGACATAGAGAGCAGCCCTCCAAATTCATTCAGTGGCGCTTTATATAATTCCTCCGAACAAACCTGGCAATAACCATTACGACAAATGAAAGTGACACAATTCGCATGACTGAGAAGCCGAACTACAGCCTTGACATCACCAACGAAGTCTGTCCGATGACCTTCGTGAAAACCAAGTTACTGGTAGAGCGGATGGCTTCGGGAGAGACCGTGGAAGTACGGTTGAAAGGTGCGGAACCATTGGGAAATGTGCCGCGCTCCCTTGCCGAACTGGGACATGAAATCCTGTCGCTCGCGCCCGAACCCGGCGAAGGGTCGACCGGGGTTCATCGCCTTGTCGTTTGCAAGAAATAAACCTGATGATAGCCCGTGGATATTGGTGCCGGTCAGGGCACGACTGAAGTCTGGTCCAGTTTGCAACTCATCGTGACACCGTCAACACCTCCGTAATAGCCCTTACGTAGCCCAACGGTCTCGAATCCTTTGGAGCGATAGAGGGCGATGGCGGCGTGGTTGTCGGCGGCAGCCTCGAGGAACATGGTCAGCGCTCCGCCCTTGGCCGCCGAATCCATGGCGGCTTCCAGCAGGCGGAGGCCGACCTTCCTGCGGCGCCAGGGGGGTAGCACGGCGATGGTCAGAATCTCCGCCTCGTCGAAGATGCGCCGCCACAGCACCAGCCCGGCCGGTCCCGGCGGCTCGGCGGCGGGAACCAGGGAACCGCCATCCACGGCGATCAGCCCCTCGGCTCCGGCCAGGGCCAGCACCTCGGCCATGGAGGTGGGGCTCCACGGCTCGGCGAAGCAGATATGGTGCATGCCGGCCAGCAGTTCGGCATGCACCAGCCCGGCGGGGATCAGGTCGATCACGCCAACTTTCCCGACCCGATCTTTCCCGCCATGGTCTTTCCCGGCATGGTGACGTCGGCGTCGCGGAGGTAAAGGG
>Ga0265320_10001779_pt1 | contig 15248 bp, 12 predicted proteins | sample 4827metaG_FD_202087 | JGI IMG/M metagenome (GOLD analysis project Ga0265320, IMG submission 202087) | Rhizosphere microbial communities from Carex aquatilis grown in University of Washington, Seatle, WA, United States - 4-8-27 metaG | ecosystem: Host-associated > Plants > Roots > Rhizosphere >...
AACCTGGAGGTCATGGCCGGCTTGCCGGTGCCGATCGTCTGCGCCGTGATCGGGGAGGGCGGGTCGGGCGGCGCGCTGGGGATCGGCGTCGCCAACCGGATCCTCATGCTGGAGTACGCGACCTATTCGGTGATCTCGCCCGAGGGGTGTGCGTCGATCCTCTGGCGCGACGACGCCAAGAAGCCGGAAGCGGCCGAGGCGATGAAGATGACCGCCACGGATCTGCTGCGCCTCGGGATCATCGACGAGATTGTCCCCGAGGCTCCCGGCGGCGCGCACCGCGATCACGATCTCTCGGCGCGCCACCTCGGCGATGCGCTCCGGCGGCACCTCGCCGACCTGCTGCTGCAGTCGCCCGAGTGGCTGCGCGATGACCGCTACCGCAAGTTCCGCGGCATGGGCGCGTACATCGAGTCGGGCGGCAAGGACGGCCGCGCCGACGGTCCGGGCGAGCCGCGAATCGACGGCAAGCCCGGAGAGAAACCGGCGAGTCCTCCGGCCGCGGAATGAACGAAGCGCTGCGGCTGGAAGCGCTGCGGCTGGAAGCGCTGCGGCTGGAAGCGCTGCGGCTCGAAGCGCTGCGGCTCGAAGCGCTGCGGCTCAACGACCGCTACCTGAGCGAGGTGGTGATCGAGTTCGGGCTTTGCCCGTGGGCGGAGCGGGCGATCAGCGGCGGCGAGCTGCGTCGCTCCGTCATCTGCGAAGAGACGCCGGCGCTGGCGGTGGCGCTGGCGTTCATCGACGAGCTCGCGGGTGCCGGAGCCGCCGCGTCGGTCGGCATGCTCATCTTCGCGCGCACGGACGTGGCGTCGCCGGCCTTCGATCGCTTCGCCGAGGAGGTGCGACGCGCCGATCGCGAACGCTGCCGCGCGCAGGGGCGCAAGGACTTCGTGATGGCGGCGTTTCATCCCGACGCGGCGACGTCGTTCGGGAACCCGTACCAGCTGATCTCCTTTCTGCGCCGCACGCCGGATCCGACGATCCAGCTCGTGCGCGCCGAGCTGATCGACGAGTTGCGCGCGGCGCGGCCCTCGCTGTCCGACGACATCACGCAGCAGAACTTCGCGCGCGTGACGGCGCGGGGCGCGGACCGTCTGGATGCGGTGCTGCGCGATATCCGCCGCGATCGCGACCAGACCTATGCGACGCTGACGCGCGCCACGGTCTCGATCTCGGTCTCGGGCGCGAGCTCGGCGTAAGAGAGCACGGCCAGGTCGGGGTGCGCGACCTCGACCAGGCGCCGCACGTGTCGGCGCAGATCGGCGGCGGTGACGATGACCGTGCCGCGCGCGCGGCCGCTGGCGCCGCGGGGCAAAGCGGTCACAGCAACGGCCAGCGCGCGCCCGATGCCCTCCAGGATGTCGTGTGAGGCTTGCGGCTCCAGCGCGAGGTGCCCACCGCCGTCGCCGGGGCGGATCGCTTCACGCAGCGTGTCTTCGACCAGCGGGTCGAGGGCGATCGCCGCCAGGCGCCCGGCGGCGCCGGCGTGCGCGTGGGTGATCGCGCCGCGCAGGGCGGCGCGCGCCCGCTCCGCCAGCGTCGCGGGCTCGCGCGCGGCGGCCGGTGCGTCGGCGATCGCGCCCAGGATCTCGGGGAGCTGGCGCAGCGAGATCCCCTCGGCGGCCAGGCGCCGGAGCACGTCGGCCAGCTCGGCGGGCGACACGACCTTGGGCACCACCTCGCGCACCAGCGCCGGATGGCTCGGCTCCAGGGCCGACAGCAGCGCCTGTGCCTCCTGGATTCCGAAGAGCTCGTGCCCGCGGCGCCGCATGAGCCGCACCAGATCGGCGGCGATCTCGGCGGCGGCGTCGCTCCGGTCGCGCGCGAGGTCGGCACGTGGCAGCGGAATCTCGTTGAAGCAGATGCGGTAGCTGCGGCCCGGCAGGGCCTCGCTGGTCTCGCGCGCGGACGCGCGCACGGACACCGGCGGCAAAGTCAGCCCGGATTCCTCGAAGAGGCGCGCGCGCGCGGCGTCGAGCGCCTCGGTGGGAAACCGGCCTTCGGGGTTCGCAACGGCGCGGAGCTCGGCCGCGAGGTCGGGCGACAGCTCGACGGCCAGCGGAGTCAGACGCGGTACCGGGGGCCGGGCGGCGGCGGTGGAGGCGCTGGCGGGCGCGGCGTGGGTCGCGGCGGTCGTCGCGGCTGCGGGCGGCCGCCCCGTCATCAGCCGCCAGGCGAGCGCGCCGAGCACTGCCGCCAGCACCAGGAACGGAGGCGCCGGCAAGCCTGGCACCAACCCCAGCAGCGCCAGCAACGTCGCGGCGACGGCGAGCGCCTTGGGCTGCGCCAGCACTTGCGCGCCGATCTCGCGACCGAGGTGCGTGCCCTCGTCCTCGGCGGCGACGCGGGTCACGACGATCCCGGCCGCGGTCGAGATCACCAGCGCCGGGATCTGCGCCACCAGGCCTTCGCCGATCGTCAGCAGCGTGTAGGTGCGCGCGGCCGCGGCCAGGTCCATGCCCCGCTGCGCGACGCCGATCACCAGCCCGCCGACGATGTTGACCGCGAGCACGACGACTCCAGCGACGGCGTCGCCTTTGACGAACCTCATCGCGCCGTCCATCGAGCCGAAGAACTGCGACTCGCGCGCCAGCGTCGCGCGACGCCGCTGCGCCCCGGCGGCGTCGAGCTGGCCGGCGCGCAGCTCGGCGTCGATCGACATCTGCTTGCCGGGCAGCGCGTCCAGCGTGAAGCGCGCCGCGACCTCGGCGACGCGCTCGGCTCCCTTCGAGATCACGATGAACTGCACCAGCGTGAGGATCACGAAGATCACTGCGCCCACGACCAGGTTCCCCGCGACGACGAAGCCGCCGAAAGCGTGAATGACCTCGCCAGCGTTCGCCTTCAACAGGATGAGCCGCGTCGCCGACACCTCGAGCGCGACGCGGAACAGCGTGGTCAGCAGCAGCAGCGTCGGAAAGGTCGCGATCTTCAGCGCGTCGGCGACGTAGATCGAGATCAGCAGCAGCGTGACCGCGACCGCGATGTTGACCGAGATCAGCAGGTCGAGGAGAAAACCGGGCAGCGGGACGATCATCATGGCGACGCTCGCCACCACGATCGCGGCGAGGCCGAGATCGGCGTGGCGCGTGAGCCGCGCGACGAGATCGCCCGCCCTTGCGTCACCGCCTGCCTGCAGCCTCGCCATGCGCAGTGGATAAGACGCGGCGCGGGGCGGCGTCAAGGGCGGGGGGGAAACGCCAGGAGTCGTAAAAGGACTACGACCACGACCACGTCCACGTCCACGTTCACTGGGGTCCGAGCTAAGATGCGCGGAAATGCTTTGCCGCGCGCTGCTTGGGCGTTGGCTCACCGTTAGCTTCGTCGTTACTCTTCTGTTCGTGGCGGCGCGGTCCGCGCAGGCCAACGGGCGCTATCCGCTCGCGAACCAGCTGGTCGCGCGGCCGGGCGATTCCACGCACCTGGTCGCGCGTACGACGTTCGGGCTTTTGCGCAGCGACGACGATGGCGCGAGCTGGACCTGGGTGTGCGAGGACGCGCTGGGCATGCTCGACGTCGCCGAGGACCCATCGCTGGCGCTGACCGGCGACGGGTCCACGGTGATCGCGTACTCGCAGGGGATCAGCGTCAGCCACGACGGTTGCTCCTGGACGCCGGCGGTCGGAATCCCGGCCGGACGCTTCGCGGTCGACGTCACGGTGAGCCCGACGCGCCCGCACGACGTGCTGGCGATCGAGCTGTCGATTGACAGCGGCGACGCGGGCGCGGCTGCCTACACCTTGCACCTGGTCGCCAGCTCCGACGACGGATCGACCTGGACCGACGTCGGGGATGCGCTGCCGGACTTTCTCGGCGCCACCGTCGAGGTCGCGGCCAGCACCGCGGACCGGATCTACGTCAGCGGCAAGGTGCTGGCGACGAATCAACCGACGCTGGCGCGCTCCGACGACGCCGGACGCACATTCACGTTGGTGGCGATCCCCGGCGTGGCGTCCGATGCGGATGCCTTCATTGGCGGCGTCGACCCGGTCGATCCCGACGTCGTCTACCTGCGAATCTCGCCGACGGCCGCGGCGCCCGGGCGCGCGATCGTCAGCCGCGACGGCGGCGCGACCTTTGCCGATCTGGTCACCATTCCGGGCGACGTCTCGGGGTTCGCGCTGTCCGCCGACGGCACGACGCTGGCCGTGGGCGGCGTCGACAGCGGGCTCTTCGTCGGTGGGACCGCGGCAGCCGACGGCTCATCGGCGGCTGCGTTCGCGATGGTCGGCACGGTGAAGCCGTCGTGCCTGACCTTTGTCGGCGCGCGCCTCTACGCTTGCGCCAAGGAGGCGGCCGACATGTTCTCGATCGCCGCCTCGGACGACGACGGCGGACATTTCACGCCGCTGTTGCATCTCGCCGACGTCACGCCCGCCGAGTGTCCGGCCGCCAGCTCCGCCGCCATCTGCTCGTCGAGTTGGCCGCCGATCGCCGCGACGATCGGCGCCGATGCTGGCTCGCCCTCGCCGTCTGACGCCGGTGTCACGGCGCCGAAGGCGAGCAGCGGTTGTGGTTGCGATCTCGGATCGGTTCGCGATCTCCGCCCCAGCGCGGTTGGCCTCGTCGCCGCGCTGCCGTTTTTCCGTCGGAGGCGCCGCGCGAAGCCCGCTCAGGGCGCGGTGCAGAGGTAGTCCATTCCGTTGCTGTTGCCGTAGCCGACGCAGGTGTTGTCGGCGCGGCCCTCGTGGCAGTCGGAGCAGTTCGGCAGCACGCCCTGCGCGTTGACCGTCGCCATCGCGCTGACGTCCTGCCAGAACCAGTCGCCGTGCGCGGGATCGAAGCCGGCGACCTTCTTCATCGCCACCCAGCGATCGACCGCCGTGCAGGTGCGATCCTGGTAGAGCTCTTTCACGACGATCGCGCCGTCCGGCATCGTGTGCACGCCGCCGTCGCCCCCGCCGAGCAAGATCTGGTCATAGCTCGCCGCGGCGTCGTCGTTGACCCAGACGGTGAACCCGTTCAGCGCCGAGTGCTCGCCGGGCGCTCGGCAGGCGCGCACCATCTGGAAGCCGGACTGACGGAACGTCGGCGGGAACACCAGCGTACCTGCGTCGGTCGCGGCCGGGTTCGACTTCGAGGAGCATCCGAGCGCCAGGCACGCCGCAGCGAAAGGGATGATCCATCCGATGATGATCCCGGACACGAAATGTCTCGATGATTTCATGGCACCCCCCTGGCCGACTGGCGGCGAGGCTGCCAACCTTGTACCGCAGAGAGCGCCGGTGCTAAAAGCGACGATCGGTTGTCGAGGAGCTTGAGCATGCAGACATCCGCTGGGAGACGAGCCCTCTCGCTGGCCATCGGTGTGGCGCTGCCGCTGGCGTTGGGCGCGGGTGCGTCGTCTTGCGGCGGCGGCGGCAACGGCGACGGCAACCCGCCGCCCGCCGGCCCCGGCGACATCACCACGATCGCCGGCACCGGCGTGCGCGCATCGCCGCTGGAGGACGCCAACCGGGACGGCGTGGCCGACGCGCCGATCGCGGCAAACAAGGCGACGTTCGACACACCGCTCGACACCGCGTTCGACGCGCACGGCGCGTTGCTGATCCTCGATTGGAACGGCCACAAGATCCGGCGTCTCAACAGCGCCGGAATGGTCGAGTTCGTGGTCGGCACCGGCATCGAGGGCGACGCCTGTGAAGCGCCGCGCGTCGACGGCGGCTGCCCGCTGATCGCCGCCGAGCTCAATCACATGAGTGATGTGACCCTGGATGCGATGGGCCGGCTGGTGATCGCCGGCTGGCACACCGCGAAGATCAAGACCGCCGACCCCGTCGGCGATCTGGCCGGCGACATCTGCGGCGACGGCACGCGCCAGTTCGCCGGCGACGGTGGCCCATGCCAGGATTCGACCGGCGCGCAGCTGGTCTCGTTCGACCTGCCATCGGGCGTGGCTTACGACCAAGCGGGCAACCTGTTCATCGCGGACCAATCGAACCAGGTCATCCGCCGCATCGGCACCGACGGCGTCGTCAAGACCGTCGTCGGCAACTGCCCGGCGACGCCGGGCCTCGGCTGTCCGCTGGGCCAGGGCTACGCCGGCGACGGCGGCCCGGCGACGATGGCCAAGCTGTCGAACAACTACGGCCAGACGGCCGACCCGCAGGGCAAGATCGCGTTCGACGCCGCAGGCAACCTTTACATCGCCGACACGCAGAACCACGTGGTGCGCAAGGTCGTGCCGGGTTCCGACGGCGTTCTCGGCGACGGCGATCCCGGTGAGGAGATCATCTCCACCTTCGCCGGCACCGGCACCGCCGGCTTCTCGGGTGACGGTGGTCCCGCGGCGCTGGCGATGCTCGGCGGCCCGCGCGATGTCGCGTTCGGCCCCGACGACAGCCTCTACATCGTCGACACCGACAACAACTGCATCCGGCGCGTCGGCACCGACGGGACCATCTCGACGGCGGTCGGCCAGTGCGGGTCGACGAGCGCCTTCTCCGGCGACGGCGGCCCGGCGACCGCGGCGCGGCTCGCGACGCCGTTCGGGATCGCGGTCGATCCGCAGGGCGATCTGATCGTCGCCGACTCGGGCAACAACCGCATCCGCAAGGTCGTCGCCAAGTAGACCGCTACTTCCGTGCCTCAGGGGCGCGCGGGCCCGAGGCCGAAGCGAAAGCGCGCGGACAACAACCCCTGCAGATAGAGATCGAACGCGCCCGAGGCGACGCCGTTCGGGTAGGGGCCGCCGTCGACGATGTGAAAGTCGAGCGAGTCGTACTCGAGGTAGGCCCCGAGCAGGATGTCGATCCAGTCGTTGACCGCCAGCCCCAGTTGCGCGCGCCCGGTGATCGTGAAGGCGCTGACGCCGGGGAACCAGTCGCTGTCCTGCAGCGTGCCGACGGAGAGCGGCCGGCGCCCGCCGACGCCGAGCTCGAATGACCACAGCCGCAGGCGATAGCTCGCGTCGAGCTGCGCGCCGACCGAGCGGTAGTCCGCCGTGGGAACGACGCCGCTCTCGACGCTGTAGTGCCGCACGAAGTAGCCGACGGCCGGTTGCCACGTGATCCGGCCGCGCACGATGCGCAGCACCACTTCGGCTTGATACGCCGAGGCGCTGGTCGACAGGCTGCGATTGGCCAGCGTCGCCTTGGCCGGCCCTTGCTGCTCGTAGGCGAGCCGTACACCCAGCCCCGCGAGCAGACTGCAAGGGCCGCCGAACGGATAGAGCGTCCCTTCGATCCGGCCGACCGGCGCACGGTAGAGCGTGTAACCGCGCAGGGGGCCGCGCTGCTCGTCGCGATAGTTGAACCGGCGGAACATCACGCCGCCCGCTGGTTCGAGATCGGCGAGTGAACAACGCGGGAGATTCGTCGCCGGCGCTTCGCCTTCGCCGGGGGGTGGCGCGGCCGCCGACGGCGCGACCGCTTTGTGCGCGCGTCGCTCGGGCGTGACCTCCACGGTGCCGGGCTCGGCCTTCTCCGGCTCGGTTTCGGGCTCCTCGCCTTCGGGCTTGGCTTCGGGCTTGCCCTCGGCCTTCGGCGCGGTCTCGCGCCGCACCGGTCCGGTGGCGCCGGTGCGCGGTGGCTTGGTCGGCGTCTCGGGTGGCGTCGGCGTCTCGGTTTCGGGCGGCGTCTCCGCCTGCGCGCCTGCCGGCCTGGCGCTCTCCGGCGGCAGCCCTTCGACGTTCTCCTCGGGCGCCTCGGTCCGCCCCGGCGAGGCCGCCTGATCGATGAACGGCGATAGCTTCGCCCACAGCTGCGTCCGGATCTTCGCTCGCACGGCGCCGATGGTCCGACCCTCGAATGGAATCTCGCCCACGACGCGCGCGTCCTCGCCGTTGGCGAGCGTCAGCGTCACCGTCGTCGTGCGGCGCTCGCGCGTGACCTCGCCGTAGAGCACCGCGGTGAGGTTCAGCCTCTTGGCCAGCCCCACGGTCTTCTGCGGGCTGTAGTTGGTGCCGATGCGCAGCGCCTCGCTCGGGCGCAGCGGCACGACCGTCAGCGACGGCTTCTTGCGCAGCGCTGCCAGTGTGGCGGTGCGTGCCGCCTGCGCGCCGGTGCCGCCGAAGCCCAGCACCAGCAGCCGCCGGGGGATGACGTCGGGCGGGGTAGGGGCAGGAGTGGAAGTCGGCGCCGAGGTGACCGCCGTCGCCTGACTCGGCACGTGTCTGCGGGCCTTCTTGCGCTTGGCGCGCGCCTGGGCCGCGTCACCTCCCAGCGCCAGGATCAACGAAGCCAGCGCGACGAGCAAAAGAAGGGCCGGAAGCCGTCGCATCGTCAACTCCGTCGCCGGCCGCGAGCGTGTCTGGGCGCGCCGGAATCCGGCGACGAGGGGATCGGAGCCAGTCGAAGGGTCATGGTATCGTGAATGGGTTGGGATGGTCTACCGGATCGTGAGAACAGCCGCTCCGTCGGAGACATCGACAGAAGGTATGGGGGAACCTGAGCGTGCGGGGCGGTGTCGCGATCCGGGCCGCGAGGTCGGGCGACGCGCGCGCGGCCCGGGGCGCGTCCTGGCGATCGCCGCTCTCGTCGGGCTTGCCGCGCTGGCGTTGCCCGGGCGCGCGGCGTTCGCCTTCTGCCGCACCACCACGTGCGCGGTTCTGAATCCCCCGGCATCGTGCATGCGCGATCCCCAGACCAACTGCTGGCTGGAGGGGATCCCGCTCTTCTGGCAATTGCAGTGCATCTCGTACGCGGTCAACACCGCGGGATCGCCGCGCCTCGGGCTCGACTACAACGCCGCGGCCGCGATCGTCGACGGCGCGTTCGCGCACTGGCCGACCGCGAGCTGCTCCGACGGCGCCTCTCCCTCGGTCGCCTTCATGGGCCGCACCGGCCTGACGTGCGATCGTGTCGAATACAACCCGACCGGGCCCAACGCCAACGCGATCCTGTTTCGCGACGACGGCTGGACCCACGATCCGGCGGCGATCGCTCTCACCACCGTGGCGTTCAGCGTGAAGACCGGCCAGATCTTCGACGCCGACATGGAGATCAACACACCGCTCTTGACCGCCGCGGATCTCAACTTCGTGGTGACGCACGAGTCGGGGCACTTCCTCGGGCTCGACCACTCGCCCGATCCGACGGCGGTCATGTACTTTCAGTACGGCGGCGGCGGGGTCGTCCCGCAGCTCTCCGACGACGACCTGCAAGCGATCTGTACGGCTTATCCGACGTCGCGCCCGGCGCCGGCGTGCAGCTTCGAACCACCCAAAGGCTACGCCACCGACTGCGGAGGCGACGTGATCGCGGCGTGCGCGATCGCGCCCGATCCGCCGTCGCCGGAGGTCGCGTCGTCGCGGAGCGGGCCGTCCTTCGGCTGGGGCGAAGGGCTGGCGATCGGCGCGGTGGTCGTGAGCGCCGGCCTGCGCCGTCGCCGTCGCCGCGGCTAGGACCCTACGAGAGCCAGCCCGGCACCTTCGTGCGCAGCGCCTGGTCCAGGCCCAGCACGCGTCCGGGCGGCGCGAACAGGAACGTGAAGAAGATCGCGCCCACCAGCATCGCCGGTCCCGGCGGCGCGAGGCGCTCTCCGGAGGCGAATGCGAACGTGAAGAAGATCAGCGTTCCCAGCAGCGCGACGAGGCGCGTGAACAGGCCCAGCACCATGGCTGCGCCGAGCACCATCTCGCCCATCGTCACCAGCGCGCCGAAGATCTTCGGGTGAGCGTGCGCGGCGTCGACCACGGGCACGATGAAGTGATAGCTCTTGTGGTCGCGCATCCACCCGTCGAGGATCGTGAGCAGCGCCGTCCCGTGAAACCATCCGCCCAGGAACTTCTGGTAGCCGGATAGCACCAACATCACGCCCACCAGCACGCGCAAGGGAAACAGGCACAGGAGCGGGAACCGCTCTCGCATCGATTCACCTTGAACGACCGGGGCACCGCTGGCAAGTTTTGCCGCACGGCGGTCACCGTCGCGATCGTGTTAAGGTCGCGGCGTGCCCTCCGAGACCAAGCGCCCCGTGAGCCCGGAGGCCGAGGAGATCCTTGGCCTCTACTTCCCCGTGCTCGATCACGGGTTCGTCTGCCTGGTCGACTACATGGGCACGGACGAGTGCATCGAGCGCGCGGCCCGGGTCAGCTACGGATACGGCACGCGCAAGCGGTCGCAGACGCGCGGCCTTCTACGCTATCTGCGGCGCCACAAGCACACGACGCCCAGCGAGATGGTGGAGCTGAAATTTCACTGTTGCATGCCGATGTTCATCGCGCGCCAGTGGATCCGGCACCGCACGGCCAACGTCAACGAGTACTCGGGGCGTTACAGCCTGATGCCGATGCTGTTCTACACGCCCGACGAGGCGCAGCTGCAGACCCAGAGCCGCCGCAACAACCAGGGGCGCAGCGGCGAGGCGGTCGGGCCGGCGCTGCACGCGGAGGCGGTGCGGCGCTGGAACGCGATCCGCCACGAGAGCACCGAGGCGTACGAGTGGATGACCGGCAACGAGATCGCGCGCGAGCTGGCGCGGATCGACCTGCCGTTGTCGACGTATACGCAGTGGTACTGGAAGATCGACCTGCACAATCTGTTGCACTTCCTCACGCTGCGGGTCGACGCCCACGCGCAGTGGGAGATCCAGGAGTACGGCCGCGTGATGGCGGGGATGCTCAAGCGCGTCGCGCCGCTGTCGTACGAGGCGTGGATCGACTACGACGTGTGCGGCGCGCCCCTCGGGCGCGGCGAGCTCGAGGCCCTGCGCGCGCTGGTGAGCGCCGGCCCCGAGGGATTGAGCGCAGCGGGTGGTTCCATCGACCGCGCGGCGCTGGCGGCGCGCGGCCTGTCCAACCGCGAGATCGACGAGCTGCTCGCCAAGCTGCGGCCGGCGGCGGTGCCGGACTTCGAGCTCGATCTGGCGCAGGCCAAGAGCGGCGACGAGTTCGCGCGCCGTTTCGAAGCCGCGGTCCCGAGCCAGGATCGTAACGACGCTCGCAACGACGCTCGTAACGACGATCGCAAGGCCGCGGGCGCGCAGGCGGGGAGCGACTGAGCGTCGTCGCCAGCGCCGCGCTGGGCGCGTGGCTCGGGGCTCTCGCCCTTGGCGGCGGTGCCGCCGGCGATGCCGGAGCGCCGGACGGCGCCGCCCGTGCGCCGGCACCGCGCGACGAACCGCCGTCCTCGCCGGCATCCGTACCGGCAGCGCCTGCCACGCCGCCTTCCGATTCGCCGCGCTCGCCGCCGGGAGCGCCGCCGCCGGATCTCGACGAGGCTGGCCCCGATCGCTTCTGCCTGGACAGCTTGCGCGGACGCCAGATTGCCTTCGTCGAATGGCCCACCAAAGGCATTCGCACGCCCGTGCGGATCCTGGGTCCCATCGGCACGGTGCGCTTGCGCTCGCACGATCCACGGCTGGCGGGCAAGCCCGCGCTGATGGACTGCGAGCTGGCGCGCGCTCTGTTCGAGGTTGCGCCCGCGTTTCGCGCGATGGGCATACGCGAGTTGCTCTATTCGGGTGCCTATCAGTACCGCACGCGCCGCGGCTCCTCCCGGCTCAGCGAGCATGCGCACGGGATGGCGATCGACGTGCACGCGTTCGTGCTCGATACCGCCGGGGCCGAGGGCGCCGGCGGCACCGTCGTCGAGGTCTCGCGCGATTTCGAGCCGCGAGTCGGCAAGTGGGCTGCGCTCCCCGACGCCGCCGAGTGCGTCGGGCACCCGCGCACCGACGTCGGGCGGTTGCTGCGGACGCTCGCGTGCCGGCTGCGCGCGAGCAGCATCCTGCGCGAGGTCATCACGCCCGACGACAACGCCGACCACCACGACCACTTCCACCTCGAGGCCTACCCCGACGGTTTCACCCGCGCGAGAGCCATGCTCGCGCGCAAGGCAACCGTCACCGACGACTGATCAGATCGTCACGAACTCCCGCACGATCGCCTTTCCGTCCTTGTCGAGCCCGAGCCGCCCGCCGTGGTGCTCGAGGTCGTGCCCCCAGAGCACGATCCAGTCGTCCTCGATGGCGCGGTTGAACAGCGCGCGCTTGGTCTCGACGGTGCGCGCCGGCTCCAGATCGTAGGCCATCACGAACGGCAGCCGCGTGTGCACCGCGGTCGGCGCCACGTCGCCGAGAAACACCGCGCGTGGTCCGCCGGGATCGCCGAGCAGCACCGACTGGTGACCGGCGGTGTGGCCGGGCGTCGGCACCACCCACACGCCGGGTGCGACTTTGGTCTCACCCTCGACGAGCTCGAGCGCGTCGCTCTCTCGCAGCGGGAAGATGTTCTCCGCGAGGTAGCTCGCGCGGTTGCGCTCGTGCGGGTGGGTCGCATCCTCCCACTCACGCGCCTGAACGATGTGGCGCGCGCGCCGGAACACCGGCTCGACCGCGCCGCCCGGGCCGCGGCGCGTGGTTCCGCCGCTGTGGTCGAAGTGCAAGTGGCTCATCACCACGACGTCGATCGCGTCCGGTTCGAGCCCGACCTCGCGGAGCGCGTCATCGATCGCGCGGTCGTGGTCGATGCCGTAGATGTCCTTGAGCTTCGGCGAAAACTTGTCGCCGTTCCCGGTCTCGATCAGCACGCGCTGCCCCGCGGTCTCGACCAGCAGGCACTGCGTCGTGTACTCGACACGGTTGAGCTCGTCGCACGACACCATCTTCGACCAGATCGTCTTCGGCACCACGCCGTGCATGGCGCCACCGTCGAGGCGGAAGTTTCCGCCGTTGAGCATGGTCAGCTTGAGATCACCGAGCGCCAGCATTGTCTGTCCGCGTTGGACGCGGCGGCAGAGCCGCCTTCGCCCCACGCGATCCGATTCTAGCGTATGGATGTCTCCGGCGGTGGGGGCGCCACCACGCCGATCGGCAGCGCGCTCGCGCCCTGATCGGTCGAGGTGGGCGGTGGCGCGGTCGGCGCCGGCGTGGGCGGTGCCTCGGGTGCGGGCGGCGAAGCGGATGCTGGCCGCGGCTCGGACGCGGGCGGCGACTCGGCTGCCGGCGGTGACCCGGCCGGTGCTGCGGGCGAAGATTCGCCCGGCGCCGCGGCCCCTGCGTGTGTCCGCGCGGGCGCCTGGGTCGAGACCAGCGTCGTCGTCGACCGCGCCGGTGTCGGGATCCCCGGCGTGGTCTTCCGGCGCGACACCACCCAGTCGGCGACGCGCGCGACGTCGCCGAAGCGCGTGAGCTTCCCCTCGTTGGAGAGGAACGACATGTAGTAATTGTGTCCGTCGATCTTCGTCGCGATCACCAGGCAGTAGCGCGCGTCGTCGTTGTAGCCGGTCTTGCCGCCGAGCACCTGAATGTTCGGCCGGACCGCCGGGCGATACGTGTTGTTGTAGGTGATCGGCGGCTTGCCGACAGGGTGCGCGTCGTACTCCAGGCGGTGGGTGATCGGCCCTAGCACCGGGTGATTCATCACCGCCTTGAGCATCGCGATCGTCTCGCGCGGCGTGGAGACGTTCTCCGTCGACAGCCCGGTCGGATCGTGGAAGCGCGTGTTCTTCAGCCCCAGCGCCCTGGCCTTGGCGGTCATGGCCGCCGCCAGCTGCGTGGGTGTCAATTTCACCGCGCGCCCCAGCGCCGGGATCGCGCGGTTGTCCGAACCCATGAGCGCCGCGTGCAGCAGATCGCGGTTCGACAACGTCATGCCTTCGAGCAGCCGCGACTTCGCGCCACCGCGGGCGACATCGATGTCGTTCTTGGTGATGGTGGTCAGCCCTTCGAGCTCGAGCCCCTTGTCCATCACGACCAGCGTCGCCGCCAGCTTGGAGATCGACGCGATCGGGCGCTCTTTGTCGGGGTTGCGCGTATAGAGCTCGTGGCCGGTGTCGTCGATGACCAGCGCGCCCAGCGCCTGGATGTTGGGCATCCCGCCCTTGATGGCGACGACGTGGCGCTCGAGGAACACATGCTTCTTCGCGGCGGCGCGGCCGTGGGTCTTGGGGCGCGCGTGGGACTTGGCCGCGCTGGACTTTTTCTTGTTCGGGGTCGCGTGCGCCGTCGAGATCAGTGCCGGCGCCGTCGCGATCCAAACAGCAGCCACCGCGACGGGGGCCCAACCGGGAAGAGGCTTTCGCACCGCCCAAACGTTATGGAATCCCACGGCGTAGAGCAAGTAAAGCCTGCGGGGGATTCACGGCAAATACAGTAAATGCAGGTCGAGCAGGTTCGAGGTCCCGGGCCCACGCAGCGTGTCGCCGACCGCGGCCAGCACGGGCACGCTATCGAAGGCGAGCAGGGCCGCGGCCGGATCGATGCCGCGCGCGCGCGCGCGGTCCCAGGTCGTGCCGTCGACGATCGCTCCGGAAACGTCGGTGTTGCCGTCGCGATCGTCTGTGCCGGCGGCCAGGAACGCGACGCCCGATCGCAGCGGCGCCGGAAGCTCAGCCAGCTCGCGCGCGACCAGCAGCGCGAGGTGCGTCGCCCGTCCGCCGCGGCCGCCCGCGGGAGGCAGCACCACGCGCGGCTCGCCGTTTCCGACGAGGATGCGCGGCGCTGCGCCGGGCGAACCCCTCGCGCCGTCGAGCTCGCTCCGCACCCGCACGCCGATCGCTGCGGCGTGAACCTCGACCGTGTCCTCGACCTCGAGCGCGAGAACGGCGCTGGCCCATCCCGCGCGCGCGACGGCAGCGCGCGCCTCTTCGACGACCCGTGACGGGCCGGCGAGGATCCGGTAGTCGACGTGGGCGAGGGCCGCGGTCCCCGGCTTGGGCGTGTCCGCGATCTCACCGCGCGCGCCGCGGTCGAGGTGCGCGCGCGCCGCGGCCGGCAGCTGCGCGCCCAGGCGCGCCGCGATGGCGATCGCGTCGGCGAACCGGCTCGGGTCGGGCGAGAACAGCCCGGAACCGATCGTCGCCGGGTCGTCGCCGATGACGTCGGAGAGCGCGCGCACCGCGATCGGTGCCGGCGTCTCCAGCGCGAGGCGGCCGCCCTTGATCGCCGACAGGTGCTTGCGCACGACGTTGAGCTCGCGAATCGACGCGCCGGCGCGCGCGACCGCGGCCACGGCGTCGCGCTTGTCTTCCCAGGCGAGGCCGTCCGCGGGCGCGCAGAGCAGCGACGACGCTCCGCCCGACAGCAGCACCAGCAGCGCGCCGCCGTCGCCAACGGCGCGCACGAACGCCTGCGCCGCCTGCGCGGCGGCGACGCTCCTCGCGCTCGGGTGGGGATGGTCGGCGGCGACGATCTGGGCCGAGGAGGGCAGGGCCGCAGCGGCCTCGTCGAGCCCGGCGCGGGCTGCCGGTCCCGGGACGACCGCGAGGATCCGCAACGCCCGGTGGCGCACGGAATCGTGCTCGAGGACTCCGCGCAGCATCGGCAGCGCGACCTTGCCGGCCGCGAGCACGTCGGTCGCGTCGCCG
>Ga0265320_10001783_pt1 | contig 15239 bp, 11 predicted proteins | sample 4827metaG_FD_202087 | JGI IMG/M metagenome (GOLD analysis project Ga0265320, IMG submission 202087) | Rhizosphere microbial communities from Carex aquatilis grown in University of Washington, Seatle, WA, United States - 4-8-27 metaG | ecosystem: Host-associated > Plants > Roots > Rhizosphere >...
CTCGACGCGATAGCCGAAGCGCTCGAGCGTGGACTTGGCCACCGAGAGGATGGGCTCCTCGTCGTCTACGATTAGGATGAGCTCGCCGTTGCCGCGCGGAAGTTCGCGTTGCCTGGCCACGGGGGGCTCCGCGGCCGCAAAGACCACATTCGCGGGCAGGTAGATCTTGAAGGTGCTGCCCTTGCCCATGTCGCTTGAGACGGTGATGAACCCGCCGTGGTTCTGGACTATCCCCAGGGACGTCGAGAGCCCGAGCCCCGTGCCCTTGCCGATGTCCTTCGTTGTGAAGAAGGGCTCGAATATCCTGTCCCGGATGCTGGACGGGATCCCGGTTCCCGTGTCCGCCACCGAGATCGCGACGTACGGGCCGGGCTTCGCCTCCGGATTCATGCTGGAGTAGGTCTCGTCGAGGACGGTGTTCTCGATCCGCAGGGTGATGGTTCCGCCGTTCGGCATCGCGTCCCGCGCGTTCACGCACAGGTTCAGGAGGACCTGGTGAAGCTGGGTGGGGTCCCCCGTAAGCGTCCACGGACTGCGCTCGGTCCTGAGCTCGAACTTCAGGGTCTTCGGGAAGGTGTCGCGCACGATCTGCTGGATCTCCCGCGCTATGTGCGTGGGCTGGACAAGCATCCGTTCTCCCTCGGCGCCGCGTCCAAACGCCAGCACCTGCCGAACGAGCTGCGCGCCGCGCTCGGCATTCTGCTCCAGCGTCGCAAGCAGCTTCCGGCCGCCGTCGTCGGATACCTTGAGCTTGAGAAGCGCGATCGACATCAGGATCGGGGCCAGGACGTTGTTCAGGTCGTGGGCGATCCCTCCGGCAAGCGTGCCGATGCTCTCGAGGCGCTGGTTGCGCAGGGCAAGGGCGTCGCGCTTCTTCTTGTCGGTGATGTCGGCGCTGATGCTGAGCTGGGCCTTCGGGGCGCCGTTCTCGTCGCGTATGAGCGTGCGCCGGGTGTCGAGGTAGAACTCCTGGCCGAGCATGTTGTGGAGCCGCAGCTCTCCATGCCACGTGCCCTTGGCCAGCGTCTCGCTCGTGGCATGAATCAGCTGCTGCTGGTCCTCCTCGACACGATAGAGCTCGTGGCTCCTCTTCCCCATGGCCTCGTCAGCCTTCCATCCCACGAGCAGCTCGGCCGCGGTGTTCATGTAGGTGATCCTGTTATCGAGCGAGAGCATGAAGATCGCCTCGTTCGCCTGATCGAGCATTGCAGCCTGCTCCGTGATCTTCTGGACGGCCTGCCGGCGCTCGGTGATGTTCCTGCCGATTCCCACCATTCCGATCACGTTCCCGTCGCGGTCGCGCAGGGGCACCTTGGTGGTCGACCACCAGCTCGGCTCGCCGTGCGGGCCGGGTATCATTTCCTCTATGTTTGCCAGCATCTGCCCCGACGCCATGACCCGCTCGTTGTCGTCGCTGAAATGGCGCGCGAGCTCGGGCGGATAGAAGTCGAAGTCTGTCTTGCCTATCGTCTCCTCGAGCGTCTTCGCGCGGAGCAGGTCCAGCTGCGCCCGGTTGTTTATGAGGTGCCGGGCCGCGCGGTCCCTGACGAAGACGTGGTCGGGGATGATGTCGATCACGGTGCGCAGGAGATTGTGCTCCATCGCAAGGGTCTGCTGGGCCTCGAGAAGAAGCTCGGTCTGGCTGTCCGGCTGGGCCGGAGCCGGGGAATCCTGCGCCGCGGCCCTCAGCGCGTCCTCCGCCTCGGCAAGGCGCCTCGACAGGTCGGCTATCTTGGCCTTCAGCGCGATCTCGTCGAATGGGAATGGGGTGCTCATCTTAACTCGGGGAGGCAAGAGCCGGAATCACGCAGCACTCCCCGGCCCTCCGGGGCCGACGCCCCGGCAGCCGAGTTCGGAGGATCATATGGCCTGATCGCGCTTGCGTAGCTGTCCGTGTATAGGAGGAGCCACCTATTGGCCACCAGTTTCCATCCAGGAGGCATCGGTCAGATTCCAGCCCCCGCCGAGCGCCCTGTAGAGCTGCACGACCACCGTGAACTGGTCGCGCCTCGTCTGCGCGAGCGCGATCTGGGCGGGGTAGAGCTGCTGCTGCGACTGGATGACCTCGAGATAGCTGGCCTTCCCGGCCGCGTAGCGCTGCGCCGACAGTTTCACCGCCTCCTCATAGGCGGCGACCGCGCGCTCCTGCAGCTCGCGCATCTCCGAGAGCCTCTGGCGGGTCTCGAGCGCATTCGCCACCTCGCCGAATGCGTTCAGCGCCGTCTGCTGGTACTGGAGCCTTGCCACCTCCCATGCCTCCTTGGCCTGCTCGTACTGTCCGTGGAGCCCGCCGCCCTGGAAAAGGGGGCCGGTCGCCTGCGCGCCGACCGACCAGAGGCCGGCGCCGCGCGAGGTGATCTGGTCGAGCTGCGGACTCACCGCGCCGAGGACCGCGCTCAGGCCGATCCGCGGCAGGAAGCCCCCAACGGTCACGCCGATGCCGGCGTTTGACGCCTTTGCCAGGAATTCGGCCTGGCGGACGTCGGGGCGTCGCTCGAGCAGGGCGGAGGGCAGGCCCGCCGGCACGTCGGGAGGGGCCGCCTGGTGCGAAAGGCTGTCGCCTCGCCCCACGGGGCCCGGGTTCCGGCCAACCAGAATGCTGATCTGGTTCTCCTTGATGGTGATCTGCCTTTCAAGGTCGGGAATCCTCGCGGCGCTGGTCGCCATCGCCGCCTCTGCGCTCGCCGTGTCTAGGCGCGAGGCCACCCCGCCCTCCAGCCGCCTGTTGAAAAGCTTGAGACTCTCTCCGAGTGACTCCGTGGCGCTCCTGGCTATAGCCAGCTCCTCGTCGAGCTCGAGCAGCTCGTGATAGGCCGTCGCGACGTCGCTCACGAGGCTGAGCAGAACGCCCCGGCGTCCCTCCTCGGTGGCGAGGTATTGGGAGCGCGCGGCCTCGTCCAGCCGCCGGACCCGGCCCCAGAGGTCGAGCTCCCAGGCGGCGCCCAGGTAGGCGTCAAACCCGCTCGTCGTCGAGGCCGCGGACCCGGGAAAGGGGTTGCCGAGCACGGCGTGGCGGCCGCGGTCGGCGTTCGCCTCGTATCCCAGCCCGGGAAACCGCTGCCCGTGGACCTGCGCCGCGACCGCGCGGGCCTCGCCGACCCGCGCTGCGGCGATGCGGGCGTCAAATCCGCCGGCGAGGGCAGCGTGGATCAGCTCGGTCAGCCGCGGGTCCCTGTAGACATCCCACCACGCGAGGTCGGCGAGCGATCTGTCCCCTTCGGCGGACTGCCCCCGGAAGAGGGGCGGCGCCCCGGTCGGCGGCCGCTTGAAGTCGGGCCCGATTGCGCAGCCTGCCAGGAGGAATGCGGCCAGGATGGGCCCGGCGCGTCTCGGTGAAATAGCCCGCATGGTCATTGTTCCCTGTCCTTGGCCCTGCGCTCGCCCTGCCTGAACTCGGGATGCTCCGCCACCGGATGGAGCGGAGTCGCGCGCGCGCTGTGGGGCAGGCCCTTGGTTGCCCACATCTCGATCACGTAGAAGGTGACGGGTATCAGGAAGATGGCCAGGCCGCTCGCCGCAAGCATGCCGCCGATCACCGTCGTGCCCATGACCTTGCGCGCGACCGCGCCCGAGCCGCTGGCAAGCCATAGGGGCACGCAGCCGAATATGAACGCGAACGAGGTCATCAGGATGGGCCTTAGGCGGATCTTCGCTCCCTGGAGCGCCGCGTCGAGCAGCGGCACGCCATGCTCGTACCGGGTTCGTGCGAATTCCACGATCAGGATGGCGTTCTTGGCGGAGAGCCCGATCAGCATGATGAGGCCGATCTGGGCGAACACGTTGTTCTCCATCTGCCGGGCGAAGAGGGTGAGGTAGGCGCCGAACACCGCAACGGGCACGCCGAGAAGGACGCTGAACGGCAGCGACCAGCTCTCATAGAGGGCCGCGAGGATCAGGAAGACGAAGACGAGCGAGAGGCCGAAGATGGCCACCGCAGGGACTCCCTCCTGCGCCTTCTTCTCCTGGAAGGACATGCCCAGGTAGTCGAAGCCCATCTCCCTCGGCATGGTCTTCGCGAAGACATCCTCGAGCGCGGCGGTGGCCTGGTTCGAGCTGTAGCCGGGCGCCGCCGCCCCGTTGATCTGCGCGCTCCTATAGAGGTTGTAGCGCATCGTGAACTCGGGCCCGAGGCGGGTCTCCACGGACGTGAGCGCCGAAAGGGGCACCATCGCGCCGTCGCGGTTGCGCACGTAGTAGCTCCCGAGCCTGTCGGCGCTGTCCCGGTACTCGGCCTCTGCCTCAACGTACACCTGCCATTGCCTCCCAAACCTGTTGAAGTAGTTCACAAAGACACCGCCCATGTAGCACTGCAGCGTCCGGTAGACGTCGGCCAGCTCCACGCCTTGCTTGAGCACCTTGGCGCGGTCCACCTTGACGAAGATCTGGGGAACGGAGGGCAGGAATGTCGTCGAGAGTCCGGCGATCTCCTTCCTCTTGGCCGCTGCCTCCATGAACCTGTTCACGTTCTCTGAGAGGAACGAGATGTCCCTGCCGGCGCGGTCCTCGAGCACGAAGGTGAAGCCGCCCGCGGTTCCGATCCCCGGGATCGAGGGCGGCGAGAACGCGATGGCCCTCCCCTCGGGAATCTTGCGCAGCTCGCCGTTGATGTGGGTCCTGATGGCGTCGAATCTCTCCTCGGGCCTGGTCCGCTCAGACCAGGGCTTGAAGTTGACGAAGAAGAACGCGCTGTAGGTGTTGACGACCGTGCTCTGGAGCGAGAACCCGATGACGGAGGTGTAGGTCTTGACGCCGGGGGTGTTCTTCAGGATTTCCTCGACCTTCAGAGCCGCCGCGCTCGTCCGCTGGAGCGAGGATGCGTTCGGCAGCTGCAGCCCGACGTAGATGTAGCCCTGGTCCTCCTCGGGCAGGAACGAGGTCGGCAGCCTCCTGTTCAGGAGCAGCGCAAGGACCGCGAAGCACGCCAGAATCGCGAAGCTGACGGCGCTCTTGTGGATGAGGCGGCGCGACACCCCCACGTAGCCTTTCTGCACGCGCAGGAAGGAGCGGTTGAACCAGTCGTAGAATCCGCTGAGGGCCCCGGGGGCCTCGTCCCTCGGGCGGAGCAGCATGGCGCACAGGGCCGGGCTTAGCGAGAGGGCGTTGAAGGCCGATATGATCACGGAGATCGCGATCGTCAGCGCGAACTGCTGGTAGAGGCGCCCCGTGATGCCTGGAATGAACGCCGTCGGGATGAAAACGGCCGCCAGGATGATCGCGATCGCCACGACCGGCCCCGACACCTCCTCCATGGCCCGTACGGTCGCGTCCCGCGGCGCCATCCCCTCATCGATGTGGTGCTCGACCGCCTCGACGACGACAATGGCGTCGTCGACCACGAGCCCGATCGCCAGGACGAGTCCGAAAAGGGACAGCGTGTTCACCGAGAACCCGAAGACCGGAAACAGGATGAATGTCCCGACGAGCGAGACGGGCACCGCGAGCATCGGGATCAGCGTCGGCCGCCAGCCCTGGAGGAAGACGAATACGACAAGTATGACGAGGAGCATCGCCTGCCAGAGCGTGTTCGATATCTCGCGCATGCCCTCGGATACCGACTGCGTGGTGTCGAGGGCCACCTGGTAGTCGAGCCCGTGGGGAAACCTGGGCTTAAGGCGCGCCATCGCCTGCTTGGCGCCGTTTGCGCAGTCAAGCGCGTTGGACCCCGGGAGCTGGTAGACCGCGATGATGGCGGCGGGCTTGCCGTTGAGCCTTCCCATCAGGTTGTAGACCTGCGCCCCCAGCTCGACTCGGGCCACGTCCCGAAGACGCACCGCCGATCCATCCGGATTCGCCCGGATGATGATCGCCCCGAACTCCTCGGGGGAGGTGAGGCGCCCCTGCGCGCGGACCGAGTACGTGAAGTCCTGGCCCTTGGGGGCGGGCTCTCCTCCGATCAGGCCGGCCGGGTTCACGGTGTTCTGGGTCTGGACGGCGCGGATGATGTCTCCCACCGTGATGTTGAGCTTGGCGAGCTGGTCCGGCTTCACCCAGTACCTCATCGCGTACTGGCCGGCGCCGAAGACCGTGGCGCTCGCAATGCCGGGCACCCGCGTGAGCTGGTCGATTACGTTGATGTAGGCGTAGTTCGCCAGGAAGGTGCTGTCGTAGGAATCAGTCGGCGAGTAGAGCGCCACCAGCATGAGCGGGGCCGTGAGCTGCTTCTGCACGGTGACGCCGAAGTTCGCCACGTCGGACGGGAGCTGCGGGCTGCTCTGGATCACCCGCATCTGCGTCAGGATGAGATCGGTGTTCGGGTCGGTCGCAACGTCGAAGTTCGCGGTCAAGCGCAGCGAGCCATCGCTGGCGTTGATCGAGTACATATAGTTCAGGTTGTCGACGCCGCTCAGCACCTGCTCGATGGGCGTGGCCACGGACTGCTCGACCGTCTGCGCGTCCGCGCCGACAAAGGTGGTCGTGACGCGCGCCTCCGGCGGGACGATCTTGGGAAACTGGGCGATCGGCAGGGTGACGAGGGCCACCGCGCCCACGATGACCGTCAGGATCGCGATGACGATCGCGACGATCGGCCGGTTGATGAAGAACTTCGACACGGCGCAGCTACCTGGCGGGCTCCGCCGTCGAAAACGGTATGGGGTTCACCAGCGCGCCGTCCCTTATCTTCTGGATCCCGTCCGCCACGACCCGGTCGCCCGGGCGCAGCCCGGACTCCACCACCACCTGGCTGCCGGCCTGCACGCCCGTCCTGACGTTGACGATGTGCGCGTGGTTCCCCGAATCGACGGTCGCCACCTGGTAACTGCCCTGGAGTTCGGTCAGCGCGCGCTGCGGGACAAGGAGGGCCCCCTTCTCCACTCTCACGACCGCGCGCACCTTCGCATACTGGCCCGGCCGCAGGAGCCCCTCCGGGTTGGGAAAGACGGCGACCACCCGCACGGTCCCGGTGTTGCCGTCGACCTGGTTGTCGATCGCATAGAACTCGCCCTTGCGCCCGTACTTGGAGCCGTCGGAGAGGACCAGTTCGAACGTGGTGCCGGCGGGGATTGCGGGCGCGCCGGCGTCGCGCCCCCTAAACGCGAGGTACGCCTGCTCGCTTATCGGAAAATACGCCTTGATCGGGTCGACGTTCGAGACGGTCGTCAGCGCGCCTGTCGTGGGGCCCACGAGATCCCCAATCTGGGCCCTAATGAGCCCCGAGATGCCGTCCACCGGGGACACGATGCGCGTGAAGCCCATGTTCAGCCTTGCCTGATCGACCGCGGCGCGGGCTGACGCGACCTGGGCCTCGGCGGCCAGCCGCGCCTGCACCGCGTTGTCGAGCTCCTCCTGGCTGATCGCCATGCTTCGGGCTAGCGGGGTGTAGCGCGCCACGTCGAGCTCTGCCTTTCCATGCTGGGCCTGCGCCTGGGCGAGCACGCCCTCAGCCTGCGACAGCGCGGCCGCGAACGGCCTTGGATCGATCTCGAAGAGAAGGTCGCCCTGCCGCACGGCCGAGCCCTCCCTGTAGTCCTGCTTGACCAGGTATCCGGAAACCTGAGCCCTGACCTGGGCGTTGACGAAACCGTCCAGCGTCCCGACCCACTCGTCAACAACCGGTACATCCCGTTGCTCAACAGCCACAACCTGCGCGTCCTGGACCGCAGGGGCCTGATTCTGGCTCCTCGCGCATCCGCCCATTACGCCGATCATAAGTGCACCAGTAACAAGGACAAAGAAACTCCTCTCCCTGGTGAATGAGTCCATCGGCTACCAACTAGGCCAAGTGGGGTCAAAATTCAAGCAGGCCGCGGAGATTCCCCCTTCGCCGGGCCTTCCGGGAACGCCCGGGCATTCGCCGCGGCGACTACCAGTTGTCGGACCGGAACGGAACCGCAGGAAGCCCGCTGTCGCCGTAGAGATTGGCCCGGGGCGCGTTCATCCACGCATAACGCACCGCGACCGGTTCGCCCACTTCGGGCGACGACACGAGCAGCGAGTCTGTTTCAATCGTGCCGGTCGCGGGATGAAACACCTTGTCCGCGCCGGCAACCTCCAGGGCCCCCACCTCGCCGTCGTGCGCCTGCAGCTCGTTTCCCGCGTGCGTGAACCGGACGCGCATCGCGGCGCCCTCGCGCGCCGCGCCCGCATAGACGGGGCCCGAGACCTCGGGCGGAAGCCGGTAGAGGTCCGCCCTTGCCACAAGGGCGAGGCGGCGCCCCACCTCCTGCTTGTTCCTTGGGTGGACGTTGTGCGCGTCGCCAATGTCGATCGTGACCGCCATGCCGGTGTTGGGCAGGGTGAGAGCCTCGGCCTGCGCCTCGCGCAGCCGCGCCCAGCCGCGGTCCGTCCGCTCGTCCTCGTCGCCGAAGTTGGCGAGCTGGACGAAGTAGAAGGGCACGTTGCCCTGGCCGAAACCCTCCCTCCACGAGCGGATCATCGTCTTGAAAAGCTCGGCGTACTCGCCGGGGCGCCCGCCGTTGGACTCCCCCTGGTACCAGAGTATGCCCCGGAGGGCTCCCGGCTGCAGGGGCGCGATCATGGCGTTGAACAGACCTCCCGGCCGGGCCGGCGAGTCATTCGTCGCCGGGGGCTGGGGCCAGTGGAGCGGGTTCTTGGTGTTGTCGGCCTTGGCTTCCCGCTCGGCCTTCTCCCACGCCGCCATGTCAGCCGGATACCTGGCGACCCGTTCGGGCGGCCAGTCGCTCATATCCTTCTTCCAGCGGGCGTCGAGAACGGCGGCCAATGACGTCGAGTTCCTTGCGCCATCGCTCATCCAGGACTCGATCGGCGTGCCGCCCCAGGGGCTGTCGATTATGCCCACGGGCACGCCGAGCGCGCGGTGTATGTCGCGGGCGAAGAAATAGCCGACCGCGGTGAACCTGCCGACGGTTGTCGGCGAGGCCGCCTGCCATCCCCCGGTCTTCACGGTCTCGGCCGGAGCGGTGGCCACGGTCCGTTCGATCTTGAGCTGGCGAATGAGGGGGTAGACGGCAGACGCCACCTCAGCCTCGGAGTTGTTCACCCGAAAGGTGGAACCCCCGTCATCGACCGTGAACTCCATGTTCGACTGGCCCGAGCAGAGCCAGACATCGCCGACAACCACGTCGTGCAGGGTGATCGTGCTGCCTCCCGAAACGACGAATTCGCCCGGCTCGGAGCTGGCCGCGAACGGCCCGATGCGCAGCGTCCAGCGCCCGTCCGGTCCCGCGACCGTGCGTGCGGTCTGCCCGTGGAAGGTGACGGCGACCGGATCCGAGGCGCCTGCGCGGCCCCACACGGGCACCGGCTTGTCCCGCTGCAGCACGGCGTGGTCGCCAAAGAGCGGTGCAAGGGTTACATCCACCCTCGGCGCCGGGGCGGTGGCCGGAGCGGCACACGCTGCAATGATCACCCCCAGCAGCGGGGCCAGGGCCCCCAGGATACGGTTCTTGGTTTCAATGTTCACAGCGTTGCGTCTTGGGGTTGGGGTGGGATAGACGGGGATTGCACAAATCCCATCATGAGTACTCTGCGGATAACGGTCTGGAGCGAAAATGTCCACGAGCATACGAGTGCCAAGGTCAAAAAGGTCTATCCCTACGGCATGCACTCGGCCATCGCAGCCGGACTCATCAAGTTCCTCCCGTCCGCGAACGTGACGACCGCGACGCTGCAGGAGCCGGAGCACGGGCTCTCCGCCGAAAGGCTCAGGAACACCGATGTCCTGGCCTGGTGGGGGCACCAGGCCCACGACATGGTGAGCGACGAGGTGGTAGGGCGCGTCCACGCCCGCGTGCTCGAGGGCATGGGCCTCATCGTTCTCCACTCCGCCCATCACTCCAAGATCTTCAGGCAGCTCATGGGAACAACCTGTTCGCTCACCTGGCGCGAGGCCGATGAGCGCGAGAGGCTCTGGGTCTGCAACCCCGGGCACCCCATTGCCCGGGGAATCGACAGGTACTTCGAGCTTCCCAGGGAGGAGATGTACGGCGAGCCGTTTGCGGTCCCGGCGCCCGAGGAGCAGGTCTTCATCTCGTGGTTCGAGGGGGGCGAGGTCTTCCGGAGCGGGTGCTGCTGGCGGCGCGGAAACGGCAGCATCTTCTATTTCCGGCCGGGGCATGAGACCTACCCGACGTATCACGACGAGAACGTTCAGCGCGTGATCGCGAATGCCGCGGAATGGGCGAGGCCCCGCGGCACCTGGGTCGACTCGTGCCCGAACGTCACGAAGTCGCCCGAGAGGATTGCGCCCAAGTAGGGGGTCCGGGTCGCGGGATGGATCAACCGGCGGTTTAGCTTCAAAGTATTGACGACTCTGATAGGCTGTACCCTCACGGTGGCTTCAGATGAAAACATTCTCCGGTTTCGCGGCGTCACCGTGCGCTATGGGCGTCTGACCGCCCTGAGCGACGTCTCGTTTGAGATACCCTGCGGCAGCTCGACCGCCATCCTCGGGGGCAACGGGGCGGGCAAGAGCACGCTGCTGCGCGCCGTGCTCGGATGGCAGGCCCTGTCGGGCGGGGAGGTCCGGATCGGCGACGCCCATCCGCACCATGCGCGCCCCAGGCTGGCCTACGTGCCGCAGCGCCACGCGGTGGACTGGGATTTCCCGATCACCGTTCGCGGCGTGGTGGAGCAGGGCCGCTACCCGTCCCTGGGCCTCTTCCAGAGGATCGGCGCGGCCGACCGGAGGCTCGTGGACGAAGCCCTCGGGGAGCTGGGGATATCCGACCTTGCCGAGCGCCAGATACGCAGACTCTCGGGCGGCCAGCAGCAGAGGGTCTTCCTTGCGCGGGCCCTTGCCCAGGGCGGGGACATCTTCCTCCTGGACGAGCCCTTCGCAGGGCTGGACCTGTTTGGAACCGAGGAACTGACCCACATCCTGCGCAACTGGGAGGCGCAGGGCCGCACGGTGCTGGCGGCGGTCCACGACCTCTCCATTGCGCGCACCAGCTTCACGCGCGGGGTCCTCCTTGACACGTCGCTTGTCGCGGCAGGGCCGATCGCCGAGGTGCTCTCGCCGGCCAACATAGACCGCGCCTACCGCCACGGGCACTGCGTTCACCGCGGCACGGCGAGGGCTGCCGCGGGGGAGGAGATGCGCCCATGAGCCTTCACGACCTCCTTCTTGCGCCGTTCTCCTACGAGTTCATGCGCCGCGGGCTCTTGTCGGCCATGCTGCTCGGCGTCAGCGGCGGCCTTCTCGGGTGCGTCCTCGTTCTCCGCAGGCTGGCCCTCATGGGCGACGCCCTGTCCCATTCGCTGCTACCCGGCGTGGCCGTGGCGTGGCTCCTGTTTGGAACGAGCACGTCCGCGCTCTTCTTCGGAGGCCTGGTCGCCGGCCTTCTGACGGCGCTCGGAAGCGCGCTGCTGAGCCGCCTGACGCGGGTCAAGGAGGACGCCGCCTTCGGGTCGCTCTTCATCGTCTTCTTCGGCCTTGGGGTCGCCCTGATAAGCAAGCTGCCCACCCGCATCAACCTGGCGGACTTCCTCTTTGGAAACGTCCTCGGGGTGGGCGCGGCCGACCTTCGCCTTGCGGCCGCCGTGAGCGCCGTGACGGTCGCACTGTTCGCCATATTCTACAGGAGCATCCTTCTGGAAACCTTCGATCCGGTCTTCCACCGGGCGACCGGCGGGCGGGGCGGGTTGGTCCACCTGGGTTTTCTCACGCTGACGGTGCTCAATCTCGTGGCGGCGATGCAGACGATGGGGATAGTGCTCGCCCTCGGGCTCTTCCTTCTACCGGCCGTGAGCGCCTACCTTTGGTGCGACCGGTTCGTGTCCATGCTGCTCCTTTCGATCGGCATCGCCCTCGCGGGATCCGTGTTCGGCATCCTCGTGAGCTTTCATGCGGGGCTTGCGAGTGGGGCCGCGATCGTGCTCTGCCTCGGCGCCATCTTCCTCGTATCGGTTCTCTTCAGCCCGCGCTACGGCGCATTCAGGGCCCTGCGGCTCGGCGCCGCGCGGCCGCCAGGCGCATGAGGCTGTTTCCCGTGTTCGCCGCGCTCGGCCTGGCCGCGACCGCCGGTGCCGCTCCGGCCCCGCAAACGCCCCCGCTTCGCGTGGTGACCCTGTGCACGGTCCTCACAGAGGTCGCCCGGGAGGTCGGAGGGGAGCAGGCCGCCGTCGTCGGCCTCATTCGTCCCGGCGTAGACCCACACGTTTTCAACCCATCGCCGGCAGACATCCGGAAGATTGCGGACGCGGAAGTCGTGCTCGCGTCGGGGTTCGGTCTCGAGGCTTACCTCGACAGGCTTGTCGCCGGTTCGGGCTCCAAGGGCCATGTGCTCGCCGTTGGCGACGCCCTGCCTTCGGCGGCGATCACGGGCGGCGGCGAGAAGGATCCCCATTGGTGGAACAGCATAGACAACGTGGTCCTCGCCGTGGACATCGTGCGGGCGGAACTGGCCCGGGCGCGCCCTGGCTCGGCCGAGGAGTTCTCGGCGAACGCGAGGGCCTACCAGGCGCGGCTTCGGGATCTGAAGGCGTGGGCGGCGCGGGAGATAGCCGGGCTGCCGCCGGGCCGCCGCCACCTGGTGACGTCCCACGACGCATTCGGCTATTTTGCGCGCGACTACGGCTTCACGGTCCACGCGATCAACGGCCTCTCGACCGACAGCGAGGCGGACGCGAAGCACCTCGCGGGACTGATCGACCTGATAAGGAGCGAGCAGATCCCGGCCGTTTTCGCCGAGAACAGCGCGAACCCGCGTCTCGTCGGGAATCTTGTCCGCGAGACGGGCGTCCGACTGGGGGCCACGCTCTACGCCGACGGCCTTGGTCCCCCGGGCAGCGGTGCGGAGACCTACGACGCGATGTACCGGCACAATGTGCGGGCGATCGTCGAGGCGCTGTCGGCGCCCCGGTGAGGCGGTCACCCGTCGGTGTCGTTGCCCTTCGGGAAGCTGAACCTGACGTCCGAGAAGGTGGTGCCCCGGATCGCCACGCTCTTCAGGACGGCGTCGAACCCTTTCACTGTCTTCAGCCAATCGGCCTGGGCCTCGAAGAGCGAGGTGTCGCCCACGGTCTCGCCCGTAACGGGATTGGGCACCGGCTCAAGCACGAGGGTGTGGGGCGCGCCGCCGGCTGTCGCCGTGATCTCAATGCTGGGCGCAGGGGACCGGACGAAGTTCTCCATCTCCCCGTCGAGAATGTAGGCCTGGAGCCTGCCAGCCGATGCGTCGAGGACGAGTTCGACGTGGTAGGCCTCGTCGCCGAGAACGACCGGCGTGCCTGCGTGCGGAGGATGATGGTGGTGCCGGCGCGGCTGGCCGGAGTCGGCGGCGCCCACCGGCGCCTTGGAGCAGCCGGCTGCAGCTGCGAGAATGAGGACCATTGAGAGAATATACGGTAGGCGGCGGATTCCCATGTTCTGATGGCTCAGGGAAGCACACCTCAGCCAGGACGGAAACCACAAGATTTCAACGCCGGTCGGCCGGACTGGGTCAGGGCGATGACCGGGCGCAGGAAAGGGGACTCCAGCACAAGCTCGGGCTTAATGAATTCTTAATGGCTTCCGGATTCATTTGATTTAACCCGGACGCCCAAACCCGCCTAATATTTGGCAGCATGACTGAGATGTCCGCATCGGACCTGGCGCACGCCCGCACCTGCGATTCAGGAGAGGCAACGGCCATCGAACCGCATCCCCTCGCAGGAGTTGAGTCATGCATGGACTTGACCGAGCGAGAGGGGATCGGTCCTCCGCTCGAGGAGGAGCTTCCTTCCGGGTATCTCCTGGACGGGCGGTTTGTCATCCGCGAGGCAATAGGGCGCAGCGCTATGGCGACCATCTACCGGGCCGAGGACCGGCTCCGCGGCGGGAGCGTTGCGGTCAAGGCGCCGCTTGTGAAGGTGCAGAATGATCCGGCCTCGTTCGGCCGCTTCCAGCGCGAGGAGCGCATCTGCGCCACGCTCTGCGGTCCGATGCTGCTCAGGTTCATGCCCGTGGACGACGCTGCCAAGAGCCGCCCGTACTTTGTGACCGAATTCCTGGACGGCTGCACCCTTGCCTATGTCATCCATCGCAGGCGGCCGCTGCCGGAGAAGGACGCCCTGAGGATCGCGAGCGTCGCCTGCCAGGCCCTCGGTCAGATGCATGCGCGCAGGATAATCCACCGCGACGTGAAGCCGTCGAACATCATGATATGCCGCGACCAGAGGCTCTGCCTCCTGGACTTTGGCCTGGCTGCGGAGGCCGACTCGGGCCAGGGGATCCTTGCCGGCCTTACGCCCCTCTTCGGCACGCCGGAGTACATGGCCCCCGAGCAGGTTCGCAACAGGCAGAACGACGAGCGCACCGACGTCTACAGCCTCGGCGTCATCCTCTACCAGATGCTGACGGGCGTCCTTCCGTTCAAGGGCGACGACCCCTGGGCCGCCGCGCAGATGCGCGTGACCGGAGATCCGGCTGCGCCGAGGTTGGTCAATCCCGCGATAACGCTGCAGGCGGAGGAGATTGTGCTTCGCGCCCTGCGGCGCGCGCCCGAGGAGCGTTACCAGACTGCCGCGCAGTTTCGGGCGGACCTTGACGCCCCCGGGCGCGTGCACATCACGGGGCTCAGCGGGCGCCTGAAGGCGCCGCGGTTTAGGATAAGCCTGCAGGGCACGCCGGTCTTGGCCGGCATCCTCATCGGCGTCGGGGTGCTTCTTTCGCTGGTCGGCCTATTCCTGCTGCTGCTGCGTCACCCCTAGGCGGCGCTCCAATTGAGTCACGACCCGCTCGGCATCTCGAGGGGGATGATGGCGTGCCGGCGCAGCTCAACTCCGCGGAGGAGGGTCAGGATGGCCCGCTCGCCGATCCGGTCACCGGTGAGAAGCTTGTGCAGCGCGTCGACAGCCGGAGTGGGCGCGCCGTCCAGAGCGAGAATGATGTCGCCCTCTGCGAGCCCGGCGCGGGCGGCCGGGCTGTCCGGCTCGAAGGCCGCGACCAGAACGCCGCTCTCCTGCTGCAGGCGGTGGTGGTGAATCAGCTTTCGCAGGAGCGGCACGTTCTGGCCGGCCACGCCTATGAAGCTCCTGCGGATCTTGCCGTCCTTGATGAGCCATGCCGCGACCCAGCGGGCGGTGTTGCTCGCGATCGCGAAACAGATGCCCTGTGCGGGCCGGATGATGGCCGTGTTGACGCCGATGACCTCGGCGCGGGTGTTGACGAGCGGCCCGCCGGAGTTGCCGGGATTGAGCGCGGCGTCGGTCTGTATGACGTTGTCGATGAGGCGGCCTGAAGCCCCGCGCAGCGACCTGCCCAGCCCGCTCACGATGCCGGCCGTGACGGTCTGCTGGAATCCCATGGGGGAGCCGATGGCGATGGCGATCTGTCCAAG
>Ga0265320_10001785_pt1 | contig 15235 bp, 13 predicted proteins | sample 4827metaG_FD_202087 | JGI IMG/M metagenome (GOLD analysis project Ga0265320, IMG submission 202087) | Rhizosphere microbial communities from Carex aquatilis grown in University of Washington, Seatle, WA, United States - 4-8-27 metaG | ecosystem: Host-associated > Plants > Roots > Rhizosphere >...
CGAACACGATGTGGATCGACCCGGAAAGGCCCGGACTCTACCTCGGACAATGTGCTCAGTACTGCGGAGCCGAGCACGCGATGATGCTGCTCCGCGTCTACGTGCAGACGCCCGACGACTTCGCGAAATGGGTCGCAGCGCAGCGCCAGCCGGCGCCATTCAGCGATGCCACCCTCCCTGGCAAAGAAATCTTCGAACGCACCGCTTGCATGAGCTGCCACACCATCGCGGGCACGCCGGCGAACGGCCGCTTCGGGCCGGATCTGACTCACCTCATGTCGCGCGACACCTTGGGTTCCGGAATCGTCGACAACACGCGCGTGAATCTTCGCGCCTGGATCAAAGACCCTGGCGCCCTCAAGCCCGCCTCGCTCATGCCGGCGATGGGGCTCGACGACACCGAGCTCGATGCGGTCACCGACTACCTCATGACTCTACGTTGAAGCGAGGACCGGACCATGGCGATGCAATCGATGACTCTGCCGCGACCGCCAGTCGCGCGCTCCCGGAACGATGGCCTCTACGAGTGGGTGACCACCGTCGACCACAAACGTATCGGCATCATGTACGTGCTCTTGGCTCTGGGGTTTCTGATGGTCGGCGGGCTGGAGGCCGCCGCGATGAGACTTCAACTCATTCGACCGCACGCCAGTTACGTTTCTCCGAGGGTCTTCAACCAGATCATGACGATGCACGGCACGACCATGATCTTTTTCGTGGCGATGCCGCTCTTGTTCGGCTTCGTCAATTACCTGGTGCCGCTGATGATCGGCGCGCGCGACATGGCCTTTCCGCGTTTGAACGCGTTCAGCTTCTGGCTGACGGCGTTCGGCGGCGTCCTTCTCTACTACAGCGTCATCGGCGGGTACGGGCTGTACGGCGACGGGAACGCGCCGGAGGTCGGGTGGTGGGCGTACGCTCCGCTGACTGCGCGGGCGTTTTCGCGCGGACACAGCAGCGACTACTGGACCTTGTCGCTGCTGGTCTCGGGATTCGGCACCATCCTGACGTCGATCAACGTCATCGCCTCGGTGCTGTGCATGCGCTGCCGAGGGATGACGCTCGGAAAGATGCCGCTGTTCGCGTGGCTCAGCGCGACCATGGCGGTGCTAGCCATCCTTGCCATCGCCCCGCTGACCGCTGCCCAAGTAATGCTGATGGTCGATCGGTACCTGGGGGGTCACTTCTTCGACACCCAAGCGGGCGGGTCCGCCGTCCTCTGGATGCACTTCTTCTGGATCTTCGGTCATCCGGAGGTCTACGTGCTCATCATCCCGGCCTTCGCGTTCGTCTCGGAGATCATTCCGGTGTTTTCGCGAAAAGCGATGTTCGGCTACCCGATCATGGTCGCCGCCACGGTGACGATCGCGTTCATCAGCCTGAGCGTGTGGGCGCACCACATGTTCACCGTCGGGATGTCGGCCTCGGCCACGACGTTCTTCATGATCACGACCATGGCCATCTCGGTGCCAACGGGTATCAAGATCTTCAACTGGCTGGCCACGATGTGGGGCGGAAGAATCTCGTTCGAGGCGCCGATGCTGTTTTGTATCGGATTTTTGTTTCAGTTCCTCATCGCCGGACTCACCGGTGTGATGCTGGCGGTGGCGCCGCTCACCTGGCAACTCGGCAACTCGTACTTCGTGGTCGCTCATTTTCACTACGTCATCCTGGGTGGAGTCTTCTTCGGTACCTTCGGCGGTTTCTACTACTGGTACCCGAAGGTCGTCGGCAGGATGTACAACCCGACACTCGCGAAATGGCACTTTTGGCTTTTCTTGGTCGGATTTCACCTCACCTTCGACTTCATGCACATTCCAGGGTTCCTCGGTATGCCTCGTCGCATCTATACCTATGAGCCGGGGCGAGGCTGGGACGTTTGGAATTTCATTGTAGCAATTGGGGCTCTCGTCCAGATCGTCGCCACGGCGGTCTTCGTTCTGAACATTCTGTGGTCCGCGCGTCGTGGCCCCGCCGCCGGTAACGATCCATGGGATGCATGGACGCTCGAGTGGTCGACCACGTCGCCGCCGCCAGTCTACAATTTCGCGACGCTACCCACGGTCAAGAGCCGCCGCCCGCTGTGGGACCTGAAGCATCCCGAAGATCCGGACTGGAAGTACGAATGACCCGGCACGAAAAGCGCGAGTGAGAAGGAGAGCACCGTGGAGAGCACACCAAGGATGGCAGACGATGCACCGTGGACGCTACCCTCGGCGGGGAAGGTCGGAATGTTCACCTTGATCGGAGCGGAATCGGCCATATTCGTTATCTTCATCACCGCCTACGCCTTCTACATCGGCAAGAGCGTGAGCGGTCCGACCCCGGAGATCTTGAGCCCGCCGATCTTCTTGAGCGCTTGCCTGCTGTCTAGCAGCGCAACCATCGAGCTCTCGATCAGGAATCTGAAGCGAGGGAATTCGGGGGCCTTTACGGCGCTGTGGCTCCTGACGGTGGCGCTCGGTACGACGTTTCTGGTCGGCACGGGCTTCGAGTGGCGCCATCTGATGGTGGATGAGGGGCTCACCATCAGCACGAATCTCTTCGGCACCACCTACTACTCGCTCGTCGGCCTGCACGGCTTTCACGTCACCGTCGGAGTGCTGGTCATGGGTCTGGTGGCGGCGTTCGCCTGCCTGGGGAAAGTGAATCGGGAGCACGAATCCAAGCTCGAGGTTCTCTCGCTGTACTGGCACTTCGTCGATACGATCTGGGTCGTCGTTTTCACGCTCGTTTACGTGGTGGGCCGCTAAAAATGGAACAACACGAGGTCGAAACTCGTTCGACGGCCGGCGAACGGTGGATCGAGCTTCCCGCGCCGACGGCGGCGCCGGTCGTCCTGGCCTTCGGCATCGCACTGATGTTCGGCGGCCTGGCCACGCACGCGATCGTTGCCGCAACGGGTGCATTGCTCGCACTCGCCGGCGCGTTCGAATGGTTTACCCAACTCTTACCGCGGCCAGCCCACGAGCGTGTTGCAGCGGTCGAAGTCGTTTGCGTACCCACCACGAGCCGTAATCAGGTCGAGCACGTCGACGGCGCGGTCGGTCTGGTGCGGGCCAACCTTCCGGTCGAGTTCTACCCAATATCGGCCGGAGTGCGGGGAGGGCTTGCGGGTGCGGTCGCGATGGCCGCCTTTGCCATCTTCTATGGTCTGGTGAGCGGCCACGGGATCTTCTTCCCCATCAATCTGCTGGCGGCGGGGTTCCTTCCCTCGGCGAGTATCGCGGAGCTCTCGGCCTTCAATGCGACCGCATTCGGGATCGCATTGCTCATTCACATCATCGCATCGCTCCTGGTGGGTGTGCTCTACGGAGCGCTGCTCCCGATGCTTCCGCGGCGGCCGATCCTCCTCGGAGGGCTCATCGCGCCGCTGGTTTGGACAGGACTCCTGCATTCGAGCCTCTCTCTCATCAACCCGACGCTCGCCGAGCGAATAGACTGGAGATGGTTCTTCGTCTCCCAGCTCGCGTTCGGTGTCGTCGCGGGGCTCGTGGTTTCTCGACGGCAGCGCGTCGCGAGCGCGCAGCCGCTCTCATGGCAGATGCGAGCCGGAATCGAGGCGCCGGGCCTTTTGGACGAGTCGCCGAAGAAGGAATGAGAAGATGTCCGAAGCACCCACACTGGGTAGACCACGCTCGCTGGTGCTCGTGGGGTTGGCGCTCGCGCTTGCCGCATGCGACGGGAAGCGTGACCTCTTGGCGCAACCGCCGCCTCTCGACAACGTGGTCGATCCCCGCACGATCCTGAGCTTCGACGCGCTCTACGGCGCGAACTGCGCCGGTTGCCATGGGACCCGCGGGAAGGGCGGGCTCGCTGTCGGGCTTGCTTCGCCTGCTTATCTCTCCATCGCCTCCGACGCGACCCTTCGCGCCGTCATTGCCACTGGCAGAGCGAAGACGGCGATGCCCGCCTTCGCGGTGAGCGCGGGAGGCATGCTCACCGACGCACAGGTCGACGCGCTCGTGGCCGGCATCCGTGCGTGGGCGCCGGCAGGGTTGCAGCGAGATCCGCAGGCGTCCATCTGCCAAGCCTCGGCATTCGGCGACCCCGGGCGCGGCGCGAAGGTGTTCGCCGACCACTGCGGCTCGTGTCACGGCGCCGACGGACGCGGAAACCACGAGGTGGGCTCCGTCATCGACGAGTCGTTCGTCGCCTTGGTCAGCGACGCATCCCTTTGCACCACGGCCCTCGCCGGCCGTCCCGACTTGGGTTGCGCCGGAGCTCGCCGCAACGGCGCGACCCCGATGTCGGACGAGGAGATCTCGGACATGGTGGCGTGGCTTTCGAGCCACCGCCAGCGGTCTTCGCGCGAACTCTACCGCAGCGCAGAGGCAGAATCGGGAACACCATGAGCAGCGACGACTCGATCCCCAGGCGAACGTTACTCAAGATCGGCCTCGCCTTGAACGGTGTCGTCGGATCGCTCCTCGCGGTTCCCGTCGTCAAATATCTTCTCTCGCCGGAGACGACGAAATCGCCAGAACGTGACGCTTGGGTCTCGCTCGGGGGAGTTCAAAAGTTCCCCGTCGGCGAGACCCGACTCGCGACGTTCACGAACCCCGTCGTGAAGCCCTCCGACGGGGCGACCGTAGAAATCCCGTGCTGGGTCAGGAGGATCGACACGATCACCTTCCAGGTCTTTGCCATCAACTGCGCGCACCTCGGTTGTCCGGTGCGATGGTTCCCGGAGTCCAACCTGTTCTTGTGCCCCTGTCACGGGGGCGCGTACTACGCCGACGGCTCGCGGGCCTCGGGTCCGCCGGAGCGAGCGCTCTTCGAGTACCGCCATCGGACCGCGCGGGACGAGTTGTTCATTCTGGCCGAGGAAATGCCGACACCCGGAGTGGTTCCTGCGGCGGACGGAAAGCGAAGGCTCCGATGGATCTGATGCGATGCCTGGGGGCGTGGTTCGACGCGCGCTTGCAGATCAAGGACACCGTCCTCTCGACCATCCGTCATCCAGTGCCTCGCCGCACGGCGAGCTGGGCTTACGTCTTCGGCAGCGCCGCGATGATGATCTTCGGATTGCAAGTGGTGACGGGGATCCTCCTTGCGTTGCTTTACGTCCCTTCGGCGGGCGAAGCGTGGAACGGGCTTCAGAACATCAACCATCACGTCGCCGCCGGCTGGTTCATCCGCGGGCTCCATGGCTGGGGCTCGAACTTCATGGTGGCCATCGTCGTGATTCACATGGTCCAGGTTTTTCTCTTCGGGGCGTACAAATTCCCCCGCGAGCTGACCTGGACCGTCGGAGTGTTCCTGCTGCTCGTGACCCTCGGGATGGCGTTCACCGGCCAGATCTTGCGCTTCGATCAGGACGCTTACTGGGGTCTCGGCATCGGGGCGTCCATCTCGAGCCGAGTCCCGGTGCTCGGGCCGGCGATCGTGAAGCTGCTCCTCGGAGGTCCGATCATCGCCGCGGCCACGCTGTCGCGGTTCTTCGCGCTGCACGTATTCGTCGTGCCTGCGCTTCTCTTCGGACTCGTCGGACTTCACGTGCTCCTCGTTCTGAAGATCGGCATCAACGATTGGCCCATGCCCGGCCGCGTCGTTCGACGCTCGACGTATCTCGACGAGTACAAGGAGCTCACGCATCGGGACGGAATCCCGTTCGTCCCGGCAGCCATAGGCAAGGACATCGTGTTCTCGGGCGCGATCCTGCTGGCGGTCGCGTCGTGCGCGTTTCTCTTCGGTCCGTTCGGCCCCACGGGACAACCCGATCCGACGATCATCCAGACGGCGCCACGACCGGATCCTCCGTTCCTGTGGCTTTACGCAGTGCTCTCGTTCCTTCCACCCGCTGCCGAAACGCCGTTCCTGCTGATCGGTCCTGCCATCGGCCTCGCCGTCCTCTTCGCGCTGCCCTTCGTTTCCGGAGAGGGAGAGAAAAGCTGGCGGAAGCGCCCGATCGCCGTGCTGACCGTCGTACTTCTCGCCGGGGCCTTCGCGTCACTCACGCAGCTCGGGTTCCACACGCCGTGGAGTCCCAAGATGGACGCCTGGAGCGGAGAGCCGATCCCCACGACGCTCCTCGCTCACGTCACGCCGCTCGATCGACAAGGTGCGCTCGTCTTCAAGGATAAGCAGTGCCACAACTGTCACTCGCTCGGAGAGACGGGCGGACAACGCGGGCCGGCGCTCGACGAGGTGGCGGTCCGCCTCACCCACGACCAGCTGATCCGGCAGGTGATCCAGGGCGGAGGGAACATGCCCGCCTACGGGAAGAATCTTTCGTCATCGGAGACGGCAGCGCTGGTGTCATTCATGGAGACGCTGCACCCGGCAGGGCAGATGCCGGCGCGCGACGCAGCGCGAGCAGCGGTCGAGCCCAGTCTATGACCCCCGTGCTCGACGCGGCCCTGGCTTGCCTGGCGACCGCCTATGCGTGGCGCTGGCATTCGCTTCGCGATACCGCTCCCCACGCCGCTACCGTCGGAAGACTTTCGGCGTTCCTTTCGGGGGTCGCTTTCCTGTGGGTTGCCGTGTCGTCTCCGATCGCTCACCTCGATCACGACCACCTGACGGGTCACATGATTCAACACCTGCTCATCATGACCGTCGCAGCGCCGCTCCTGCTCCTGGGAGAACCCGGGCGCATGTTCTGGGGCGGCCGCAGGCCCACGGAGCGGGTGCTCGCCATTCGTTCGCCGCATCCGGCATTGTGTTGGTTCCTGGGCACGTTCACCGTGCTCTTCTGGCACGTGCCGATCATCTTCGAATTCGGAATGAGATGGCACGTCCTCCAGCATGCGACCTTTCTGGTGGCCGGGCTTCTGTTCTGGGTGCCCGTGCTGCGGCCGTGGCCGACGATCTCGCGCTGGCCTCTGTGGTCGATTCCGCTCTATCTCTTCGTGGCGACCTTTCCCTGCGATGCGCTGTCCGCGTTCCTCGCGTTCTGCGGTCGTCTCGTCTATCCGCACTACAGCACGATGAACGAGCTTTGCGGCGGGGTCTCGCCTCTCGAGGATCAGGCGCGCGCCGGCACGCTCATGTGGTTCTGGGTCACCATCGCCTACCTGGTGCCCGCAGCGCTGGTGACGATCCAGATCCTGTCACCATCGAGCGGCGCGTCACTCCAACGTGACGCGAGGACGACCCATGGCTGAACCATCGCCGGGGGTCGAGCTCGTATCGGCTCGGGGGACGCGAGTGGTACTGAGCCCGCGCTTGCTTCTCGCTCTGACGAAACCGCGCATCGCTGCGCTGTCGGTGGCCACCGCCGCCGTGGGGCTCGTGCTCGCACCCGCGCGCGCACCAATGTGCGTCGTCGTCGCGACGCTCGTTGGGACGTGGCTCATCGTCGGCTCGGCGAACACGCTCAATATGTACGTCGAGCGCGACATCGACGCGAAGATGGCGCGCACGCGGCGCCGGCCCTTGCCGTCTGGACGCCTGCTACCGTGGGTCGCACTCTGGTTCGGCGTCCTCCAAGGGGTCTTGGGGCTGCTCATCCTCGCGCTGTTCGCGAATGCGTTGACCGGCTTCTTGGGCGCCATCGCGCTCGTCGTCTACGTATTCGTCTACACGCCGATGAAGCAACACTCGGTACACGCGCTGCTCGTCGGCGCCGTCGCGGGCGCCATGCCGCCGCTCCTCGGTTGGACCGCGGCCACGAACGAGTTGTCGGCTGGCGGCGTCGGGCTCTTCAGCGTCCTTTTCTTCTGGCAGATCCCGCACTTTCTCGCGATCGCCATGTTCCGACGCGAGGACTATCGCGGCGCGGGCTTGAAGGTGATGCCCAACGTCCACGGGGAGAACGCGACGCGCTGGGCAATCGCCGTCGGCGTCGTCTTTCAGGGAATTGCGACGCTTGCACTCATCCCCCTCGGTCTCGGCCGCGGCGCGTACCTCGCCGGCGCGGTGGTGCTCGGGTCCATCATGCTGGGCTGGGCGATCGTGGGGATCGCACGCTCGGGAGGCAACGCCTGGGCGCGCCGGCTGTTCCTGATGTCGGTCGGCTTCCTGCCGCTTCTCTTCGCGCTACTCATCGCGGGGTAGGCGTTCGGCTTTCCGCTCCACGCCCTTGGCGTGGCAACGGTCGGCGCAGAAGCGTGCGACGGTGTGCAGGGACGAGCTCGAGGTTCAGCGAAGGGGCTCGATCACTTCCCAGCGGCAACCGACGTAGCCACGCCGCGCGCAGGGGTGCCACTCTTCTCGGCCGCCCCCGAATTCACCTGTCGGGGCGTCTCAATCGGGGCCTGCGCTTCGACCGGGAGAGCCGGGCGATTGACGATCAACAGCGACCCGCGTTGCCTCGTCAGATACGTCCATGCCCATTCGGCAAAGACGCTCAGTCGTAGGCGTGCCTGTGCGAGATAGGTCACGTGGATGAACGCCCACATGAAAAACGCCAGGAGGCCCTTGATGTGGAGGCGCCCGCTTTGCACGACCGCATATCCTTGACCGACGACGGCCATCGACCCCTTGTCGAAGTACCGAAAGGGAGGAGGCATTGCTTGGCCGCTGACGCGCGCGCGCACGAGCCTGCCCGCATATCGGCCTTGCTGGAGGGCAACCTGGGCGACTCCCGGCAGCGGTTTCCCGTCTTGATCGAGCGAGGCGGTGTCGCCGACGACGAAGATCTCCGGATGGTTCGGGACGGTGAGGTCGGGGAGCACCCGCACGCGCCCGGCGCGATCCACCGGCGCGCCAAGCCACTTGCCGGCCGGTGAGGGAGCCACACCAGCGGTCCAGATCACGCACTTGCTCGCTATCCGTTCACCGCCGACCGTGACGCCTTCGTGGTCAATCTTCTCCGCGGGGTGGCCCAGCCGGACTTCCACGCCCAGCGATTCGAGCCGGCGCTTCGCCGCTTGCGAGATGTCCGGTGTGAACGTGGGCAGCACCCGATCAGAGGCGTCGAGGAGCACGACACGTGCCGCCCTCGGATCGATCCGACGGAATTCCTGCCGCAACGATCTCCGGATGAGCACCGAGATGGCTCCGGCCATCTCTACGCCGGTGGGGCCTGCGCCGACGAGGATGAACGTAAGAAGGTCCCCATGGGCCCTGGGGTCTTCTTCAGCCTCCGCCTGCTCGAAGGCTTGCAGGATCTTGTTCCGCACGTTGATCGCATCCCCGAGCGACTTCAGACCAGGAGCGAAACGTTCGAAGTCGTTTTGCCCGAAATAGCTATGAGTGACCCCGGTCGCCAGGACGAGATAGTCGTATTCGACGGGCACTAACTGCCGGTCCGCGTCGCTGACGACGACGACCTTCCGATCGACGTCCACACTGCTGACTTCCCCGAGCAGAGTCGTGACATTCCTCTGCCGTCGCAGGATGCCTCTCAGAGGGGCGGCGATCTGGGATGCCGTCAGCACTGCGGTCGCGACTTGGTACAGGAGCGGCTGAAACAGATGATGATTCGTCCGATCGACGAGAAGCACGTCGACCTGGGCGCGGCGAAGCGCCTTCGCTGCCGACAAGCCGGCCATGCCTCCGCCAACGATGACGACCCTTGGCTTGTTGTCTGTAGTTTTCATGCCTGATGGTTTGTTGATTGACATGGTGTGTGACCAATTCACGATCTGTGCCGTGGTCCATTCCTCGGGCCGCAAGCGACGTCAGCGAGTCGGCAAGGCGCGGCCGATGGCGTAGTCGAGGCGTGCCCTCGCAACACGGTCGTCGACTTCGGCGTTGAGCCGTTCCAGGCGCGCACGGGTGAGATCCGTCTCGGCATCCAGTAGCTCGACGCTCGTGGATCTGCCGTTTTGAAACGAGAGCCGTCGAACGCGATACGACTCTTCGGCCGCGTCGAGGCCGCGCTGGGTCGTGGTCAGCGCGACGCTCGCATCGTCCACCGCATGCGCGGCCGACTCGACTTCGACGTGGATGCGGTCGATGAGAGCCGAGCGGTCATTCGACGTCGCGGCGCTTTTCGCTTCGGCTGCCCGCGCGGCCAAGGCGGCGGACGGCACGTCCGTGATCGACCAACCCAGGCGGACTCCAGCCAGCCAGGATCCGCGAAGCTTGTCCTCGACCGGCAACACCCTCGGGTTCGGGTCCGAGTAACCTGCTTCCCCGATAACATCGAGCCGCGGGAAGAGGCCGGCTCGCTCGAGCCGCGCCTTGTCGGAGAGCCCGAGCACGCTTTCCCGGGTCGACTTCAGTTCCGGGCGATTTCGAAGCGCCTCGCGGCGAAGCTGAGGCACGCGAGCCATGGCACTGCCCGTATCTTGACCGGCGAGAGGCTGGCGAATGTCTTCACCGATCGCGAGTGCTCTCCCCGAGGCGTCGTGCATGTCGGTGCGAAGCTGCTCTTCGGCAACGGCAGCGAGACTCCGGCTGTTCACGACGTAGAGTTCGCCGCGCGCGACCTGGGATTCGAGGCGGAGCGTGTCCGCCGGCGATGCCGCACCCGCCCCCTCGGCGATCCGAGAGTCGGCGAGGTGTCCCTTGGCGTCTTCGAGTGCTTGTTCGGCGACCACGACGGCGAGCTTGGCGCGTACCCACGAATAGTAGGCGACGCGCGCGTCGGTCGCGACGCGGGCCCTCGTCGTTTCGACGTTGGCGCTCGCCGCGTAGCGGGCGTGCTCGGCCGCGCTCCGTGCCGGCGCCACTCGGAGGAAATAGTCCGAGACCGGAACCAGGAGGTTTGCTTGGAGCACGTACACATTGAGGATGGTTTGCAGCTCGATCGGGACGTTCACGAGCTCGGCGCCGGCGGCGAGCGGACCCGTGGGCTGACCTGGCGCCGCGATCAGGTTGCCGAAGATCGACGCGCCGACATCCGATTCCCGTGTGTAGCTCGCCGTCACCGACAGGTCGGGGAGATAGCCGAGCAACGCGCGGTCGGCGTCCGCCGCGGCCGCGACGAGGTCGGCTTTGCGCGCGCCCACGTCGAAGCTCGTATTCAGAGCGCGCCGCACGACCTCGCTCGACGTCAGTCCGCCCGTCATCCCCAGCTCGGCAACGAGGCGCTGCTCGAACCGCGGTGCGTCCGACGGCTCGGCAGCCGCCCCGCGCGAAGCGCAGAACAGCGTGCAACTCAAGAGTGCGTTGGTGAACACATGGAATTTTCTCATAGCTGCGGCTCACTCGACACGGCTCCGCGACGAATCACTGGCCTGTCCGGATCGAGACCGTCGCGGACATGCCCGCCCGCACGTGTCCGTCGAGCGCCGTCCGATCGAAGACGATCTTCACCGGAATGCGCTGGGCGATCTTCGTGAAGTTGCCGGTCGCGTTGTCCGGCGGCAGCAGGCTGAAGACCGCACCACTCGCGGGCGAGATGGTTTGCACGTGCCCCGCCCACTCCACGTCGGGAATTCCGTCGAGTCGGATCCTCGCCCGGTCGCCGACCTTGACGTGGGTGAGCTGCTCCTCCTTGAAGTCGGCGACGACCCAAGTGTCCTCGCCGACGAGGGACACCACTTGCGTTCCGGCGCTGACGAGCTGACCGGGACGCACCTTGCGCTCGCCCACGGTGCCGTCGCTTGGCGCGACGATGCGCGTGTAGTCCAGGTTCACCTGCGACACCTTCAGTGCCGCTCGCTTTGCTTCCAGATCGGCCTTGAGCTGCGCTTCCTCGGTGTCGAGGACGCCTATCTGCTTTTGTTGCGCCTCGAGCTCCGCTCTCCGTCCCGTCAGCGTGGCCGCGAGGCGGCCGTAATCAGCGGTGGCGCTTTCGAGGCGTTGCTTCGTGCTGACCTTGGCTTGTTCCAGGGTTTGCTCGCGTACGAGCTCGAGGCGCGTGCGTTCCACATCGGGCTTGGTCGCTTCTATGTTGGCGCGCGCGGCCGCGATCCGGCTCGACTGGAGAATGCGCTCGCTCCTCAAGTTGACGAGCGCAGCATCGGCCGCCGCGACGGCCGCCTCCGCCAGCTCCACCTGCGCCCGAAAATCGTCGTCCTTGAGCTGAACCAACAGGTCCCCTGCCTTGACGTGCTGATAGTCGGCGAACGCGACCACGGCGACGATACCGCTGCTCTTCGTGCTGAGCGGTGTAACGTCGGCGCGAGTCTGGGCGTCGTCGGTCGTCTGCACCCGCCCGTCCGCCACCCAGGCGTTCCACCGAGTCGCGATCGTGAACAGCAGCCCGCATGCAACCAGCAGGACGACCAGGCGCAGCGCGAGACCGCGCACCTTTGCAAGTGCCGTGTTGGAGGGAACGGAATCGTGGTGTGGTGTCTGGGTAGTCGCGGAGTCCGACATGGGATTTCTCGAGTCGAGGACGAGGCGAAGCACGGCGCGTGCCGCGCCGAGCGCCGTCCGATTCGCGCTTTAGGGAAGGTCTCGGCGCCCGACGAGGCTGGGCTAGTTTGGGCAACTGGGGTCCAGAATTTGGTCAACCTAGGCTCGGAATCGTTCACGTCGTACGCTCCCAGAGGGGACTGGACGTGCAAGAGAGCGCGACGCCGACCGTGCTTCAGCCCACGCCCCTCACTCGACCAGCCCAAAAACGCTCGCGCAAGACCGTCTTGAGTATCTTGCCGGCACCGTTCTTCGGCAGCTCGCCTACCACGACCTCTATGCGACGCGGAACCTTGTAGTGGGCGAGAAAGCGCCGGCAGTGCGCCACCAAATCGTCCACGCTGAAGATTGCTCCCGGCTTCGCCACCACGCAAGCCATCACGACCTCACCCCACTGTGAATCCGGTATTCCGAAGACCGCTACTTCCTGGATCGCCGGATGGGTGGAAATGATCGCTTCAACCTCACCCGAGTAGACGTTTTCGCCGCCCGTCACGATCATGTCCTTCAAACGGTCCAGGATAAAGAAGTAACCCTCCGTGTCCCGATATCCTATGTCTCCGGTGCGGAACAGGCCGTCACGAAACACGAGCGCGGTCTCTTTCGAATTGTTCCAATAACCGCGCATGATATTCGCGCCGCGCGCCACGAGCTCACCCGCATGGCCCGGTGGAACCTCCTTGCCTGAGTCGTCCACCACCCGCAAGTCGATGCCCGGACAAGGTCGGCCGCAAGACAAAAGCCTGGCCTCCGTGTGCTCATTGTCGCGTAGCGCCGAGAGGAAGCCCGCTTCGCTGAGCCCGTACCCCTGAGCCAGTTTGACCTTCGGCAGGAGCTGTCGTGTGCGACGCAGGAGTTCCGGGGCGATGGGAGATCCGCCGTACGCCACCTGCTCGAGGCTACTCAAATCAAATTTCCCCAAGTCGGCGAATTGCGCGAGCGAATTCATCATCGTCGGGACGAGGACCGTGTGACTGACGCGCTCCCGCTCCACCGCTTCACAGAAGCTTCGCGGGCTGAACTTCGGAATCGTGACTTGGCACGTGCCGAACGCGGGCATCGCAAACATGAACGGGAACTCCAAAATGTGAAAAAGTGGCGCGGCGTGAAGACATACGCCACCGTCTGGGAACGGAAGCCAGTAGTTAACGTGATCTATGTCCGCCAGGATACTTGCGTGAGTTTGCACCACGCCCTTCGGACGGCCGGTCGTGCCGCTAGTGTAGATCAGAGCCAAAATCGCATCTGGATCATAGATAGCTTCGGGGAACGAATCGCCCGAGGCGTCCAAAGGTTCCTGGTCGAGCACCCGCTGCCATAAACCCGGCGCCGTCGGGGCCGACAGCGAGGAATGCCGAATCAACCCTTTCGGGGCTGCATCGACGAGCACGTGATCGATCTCCGTTGCCGACAAGCGTGCGTTCAATGGCACCGCGATCACGCCCAGCCAGCTGCATGCGTATACGAGCTCGATGTACTCGGGTATGTTCGGGAGCAAGATGGCCAGGCGGTCGCCGGCTCCAAGACCGCGTCTGATCAGCGCCGCGGCGACACCCGCAACACGATCGTGAAGCTCTCGGAAGCTGAAACGCTTCTCACCGGAAGCAAGTGCCGTTCGGTCTGAAAAATATCGGGCTCCCCTGCCCAATGAATGCGTATGAAGCATGATGGGTACTTTATTTGACAGTCAACAGGCGAATACTTGAGCCCGGCCGAATCGCCGCTGACTCCGAACATCGCAATGACGCAAGCGCCGGCAGGAGTGATGAGCGCGAGGCGATACCGAGACTAGCTCTTCTTCGGAGGCACCTCGGCGTACGCGACGCCCGACAGATTTCCCTGAAGGAAGGCTATCACTCTCATTTGCGACCCATCGAGCTTGGCGGAGTAGATCGATCCGGCAAGATCGGTCACGAACATCCGGTCGCCAGGAATGTCCAGGGCAATGCCAATCCCCTCCATCAAATGGGTAACGACGATCTCCGGTGCTCGTTCTCCGGGCTTGGTGTCGATCGGCGCGCGACTCACGGTATTGCCGTTGGGAGGATCACCGCGATCCGTCCAATACAGGACGCGATTGCCGAGATCGAGCTCCAGATCGATCGGCTCCGGCAGCCCGTCGAACAGGACGGTGATGTCGTTGCGACTCGCGGGAGTTTGCCCTCGAGGTAGCTCGAGGTTCGCGCGGAAGATGCGGCCGAGCCCGGCATTGTCCGGCCCTTTTTGCGTCCAATAGAGGTGTCCACGCTCGGCATCGACGGTTATGCCAACGCACCATTTCGTCGCGTCGACGCGGTCCGCATCGCCACGACCAGACTCGACCAGCGTTTCGACATGCGAACCGTCCAGATTGGAGCGCATGACGCGCATCCCCTCGCGATCCGACCAGTACAGCTTTCCGCTCTGCTTCTCGAGATGGATCTGCTTTGGCGTGAACGTGACGCCCACGGGAATGATCGTCTTGCGATTCTTGCCGTCGATGTCCGCGCGTTCTATCGATCCATCGTTTTTGCTGGGAAATCCCATATTCGTCCAGTAGATGTGCCCCGCCTCGACGTCCACCACGATGCCGTCGGGGTGTGTGCACTCGGTTACCAGGGTCCTTGGATCCGAACCGTCCGGGTTCACCGAGAATACGCGGCCGCCGGACAGATCGAGGGCGAACAAGCGACCCACTGCTGCCGTGCGGCCGGACGCGGGTCGAGGTTTAGAAAGTTGAGTTCCAATCATGACTGTATACTTCTCCCTGTTGCATTGCCAATGCTTGTGTCTTGTCGCCGTTTGCGGAAATGTTCCGCCGGCCCGTCACTTCAAGCGTCAGCGCACTCGAAAGGCACTTCAGCTACTTCGCGCTGTGGACGGCACCGTTGGTACGCAGAGCGTCGATTTCTTGTTGTTCGAAACCCAGCTCCTTGAGAACCTCTTCATTGTGTTCCCCAATCCCCGGGGCGCGCTTCGCCGGCACCTTGGTGACGTCGTGAATTTGCATGGGACTGCTGATCGTGAACTTGAGGTTTTCGCCTGCGCCGTCGAGGGG
>Ga0265320_10001786_pt1 | contig 15229 bp, 11 predicted proteins | sample 4827metaG_FD_202087 | JGI IMG/M metagenome (GOLD analysis project Ga0265320, IMG submission 202087) | Rhizosphere microbial communities from Carex aquatilis grown in University of Washington, Seatle, WA, United States - 4-8-27 metaG | ecosystem: Host-associated > Plants > Roots > Rhizosphere >...
CGCGGACTGCAACGGCAGTGGAGCCAACGGCGCGAACGCCGAGGGCCAGAAGAACTGGTGCGTCGACGACTCGATCAACGGCAACATCTGCTATCCGGGCTGCGACACGCTCTCGACGGTGTGCAGCAAGTATCCGGCGACGTCGTGTCAGACCATCACGGGCACGACCGAAAACGCTTGCGCATCGACCAACTGAGGCGTCGCATCGACCGCTCGTCGCTCTCCGTGCGAGGCGCGTTCAAACCGGGTCTTCGTCGACGGCCTGGAACGCGCCGCGAAAGGTCGGAATGATCTGCCGTACTTCGACGGCGAAGAGCACGACGGCGAGCACGACGTAGCCCGCCGCGAGCCACAGACGCACGGCGGTCGACGGCAACACGAGCTGCAGCGCGAAGGTCACGAAAATGATCGCCGCCTCGCGTGCACGAAACCGAAGGCGCAACAGCACCGAGACCGCGAAGAGAGCCTGTGCGGCGGTGAGGAGAAACTCTTCGACTTGCCGCCCGTTGAGCACGAGGCTTCCGTGCCCGCCGCCGGCCAGGTACGCGAGCGGCAAACTGCCGACGAGCATCGTCCATTGGTTCACCTTCGACGAGAGGAGCGTGCCGAGCGCCGTGTCGTCGTTGCCGCGGGACGCCAGAATGCCCGCGACGAGCAACTCGGGGGCTTCGGACGCGAGCGGCGCGACCCATTGGACCAGCAGAAACTCGTCCATGCCGAGTGCTCGCCCGCTGTCTATCAACGCGTCGGCGAACGGCTTGGCGACGAGCGCGACGTACACCGCGGCGAACACGAAAAATCCGACGACGGTCGCTCGGCGCGCCGTCGGGGGGAGCTTGGCGAGATCCGCCGACACGCCACTCAGGTCCGGCTCTTCGCTCTCCTGTCGCGACGTTCGAAAGAGGTACGCCGCGAACAGGCCCAAGAAGACGCCCGCGTCCATCAGGCCGAGCGAGCCCTTGAGCGGGATGACGAACGCATACAGGCTCGCGAGACCGAGGAACGCGATTTCAACGCGCCGTCGAGGGCGAAGCGAGATGGATCGCTCGGCACGACCGGTACGGCGCGCCCACACCGCGAACAGGACCGCGACGAGCGGCCACCCAACGCCGATGAGCAAGCGATTGCTGCCGGTCATGTTCGCCGCGGCGTAAGCGCCGTACGAAGGCCGATGGCCCGCCGTGAACGCGAAGTAGAGATCCACCGCGTATTCGGGAAGGACGGCGACGAGCGCCAGCGCCGCCGTCGCCAAGCTCGCGGAAACGTCGAGCTGCGCCACCTCCGCTCCCCACGCGAGCAAGAACGACACCGCGACGATGCCGACACCGAACGCGACGACTGCGAGCCCCGGCGCAGTCTTGTCACCGGACAGCCGGATTGCCATGCTGATCGACGTGAGAGCGATCGCGAGTCCGATCTTCCAGCGTGTCGTCGTCACTTCGAGACTTCTTCGTTTCCGATACCAACAGCGAATCGCGGCGTGGGCGTTGAACGCATCATCTTCGTCGAAAGCGCTTCCGTCCCCACAACGAATCGAAAGCTCGCTCCAAGCCGTTCGATGCCATCGCTCGACAGGATTCCCAAATATCCGAAATTGCTAATATATAGCGCGCATCAGGTTGCCTTTCCGAGGCGCGCCTGGGCTCCGAGGATGGAGCGCCTGGCCGTCGAAACCGCGTCGGGTAGTGATGCTCCCGTTCGATTCGTGTCGCGCGCGACGTGACTGCAAGGCCGGGCGTCTTGCGACCGGCGGATGTTGATTCTCGCCGATCACTCTTGGCGACATCGCGTTTGTCGCGGTCGCGTAATGTCCGCTCTATTTTCAGTTGCAAGGAAAATTCATCGTTCGGGTGCACTCGCGAGACGATGACGCTTCGAGCTCCGTTCGCGTCGCAACTTGACGATTCGAACGGCAGAGCTTCGAACAAGTTATTGAGCGCTGGTGTGCGTTGGAATCGCGTGTGCGCGAGGGTACTTTGGCTACACCGGCTACTTGAATGGTCGCGGGGGGTTCTCCTGGCTCGCCGCGGACGTTCGAACGAATCCGTACGGAGGCGCGATGAACTCTTTGGTTGTCCCCCGATTGACGTGGGTGGGCGTTTGTTTTCTTTCTTTCGTCGCGGGTTGCTCGTCGAACAACGGTGGCGGCTCGTCGAACGGTGGCGGCACGGGAGCGACGGGCCCCGTAGCCTCGGGAGGCGCTTTCGGCGCCGGCGGTTCGACGACTCCCTTCGGCGGGGGCGGTACCACGACGGGAACCGGATCCGGCGGCTTTGGCGGTATCGTCGTCGGTAGCGGCGGATCTCCCAGCGGCTCGGGCGGCGGCATCGTCGTGGGCAGTGGTGGAGTGCCTGCGGGGGGAAGCGGCGGAGTCCCTGCTACGGGGAGCGGCGGCGGGCCGAGCGGAGGTGCACCCAGCGGCGGCGACGCCGGCACCGCGACGACCACGTGCACGTTGCCGACGCCCGTCGGGCCAACGGTGTTCGGCAGTTTCCCGTCTGCCGACCCCACGAAGAACGGTCCGTTCACCGCCGTGACCGTCAACAACACCGGCCCCATGGGCACCTACACGTTGTACGGCCCTTCCGATTTGACGAAGAGCGGTCCGCTATTCCCGGTCATCACGTGGGGCAACGGCACCGGCACGATGCCGTCGACGTACAGCTTTTTGCTGAATCGCCTGGCAACACACGGGTTCATCATCATCGCGTCGAATAGCGAGAACGTCGCGCAGGGCACGCCTCCGCCGATGCTCGACGGCGTCACCTGGGTGTTCCAACAAAACTGCGATCCGTCGAGCCCCCTGTACCACCACGTGGATACGGCGCACGTCGGCGCTACGGGCCACTCGCAAGGCGCTTTCGCGACCATGACCGCCGGACAAGATCCGCGCATCGTCGCGACCGCGCCGATCGAAGGGTCGCTGCCCGCGCAGCTCCACGGCCCGACCTTGCTCCTCTGCGGCGGACAGGACACCACCGTCGGTTGCATGGGCGCGCAGTCGGCCTTCGGCGCGATCAGCAACGTGCCCGTCATGTACGCCGAGCTCCTCGCCGCGAGCCACACGAGCTGGATCACCGACAGCATCACGGCCAGCTTCACCGGCGGCGCCGAGTCACCGTTCGTCGACGTCGTGACCGCATGGATGCGCATCACGCTCATGAACGACACCAGCTTGAAGCCGATGTTCTACGGAACCGACTGCACGCTATGCAAAGACACGACGGACTGGACCGTCATGCAAAAAGGATTGTGAGGTGCGGGCGGGCTCGCTTGGCTCGAGCACGCATCGATCTGACCGCTCTCGGTCTTCAGCGTGGCAAGTCGCGACGCGTGGCGAAGCGACGAACAGTACTGGTGCACACGATCTACCGCGAGGCAGCCCTTCCCTCATGCCCTCGTTTTAGCCCTCGGCTCTAGCGCGGCCTCAATACGTCCCGAGCACGCTCTCGCCGGCTTTGACCTGCGTTCCAATCCGGACGTCGAGTTTGACGTTCGGGCGATCGGGGATGAAGAGATCGCACTGGGAGCCCATGCGGATCATTCCGATTTTTTGGCCGGCGGAGACGGGCTCGGTCTCGCCGACATAGCAGTCGCAATGACGGACGTAGCGGTCCGCAATTTGAACCACGACGACGGGCAATTCGCCGTCGATGGCGATGGTGTTCCGTGCGTTCTCGGTGATGTAGCGGCTGCCAGCTTCGTAGGGCTGCATGTTCCAGAGGAGCCTCACGAACGTGCGCGTCTGGTGCAGATTTTCGCGAAGCGCAGGACGCGCGACGACCTTCGACACCGTGCCGGGCACCGGAGAGCGGATGTAGTGCACGTTGAGCGCGCTCATGTAGATGCCGATGAGCGTGCCGCTCGTCTCGCGGGGTACGGTGCCGACCCATTCGTCGAGCGGAACGGTGACGCCTTGCTTGACCGGGCTCGGCACTTCGCCGGCCGCGACGCGCTTTTGATAGAGTACGAAGCCGTCGGCGGGCGCGACGATGACGCGGCCTTTCGGGGCCGTGCGGACCGGATCGCGAAAAAAATAATAGAAGCGCCAGAGCAGAAACGAGAGCGGATCCATGCGTTACCCCGGCGAGATGCGAGCGATCGCATCGACGAATCGCTCGCGGAGCCCGAGGCCGAGCCGGCGATCGAGTAAAGCCATCGGAGCGCGCGTCGCATACAACGTCGCGGCGAGCGAAACGGCGGCCGCGAAGGTCGCGTATTCGACGGCCATGCCCATCGCGGCACGCGCGCGATCCTTCCGAAATTCACCGACGAACATCTGCACGGCGTTCATGGTCTTGGATCGCTTCGGGCCGAGTACAGAAAACCGTCGATCAAGTCAACGACGCGCGCGGGCGGGCGCGCCGACGCGGCCGCTTTCATTGACAGAAAACAGCCGAGCTGTTACGCGCGTCGTCGTTACGGCGTGACATCCGCGACCTGGGAACGAGAATGGAAGCGACGTTCGACCTTTCGCTCTTCGGTGACGTTCCGCTGCCCTTGGTCGTCCGACCGAAGGGCGCGAGGAAGCGCGGCGACTGGCTCGGGCTCCTGCGCGAGCACGCCGGCACGTTCCGCGCGAAGCTGCTCGAACACGGCGGGCTTCTGTTTCGCGATTTTCCGTTCGAGAACGCGGCGCACTTCGAAGCGGTGATCGCCTCGCTCGGCACGGGGCGCTCGGTCGACTACATCGGTGGCGACAGCCCGCGGAACAAGGTGCGCGGCGGCGTGTACACGTCCACCGAAGCGCCCGCCGCGGTGAAGATCCCGCTCCACAACGAGCTGTCGTTCGTGCGCCACTACCCGAAGCACATCTACTTCTTCTGCGACGTCGCCCCGGAGCGCGACGGCGAGACGATCATCGCCGATGCGCGCCGCGTGCACGATGCCCTCGACCCCGCCGTGCGCGATCGCTTCGTCGACAAGCAGCTCAAGTACGTGTCTTGTTACTACGGCCAGAGCCGTGTGATGGACCTCTTGAACAGCCTTCAGCCATCGCACAAGTCGTGGCGCGAAGTCTTCGAGACCGACGACCGCGCGACGGTCGAACGCCTCTGTCGTGAGCACGAGTTTTCCTACGACTGGCACGACGACAATTGGATTCGTATCAGCCAGACGCGCCCGGCGCGGATGCAGCATCCCGATACCGGCGAGTGGGTATGGTTCAGCCAGGCCCATCTCTACGACTTCAATCCCCGCCTGCTCGGAATCTGGCGTTGGGTCGGCGCGAAGATCTTTTACGCGCAGAAGCACATGCGGCTTCACGAGATCTTCCACGCCGACGGCTCTCGCGTCGCGCGCACGGACCTCTATCACATCCTCGACACGCTCGACCGGAACACCATCGCGTTCCCGTGGCGCCGCGGCGACGTGCTCGTGCTCGACAACGTGCTCGCGATGCACGGCCGCGCGACGTTCACCGGCCGCCGGCGAATCCTCGCCGCCATGACGAGCTGAATCACCTTCGCCACGGCGCCGAATGACCGTCGTGTCGCGCCGCAGTGACGACGGATTTTTCGCCGGTCCGATATTCGATCATCGCGTGCGCAGAGGGGAATCCTGCCCCGCAAAGCTAAGGGAAGATCGTGCCGCGACGGTGCACCGTCGAAGAGACACCACGAGAACGAGCTGGTTTTTGTCGGCGAACCTTTGTGCCGACGTGATTCGTCGGAATCAGGGCAACGGAGTCGTCGGCGTCGCCGAGATGTCTTCGTGCCGACGGAACACTTAGCGACCCTTTGCGGCTGTCCTACCTCGTGCCACACTTCGCGCATGTCGCGTCGTTCGGCGCGTGCGCCTTGGTTTTTGCTTGGAGCCCTCGGCCCGGTGATCGTCGCCGCATGCAGCGGCGGAAGCGGGCTATCGAGCGCGCCCGGTTCCGGCGCGGGAGGGTCGTTCACGAACTTGCTCGACGGTGGCCACCCGCTGCCCAACGCCGAAGGCGCGGGCGGCAGCTCCTCGACGATCCCGACCGGCGAAGGCGGCCTCTTCAACACGTCGACCGGGGGAGGCAACGCAACGTTCGCCGACGGCGCGGCCTGCGCGGCGCTCGTTCAACAGGGTGAAGCGATCCCGCTCGACATGTACATCATGCTCGACAAGTCGTCGTCGATGCTCGACGCCACCGGCGCCGGCCCGACGAAGTGGGACGCCATTCGCTCGGCGCTCGAAGCGTTCGTCCAAGATCCGGCCTCGAACGGCCTCGGCGTCGGGCTCCAGTACTTTCCGATCCTGAAGGACGGCGTGCCGGCGACGTGCACGGCCAACAGCGATTGCGGCACGGGCGGCCCGTGTTTTCTCGACGCCTGCGTGAACCAGAACACGCTCACCAATTGCACGACCGACGCCGATTGCGGCAACGCGCGCGGGGCCTGCCAGCCCTTCGGCGTGTGCGAATACTACCCGCAAGGCGGCAATCCCGAGTTCTGCGCGCCGATCAACTCCGCGTGCGATCCAGGCTACGGAAATTGCATCGACATTCCGGATCGCTGGTGCGTGAACGGCATCGAATGCACGCCGGCGCCCTACCAGACCCCTGACGTTCCCATCGCCGCGCTTCCTGCGGGCGCCATGCCCATCGTCAATTCGCTCATGGCGACGACGCCGTTGGGGCAGACACCGACGGCTCCGGCGCTCCAGGGTGCCATCAATCAAGCGAAGACGTACGCCACGGCGAACCCCGGTCACAAGGTCGTCGCGGTACTCGCGACCGACGGACTTCCGACCGAGTGCACGCCGACGGACATCGGACCCGTCTCGGCGTTCGCGACGGCAGGAGTGAACGGAACGCCGAGCGTGCCGACCTTCGTCATCGGCGTGTTCGGGCCCGACGACACCGACAGCCAGACGAACCTCGATACCATTGCCAAAGCAGGCGGCACGGACCACGCGTACATCATCGACACGAGCGGCGACGTCGCGACCCAGTTCCGCGACGCGTTGAACGCGATCAGCGGGTCGAAGCTACTCTCGTGCGAGCTCAAGGTTCCCGCTCCGACGAGCGGTTCTCAGCTCGACTACCAGCTCGTGAACCTCGAGACGACGGACGCGACCGGCAAGAAAACGCAGCTCGTGTACGTCGAGAACCAGAGCAAGTGTGCGACGGCGGCGTCGACGGGCTGGTACTACGACAACGATCCCGCAGCCGGCGGCACTCCGACGAAAATCGAAGTTTGCCCCGACGTTTGTACCGGTTTTCAGAGCTCCGCTGGTGAAACGGTGAGCCTCCAAATCGGCTGCAAAACGATCATCGAATAGCGTCGCGCGCTCGAACGCGTGAACCGGCTTGCCGCCGACCTGTCGTCGGCATTTCTGGCAAGTTTCAGTGACGCATCCGTTGGGTTCGGCTCACGTGGCGGTCACCTACAACGACGTGACGCGTGCGGCGGGCTCGGAAATCGCCGGCCAGCGCGCTCGTCGCGGCTTTTTTCGCACAATGTGTGACGTGTCTGACACGGAAGCAAACGCGACACGCGGGCTTAACACGCGACGCGTGATCTTCCGCCACGTGCTGGCCAGAGACGGTGCTCATGCCGTGCCCGTCCGTTCCAGCAGAAGGCAGATAGGAATGACCAGAGTGAAAGCTTTTGACTGTCGGTGGTCGATAGGCGCGTCCGTGGCGCTGGCGATCGGGTTTGCGCCGCTCGATGCGTTCGCGCAGGCAGCCCCGCCACCGACGCCTCCCGCCGCACCGCCCCCCGCTGCCGCAGCGCCTGCCGCCCCGGCGGCAGCGCCTGCCCCCGCCGAACCTGCTCCTGCCGCTGCAGCTCCCACTCCGCCGCCTCCTGACCTGGCGCCGGCCCCGCCGCCCCCGCCACCGCCCGCGGAAGCTGCCCCGCCGCCGCCTCCGCCGCCGACCGAGGACGAGAAGCTGCCGTCAATCGACGTGGGCGCGTGGCTCCGCGCCGGCTTGCAGTTCCAGAACGGCAACGATCCGAAGAAGCTGAACGACCAGCACTTCGACACGGTCTACGGCGAGCTCCATCTCGGCGGCAAGGTTCACAAGAACGTGAGCTACACGCTGAACCTCAACGCCAACGGCTTCGCCGGTACCGCAGGTATCATGGACCTGGTCATCGGACTCGACTTCCAGGACGAGTTCCACATCTGGTCCGGTCAGCTGCTCACGCCCGTCGATCGAACGAACTTCAGCGGTCCGTTCTTCATCAGCCCCTGGAATTATCCTGGCGTGTTCGTCCAATACCTGCCGGGTGCGCCGGTCATCACGCCTCACGGTGAAGACCACAACGGCCGCAGCGTGGGTAGCGTGGTGTGGGGCGACATCAATAAGGGCTTTTTCAAGTACTACGCGGGCATGATGAACCTGCAGAACGAGCAGCAGAGCCCGCTCTTCTCGGGCCGCCTGGTGATCAACCCGGTCGGCAAGGAGCCCGGGTACTACGGCAGCAGCACGTACTACGGCGACCAGAACATCGTCGGCCTCGGGATTGGCGGCCAATACCAGCACAAGGGCAGCATCGGTCCAGCGGCTGCCGCGGGCGGACCCCCTCCGACGAAGGACTACGGCGAGTTCAACGCCGACATCCTCGCGGAGTTCAAGCTCGGCGACTCGGGCACTCTCACCGGTGAGGGCGCGTACTACCACTTCGCCGGCGATTACGAGCCGGCGAACGACATGTTCTTCCTCGTCGCGAGCTTCCTCACGCCGAACGTCGGTCCCGGGAAGCTCCAGCCCATGTTCCGCTTCGAGGACGCGACTCGCAAGGCCGCGGCCGCGACGGGAACGCCGGGCGAGACGCTCACGCAGGAAGACGTGCAGCTCGCCTACGTCGTCAAAGAGGCGCAGATGCGCGGCCTCATCGGCTTCTCGCACGTGGATTGGAAGCAGGACGGCGGCGCGCCCGACAAGATCGGCAATGCGATCGAAATCGGCCTCCAGACCATTCAATTCTGAGCTTCGCTTCGCCCGCGTGCCGGCAATGCTCCCTGCCGGCACGCGGGGCTTCTTTCGAGAAGCGCCGCGCGTCGCGCGCTATTCTCGTTCGAGCCCGAGCGTCTTGATCAGGTTGTAGATGTGACCGCGCGTGAGGTCGAGACGGCGCGCCGCCTCGGTGACGTTCCAGCCGGTGCTCTCGAGCGTGGTCTTCAAGAACTCGCGCTGATAACGGCGTGTCCCTTCGTGGAACGTCGCGCCGTCATGGTCGTTCTTCCTCGGCCTCGGTGACTCGAGCCCGAGGTGACCCAGCTCGACCTGCGGAACGCCCTCGCCGGCCGCGCGGATCGTCGCAGCTTCGACCCGGTGTGCGAGCTCGCGGACGTTGCCCGGCCATTCCGCGGTGGACAGCGCGCGCAGCGAACCGGGCGACAGCTCGACCCGGCGCCCGAGCTGATGCGTCTTCTGCGCCGCCTCGCAGAAATGGCGCGCGAGCTGCGCGATGTCCTCGGGCCGCTCTCCGAGAGACGGCACGCGAATCGGAAGCACCTGAAGTCGGTAGTAGAGGTCTTCGCGGAACCGACGTTCGGCGACCGCTTTTTTCAGGTCGACATTCGTCGCCGCGACGATGCGCACGTCCGCGTGCGACGGCTGCGACGCGCCGAGCGAGTAGTACGTCTTCGTCTGCAGGAGCTGGAGCAGCTTCGCCTGTGACGTCATGGTGAGCTCGCCCACTTCGTCGAGAAACAGCGTGCCCCCCGACGCCGCGCCGACCTTGCCCTCGATCTTGCGATTGGCCGTCGAGTGAGCGCCCGGCATCGCGCCGAACAGCTCGCTCTCCATCAGCGTCTCGGGGAGGGTCGCGCAGTTGATGTCGACGAAGGGCCCCGTCGCACGAGGGCCGTTGGTGTGTAAGACGCGGGCGATTTGCGTCTTGCCCGACCCGGTGTCGCCGGTGAGCAGCACGCACACGTCGAGCGGAGCCACGAGCTCCACTTCTCGAAGCAGGGCTCCGAGCGCCGCCGACGAACCGACGACGCCCTCGAGCTTCATGCGCTTCCTGAATTCGCGAGTGGCGTCACGGACGTCGTCGAAGCGGCGCCGATCGAACAACGCGTGGACGAGCGGCGCGAGGTGCTCGACGAAAATCTCCGCGCAGAGGCGATCCTCCTCGGAAAAGCCGCCCTCCGAGAAGCGCCGCTGAAGATAGAGCACGCCGAGCGGCGGGTCGTATCCGATCGGGGCGCAGAGGACGGCGTGGATGTTCGAGCGACGGACGCTGGCGCGATCGCCGAACCGCGGATCGAGGAGCGCCGACGGCGTGACGATGATGTCGCCGGTGGCGAGCGCCTCGGCGATGATGCCCCGCGAGACGAGCGAGCGGATGTGATTCGCCTCTTCGTCCGAGCAACCGACGGCGGTCCACCACGACGTTCCCTCGGGGGCCCCCTCTTCGGTGCCGAAGAGCTCGACGTACCCTTGCTCCGCTTGCACGATCTCGACTACCAGGCGCAAGGCGTCCTCGAGAAAGCGCTCGAGTTCGGTGCTCGCATTCAGCCTCAACAGGCCGCGGTACAAGTCGCGCTCTCGTTCGACGCGAACCTGGTTCGTGCTCATCGGCGCCGGGATGATACCCCGGGTGAGTTCCGCTCGCGCAACTAGGTTCGCCGTCGACGACTCGTTCGCGAGACGGTCCGCTCGTCGGATCCCCGATTGAGTTCCAATTCTGCCCCGCGGCTGTCCGAGCGTCTTCACACCGGGGTCGCCGCGGGTTCGAGGAGAAGTCGCCGGATCAATTCGAGCCGCCCGTGCGCGCGCAGCTTTCGAAATGCGGAGGCGACTTGGTTTGCTACCGTGCGCGGACTGCTGCGTCGTTCGAGCCCGATCTCCGCGTTCGAAAGCCCGTCGGCCGCGAGCAGAGCAACTTGCCGTTCCGCGATCGTGAGCGTTTCCAGCACGCTCGCCGCGAGCTCGGCGCGAACGACGAACAGATGCGCGCCGCTTTCGCCTTGCGGCTCGGAGTCGGGAGTCTGCCAGAGCTCGGGAGTGCCTTGCCGGAGCGCCGCGACCGCGACCACCGCCGTCTCCAGGCGCTCGATACCGAGCTTGTTGAGGCCAACGCGCAGGTGCTCGCTCACCGTCGTCAGCGCCACTCCGAGATCGTAACCAATTTCCTTTTGAGACTGACCGCCGACGCGGCGCTCGAGCACCCGGCGCTCGCGCGGGCTCAGGAGCCGCCGTGCATGGCTCGGCCGCCACCGTGCGACGACTCGATACGTCATGTCGACACGAAATACTTCCATGACCTCGATGCTCCCCTCGAGAAAGCCGTCGACGGTCGCCCGCCTTCGCCCCGTCGCGCTAGGGGGTACCTCGTCGTTGCCCTCCGCCGCCGGTTCGGCGGCTTGAGGCCCAATTCCCGTCACTGCGCCCATCCCTCTTGTGTGTTGCGTCCACATGTAGAGGTGAGTGAGCACATCCCGTACCAGCCGACGGAATGCGATTTACGCGGCATACACGGCTCCCCGGCGACTCGAAGCGTCTAGTATTCCGGACGCTGTATCCCGGGCTGAACGCTTCCGTCACCGAGCGAGAGTGGCGGGCGGCGCGAGCGCGTTTCGCGCTCAGCCCCAGCGGAGCCGGGACGCTCGGCGCAGGCTTCGAGGGCCGTGACGCAGACTCGAACCGCGAAGGCTATAGAGCCCGTCCTCGTCCAAATATCCCGGGGGCAACGAAAATACGGCGCCCGACACGCGGTCGGCGGGCGGTCGCGACGCGCGGACGGCGGAACGAGGGCTAGGCTCGCTCGACGAGCGATCGTCGCGCGCGAGCTCGGCGCTCGGCGTCGCGCTCGGCGCGACCACGGCGTCGGAGAGATCATTGGCGACGGCGACGGCGGGGCTCGAGTCGGAGTCGAGGACGGCGCTCAAGACCTCCGTCGATGGCGCCTCGGGGGCGGCTGGATTCACGAAAACGTCACCGGGCGTGTGCGAACCATCGACGCTCGCGGTCGCGGTGACGCACGGCCGCCAGGGCGCGACCGATTGGCAGCGCTCGCGATACGCGGCTCCGGCAACGTTTCGCGGAGGTGCGACGAACGGTGGCCGAACTTCGGGCTCGGGTTCGGGTTCGCTCGTGCTCGTCTCGGCCACGCTATTGGACGCAGCGAAGGAGTCGCCTACGGCCGGCGCTTCGAGACGTTCGTTCGAGACCACTTCAGGGGCAAGGATCGGCGCGGGGGCGACCGACAGCGGCGCGTCTGCCAGGGTCGGCGCCGGGGCAATCGACGGCCCCGCTTCGAGCGCCAACACCGGCGCTGGGGCAACCGACACTGACGCTTCGGGCGCCAAGGTCGGCGCCGGCGTGAACGAGGGTTCGGGCTCGGCCGCGAAAGTCGGGCTCGGCGCGACGGAGACGGCGACCGGCATCTCGGCTGCGCTCGTCGGAGTGGCCTCGACGAGCGGCAAGGACGGCAATCCGAGCAAGGTCTGGATGGCACTGTGCGCGAGGGGCGGCTCCGAGACGACGAGCGACTCGCGAAGGGATCCGGGCGACGCGCTGGAATCCGGACGGAGGGTGACGATTATCGATGGGGGGTCCACCGCGAGCCGCTCCGGCACGAACGACGGCGGCGTGGCTTGCTTCTCGACACGGAGCGACGGCGCGCCGGCGGCATATCGAGCCGAGAGGGCCTCGTCTTCGACGCGGAACGAAATCGCCGGCCCCGGCGCGTTCAACGACGGCATCACGAGCAGCTCCTCGGGGCGCGCCGACACGGCAGGCATCTCGGCCGTCTCTTCGAGCGAACGACTCGAATCCGGCGCCCCTTCCGCTCGCTGACGGCGACGCGTCTTCACGAACTCCGCGCGGACATACCATTTGCGGCCGACGACGAACAAAGTCGCACCAAACAAGAGCGACAAGAGCGGCGCCACGACGATATTCGCCCAGGCCGCCGGCTCCGCCGTTGCTGCGGCGCCCGCCGCAGCCGTCGAAGCGAGCGCGGTGGCGGCCGCGGCGACTCCAGCTTTGGAGCGCAATCCGAGGCGCGAACGCGACAAGGAGTTCGTGAACGTCCGCGTGCACGCGCTGCACCACTCGTGGCTGCCGGTCTGATGCGTCGGGCAGACGTAGCCCTGGCAGCACGGGCACACGTTGCCGTAGCTCGGCTTCTGACAGACGACGCACGGGAAGTGCATCGGCGCCTGGACGGCGTGAGACGCGAGACCGCGCGGCGCCGATTTTCGAATCTGGTGGCGCGGCAGCAGTTCCTTCTCGGGCACGTCCACGCCGCGAGAGCGCGCGGTGCTCTGTTCGCGAAGGGTCTGGAGCTCGTCCCACATGGCGGCGAGCTGCGCCTCCGACACGTCGAGGTACGCCGCGGAATCTCCGCGTGCGATTCGCGTGATTGCGGCAGTGGTGTCTTCTTCGCCGAGCGCACCGCTGAGCGAGTCGGCGAGGCGCACCGCTGCGACCATCGCGCCGACCATGCCGCCCGCTTCGTACGCGCGCGCGGGCGAGTGATGCCACGCGACGACGCGCGGGATGGGATCGGGAATGTTCCACGCCGCCAGCACGTGGCCCGCGAGGACCGCGTGGTCGTAGCCGTACTGCGCGCGCTCGGCGAGATGATGTGCATCGACCGCTTCGCCCTCCGCGTCGATGAGCGCGCCGTACGCTTCGCCCTCGGTGTCGAGCAGCATCAGCTTGCCGATGTCGTGCAAGAACCCGGACGTGAACATCTCGTCGCGCGGAAGCCCGAGGTGCACGGCGAGGTACCGGCACAGCGCGCCGACGACCGCAGCGTGCTCGAGCAAGCGAACCGCGGTCTCACTGCTGGCGTCGAAGAGATCGAGGACGGCCGCGGTGGTCGCGACCTGGTGGATCCGGCGCGTGCCGACCAGCGCCGCCGCATGGTGCACCGACCCGCAGCGCGCACGCAACGCGTAGCCGGCGGAGTTGACGAGCCGGAGCAAGCGCGCGCTGAGCGCGGGGTCGCTCTCGAGGACGCGCACCGTCTGCTCGATGCGCGCGTTCGGACTGCGCGTGAGCTCCGCGAGGCGGCGTGCTGCGATGGGAAGCGGTTTGGCTCCGAGGATGCGCCCGACGAGGGCGGCCATGCTGTTGGCGGCTTTCGCCTCCGCTTCCTCGTCGACGCTCGTGTCGAACCAGAGGTCTTCGTTGACTGGGGTCACGTCTAACGAAACGGCACGCCGCGAGATTTCTGAAGCCTGGTCGCGCATTCAACCGCAGCCGCGCGAACGCCGAAAGTCCATCAAATCAGGGCTTTTGCTTGGCCGTCGGCGAGTGCGCGTCGCGCGTGAGCTCGGGGCGAATGAGCACGATGTCGACGCGACGGTTCTGCTGGCGGCCTTCGTCGGTGCCATTGTCGGCAATCGGGCGCCGATCGGCGTATCCGGCGATACACAGTCGGTCTTCCGGGACGCCGCGGGCCGTCAAGAACTCGAGCACCGAAGCGGCGCGTGCCCCCGAAAGATCCCAATTCGACCGATAGATCCGGTTTTTGATCGGCGCGGAATCGGTGTGGCCCTCGATGCGTATCGGCACGTTGGCGTCGCGCACGACCTCGGCGACCGACTCGAGGTCCTTCGCGTTCTCGATGCGCAAGATGGCGGCGCCGGAATTGAAGAACGCCGCGTCCTTCAACCGAATGACGAGCCCCTCCGGCACTTCGATCAACTTGGAGCGCCCGTCGGCCATGCTCTCTTTGAGCCGGCTCTCGAGCTCCTGGCGAAGCGCGGTAAAAAATCCCTTGGCGTCGGTGCGGTCGTGGACGGTCAGGTTCGTCGAGCCAGCGCCGGATTGTTCGCCCGAGAGCGACGGGACCGGTGAACCCGGTTCTTCGAACGGGCCGAGGTGCGTCGCGACGCGAACCGACTCCGCGAAGCGGCCGACCTTCGACGAGTCGACCTGCGATACCGCGAACATGACGACGAAGAACGCGAAGAGAAGCGTGATGAAATCGGCGTAAGAGACGAGCCATCGCTCGTGGTTCACGTGCTCTTCGTGCTTTACCTTGCGTGCCATGCGACTACGCCGCCGCCTTCGACAACGCTTGTGCGGCCGCCGCGCCTTCCTTGGCTTCCGGGGCGCCGATGCCGAGCAACTTGTCGCGGATCAGGTTCGGGTTTTGCCCTTGCTGAATCGCGAGCGCGCCTTCCATCATGATCTCGAGCCGCGCCGTTTCGCCCTTGTGGAAGCCCTTGAGCTTCGCCGCAGCCGGGAGGAACAAGAGGTTCGCGAATGCGACGCCGTAGATCGTCGCGACGAAGGCGACCGCGATACCGCTGCCGACCTTGCTCACGTCCGAGAGGT
>Ga0265320_10001788_pt1 | contig 15225 bp, 12 predicted proteins | sample 4827metaG_FD_202087 | JGI IMG/M metagenome (GOLD analysis project Ga0265320, IMG submission 202087) | Rhizosphere microbial communities from Carex aquatilis grown in University of Washington, Seatle, WA, United States - 4-8-27 metaG | ecosystem: Host-associated > Plants > Roots > Rhizosphere >...
TTTCATCGCGATCTCAAGCCCGCCAACGTCCTGCTCGTCGAGAGCAACGGGCGGCCCGACCACGTCAAGGTCGTCGACTTCGGCGTTTCGAAGTTCACCGCGGGCGGGAGTCGCGTCACGACCATCACGGGTCAACCACTCGGGACCCCTGGGTTCATGGCGCCCGAACAGATCGAAGACCCTCAGAGCATCGATAGCCGCGCCGACGTCTATGGGCTCGGCGCGACCCTCTACGACATGCTCGCGGGCGAGCCGCCGTTCGCGGACGTCGGCTTCCCCAAGGTGCTGCGGCTCATCGTCGAAGAAGAGCCCCGGAAACTCGGAGACATCCGGCCGGATTTGCCGATAGGGCTCGTCGCGATCGTCGAGCGCGCGATGAACAAGTCGCCCGCGCTGCGCTTCCAGTCGATGGCCGAAGTCGAGAACGCATTGATGGCGTTCGCGGAAGAGCCGTTGCGCTTCCGATCGGTCGAACCCCGATATTCCGGCGTCCCGAGATCGAGTCAGGCGCCGCGCCCGGTGCCGTCCGCTGCTCGCGTGCCGCCGGCCGGGCTCGACGAGCCGGCGCCGGTCACGCCGAAAAAACGAAAGCGCGCGATCGGCATTCTCCTCGCGCTGCTGTTCGTCGGAGGCTTTGCGTTCGTCGTGCTTCACGACCGCAAGTCGACGGCGCTGAGCTCCGCCGCCGTGCCCCCGGCGCCCGCCGTCGCGCGAGCCGTTCCGTTACCGGTTTCGCCGAGCACCGCGCAGGCGAGTCCGCCGCCTTCCGCCGAGGCCGATCGAGCTGCGACGGGAGCTCTCAGCGCGGCTGCTCCTTCGACGCGCGCGCACGACCGACCGACGAGCCACGTCGTTTCCAGAGTTCGACTCAATAACCCGCCGGAAGCCGCGTCGGCGATCAACTGCACTCCTCCGTTCTATTACGATGGCAAGAAAAAGCTCTTCAAACCCGGCTGCATCTAATCGCGTCACGCCGCATCGCCGCCCGGGGTCGCTTCGTTCCGGGGTCGCTGTGGCGGCGTTTCTCTTCGTCTCGGTCGGGTCGGCCTTCGCCGCACCGACGAAGGAAGAATGCCTCGACGCGCACAGTCGCGGACAGGATCAGCAGGAGGCCGGTCACCTGTCGCTCGCGCGCGATTCGTTTTCGGTCTGTAGCCAACCCTCGTGCCCTGCGCTCGTGCAGAGCGATTGCGCGGAGTTCAGCGAGCAGCTCGCTCGCCTGTCACCGAGCGTCAGCTTCGCGGCTCGCGATCAGCTCGCGAACGACTTGCCCGACACGCAGGTGTACGTCGATGGCGCGCTCGTCGCTCAGAGCCTGGGCGACGGTCGATCGTACGATATCGATCCGGGCACACACGCCGTGCGGTTCGTTCACGGCGAACGCACGGTGCTGCTCAACGTCGTCATCACTCAGGGCGAGCACGGGCGCAGCTTGGTCGCGAACTTCGTCGGGCCGGGGCAGACCGCCGGCGCCGGCGTTTCGGTAGCGACGGTTCTGGACATGCAGCCCCGAATGCTCGCGAAGGGTTCGAAGCGCGCCGTTCTTCCGCTGATCGTCGCCGCCGGTGGCGGAGCCGCCCTCGTCACGGGCGCCGTGCTCATGGGCGTCGGCTTCGGAAAAGTGCCGAACAACTGCTCCCTCGGCAGCCACGAGTGCTCCGCGCCGCCGGGCGCCGCTGCGTTCAACGATGCGCACAGCGGCGTTTCACTTGCGAACGCCGGGCTCGGGACGGCCATCGCCGGCGCGGTCATCGGCACGGTCGGGCTCATCTGGTACTTCGCCGAATCGCCGACTGCCGTCCCGCGCATGGACGCAGGGGTCCATTTCGACGGCACGGGCTTCTCGTTCTGAGCGGAAGCCGGGTCACGTCCGCCTCGTCGTCGTCCCCGTTTTCCAGAAGAACCCGCGCGTCATCCGATCCGCTCGGAAGGCGTCGAGGGCGGCGAAGTCGAGCGGAAAGACGCCGACCACGCCGTCGATTCCGCGAAAGAGATCGTGTGGAGTGAGTGCCGTCGGATCGGCAAAGCCTGCCACGCCCGACGGTGAGTAACCGCCGCCCGTCGCGCGATACGGCCAGTCGCTGACGCCGACGTAGGCGCCGAATTCGTACGCGCGCGTGACGGCGAGGTGCTGCCAAAGCGCGCGGGAATAGTCCGGCGTCGGCTTTCGCGAGACGGAGAAGGCGGGCACGAGCACGAGATCCGGGAGCGCGCTCGCGCGATAAAAGACATCCGAGAACCAGAAATCGGCGCAAATCAAAATGAGGAGACGTTTGCCGCCGATGGTGACCTCGCCGAACGAACCGCCGGGCTCGACCCTCCCGCGCTCCTCGGCGTAGGGACGGAGTTTTTCGTAGGCGGCGATGAGCTCGCCGCGATCGTTCGCGACGACACCGGTGTTCACCTTGCCGGCGCCGCGCGCCTCGTGATGCGAGCCGCCGACGACGTGGCAGCCGAGCGCGCGCGCCAGCTCGGCGATTCCAGCCTCGTACTTCGCACGCGATTCGGCGAGGTCGAAGTGCTCCGGAAGCAACACGACGTCATCGGCTCGGAGCTCCGCGGCCAGGGGAAGGAGGAGCTCGCGCACGCGCGCGCCGTTGTCGCTTCCGGGATCGAAGGAAAGCTCCGGCTGAGTCAGGACGAGCTTCATCGCCGAACTCTAGTCGATCGAGCAACGCGCGCCCCGCCGCGAGCGCGAGCGCGGCCTCCGTCCGTTTTCGTTTGCTGAGTGGGCTCTTTTTCAGGCAGCGGTGACGGTCGCGCGGAGGGCCATCGGCGTTTCGTGCCGGGTGCTGGCGCCAAGCAGCGCCGCGGCGCACGGTTCGATCACGTCGACCATCACGCGACGTCCGAGCTCCGCGCGTCGTTCGCCGTCGAGCACGCCGTGGCCGGCCACGATCGCGTCGAGAGTCGTGCGCGGTACGGCTCTCGCCTCTTGCCGCGCGCGCGTCTCGCTGTCGACGATGGACGTGAGCGCACGCGCCGTCCCGTCGCGCAATGGCTCGGGACCGCTCTCCAGCGCCCACTTCACGAATCGCCACGCGAGCTCGGCGTGCCGCGCTTCGTCCGTCGCGACCCGGGCAAGGGCGGTGCGAACGCCGGGGTCCGTCGCGTGAGCGAGCGCCTCGGTCGCCTCGAGGGCCGCGACGGTTTCCCCGATGCACCCTTCGAGGATCGCCGTTCGCACGATGTCGAGTGGCGATCGCGACCCGAGCGCGAGCCCCACGTCGAGCGGACCGGGGCCGATACCGCGCCCGGCGTAAGCACTCGCGAGGGCGAACGCATCCTTCGCGTGCGCGGTCTCGTCGACCAAGGCCGCCTGGGCTTCGACCACGAGCGCGGGCGGCGCGCCGAGCGACAGGAGTTCGAGAGTGAAACGCGCGAACGCCGCGATCGACGCGTGCTCCATGAGCGCGACGTCCGTCCAGGCCGCCGCGAGACGTTCGCGCGCGGCAGTATCGAGTCCCGTTAGAAGGGGCCGAAGGTCCGAGCACCAAGCGTCCGTTGCCGTCACCGTTGCGACGCGCGCCTCGCCCCCGACGAGAAACGGACGACCGGTTCCACACGGGCGACGCGCCGCGCACTCGTGATGATCCGTCACGTACGCGCAGAGCGGCATGTCCGTCGTGCAATCGGCGTCGGTGAGACAGGTGTCCTTGGCTGTCTGACAGGCGAACGTCTCACCACAGAAGCCGTCGCCCGAGGTGATGCACAGGAATCCCGCGCTGCAGTCCGCGTCAACCGTGCAATTTGCGGTGGGTACGCATTCGCCGATGGGATCGCCGCAGCCGCAGATTTCTCCCGTTCCGCAATCGGCATCCGTTCGGCAACCGTAGTTGCAAGCGCAGCCGCCGCCGAGCGCGCTCGGGTTGCAATAGCCGTTTGCTTGGTCCTTGCAGTTCGAGTCCGTCGCGCAGGCGCCGTACGCGATGCTGGCGTCGGTGACGTGTCCCGTGCCGCACTCGCCGGCTCGCGGCAGCGCCGTCGCGCACTCGAGCTTCTTCGTACGATGCGTGAATCCTCCATCGCAATTCACGAACCCAGTCGGCTTTCCATCGGGTCCGAGCCGCGGAGTCGGATGAACGCAAACCGACGAACCGGCGTCCGTTCCCGAATCGCTGCCCGCGTCGTGACCGCCCGAAGCGGTTCCACCCGAGCCCGATACACCGCCGCTCGCCACCCCGCCGGTTGCGACGCCGCCGCCCGTGCTCGTGCCTCCGGAATTGACACCGCCCGCGCTCGTGCCTCCGGAACTGACGCCGCCCGTGCTGCTTCCACCTGCGCCCGCTTGGCTTACCCCGCCCGCGCCGAGCCCTCCTGTCCCAGCGTCGATCGGCGATCCGTTGCTCGACGAACTACTGCAAGCGACCAGGGGCGCGAGTCCCAGTGTCGCGAACAACGCATTCCGAAAGACGCCGAGCGACGTTCGGAGCCGCAACGCGGGTTTATACTCACCAAGACGCCCCTCGTTTCGAAAAGTCATGTGTGATCGATCTGACCTGCTCGAGCGAAGTTTTCAAGACCTCGTTTGACGTCGCGACCCCGGCAATGATTAGAGAAAGATGAAGGGTCCCTGCCGAGCTGGCGCCGACTTCCTGTAGGCTACGGCTCGACCCGTTCGAGTTTTCTCGCCGATGCCCGAGTCGTTGTTCGTCCCAGATGGTGAGCGGTACCTGCCGACCGTGCTGTCGCGAGGACCGTGGAGCCCCGACGCGCTTCACGGCGGTCCCCCTGCGGCGCTCCTGGCTCGCGCCGTCGAGCGATTCGAAGGGACGGATTTTTTCGTGTCACGACTCACCGTCGAGCTGCTGCGTCCGGTGCCGCTCGAACCGCTCACCGTGACGGCGCGGCTGTCGCGCCCGGGTCGCAAAGTGCAGCTTGTGGAAGCGTCGCTCCGCACCGATACCCACGAAGTTGCGCGCGCTACCGGGCTTCGCATCCGCGTCAAAGAGATCCCGCTGCCTGCCGACCTCGCCGATGAACTGCCGCCTCGGGCGATACCCGAGCGCAGCGCCGCGTCGGTCCACGCGCCGGTGTTCGGCGACGGGTTTCACAACCGCGCGGTCGAGCATCGGTTCGCGTACGGCAGCTTCGTCGACCGCGGTCCCGCGCTCGATTGGATGCGCCTGCTCGTCCCGCTCATCCCCGACGAACCGACGACCCCACTCCAGCGCGTCGCGGCGCTCGCCGACTTCGGCAACGGCATCTCCTCGGTGCTGCCGCCGACGCACACGTACATCAACCCGGACCTCACGGTTTCGCTCCAGCGGTATCCGCGCGGCGAATGGATTTGCCTCGACGCGAAGAGCCGCATCGAGCCAGCCGGCATCGGTGTCGCGGAGAGCCGCCTCTACGACGAAACCGGACGCATCGGCACCGCGATCCAGCACCTCATCGTCGACCTCCGCGAAGCTATCTCATAAACCCACTGCGCCTCCCGCTGCGTCGGTCGGCGAGCGCCGGGTTGTGCGCTCAGTCGGGCATGTTCGAGCAGTACGATGGGAAACCGCTCGGAATGGCGCTCGCGTAGGGTTCAGGAGACACCTTGTAAGGGTGAGCCATGAAGAACTGGAGCGACACCGGCGCCACCATCGGATCGATCTCGTGGCCGCCCGAGTGGTGGCACATCATCGTGTAGTAACCCATGGGTTGGTACGTCGAAAAATACGTGTGACTCGACTGATTGAAATCGACGACCACGACGTCGGTGCCCATATCGCCGTACGTGAGGATGGCAGGCACCTTGTTGGTCGGATCTTCCGATTGGCCACCGCCACCCCCGGAATACGAAATGACGCTAGCCATGTAGTTCGCGCGTGCAAATGCCAGGTGCATCGTATGGAGCGCGCCGGCGCTCCACCCGAGGGCGTGAATGTGGCGCGTGTCGATGTTCGCTTGCTGGATGGCGCACGCGACGACGGTGTCTTGAACCGCGTCGTCCTCGACGAACCACCAGCTGTCGTCCGTCGTGGTGCAGCCACTGCATGTCTCATGGGTGAAGGCCGCAACGACGCCGCCGGCGTCGGTGACGGCCTTGATGTTCGGATCGGTGAACCCTTGGTGCACCTCGGCCGCCATCGCTGGTTCGTATGACGCGTGGTAGTAAAGGACGAGCGGGCCGCCCGGAGCCGGCTTACTTTTGGCGGCCGGATCCATGTAGATGACGACCGGCACGGGCATGTCCTTGCGAGGGACCATGATGGTGCCGCCTTGAGTCGGCGACGTGGGGAACATCGGACAATTCGTGGACGTCGGCAGCTGCGTCGGTGTCGGACCACCTGCGGTGCTCGTCGTTCCCCCAGAACCCACGGTTCCACCGGACCCGACCTCGCCGCCGGAGCTCACGACGCCGCCCGACCCGACGTCTCCGCCGGTCGCCAGGGTGCCGCCTGCGCCAGCGGTTCCACTCGAGCCGCCGCTGGCGCCGAAGGTCGCGCCGGAGCCGCCGATGCCTCCGGTCCCTGCAGGGGGCGCGGAACAGCCGCTGGTCACGAGCTGGCAGCTCGTGCACTCGACGGTTCCGTTGGGTAACGCGCCGCTCGTCGCTTCGGAGCACGTCGGCACGGTTCCGTCGCATTGCTCTCCGGTTTCGATCTTGCCGTTGCCGCAAACCGCGGCGCCGGTCTCGGTGCCGCCCGAACTTGAATTGGAAGCCGAGCACTCGAACAACCACGGAACCGCGAGCAAGGGGAGAAACCGTCCGAGACGGGAGAGGCGCCGTGAAGCGAACAAAGAACCGCAGAATCGAGACATTGGTCCACCCATCAATCTATCGAATTGGCCGATCGCGGTACGAACTTGGCAGAGGATGACACGCGCGCCTCGCGCTTCACGTCGCCGTTTCGCTCATAGTTGTGCTCGATCACGCTGAGAGGGCGGCTGGCAAATCACCGGAAGCGCCACCAGGAGAATGCATGGCGCGGAAAGGTCAACGATCGTTCACCACGACGCGACCGTACCCGCCGCCGCCGCCCGAGCTGCCGCCCTGGCAACTGACGCCGACCGTTCCCGGGCTCGAGGCGCTCGTCGAGCCAGCGCCGCCCTTCGAACTACCGCACTTGTAGACCCCGGCGAAGCTGCCGTTCTCGCCTCCGTTGCCTCCGTTGGCTTCGAGCGTCGCGCCCGACGTTTGAACGGTGCTCGCTTCGAGGAGGATCGCGCCGCCCGAACCGCCGCCGGTGCCCCCGCCTTCGTCCGTTGGACCGCAGGGGAGGGCGCCGTCGGCTCCGTTCGCGCGCACGGTGCCGGACACGGTGAGCGAACCCGCGACGGAGATCTGGATCGCGCCGCCTCCTGCACCTCCGGCGGTGGTGCAGCCGCCGGCCATGCCACCGGGACAACCGCCGACCAGCGGCACCAAGGTCGCGTTACCGCCGGCAACGCCGGCGATGCCGCCCGCGATGTGGGGGCCGTCAGTGTTGCCTTCGCCGGCTGCGCCGCCTGCGGTGCCGAGGCCCCCGCCGCCCCCGCCGCTCGCTCCCGAGAAGCGCTTCGAATCGCCGGAGCCGTCGCCACCCTGGCGCGTTCCGCAGCTCTGATCGCCGCCCGCGCCGGGCGTCGTGTCGGACGCGCTGGCGTCGACCGTGCCCGCGACGGTGACGTTCCCGAAGACCGCGAAGATGACCGGACGCGAACCGGTGACGACGAGGGACGCGCCGCTGGCGACCTGGAGGGACGCGAGCGGCAGCACGACGGCGTCGGGTCCGTTCGATTGCGCGAGCGCCACTGGCGTGGGCTGGAATTGACCACACCAGTTGCCGAACGCGAGCGCCGTCGAGTCGAAGGTCGACACGCCGCAGTTCAACGTCACGGACGACTCGGCGTTGACGGCGTTCGCGTATGTCGCCGGAACGAAGTTGCTCGGCGTGTACGGAAACGTCGTCACGCCGCCGCCGGTCGCGCCGCCGGTATTCGAAGCGCCCCCGGATGCACTGCTGCCACCCGTGTTCGGTGCGCCGCCGGAGCTCGTGCCGCCGGAGCTCGTACCGCCGGAGCTCGCGCCGCCGGAGCTCGCGGTTCCGCCCGAACTCGAGCCGCCGGTCGCCGGACTGCCGCCGGTGTTCGAGTCCCCGCCGCCTCCGGAATTGGACTGAGCCCCAGCGCCGCCGGTGTTCGCTCCGCCCGAGCTGGCGGGCTCGCCGCCCTTGCCGGCCTCCACCGCGCCGCCAGCGCCCGCACTGCTGGGCTCGATCTGGTCGTCCGAGATGGTCCCTCCGGTCGCACAGGCCGCGGGAAGACCGATCAGCAAACAAGCTACGAGTCCACGGGAAGCACAACTCATCAAACAAGAAAGCGTAATGAGCGATCTCTACCCGTCCACGCCAATTCGTTATCTCGGAATTCGGTGGGAGTGACGCTCACGTTGGCGACGTTCGACGTCTACCTCGCTGAGCAGCCTGACACTTCGGACAGAAGGCAGAGGTGCGACCGCCGATGACGATGTGCTCGATCGGCGTCTTGCAGCGCGAGCATGGCTCGCCGCTTCGCCCGTAGACGGCGAAGCGCTCGTGCCAGTCGTCCCTCTTCGAGCCGAGGCGGACGGCGAGCTGCTTTCCGATCGTCTTGTCGAGGCCGCGGACGATCTTCTCGACGTCGGTGCTCGAGAGCGCGTCGCTCGGAGTACGGGGATCGATGCGCGCGTGAAAGAGCCCTTCGGTAGCGATGATGTTGCCGATGCCGGCGAGGATCGATTGATCCATGATCGCGTCTTTGACCGGACGTCGACTCCGCGCGAGCGCGGCGGCCAGGACGGCGGGGTCGAGTCCGTCGCTCAGTGGGTCGGGGCCGAGGCCGGTCCAATCGGCGATGTCTCGCTTCGCGATCAAGAGCCGTCCGAAGCGGCGAGAGTCGAGATAACGGAGGCTCCGCGCGCGGCCGCTCCTGACGACGTCGAGTCGAGCGCGCTCCGCGGTCTCCTGGGGCGCATCGACCTTCACGTCGATCCACCAGCCCGTCATGCCGAGGTGCGAGAAGAGTCGCGTCTCGTCGTCGAGCACGACGCGCACCCACTTGCCTCTCCGGTTCACCTCGCGAACGGCGTGATGGATGAGGGCCCGCCGGAACGCGTTCGGCGTCGTGGGTCGCAGGATCCGGCGATCGCTGCACTCCGCACGGGTGATCGTCGCGCCGACGAGTGCTCGCGCGAGCCGACGCTTCACGAACTCGACATCGGGGAGCTCCGGCATGAGCGTCCCAGACTACTGCGACGCGTCTTCGGCGGTCGCTACCGAGCAGCGGACATCACTCGCGAGGCTTATTTTTCCCCTCCACTCAAATCGAGCTTCTGAGTCGTCGGGCTTCCCCCAGCCTCCGCGACGCTCACACACATCGCGACGAGCAACACGACGAGCGAGATGGCCGCCAGCGCGATCCAGCCGGTCGAGCGCATGGGCAATCGTACGGGCGCGTCTTCCGCCCTCCACTCGAGGTGCTCGAGGGACGCGCGCGACCGTTCGAGGCGCACCGGTTGCGGACTTGACCTGTCGAATCGGGTGAACACGGCGTCCGAATACGGGACACCTGCGGCCTGATCCAAGAGGCGCTCCCCGATGCCGAGGCGCGTGCGCGCCGGCTCGGCGGGGATGTGCTTTCGCGTGGAAATTCGGAGGAGCGGCACCGGTTCCAGCGGAGCGTCTTCGGAAGAAGTGGGCGCGTAGGCGCGAAATGAAGCGGGCATGGCAGCACCAACAGCATTTGACGTGCCAATCGGATCTTACTGAAATCGCGTGGCGCGGTGCGGCGATGCGTCTCGGTTCGACGAGGGGTCGAGCAAGCTCGCCCCACTTCGTCGGCGCGTTGACCCGGCGACGAATCGATCCCTATGTTCGGCGCGGGTCGGCCAATCGGAAACCTCGGGATGACGAGAAATCTGTCGGACATAGCGACGGTGAGCAGTGCGATGGCACGCGGTGCAGGGCTCGCATTGCTGCTCGCCACTGCGTGCGACGGCGGTCGAACGGAGCTCGGCACTCTCGGCGTGTCCTCCGGCAACGCCGGCTCCAATCTCCCCGCTGAGAGCGGTGGCGGTGGCGGCACTGGAGGTCGCGGTTCGTTGGGACCGTCGGCGGGTGGAACGAGTGCAGGCGGATTCGGCGGCTTCATCGGATCCGGAGGCTCGACGGGGATCGGTTTCGGAACCGGCGGATTCGTCGACGGGTTCGGCGGGGGCGGGCCGTCGCTGCCGCCGAACGACTCGGGGACCCTCTGCGAGTCAATCCAGTTGCCGGCACCGCCGCCGCTGAACGTCGGCCTCCTCTTCCTCATCGACCGCTCCGCGGGGATGGGATGCGCCGTCGGAGATAGCGGGCCGCCCCCGTACTCGGCGATCGCCCAGGCCATCGAGCAAGTCGCGCCGGCGATTGCTGGGAACCTCGTCTTCGGCGTCGAGTTTTTTGGACGCGATGCGGGCGACGCGGGCGCGTCGTGCAATTCGTCGGACTACGTGCAGCCGGATATCGACGTTGGGCCGCCCGCGGCAAACGCCGCGGCGATTGGACGCGCCTTCGACGCCAACGCGCCCAGTGGTGAGGCGCCGCTCGCGCCCGCCGTCGAAGGCGCACTGCTGCACCTCGAGACGCTCGCTGAGATGGAGCCTTCGCCGCCCGCCCTGGTCGTCGTGACCGGGATGCAGCCGCCGTCGGGTTGTGGAGCCTCGTCGGACGTGCTCGCGGCGGTCGCGACCGGAGTCGCGCTGCGTGTCGACACGTACGTCATCGGAATTCCCACACCCTCGACGGCGTGCGACCCCGCGACGATATCGACGAACCGGAGCGCCTTCGACGCGATCGCTCAGGCGGGAGGCACGGCGTCCGCGACGATCATGAGTCCCGGCGACCCTGACATCGGCGACTTTTTCTACAACGCCCTCACGACGAACATCGGAAACGCCTTCGTGAGCCAAGGATGCTCGTATGCGGTCCCGCTGCTACAGGGAACGCCCGACGGCAAACCGCAGTTCCAGCTCGAGTATGTCGATCAGAACCGCGTCACCCAAAAAATACCCCAGGTCGCCAAAGGGTCGTGTGCCGGTCCCGACATTCCCGGCTGGTTCTTCGAAGACCCGGCCTCCCTCGACTCGATCCAGCTCTGTCTCGCGAGTTGCGTCGACGTGCAGCGAACGAACACGACGCCGGTGCTCGAAATCCCGTGCGTCGATCAGTTGCTTCCGCCGTAGTTTCGCCGTGCGCTAGATCCGTCGCGCGAACAACGAATAGGTCCGTCCCTGTGCATGGACGGAGCCGCCGCGCGCCTCGATCGCGGCGTGAAGAGCTCGCCCGAGGTGGGCGAGCGCTTCGGGATCGACGCTCACGCCATCGAGCGCGCGCGTCGCGCGTCGCGTTTCTCGCGGTCGGCCTGCTCTCGGCTCGTCCCCACGTACGGCTCGCGGGTGCCCATGATTTGATCGAACCAGGGATGGGTGACGCACCAGTTGGCGTCCTGATTCGGCCCCATGTGGTGGTCGTAGTGCCAGGGAACGTGCTCGCGCGCCCATTCCGGGTCCTGGTGGGCTCGCTTGTGCACGCGGTAGTAGTGGTAGCTCGAGTAGTACGACGTCAGCACGAAGAACGGCGCGACGGGGAGGAGCGGCGTCACCAAAACCGACATCCAGACGAGCCCGAGCGCTTCTTTGCCTTGCGCGTTCCAGCCGAACACCGAGCGCTCGTAGTCCGGGTCGAAGAACTCGTGCGCTTTCGCGTTCTTGTGGTGCTCGTGCCAGTGAAAGCTCCAAAACGACCCGCGCCGCCGCCCCTGTTCGTGGAGCACGTGCTTGTGGACGAGCCATTCGGCGATGTTGGAAACGGCGAGGCCAATCGGGATCCCGAGCATCGCCTCCCAGCTTGAGCCCATTTGTGCCGCTGGCAAGAGCTTGCCGTGCGAGGCTCGTTCGCTGCCCGTCTCGAGATGTGGTTTGATTGAAGCTTGGGCCATTCCCCTTCTTCGTCGGAGCTCGAGTTTCGCTTGCCCACGGTCGACGCGCTTCGCGCCGCGTTGCCTGGCCTGGAGAAGCGACGGGCGTTCGTGCCGGATGCGACGGGCATTGCGATGCAGCAGCCCTGTGACCTCGTCTTGGTGCACCCCGAGGGCGGCGCTCGACTCGCCATCGGCGCCGAAGTCGTCTGGGTGCAGGCCGACGGCCCCGGAAAAGGCATTGGCGTCGAGCTGAAGGCGCTCGACGTCGCGAAGCTCCGCGCCTTCGTCGAGAACGGAGCAGGCAAGCCCGCGGAGGACGCGCCGCCGGAAGAACCCGCGACCGACGCTCCACCCGACGACGACGACGGGGCGGACGGGCCTCCCGATCGCGCCAAGGGTCTCTACGAAAAGATCCGCACGATGTCGGTGCGCGAGCGCGACACGTGCGCGCGCTCCGGCGCGCTCTCGGAGCGGGTCGCCCTCGAGCGGTGCTACGGCGCTGCGGTCTGGGAAGGCTTGCTGCACAATCCACAGATCACGCCGCCCGAGGTCGCGCGCATCGCCAGGAACGGCACCGTGAGTGTCCCTTTGCTTTCGGTGATCGTCGCGAACGGAGGTTGGGTTGCCGTCGGCGAAGTCCAACGCGCCTTGCTCGCCAATCCACGGCTTTCGGGCTCCGCGCTCGATCGTGTCCTCGGCGCTCTGTCATCGTCCGATCTTCGGCGCGCGTCGCAACAAACGGCATATCGCGCGCCGGTGCGGCAAGCCGCACAGCGACTCATGAAGCGGTGAGCCTGCCCCCATCCGTCGCCGCCGAGCGGCGCCGACTTTCCCCCAACGCCGTCCTCGCGCCGCAACGTCGCTCCGGGCGGCGGGGGGAAGTGAGCATTGGAGTCGCGCTGCGCGTCGCGTACCGTCGTCCGGCGGACTGATCATGACTTATGCAGGATTTTGGAGACGTCTCGTCGCGCAATTCGTCGATATCCTCATATTGTTGCCACTTGCGCTCGTGCACATCTGGGCCAACCACACATCTCGGAACGTTTCTTTGTCGGTCGTCGTTCCCCTTGACGTGCTTTCAAACGGCTACGAAGTTTATCTGCTCGGAAGGTACGGACAGACCATAGGGAAACGTGTCGTCCGCGTCCGTGTCGTCCGAACGGATGGAACCGCCATCTCTTGGCGCGAAGCCTGGCTGAGGAGCTCCGTCAATATCGTCCTTGGGGCCATCAGCTGCGTTGGAGCGATCGTCGTGCTCAAGTCGATACCCGAGACGTACTTCAGTCTCAATTGGGTGCAACGTTCGGCGCTCTATACGGCGTCGCGACCGCCGTGGTTGCGCTGGGTGATGTGGGCGCAGCAATGCTGGGTCTGGGGCGAGCTAGTCGTGCTCTTGTCGAATCGCCGTCGCCGCGCGCTTCACGACTTCATGGCCGGCACGGTGGTCGTGGTCGATCCGCCATAGACCCGGCGCCGCGGCGCTGACAGTTCGCGCGAAGTACGCGAGCGGCCACTGACGCAACCCAGTTCTCGCCGTCAATTCGCCGTCGTCGCGCCGCTATTCCCGGAGTTCACGGCGGCGCCGGTGTCGTTGATGATGTGATTGATCGCGCTCCCGGCGGCGTTCTTGAACCATTGGGTGACGACGTGCTGGAACGTCACGCCCGACGAGGTGGGTGCCTCGATCGCGCTGTCGAGCACGACGGGGTTGTCGAAGTAGCAATAAATGCCGAGGCCACGGCCGTCGAAGGTCGTCACGTTGCTCCCGACCTTGAACGACGCATAGCCGTTCACGCCGTCGTGCGTCCATTTGTCCTGGGACGGCACGTCGTACGGAATTTCGGATTGGTAGAAGTACACCTTGCCGCCGTTTCCGTTCCAGAGGGTCTGATACTGCTCGAAGTGTTCGACGAAGAGACCGTAAGCCGTCACGTCGTCGCCGTTCACGACGAGCCCGTTGTCGGCGCGATTTTCGTCCCAGCCGACGCCAGTGCCGTGGTCGGCGCGCCACAGCCACACGTCGTCGATGAGCACGTCGTTGCTGTTCACGGTGACGCAGCTCGTCGCGAGGCCCGCTGCGGCACCGCCGACGCGGCACGAAACGTCGAACATCGCCGAAGGACTCGCTGCGTGACTCGCGCCGGTCACGGCGCTGCCGAATGCAAGCAAGGTCGGCGAGTTCGTCGCCCCCGCGTCGAAGAGCACGCCGGCGACGGTCACGCCGTCCACGTCCGCGACGGTCATCGCCGGCGTTCCCTGATCCGGCGTCAACGTCGCGAGGCCGAGCCCGAGGACCACGGTGCCGGCGCGATTCACCGTGAGCGCGCTCGCGAGGTGATACACGCCGGGCGTCAGGATCAGGTTCGCGCCGGCCGTGAGCGCCGCGTTGATCGTGTCCGCGGAGTCTTTGTCCGCGTGCGCGATGTAAAACTTCGAGATCGGGATCGTCGTCGACGGGGCGGGAGTCGCGCCCCAGCTGATGCCCTGCGTATCCTGCGTCACCGTCGGAGCCACGACCGAGTAGTTCCCCGAGCCGTCGATCGTCAGATACGGCTTTTCGCGAAGCACCGGCGTCGCACCGACGAACGTGTACGGCTTCCCGGGCCAATCGCCGGTCGGGTTGCCCTGGTTTCCGACGAACACCATGTTCCACACCCCGCCCGACCACTGCTGCATCGTGACGTTGCGGGTGAGGTACTGCTGCTGGCTCCCCGACACGACCGTGCCGTCGATCTTCGAGTCGGCGATGAAGCCGCCGCTTGCCCACTCGTTCGGGCCGCCCTCGGGATCGAACAGATTCACGCCTCCGCTCGTCACGTGAATGCGTCGGAGCGCGGTCGCTTGTGACGTCGCCCACACGTCGTTCTTGTTGATCGCCGACGTCGGTGTGATGGAGAGGTTTTCGGCCAAGCGCCAGAAATTCAACGTCGCGTTGCCCTGGTTCCACTTGGCCATCGCGCGGACCGCGCCGGTGATCGACACGTCGTCCGGCGAAGCGCCGAGCCCGAGCGCCTCCATGTAAAACCCGATCTGCACGTCGAGGTTGTATTTGCCGGGCTTAAAAAAATACGCATATCGCGACGAGCCGAACTGATTCGTCTGTTGATCGCCGAAGATGCCGTCGAGCTTCGATTGGATCGTCGCGTCGCCCATCGACGGATCGAAAATGAAGACCTTCGGTCCGAAATCGGGAGGGCCCGACGCCATGTAGTCGCCGCCGCCCGGCGGTGTGACCGTGCCGCTGCCTCCCGTTCCGGCGCCACCGGTCGACGTCGCGCCGCCGCTCGACGTTGCGCCGCCCGCGCCGCTCGTCGT
>Ga0265320_10001790_pt1 | contig 15216 bp, 10 predicted proteins | sample 4827metaG_FD_202087 | JGI IMG/M metagenome (GOLD analysis project Ga0265320, IMG submission 202087) | Rhizosphere microbial communities from Carex aquatilis grown in University of Washington, Seatle, WA, United States - 4-8-27 metaG | ecosystem: Host-associated > Plants > Roots > Rhizosphere >...
GCGGGTGGCGAGCAAATAACACCAATCAAAACCGGACGTGACGAGGATGAAAGTGAGCAGGATGGCAATGACATGCCAGATGAGTCTCCGGCCTTGGAAGCAACCAACAAGGTTGCGCGGAACCGTGACCAGAAACTGTTTCATTAAACCGCCTGTTGCCCGCCGCCATCCGCGCCGCCGCCGTCGAGATCGATCAGGATGTCGCGCGGCTCGGCGCCTTTGCTGGGGCCGACGATGCCGCGGTTTTCCAGTTCGTCCATGATGCGCGCCGCGCGGGTATAGCCGAGCCGCAGGCGCCGCTGCATCAATGAGACGCTCGCCTTTTGTTCGCTGCGGATGACCTCGATGCATTGCTGGATCAGGTCCTCGTCCTCATCGATGCCGGATTCGTTCCCGAAATTGGCGGCAGGCTGGGAAAGCTGCTTGTGAATTTCCACGTCGTAGTTCGGTTTGCCTTGCTTGGCGATGAACTCAACGATGCTGTTGATTTCCTGGTCGGTGATGAGCGCGCCCTGCGCGCGAATCAGCTTCGCCGAACCGGGCGGCAGGTACAGCATGTCGCCCTTGCCCAGCAGCTTGTCCGCGCCCATCGCGTCGAGAATCGTCCGCGAGTCCACGCGCGACGCACACTGGAACGCAATCCGCGCGGTGATGTTCGCCTTGATGACGCCGGTGATGACGTCCACGCTCGGCCGCTGGGTGGCAACGATGCAATGGATGCCCGCCGCGCGCGCCATCTGGGTAATGCGGGCGATGGCCATTTCCACGTCGGCCGGCGCCACCAGCATCAGATCCGCCAGCTCGTCGATGATGACAACGATGTAGCTGAGTTTTTCGGGGATGACGATGTCGTCCTCGCGCGGCACGACAATCTCCTCGTCCACCTCAACCGCAAAGCCTTCAGCGCCCGGCTCGACTTTTTCCCGTTTGGAGGTGAGCGGCAATTCGGGTTCGGTCTCGCGCAGCGGCTTGTTTTTCGGGCGGCCATTGAACGTGGCGATGTTGCGTACGCCGACGCGCGCAAAAATCTGGTAGCGCTTTTCCATTTCATTCACGACCCAGCGCAGCGCGAGGATGACCTTTTTGGGGTCGGTCACCACCGGCACGACAAGGTGCGGCAGGGCGTTGTATTGCTGCAGCTCGACGACCTTGGGATCAATCATGACGAACCGGAGCTGGTCGGGCGAAAACTTGTACAGCAGCGAGGTGATGATGCAGTTGATGCAGACCGATTTGCCGGAGCCGGTGCTGCCGGCAATAAGCACGTGCGGCATTTCAACCAGGTCGGCGATGATGGGATGGCCATAGACGTCCTTGCCCAGCGCGATGGGGATCTTCGCCTTGGAGTTGCGCCATTCGTCGGACTCGAACAGGTCCCGAACGATGACCTTGGATTTGACATGGTTGGGCACCTCGACCCCCACGGAGCTTTTGCCGGGCACGGGCGCGAGGATGTTGATGCGTTCGGCCTTGAGCACCGCGGCAATGTTGTTGGAGAGCGCAGTGATTTTTTCCAGCTTTACGCCCGGCGCCGGATGCAATTCGTAGCGGGTAATGGTCGGCCCCTTGGTGATGTCACCCAGCGAAACCTCGATCTCAAACTGCGCGAGCGTCTGCTGCATGAGGCGCGCATTGGCCATCAGCTCTTCCTTCGATTCGGTGGGCTTGACGGTCAAATCCGGGTGCTGAAGAAAATCCAGCGGCGGCAGCTGGTAATTGCCGATGATGGGCGTGGCGGCGACGGTGAGCGGCTTGGGCTTCCGGGGCGCCTTCGGTTTGGGCGGGGCCGCCGGCACCGAGCCATCGGCAATATGAACGACCGGGTCCGCTTTTTCTCCGTTGGGCTTCTCGGCCTCAGCCTTTTCCGTGCCGGCCGTTTCCTTTTTGGTTACAGCCGGCTTTTCTGCCGCTGCCGGTTTTCTGCCCAGGACCTCTTCGGTGGTGGCCACAACGGCTTCGCGGGGCGCAGCCGGCTCGGCTTCCCGGAGGGCTTCCGGCTCCCGGGACGACTCCGGCAGGGTGGTTTTTCGGACGCGGGCGGACGTGAGTTTGGCCTGCGGCACGCTCAAATCACGCACGGTCGGTTCCGGCACCGGCTTCATGTCCGCGCCCAGACCGGACCGGGCGACTTCCTCCTGTAATTTTTTTGCCTGCCGCTCGAGCTCGCGGGCACGGCGGTCGAGCGCGATTTCCTCGGCGGATGCGGGTTCATCCCGGGCGGGCTCCCGGCCGGACTCACTGCGGGTGAAGCCGCGAATCCAGCCGCCCAGTTGAAAATTCGTCAGAAACAGAAGTCCGACGAGGCACAACAGCGCATAAACGATCACCGCACCGATGACACCCAACATCCAAAAGCCATAATCGTAAAACGTCCGCCCCAGCCAGCCGCCCAGGCTGGGCGCCTGAATGTTGGTCCGCCAGGAAACCAGCCAACCGGCCATGTCGGCCATGTTCAGCAAGCCACAAAAGGCCACGACCAGCAACCCCGCCCAGATCAGGTGCCATTTCCAGCGCTCGCGCAGGTGCTCGATCGCATCCGCCACAACCCGCAACCCGAGGAAATTCAAGACATACGGCACCCAGGCGAAACCGAAGAGCAGCATCAGCAGGGAAATCACATAACTTCCGGCCCCGAATATGAAAAAGAAACCGGACGCGCCATAGGCACCGAATGGCCCAATCCAGTTATGCACCATATTGTTGTGCGCTGTGCTGGTGGACGGCAGATCAAAGCGATCGAAAGAAAGCTGCGAAATCAGCAATAACAACCCTACCGTGAGCAGCCCCCAACCGATGAGGTCGTCAAAACCATGATGGACATCCGATGACGTCTTGCGTGACATGACCGCAGCGTAACAATTCGGCGCGGCGACTTCAAAGCGGGAATTTGGCCCCGCCCGCACCCTCAGAGGGACGAGAAATGCCTTGGGGCATTTCCGGCCAATCGCCCGCCCCCGAACCTTTTCAAAAATAATTCTTGACGCAATTGTGTCACTGTATTAATTGTAATAGTACAGCAATTAAGCCGTGTGACCTTGAGCATCAACATCAGTACCGGTTCGAATACGCCGATCTACAAACAGATCACGGATCAGGTGAGGTTGGCGGTCGCCACCGGCCGGCTGGCGGTGGGCGACCAGCTCCCCAGCGTCCGTGCCTTGGCGGAGGACCTGGTCGTGAATCCCAACACCGTCGCCCGCGCCTATGCCGACCTGGCCCGGGAGGGGTTGATCGAGTCCCGGGCCGGCCGCGGGGTCTTCGTCACCCGTAAACGCAAAATGTTCATGCGCGAGGAAGGCTGGCGACGGCTGGAACCGTTGATGGACGCGATGATCGGCGAGGCGATGGTATTGGATTTCACCCCGCAGGAACTGCGGGAGGCCTTTGAGAAGAAACTCGGCCAATGGAAAAACGCCAAAGGAGGAGAATGAAGCATGAATGAGCCACTCGTCATTCGAACCCGCGGTCTGACACGGTATTTTGGCGCCAAACCAGCCGTCCACGACTTGAATCTGGAGGTTCCCCGGGGGAGTGTTTTTGGTTTCGTGGGCCGGAATGGTTCCGGCAAGACCACCACCATCCGCATGTTGCTGGGATTGCTCCAGCCGACGCGGGGAGAAGGCAGCGTTCTCGACTACGATATCCGTGCCCTGCCGCCGGAAGCCCGGGCCCGCATCGGCTATCTGACCGAGGAACATCAACTTTACGGCTGGATGAGTGTCGAGGCATGCGGCGAATTTCAATCGCGGTTCTATCCCCGCTGGAATGAAAAAATCTTCCGCGGGGTCATCGGCCATTTCGGCCTCAAGCCGGCGGCCCGGGTGAAGGACCTGTCCCGGGGTGAACGCGCGGGTCTTTGCCTGGGACTGACACTGGCGCCGGAGCCCGAACTGCTGATCCTGGACGATCCGGCGCTCGGATTGGACCCGGTGGCGCATCGGGCGCTGATTGAATCCATGATTTATCTCACCCGCCGGTCGGACCGGACGATCTTCTTTTCGTCGCACCAGCTGGCCGACGTCGAGCGCGTGGCCGATTACATTGCCGTTCTTGACCGGAGTGTCCTGCGGGTGTGTTGTTCGTTGGACACGTTCCGGAACAGTGTGCAACAGGTACGACTGCGTTTTCCCGGAGCGCCGCCGCCGATGCCGAAAATTCCCGGCTTGTTGCAGGCCTTTCGGGCCGAAGGCGAACTCCGGGTCACTTGCGTGCATTATAACGGCGCGACCGAACAGGCGCTGCGAGCGCTGGCGCCGACGGAGATGGAACGGGTACCCCTCAGCCTGGAGGATGCGTTCATCAGTTACCTGGGCGAACGGGGCGAGAAATCATTTATCCTGTCGGAAACGGAGGCTCAACCATGAAAACGCTGATTCTCAAGGAATTGCGGGAAAACGTGAAACTGGCCGTCCTCGGTTTTGGCATTCTGACGCTGATACTGGTCTTGAATGCCCACGGCTACTCGACCGATTTGAAAGCCCTGAGCGGATCCAGCAACCCCCAACAGCGATCCCTGCCCTGGCAACCGTTGGTTTCATCGGACATCCTGGCTATCACCACTTTTTTCTGCGCCATCTTCGGTGCCGTTCTCGGCTGGTTCCAAATCCACAACGAACGGCACCGTGACCTCTGGGCTTTTCTGATCCATCGGCCGGCGACGCGCACGGAAATTTTTGTCGGCAAAACCATTGCGGGATTGACACTTTATGTTCTGGGGGCAGGTCTGCCGCTGGCCGGCTTCATCGCCTGGGCGCTGGCCCCGGGGCAGGTAGCCGCCCCTTTTGAAATGGTCATGCTCTGGCCGGTCACCGTCCTTTTCCTTTCCGGCATCGTTTACTATTTCGCCGGGATGCTCACGGGCTTGCGGCAGGCGCGCTGGTATGTCAGCCGCGCGCTCGGCCTGGGGCTGGCGCTCATTATTTCCCTCTCGTTGAGGGAGGAACCATACCTGGGTCTGGCATTGGTCTTCATCCTGATTGGCGTAATCGTCCTGGCTACCGCCGTTTGGGGCGGCTTTCACAGCCACGGTTTTTATCGGGGCCAGCCGGTTCCGGGCAAACTGGCGTTGACGGGAGCGCTGATGCCGGGATGCGGTATTGTCCTCGCCATGGCTGCCGTGATGTCGATTGCATTTCTGATGCGAAGCTCCTATTCGTGGTCGCGCTATCAAATGACCAAGGACGGCACCCTCTACAAGGTCACCCAGGAAAATGGCGAGCAATCGAGCGTTGTGGATCTGGCGGGCAAACCGCTGCTGGATTCAAAGACCGGGCGAATGATTGCCATGGCAGATTTTAACCGGCGGGTATGCAACCCGGCACAAATCAATCTCAACTTCGGGGGCTCTGTTTCCCATGGGCGATGGCTCAACCGAAGCTGCGACCGGGTCTTCTTCTGGCAGGCGACTCCGGACACGCTCTGGTACTACTGGGACCGATATCGACGGCTGGTCGGCTATGATATTGCGACCCGACGATTCATTGGCAGCCTGGGCCCGGACGGTTTCGCGCTGGATGTGCCCGGCGATGGGACCCGTTTTGGCACCGATCAGGGTGATTACTACGTGGTGGCCTCCCGGCGAATCATCAACACCGCCCAATCAGTGTATGAACTGGATCTGGACCACCGCACCGCCAGGACCCTCTTCACCGTCACAAACATACCCAATGAAACCATTGGGAGAATTGGCGAAGTGTCGTTGAACAACTATGATTGGGACTACACGCTGGTGGTCACCCGGCATTTTGTCCACCTGCTGACGCCGGAGGGCAAGGTAGTGTGGCGGGCTGATTACAAACCCGGCTATCCTGATTACAATCAGGTACAGGTTGCCATTCTGGAAACAACCAACTCGTTCGCGCTCTGGTTCACTCCCTCCCGATCCGCACAGGAAAAGGCCGGCGGGAAACTCCCCATCCGGGTGACCTGGCTCGACCGGGTGCAAGGGGTGCTGAAAAACACCGACCTGCCGGATTTGGCCCACTATGGTCACGAATGGCAGCCTCAGGAAAAATTGATGAGTTTGTCGATTTCCCCGGTGTTGATGGTGGTGCTGCCATTGCTTCAGGAGCATCCCCGGATGAGTGACATTCCCTGGGGGCTGCTCTGGTACAGCCTGGCAGCGGCGCTGGTCTGCCTGCCGATCGGCTGGTGGCTGGGGCGACGGTACAGCCTGGCACTCCCGGCATGCTGGGGTTGGGCGGCGTTTCACCTGGCCTTCGGCATCCCCGGCCTGCTCACCTTTTTGTGTGTGCAAGAATGGCCGGCGCGGGAACCCTGTCCCAACTGTAAGAAGCTCCGGGTGGTGGACCGCGAACAGTGCGAACACTGCGGCGCCGGCTTCGCCCCCCCTGAAAGGAATGGAACCGAGCTCTTTGAGCCCCTGGTCGTCACCAAATAGCCATTCTTCCCCCGCCCGCCCGTCAATTCGCGCTTGCCAATCCGGGGCGCGATGGTCAGGTTTCATCCTGCGCCGGATTACCGGGTAAAAATTCCCCCGGGCGCGAAGTAATCGGAACAGTTTCCAATCGGATATGAAACGAATCATTCGCTTTGCCGGAACGGTTGTGCCGGTCATGCTGGTTTTGCCGTTCCTGATCCTGGGTTGCCGGTCGGAGATGACCAACCCGCCAGCGGTCAAGCCCACCAACCTGGTAGTTGCTGCCGATGGCAGCGGCCAGTTCACCAATGTGCAAACCGCCATCATGTCCGTACTGGCTGGCAGCCGTACCAACCCGGTCGTCATTCATATCAAACCCGGCACGTACCGGGAATTGGTGTACGTGCAGCGCGAGAAGCGATTTTTCAAACTGGTGGGCGAAGACCCGGCCACCACCGTCATCACGTATGGTTTGTATGCCAACCTCACCAATTTTGACGGCAAACCACTGGGCACGTTCCGTACCCCGTCGGCGCTCATTGACGCGGACGACTTCACGGCGGAAAACATCACGTTTGAGAATTCCGCGGGCGCCGTCGGACAGGCGCTGGCCATCCGCGTGGATGGCGACCGCGCCGTATTCCGCAACTGCCGTTTTCTCGGCTGGCAGGACACGATACTGCTGAACCGTGGCCGGCAATATTTTGAGAATTGTTATATCTGCGGCCACGTGGATTTCATTTTTGGTGCGGCAACGGCATTCTTCGACCAATGCGGCATTCAATGCCTGGGCGATGGTTACATCGCCGCGGCTTCCACACCGGCGGACCAACCGTATGGGTTTGTTTTTTCCCATTGCACCATCACCGGAAACCCGCCCGAAGCGCGGGCCTATCTGGGCCGTCCCTGGCGGGTTCACGCCAGCACCCTCTTCCTGAACACCGAAATGTCTGAAGTTGTCCAGCCGGAGGGCTGGAACGATTGGAAGAAACCCGAGGCACATCAAACCGCCCGTTATGCTGAATTTGACAGTACCGGCCCCGGCGGCAGCTCAAAACTGCGCGCGAACTGGGCCCGGCAGTTGACCGCAGCCGAAGCCGCCGGGATTACGCTGGAAAAGGTCCTTGGCGGTCCGGACGGCTGGAACCCAAAAGCAGGCCAATAAATCAAAAACGTGGGATGCATCGCCATTCCACGCCGGATTTTCAGCCCGGCAGTACGGGCCACCATCGGATTTGGTGATTTTTAGCAGGTTATTCACATCTATTCACAATACTTATTGTCGAATTCATTGTGCTTTCAATTGAATGGGTGCCCTGGGAGGGTGGACTTATTCACAATTTCTTCACATGTCTTATAGGTCAAAAACGACAAATTCAGCCAAAAAGCCAGCGAAAGTGCTTAAATTTCAAATTCGATTGCACAAAAATAGTGATGACAAATTGAGGAAATAGCGTAGAGTTAAGTCAAGCAACAAACTAATAATTCAGAGAACCCTAAACTCAGAAAGTTGTAATACCATGAAACGCTTCAATCCAATTGTCGTCGCTTTAACGGCTACCTGTGCGTTTGCAGTTTCCAGTTATGCTGCAGACAACATTTTAGTCAATGATACCTGGGCGGACGGTGACCGTACCAGCACTGGTCCTGATGGTGGTGGAATTGACTCACAGTGGTTTGGCAGTGGCGCATCATTGAGTGTTCCGGCTGCGGGCGACCTCCGCGGCACAGTGCCTTCCGGTTCCGCTTTTTGGACAACCTATTTTACGCCGTCTGGCAGCCCGGTCACCTTGGCCGATCAGGAACAACTGCTCATCACCTGGGTTTTTACTCCTACGACTGTTAACTTAAACAACACCAGCCAGGCCTTTAATTTGGCGGTGGCCAATACTCCCTCGGGTTCAAGGGCCATATCCGATGCTTCTCCGGGTTCTGGAGTCTATTCCGGATATTCCATGTTTATGAACATGGGCCAGACGCTGGGTAATGCCAGTCCTTTTGCTCTGCGGGAATGGGTGGTTGGCTCCGGCGCCTTGTTGGGGACTGCAGGAAATTGGGGCGCCAACGGCGTAGCCAGTGCAAACCTGGCGAATGGTGCCGCCAGTGGAAATCATGGTTACGATGGCGGCACGCAATATACCTATACGATGTCAATCACCCGTAACGGAACCGACCTTAACATCATCAGCACGATGTCGGGTGGAACCGTCAATGGCACCGGGACGATGACGGATTCTGTTACCGATACGAGCGCCAACACTTTTGCGTTCGATACTTTTGCCATTCGTCCGAGCGGTTCAGCTTCTGCCGCCGGTCTTTTTGATACCAGTCTGTTCCGGGTCGATTACTTCACCGTACCCGAACCTGCGACTTTAACTTTGGCTGGTTTGGGCATGTTGGGTTTGGTGTTGGCGTATCGCCGCCCCCAACGTTAGTCCATCATTCACGTTTTCAGAACGGGCGCTGGTAATTCCAGCGCCCTTTTGCTTTCCTAGGTGCATGTCCGCTTCGGAATCACAACCGCCTGATGGCCGGCACGTGGTTTTGAACATGTGCCTCCTGCTTGCGGTAGCCGTGATGGTGGTTTTCAGCCAGACCGTCCGCTATCAATGTGTGGATTATGATGACGGAGATTATTTTTTCTCCAATTCCCACGTGCAGTCAGGACTCACCTGGCACAATGTGGCCTGGGCTTTCCAGACCAAGCATGCCAGCAACTGGCATCCGCTGACCTGGCTGTCCCTGATGCTGGACGTGGAATTGTTTGGGACTGATCCGGCCGGGCCGCATCTGACCAACGCATTCCTGCATGCCGCCAGCACGGTATTGCTGTTCCTATGGTTGAAACGGCTGACAGGCGCATATTGGCGGAGCGCGCTGGTCGCCGCACTGTTTGGCTTGCATCCATTGCACGTGGAATCGGTGGCCTGGATATCCGAGCGCAAGGATACATTGAGCGGTCTCTTCTTCATGCTAACGCTGTTGATGTATGCACGATACGTGCAGAGTGATGCCAAACATCAGATGTCAGGTGTGCGGTCGTGGGTGTCGGGCAGTTATTGGCTTGCTGTTCTGTTCTTTGTATTGGGACTGATGAGCAAACCCATGCTGGTAACACTGCCCTTCGGCCTGCTGTTGCTGGACTACTGGCCGCTAAGGCGCATTGTATTTCCGACCCTTAACCCCGGGTCATCACGAGCCAACTCTCACTCCTCAAATATTTTGCACCTGTGCTTCGAGAAGCTGCCTTTCTTTGCCTTGAGCGCGGCCTCCTCGGCAGCAACATTGGTGGCACAGAAAGAAGCCGTTCAACCGCTGGCCCACATCTCCCTGAGCATCCGGACAATGAATGCAATCGTTTCATATGCGCAGTATTTGCACAAAATGTGCTGGCCGGTGAATCTGGCAATTCCCTACCCGCACTATGGCTATCCACCGTTATGGTTGTTCGGCCTGTCCGTCACGCTGATTTTAGCAACGAGCCTGGTGGTGATGCGATGGGGGCGCCAGTTGCCGTTCCTCGTTACCGGCTGGCTCTGGTATTTGGGCATGCTGGTTCCCGTCATCGGACTGGTACAGGTTGGAACGCAATCCATGGCCGATCGCTACACCTACCTGCCGCTCATCGGCATGTTTATTGTGCTGGCCTGGGGAGCGGGCATCGGGCTCGAACGCTGGCGAGTGCCAAGACCGGCCATTACCGTCATGGCGATTTTAATGCTTTCGGCCTGCGCAGCGCGCACAATGGACCAGTTGCGTTATTGGCAAAACACCGAGACCCTTTTTCGCCATACCATCACCGTGGAAACAAACAACGACGTCGCCTATTACAACCTGGGCGAATACTATTTCAGCCAAGGCCGCGTTGACATGGCCCTGGACTGTTATTCAAAGGCCATCGAACTCAGGCCCACTTATGACGACGCGCTCAACAATCTCGGAGTGGCCCTGGCCGGAAAGGGAAAACTCAATGAAGCGATTGCCCGGATTCGCGATGCCATTCATTACAATCCGGACAAGGCAGACGCCTATTACAACCTCGGTAATATCTTTGTGATGCAACACAAATTGGGCGAGGCAGTCAGTGCCTACCAGGAAGCCTTGCAGCTCAAACCAGCCTATCCCGAGGCACACAACAATCTCGCCAACGTCCTTGTCATGCAGGGACACACGGACGAAGCAATCCGACATTATCAGGAGACGTTACGGTTGAATCCGGCCCACGATACGGCGAGGCGCCAGTTACGCGCATTGGGCGTGGAAACACCATGATTAGCTGGGGCCTCATTTGAGCCGGAAGACATCCGGGCAAGAAGCGAAAAAGATGGTCTCGACGAATCTACCCGGACAAAATCGCCCGATAAGCATGGCCGCTCCCCAATCAACGGAACGTGCGACACGTTTGAACGGCAAGCACACGACACTTGGCGTGTGCGTCCTGTTGGTGCTGGCGGTGCTGTTGGTCTTTGGCCAGACCGTGCAGTATCAATTTCTCAATTACGATGACGACCAATATTTCTCCGCCAACCCCAGGGTACAGGCAGGACTGACCTGGAGCGGCCTGACGTGGGCATTTCAGACCATGTACGCCGCCAACTGGCACCCGCTGACGTGGCTGTCCCTCATGCTGGATGCAAAATTGTTCGGCACGGGTCCGGCCGGGCCCCATTTGACCAACGTGCTGTTGCACGCGGCCAACACGGTGTTGTTGTTTCTTTTATTGACCCGGTTAACCGGCGCTCTTTGGCGGAGCGCCTTGGTGGCAGGGCTGTTTGGATTGCATCCATTGCATGTGGAATCGGTAGCATGGATATCGGAGCGCAAGGATGTGTTAAGCGCTCTCTTCGGATTCTTGACACTCCTGATGTATGCGCGGTACGTGGAGAAGTCCGGTGTTCATAATCCAAAGTCCCGGGTCTTCTATGGTTTGGCCCTGTTATTTTTTGCCTTGGGATTAATGAGTAAGCCGATGCTGGTGACACTCCCAATCGTATTGCTATTGCTGGATTATTGGCCGTTGGGACGGACTCGATGGGCCAAACTGGCGCCAGGCATGAACGTCGAGACATCTCTCAACCAGTTGCTGAAAGAGAAACTTCCGTTTGTTGCACTGGCTGCGGTGGTATGCGTAGTGACTTGTTTGGCACAACGCGGAGGAGACACCGTGGTGCCGCTGGCAAACCTTCCGCCGGGAATGAGAATAGCCAACAGCTTGCTCTCTTACATGCGCTATTTGAGCAAGGCGTTTTGGCCGAGGGGACTGGCCGTTTTTTACCCGATGCCTGTGACGTTACCTGCGGCAGCAGCCGTCGGCGCAGGTATCGGATTGTTGGGTTTGACAGCGGCGGCAATTTGGCGGGCACCACGCGAGCCATGGCTTGCCACCGGTTGGTTCTGGTACCTGGGAACGCTGGTGCCGGTCATTGGGCTGGTGCAGGTTGGTGGACAGTCGATGGCTGATCGTTATACCTATCTTCCCTTCATCGGGTTGTTTATAATGCTGTGCTGGAGTGTACCGCGCAGCGTGCTGGACAGAGGGACATTCAAAATAATCACTTGCCTGGCGGCCGGGGCGGCCCTGGCAGTCTGCGCGGTACGGGCCCGGATTCAAGCCGGGTACTGGAAGGACAGCGAAACGCTGTTCCGTAATGCCTTAAGCGTGACCCAAGATAATTGGCTCGCGCACTACAATCTGGGGATCGCGTTGCAACGAGCTGGCAAGTATGAGGATGCCGTCGGGCAGTACGGGCAGGTAATACGCCTCAAACCCAACTACCCCGGAGCACATTACAATCTGGCCGTCGCCCTGACTCAATTGGGCCGGGCACGGGAAGCGATGGAACATTGGGAACAGGCACTCCGAATCAAACCCGACTATGCCGAAGTATACTACAATCTGGGGATTGCCTCGACACGCGCAGGAAAACCTGATGATGCCATCGGGCAGTATGAACAAGCATTGCGGATCAAGCCTGATTACGTTGATGCTAATTATAGTCTGGGGCTTTTGCTCGCAGCGCGGGGACGATTTGCTGATGCCATTGAGCATTTCCAAAAGGCATTGGAAATCAACCCGGCCTTTGCCGAGGCGCACAATTCCTTTGGTAATGTGCTGGTGCAGCAGGGACGGCCTATGGAAGCAATTCAGCATTTTCAAAAAGCCGTTGAGATCAAACCCGATGCCCCCGACACTCACAACAATCTGGGCAATGCGCTCGCCGATCAAGGTCGATACCCGGAAGCTATCGCGCATTACCGGCGGGCCCTTCAGATCAAACCTGACTTTGCGGAAGCGCACTACAACCTGGGAAATGCGCTGGCCATGCAAGGCCAATATCCGGAGGCAATTGAGCATTTCCAACGGGCCCTTCAGATCAAGCCCGACGACGCGCAAGCCCGCCGAAGCCTGGACGCTGCCCTGGCTTTACTAAACCAGCTCACGAACGGAACCGGGAACCGGCCCAATCCATGAACATGCCCCAGAGAGACCAGCCGGAGATGGCCACGGCCATATCAAAAAGTAAAGGGGTCCTGCCGTTCAGGGCAATGCCAACCCGGGCCATGGACGCTTTTTTGGCGCTGCTGTTGGTCGCAGCAACCATGGCTGCTTATTGGCCGGCTTTGCACGGCGGCTTTGTGTGGGATGACGACGTTCATCTGACGAGAAATCCCTGCATCGTTGGTCCATCCGGATTCAAGGCAATCTGGACGAGCAACGCGGCTGTTTACTATCCGCTGGTATTGACCAGTTTTTGGGCGCAACACGCCGTTTGGGGACTCAATCCACTGCCCTATCACCTTGTCAACATCGTCATGCACTGCGCTTGCGGAATTCTGTTGTGGCAGATCCTTCGACGCTTGAACGTGCGTGGCGGGTGGCTTGGTGCCGGCCTCTGGACATTGCACCCGGTACAGGTGGAATCCGTGGCTTGGATTACAGAATTGAAAAATACGCAGTCGTGCTTGTTCTACCTTTTGACGGTTCTTTTTTTTCTGAGATGGCGAGCGGGCCAATTACCGACGGCAAAAAAAAGGAATGAAAGGTCTTACGGGCTGGCGCTGTTTTGTGCCACGCTGGCGATTCTAAGCAAGACCTCCACGGTAATGTTGCCGGTCATCCTTGCCTTGTGCTGGTGGTGGGCTGATGGCCGCTGGACCTGGTGGAATGTCCGTCGGCTTGTGCCCTTTCTGATGATTTCAGCGATGGCAAGCGGCTGGACGATCTGGGATCAAAAATTCCATGTCGGGGCGCTGGGGTCGGAATGGTCGCAGAGTTGGCCTGAACGCATCGTGATTGCCGGCAGGGTGATCTGGTTCTATCTCGGGAAGTTGCTTTGGCCACACCCGCTGATTTTCATTTACCCTCGCTGGTCCATTGATGCATCGCAGCCGGCAGCGTATCTGCCCGTTCTGGCGGCAGTCGGCACGTTTTATGTTTTATGGTTGAACCGCAAAGGTTGGCCGCGACCGGCATTTTTCGCGTTTGCGTATTTCGTGGTTTCGCTGTTTCCGGTGCTTGGTTTTTTTAACGTTTATTTTTTTCGCTATTCTTTTGTGGGAGATCACTTCCAATATCTTGCCAGTACCGGCCCATTGGCGCTGGCGGCAGCCGGGATTACCGGGGCCATCGATGTTGCCGGAAGCGGGAACCGGTTCCTGAAGCCGACGCTTTGCGGCATCCTGTTGCTCATCCTCGGCACCCTTACCTGGTCGCCAAGCACAATTTACAAAGATGTCGAAACCCTCTGGAACGATACGCTGGCAAAGAACCCAAAGGCCTGGATGGCGCATAATAATTTGGGTGGCGCCCTGGCTGACCAGGGTAGATTTTCCGAAGCCATCGTTGAATACCAAGCCTCGTTGCGGATTAACCCGGACAATGTGGAGGCCTACAATAACCTGGGGACCGCCTTGGTGCGACAGGGCCGGGTAAACGAAGCCATCGGACAGTGGGACCAGGCCTTGCGAGTCGATCCCGACGATGGTGAGGTGCATAGCAATCTGGGCATCGCTTTGGCACGAGTGGGCAGGATAAAAGAGGCCATCGGACATTGGGAACGGGCACTGCAAATCAACCCCAATATGATTGAGGCTCACAACGACCTGGGGGCGGCCTTGATGCAGACCGGCAAGTTCGAAGATGCCATTGTACACTACGAAAAGGCATTGCAGGTAAAACCTGATTTTGCTGAAGCGCACTACAATCTGGGAATTGCGCTGCTCCGGATGGGAAGGACATCGGAAGCGATCACGCATTGGCGGGAGGCGGTGCGACTGAACTCGAATTACGCCGAGGCCCACTACCAGCTGGCCCTGGCATTGAAAAATCAACAAAATTTCCAGGAAGCCATCGTCCACTACCAGAAAGCACTGGAGTTGGAACCCCACCTGGTGTTGGCGCAGAATGCTTTGGCCTGGCTGTTGGCGACCTGCCCGGATGCCGCCTGGCGCAACGGCAGCCAGGCGGTGACACTGGCCCAACAGGCCGAGCAATTTTCCGGGGACAAATATCCTGAGATTCTTGACACGTTGGCGGCGGCTTACGCCGAAGCCGGACGATTTCCAGAAGCGGTCGAGATCGCCAAACGGGCGTTGAGTCTTGCCGCCACCCGGAACAACCAGTCCCTGGCCGAGGCCATCCAGTCCCGGCTTAAACTCTATGAAGCCAATTCGGCCTATCACGAAGAACCCTGACCTGGTCTCCAAGACGCGTCCGGATTCGGCGGTTGCCCCGGTGAAAAAAACTCCGGCCCGGCAAGGCGACCCTTTTTCCAACCGCCGGAACTGGCTTCTGGGTTTGGGCCTGGTCGCCATAACCTTGCTGGTATACCTCCCCA